>ERZ1292630.1678-Hain-H41-02um-R3-1678-length-21361-cov-6_pt1 | contig 21361 bp, 19 predicted proteins | sample MGYA00564408_ERZ1292630 | MGnify/ENA primary metagenome ERZ1292630 (study PRJEB36523, sample SAMEA6512641) | groundwater metagenome | collected 2019-01-08 | study: AquaDiva: Metagenomics assemblies of 32 groundwater samples
TGTGCGATGCGCGGGTCGTTTGTCATACGCGGGCCATTGTGCCGCGCGATCGTCGGTTTGTCGAGGACACCTTGCGAACGGCGTGGGGCCGACAGCAACTTGGCCCCACTCCGACGCCTTGCGACCATCAAGGGCACACAGCAGGCGCGGTAGGACCGGAAAACGGATAATCCAGCCCCTTGAAGGCATCCACGACCGTAGAGATATCGTTGAAGTCGATATCGAAGTTAACCCCTTGCATGGGATTGTTCGGGGCAATATCGAACCACGTACGCGACTGCGTTCCCGGAGCATTCTTGAATCGATCGACGCTTGCGCTGATATCAACGAAGTCAACGATTCCATTGGGCAATGCCAAGTTGTTCGCCCCGACGACATCGCCCCAGACGGATGTGGTCGTCAACACGAGCGGTGCAGTATATGCCGCGGGATCAAACAGGTCGCACGCCGCATTGCTGACTGCCTGAACGGTGTACGTCGCGCACGGGACGATGTTGCAGTCGGCGACCTGAATGACGCCGCCGGGGACAGCGGTCGTCCAATCCCGAAAATACGGTGTCGATTGCAGCCTGAACACTCCCGAATAAAGCAAGTAGCCCTGGTAGGCCTCATACCCAACCCACATCTCAGCGTCATCGAACGCACTAAAGTCGGGCATTCGCGGACAATTCGCCGGGCCGGGCATCGCTGACATCGTGACACGGAGCGCCGTGGTTTCCCCCGTCGGCGGCGGCGCCGGAATCTTGAAAGAGAGGTAGCGGTTCTTGGTTGCATAACAGCCGTTGCACGAGGAGTGAGCTTCCGCGGCGGGTGCCTCGGGCGCGGCGGCGGCGCAGTTCGTGCTGCAACCATACTCCCAGGTACTGCCGATCGACCCGTAGAGGCTGCCGCCGAACAAAACGGTCACGCCCCGGGTGGAGTCATACGCCATCGCGTGATTGCGTCGCCCCCCCGGACCGCGCAGACTTCGCTGCCACCAGGTCCCGCGCCTTTCCCATGTCTCCCCAATAAGTTCGGAAGTCGCACCAAACTTTACGACAACATCGCGGGCGGAGTCGTAAGCCAGCGCGCCGGTGAAGGACGGAGCAGGCCCTTGTTGATTCTGAAGTGTCCACTCCGCACCATCCCACGCCATGAGGTTCCAACCGGAAGAGAGGAGGACGGCGCCGACGCCTGAGTCGTACGCCATCGCCAGATCGATCCAAAACGCAGGTCCGTCCGCGACACGTGTCCACGTCACTCCGTCCCATTCCCACGTATCGTTGTAGAAAACATAATCCGATCCATCCCAGGCCCACCCGCCATAAAGCACGGTCACACCGCGGGCGGCATCGTAGGCCATGGCATGAAAAGCCCGAGGCGCCGGGCCGACCGTGTCCCGCAGCGACCACGCGGTCCCGTCCCATTCCCAAGTGTCTGAGTGAAACAGAGGGAGATCCCCGCCGGGATCGTACACAAGCACGTCAGAAAGCCCGCCAAACAGGACGGTGACGCCGCGGCCGGCATCGTATGCCATGGCGTGCGCGCTGCGGGCGGACGGTCCCGTGACGTCTCGCGCCGTCCACGCCGCACCGTTCCATTCCCAGGTGTCGGAGAAGTAAGACCTGTCGTTGGTTATACCTCCAAACAGGACCGTCATGCCGCGGGCGCTATCGAAGGCCATTGCATGGCTATCGCGCGCGAAAGGCCCGGTGCTTGTTCGCGGAATCCAGTCCACGCCATTCCATTCCCAAGTGTCGCCCTGGGCGGTGTAGTCATCCCACCATCCTCCGAAGAGCACCGTAACGCCTCGGGCGACGTCGTAGGCCATGGCGTGGTTGCCGCGGCGCACGGGCACCTGTGCTGACGTGCTTCGCAAGGTCCAATCGGTTCCATCCCACTCCCAGGTGTCCGCGTAGTGCGTAGGCCTGTAGGGATCGGAACCATCCCACCAACTCCCGCCGAAGAGCATAGTCACGTTGCGGGCGCTGTCGTACGCCATCGCGTGGTCGTAGCGCAGCGACGGGCCGGTGGTGCTACGTTGCGTCCAGCTTGTTCCATTCCATTCCCACGTGTCGCCGAAAGAACTGGAAGTGAGGCCATCACCGGATTGGCCTCCAAACAGCACGACGACGCCGCGGGCGCGGTCGTAGGCCAGGGCGTGCTCGGAACGCGGCGCGGGCCCCGTCGTACTCCGCAACGTCCACGTCATGCCATCCCATTCCCAGGTATCGCCGAGTTGGCCATAATTTCCGTTTCCGTCGACGCCAGAGCCTCCGAAGAGCACGGTGACGCCGCGCTGGTGGTCATAGGCCATCGCGGAGTACATTCGGGACGAAGGACCCGTCGTGCCGGCGCGGGTCCACGATGACCCGTTCCATTCCCACGTGTCGGTGCCGTATTGACCCCCGCCGAACGCCACCAGCACACCTCGACCCCTGTCGTAGGCAACAGGATGGCCGAAGTAGTTCGCGTCCGGACCGCCGACGCTGAGCAACGCCCAAGCCGTTCCATTCCATTCCCACGTCTCGTGCGGATACAGACCGTTTCCACCTAACCCGCCGGTAAGCACCGTCACGCCTCGTGCTTCATCGTACGCCAGACCATGTCCGATGCGGGTGCCCGGCGGAGGCGTACGATCCTCCCAACTCACGCATCCGTCACCGTGGACCGGCGTCACACAAAGGAGTGCGAAGTACATACCAACACAGCAAGTCAAACCGGAAAAGGACTTGGCGGTCTTCATTTTTGATCCTCCGAGGATTTGGAACCCCGAGAGCAACGGCGGTCGGGGTGTACAACCTTTGGAGCAAGGTCAACGCTCCAACTATACTACGTTGCCGAGTCGCACGCAAGGCCCGCGACTTGACGGCAACGGGTCAACGGGTCTGGCCAGGGATTTTGGCACGGACCAAGTCGATGAGTAGGACTTCACGAGAATCAATGCGCACATGGGTTTGTCCCTCAGTCGGTAGGCGTTTTCAGGCTCGTCGCGTACTCTGATCGACTGCGATGCGTTCGACTGCGGTGAAGCAACATTGAGTTTCTTGGGGGCTGCCCAAAAGAATGGCCAGACCCGTAGGCGGAGGGTCGGTGTCAGGATCGTGGGTGTGTCTCGATTCGATGCATTCGACCCCCCTCTTTTCCCCCTTGCCAAGGGGGACGGTCTGTCCGCGCGGTGTGAACCCCGCGGCTCGGGGGACTCCGGCACTCCGCACGCCGGCGCACCCACAAAGTTGACGCTCACCCGCGTTGGCGATTCCGGCCTGATTTGCCGTTTGGATGCAGCTTTTGCGCAGCGCGCCTGTTGATGATGGTGATCAGCGGGGCGTTGCGAGCGGAATCCAAAGATTTTCACAAGTACTTATTTTGCATGGCGTTACGTCAGGTCAGGGTCGTCTTCGCAGCACTCAATCCGGTGCATCAGGTCGGCTGTGGCACGCGGGGTGGCATTGGAGCGATCGGTTGGGCGCTGAATCCCGGCGCAAGTGCTCCTTGTGTCGAAGCGTTTTTCGGGAAGAGTCCTTTGGAGCGTGCCATGCAGTTGACAGTTGCACGGAAGCGCGATGGGTTGAGTGCCAACGGATTGGCACGCGACTGGGCGGCGCTGGGCCGGAGCGTCCAACGGCTCGCGCTCGAAGCGATCGCCCTGCACTTTGCGACGGTGGGAGCGTTGGAGGTCGCAGCGCGCGAAGAGCTCGGGTCAAGCGATGGGGACGCGCGGGTTGATGCCTGCGTCTCGGATTTGGGTTGTTCACGATGAGCAGCTACGGGCTTTGGTTGTCGGCGGCGGGGATGAAGATCAATGAGCATCGACAGACGCTCCATGCCAACAATCTGGCCAATGCGCAGACGACGGGTTTCAAGCGAGACCTCGCCGTGGTGATGCAGCGGCGCGTCGAAGCCCGGGAAGAGGCCGACGGGCCCTTGTTTTCGCATCCCGTCTTGGACGGGCTGTCGGGCGGCGTGAATGTTCAACCGTCGTATCACGACTTCACGCAGGGTCCGATCGAATCGACCGGGCGTCCGCTGGACCTCGCGATTCGCGGCGACGGGTTTTTCTCGGTTAGCGACGGCCAGGCACGGCGCTACACGCGCGACGGCGAGTTCACCGTCAATACAGCGGGCGAACTGGCGCTGGCCAATGAATCCGGCGTCTGGCGCGTTCTGGATCGGGCGGGGGCTCCCGTGGTCATCGATCCGGTTGCCGACGAACCGACGGTGTCAGGCAATGGCACGATTCGTCAGGGTGAGAACGTCGTGGCCGAACTTGGACTGGTGGCGCCTGATGATCCGCAAACACTGCGCAGGGTCGGCGAGAATCTGTATGAATCGACCGGCGGCGAGATGCAACCCGCGGGCGGCACGCTCGTGTCCGGTTCCCGCGAGGAATCGAACTTTAACGCGATCGAGGGGCTGGCGTCGATGATCGAAGCGTCGCGGGCGTACCAGCTCAACGCAACGCTGATCCAGCTCCAGGACGCGATGACGGGCCAGGCGGTTTCGACGCTGGGACGAGTGGCGTAGAGGGTCGGCTAAATGGCGATTACCGCATTACACGCAGCCGCCTCCGGGATGAAGGCGCTCGATGAGAAGCTGAACGTGGTAGCCAACAACCTCGCCAACATCAACACGCACGGGTTCAAGCGCTCGCGCGTGAACTTTGAGGACCTGCTGTACCAGGTCAAGCGGGAGCCCGGCGTTCCGAACGCTAACAGCGAGCCGATCCCGCACGGGGTCCTGGTCGGCACGGGCGTGAAGGTGTCGGGAACGCAATTGAACTTTGAGCGCGGTACGGTCGATCCGACCGGTCGGCCGCTCGACTGGCAGATCGAAGGCGAAGGATTCTACCAGGTCCGCACGATCGAGGACGGGACCGAAGTCACCGCCTACACGCGGGCCGGCAACTTTGCACAGAACGCGGTCGGCAACATCGTGCTGGCCAACAGCGACGGATCGCTGCTTGAGCCGCCGATCGCGATTCCCGCGGATGCGATCGATATCGCCGTCGCGCGCAACGGCGAGGTGCGCGTGCGGCAGCAGGGGTCGAACACGCTGAACGTCGTCGGGCAGATCGAGCTCGCGCGGTTCGTCAATCCGGAGGGGCTTAAACAGATCGGGCGAAACCTGTACGTCGAAAGTGACGCGTCGGGCGCGCCGGTGACGGGAAACCCGCAATCGGACGGACTGGGCGCGATCGGCCAGGGAAATCTGGAAATGAGCAACGTCGATCCGGTGCGGGAGTTGATCGATCTGATCACGACTCAGCGGGCGTTTGAGCTCAACAGTCAGTCGATCCAGGCCGCCGATCAGTCGCTCCAGATCGTTTCGAATCTCAGGAGGTTCTAACCGGCGCGGAGCATTGACGTAGCCGGGTAAGAGAAGAGACGGCCGCGCCGGAATCGGGGGCGCAGCCATGCAGGATGCAGTCATGAACCGCAAGGATTGCGAGAATACGACCCTGATACGAGCCAGGCGAAAGCCGGCGCCGAGCGCGGTGTTTTTCGCCTTGCTTGCAGCGTCCATGGTGTCTGGTTCGCCTTCGACGGCTGCGGCGGGGCAGGTGCGCGTCTGGTCGTCGGCTGTCGTCGTGACGGATTCGATTCGTCTCGCGGACCTCGCCGAGGTTCGCGGATTCGACGCCGACGAAGAATCGCGGCTTGCGCAGGTCGTCGTCACCGAGGCACCGCGCGCCGGCGGCTCGCGGATGATTCATATTGCAATGATCCGCACGGTGCTTGCCGCAAGCGGAGTCAACATGGCCGGACTGACGTTCGGCGGCGCCACGCAATGTGAAGTGTCGCGTCCGTCCCAGCTGGCGCCCGCCCGCCTCCCTGATCTCAAATCTCAAATCTCAAATACGGGCGGTCCGGAGGGCGCTCGAAGGGAATCAGTCCCCCAGGTCTGGCGACCCGGGTCACCCGCCGAGGGTACGGCGTCCGCGACAACAGAGAAGGCGATAGAGCGTACATTGCGGGACGCCGTGCGGGAATATTTCAACGGCGAGTTCGGGCGCTACGGCGGAACCGCTGAGGTCATCTTCGATCATACCGACGAACAAGTGCTAGACCTCAGCGGACCGGCCTACGACTTCAACGTGCGGCGACGCGGCGGCCCGCCTTTGGGGCTGTGCTCGCTGGAGATCGACGTGCTCAGCAATGCGCGCACGGTACAGACCATCCCGCTGGTTGCGCAGGTTACCATGCAGCGCCGGGTGGTCGTGGCCCGTCGCTCCATCAACCAGGGTGCGCCCGTCGCGCCCGCCGACGTGGAAGCCGTGCCCATGAGCTTTACACGACTCGATCAGCTTGGCCTCGACGACGTGACCATGGCGATTGGACAACGAGCCAAGCGCTTCATCTCGGCCGGCAGCACGATCGACGTGGATGTGCTCGAGGCGGTGCCGCTCGTGCTGCGCGGTCAACTGGTGACGCTCAGTTCCACGGCGGGCGGGGTGAGGATCGTGACGACCGCCAAAGCCGGCGCCTACGGAATGCTCGGCGAGACGATCAAGGTCCGCTCGGCCGATGACAAGCGTCTCGAATACGACGCCGTGGTGATCGGTCCGGGAGAAGTGCGAGTTGGAGCAGGCCGGTCCGACGAGCGGAATGAGGCGCGGTTCGCGTGGAGGGACAAGCCATGATGCGAATGAAGGCGCGGCGAATATTCCTCGGAGTGTCACTTGGTTTCTTCCTCGCACAGGCTCCCGACGCCCTCGCGCAGAGGTCGTCGCTTGGAGCTCGTCAGCGAACGGTCGACGCCGACAAGCCGGCGGAGAAGACTCCGCGCGAAACGCCGCCGCGACCGCGAAACCTTGTATACGAAAAGTACGGCTGGACCTCGCGGACGCCCGCGCCGCCGAAGGCGTTTCGCCCCGGCGATCTCATCACCATCATCGTGCGCGAGCAGCGGAAGTGGGAAGCCGACTCTGATCTGGAAACAAAGAGGAGGTACAACCTCAACAGTGAACTGGATGCGTTCATCAAGCCCACCCAGGGAGGGATCGGGGCGGCCGGCTTTCGCCGCGGCAAGCCGAACATCGACTATACCCTCAACAAGAGAGACAAGAGTGAGGGCGATTCGTCGCGCGAGGACAAGCTGACCACAAGACTTACGGCGCGGATTCTCGACGTCAAGCCGAACGGTCTGCTCGTGCTCGAGGGGCGGGCGAAGATGACCCACGACGAGGAAATCAGCGAAATCACGATGACAGGCACGTGTCGCAAGGAAGACGTCACGGCCGACAACACCGTGCTCAGCACGCAGATCGCCGACAAGGCGGTGGTGGTCACGAACTCCGGCGCGCTGCACTCCGCCGCGACGCGCGGGTGGGTCACCAAGTTGCTTGATCTATTGAAGCCGATTTGAGACCGTGGCGATGTTGAAACACTTGCTCATTACGCTTGTTGTGCTTGCGGCGGCCGATCCATCGCGCGGGCAGATCCCCACCGCGCGTGTCGGCGACATGACCCATTTGCAGGGTCAGGGGCGCAACACACTCATCGGCTACGGGCTGGTGACGGGGCTGGACAAGACCGGCGACGGAAGCAAGTTCCTGCCGACGATGAAGGCGGTCGCGGAAATGATGGAGCGTTTCGGCGTCGGCGTGGAGTCCCTCAAGGATGTCGAGGGCAGCAAGAATACCGCGGTCGTGATGCTGGAAGCCGTGATCCCCGAGCACGGCGGACGCGAAGGCGAACTTCTGGACGTCAACATCACGGCGATCGCCGCGAAAAGCCTCGCGGGCGGGAGACTCCTGACGACGCCGCTGATCTATCACGATCGCAACGTGCAGGGGCTCTTCGGCTTCGCCTCCGGGCGGATCGTCGTCGACGCCGCGACCCCGACCACGGGTGTCATCAAAGAGGGGGCGCGCATGGAGCGGGACGTGCTCGTCAATGTGATCGCGGCGGGCACGGAGTTGAAGGCCAACGGCTTTGCGAGTCCGTGGATCAAGGACGACCAGACGTATCTCACGCTCGTGCTCGACGATGCTCACGCGGGTTGGTCGATGGCCGCGGCGGTCGCGCAGGCGGTCGACAAGGAGCTGAGCATCTCCGCCGACGTGGAACGGGTCGCGCTGGCTCTGGACTCAAAGAACATCATCGTACTGCTGCCGGATCACCAGCGCGGCGATCCCGCGGCGTGGATTCGCGATGTGGAGCGCACGCCGATCCTGATGGAATCGGGCGAGGCGCGGGTGACGATCAACCGCCGGGCGGGAACCATCGTGGTGACCGGGGACACACGCCTTTCGCCCGTGGTGATTTCTCAAGCGGGATTGACGGTCACGGTCGCCAACCCGCTGCCCGACGGAACGACGGTGAAACCGGCGCTCGTGCAACACGAGTTTATCGCGTTGGACAACGAGGCCCAGCGCCTGCCGAACGTTAGCGACCTGCTCGAAGCGCTCAACCGCTTGAAGGTCCCCTTCCGGGATCGGGTTTCGATCATGGAGGAAATCCACCGGGCGGGAAAATTGCACGCGCGGCTGATGTACGAGGGTTGACGATGGCAGTGACACTATCTGACACCGCGAGAGTGAGCGAAGTCGGCGTGGCCCGGACCGCAGCGCGGCCCGCGCTCGCGCAGCTCCGCGAGGCGACCGGACGCGTCGTCGGGTCGGTCTTCTACGGCACGATGCTCAAGATGATGCGTGAGAGCAGCCTGAATTCGCCGATCGGCCACGGCGGACGCGGCGAGGAGGCCTTCGCCGGACAGCTCGACGGCATCTGGGCGGAGCGGCTGGGCGAGGCGTCGCACCGCGGCTTGTCCGAGGTGCTTTACCAGCATCTCGAGAAGCAACAGCGGCGGATGGATGGGATGAACAGCGACGGAAAAGGAGCGGGAACATGAAAGACGGCGTGGACTTGAAGCGTTTGCGGGACCTGGTGCGGCTCTTTGACGGTCTGCGCCTGCTGCACGACGAACTGTTTTGCGTCATCGAATCCAAGATCGAAGCGATGCGCCACGCCGATGTCGCGGCGATTCAGGCGGCGGCCGAGAGCGAGCAGGTGATTGTGACGCGATTGAAGGAGCGGGACGGATTTCGCAACCAACTGATGGAAGCGATCGGACAGGACCTTAAGCTCTCCGCGAAGGCGGCGCGCGCGCTCACCGTTTCGCAGCTCGCCGCGCGCCTCCCTGAACCGGAGCGAAGTCTCGTGGTCAACGCCGCGTCGAAGCTTCAAGCCGTCATGGCGAAGTCGGCCCAGGCCAATCGCCTGGCCGCGACCGTGGCGCGCGAAGTGGTGCGGCACATGAAATGGGTGTTTGCGGCGGTTCGTCCGGCGGACGCCGCTCCGATCGGTTACACCGGACGCGGCCTGACCGTCGCGATCGCCGATGCGAGCCTTTTTGAGGCCGTGGGATAACGTCGATGGGTCTTCTGAATTCAGCCTTGCAGATCGGACGCAGCGCAATCCTGAGCTATCAGGGCGCGCTGCAGACCGTCGGCAGCAACGTGAGCAGCGCCGGAAGCCCGGACTACACGCGTCTGGCGCCGGAGCTCGATCCGGTCCCCGGCACGGTCATCGCCAACGGGTTGCAACCCGGCGCGGGCGTCGCGTTGGCCGACATCCGCCGCTACGTCGACGATGCGCTGGAAGGGCGGTTGCGACTCGCCATCGGCGCCACCCAGGCCGCCTCCGCGCGGCAGGCGACCCTCGGACAGGTCGAATCGTTCATGGATGACACGACCGGTGCGGGAATCGCTGCGCGGCTCGGCAGTTTCTTCCAGGTCTTCGACAATCTTCAGAATACACCGGAGGACACGGCCAGCCGCGATTTGGCGATCTCCGCCGGCTCGCAACTGGTGGATTCGTTGACCGGTCTGCGGACGCAGTTCGCAAGACTCGGCGCGGACGTCGACAGTCAGATCGGCGATGCGGTCAAGCAGGCCGACGACATCGCCTCCCAAATCGCGGATCTCAATGCGCGAATCACGACGGGCGAAGCCGGTCGTCGCGGACAGGCGACGGCCCTGCGCGACCAGCGCGATGCGTTGCTCCGCAAACTGGGCGAATTGTTCGACGTGACCGTCCGCGAACAACCCGACGGCGGAATCAACGTCTATGTCGGCAACGAAGCGCTCGTACAAGGCGGCGCGTCGCGCGGGCTGGTCGCCGTCATCGAAACCGACGGGGAGTTCGTCCGCACGTCCGTGCGTTTCGCCGACACCAACCAACAGGTTGAAATCCGCGGCGGGCGACTGGCCGGTCTGATCAAGTCGCGCGACGAAGATGCCTACGGGCGGGTCGCGGGACTCGACGAGCTGGCCGCCGCGATCATCGCCGACGTCAACCGCATCCACGCCGACGGACAGGGGCTCAACGGATTCCGCTCGGTTACGGGCAGCTACGACGTGCTTTCGCCTGACGCCCTGCTCAATGACGCCGCGGCCGGACTGCCGAATCCGCCCAAGAGCGGAAGCTTTTATGTCACCGTGGCGGACGACGCCAGCAAGACGCCGGTCGCCTATCGAATCGAAGTGAACTTCGACGGCCAGGGCGGCGGGACCACGCTTCGCACGCTGGTGGACGACTTCAACGCACAGGTGCAGGGCGTTACGGCTTCGATCACCGGCGACAATCGCTTCGCCTTCAAGGCCGATGACGGGTTCTCGTTCACGTTCGGCTACGACGGCCAGCAGTCGCGCGCGGACACGTCCGGCGTGCTCGCGGCGTTGGGGATCAATACGTTCTTCTCGGGAACGGATGCGAAGAACATCGCCGTCAACGAAACTCTGCAACAGGAACCGTCGCTCCTCGCCGCGGGATCGATCTTCCTTCCCAGCGACGGCGCCAACGCACGTCGCGTCGCGTCGCTCGACACGGCCGCCAGCGACTTACTGACCGGTGTATCAATTCCCGAATTCTTCAACGGACTCGCGAACTCCGTCGCCGTGACGGCAGCCGGTGCGAACTCGGACGTCGACGCGGCGTCGGCCGTTCAGTAAGCGTTGCAGGCGCAGAGAGAGAGCATCAGCGGCGTGAACCTCGACGAGGAAGCCATCGCGCTCGTCAAGTTTCAGCGCGCGTTTCAGGGAGCCGCGCGATTCGTTTCGGTCGTGGATCAGATGATCGGCGACCTGGTGAACCTCATTCGTTGAGGCCGCGAGGAAGCGAGAAAGATATCCGGCGAGAGGACATGTAAGATCGCCCGAAAGGCGGCGGAAACAGGCGGAAAATGGCAGTCAGCCCGGTCAACATCACGCGCATCAGCGAGAACTTCCAGACGAGCCTTGTGCTCGATTCGGTGCGGCGCAGCCAGCGCGCGCTGTTCCTCTCGCAGACGCGCATCGCCACCGGGCGGCAGTTCGTCGCGCCGAGCGAAGACCCGATCGCCGCCGCGCGATCGCTCGATCTTTCGCAGGCGCTTCAGCGTCAACAGCAGTTTCGCGACAACGCCCAATACGGCGAAAACATTCTCAGCGCAGCCGACGGCGCGCTCTCCGAAATCGCCGACCTGCTCATCCAGGCGTCCTCCGCCGCCAGCCGGAACGTCAGCAACCTGACCAGCGCCGCCGAGCGCCAGGCCGAGTCCGAAGCCGTCGCCGCCATCCGCCGGCAACTCCAGGTCGTCGGGAATCGCCAGTTCGACGGGCGATACATCTTCGCGGGTCGCAACACGCTGAGCCAACCCTTCGTCGACGGCCCCGCGGGAATCGCCTTCGTCGGCGACACCGGCGAACTGCAGACGCGACTTTCGGAAGACCTCGTTTCGCCGGTCACCATGCCCGGAAGTGAGATTTTCGGCGCACTCTCCAGCCGGATCACGACCGACGTGAATCTTACACCGGTGCTGACCGACTCGACGCGCCTGGAAGACATCACGGGCGCGACCGGAAGCCCGATCCAAACCGGAATACTGGTCTTCAACGAAGTCGGCGGGGCGGGCGTCTTCAAGGTCGATCTCAGCGCCGCGGACACCATCGGTGATGTGGTCAACGCGATCAAGGATCCGCGAAAAAATAAAATAAACGGTAGTTCGGCAAAAGCCCTTGGAAGACGGGGCTCGCGGAACGGAAAACATTTTACTTATTCCGACCCGGTTCCCAACGATGCGGCTGGCGCCGCCGGTGCTCGAGTGACCGCAACGCTGACGGACACGGGCATCAAAATACAGCCCGCCGGTTTCGCCGTTTCCGTCACCGACGCCAGCGCCGGCGCCACGGCGTCCGGGCTGGGCATTCTTACGCAAACGCCGACCAACGCGACGATCATCGGCGGCAAGCTGGTGCCGCGTATCACGCGATTGACGCCCATTGAGGCGCTTGCCCAGGGCGCCGGAATCGACATCGCGGGAGGACTGGTCATCACCAACGGGCCGCGCAGCGCCGTCATCGACCTGAGTGCGGCCACGACCGTGCAGGACATCATCAATGCCATCAACAACGCGGGCGTGTTCGTCGCGGCGCGAATCAACGACGCGGGAACGGGCATCGACGTGTTCAACCAGGCCTCCGGCACGTCCCTCAGCATCGGCGAAAACGGCGGAACGACGGCGGCCGATCTCGGCATCCGCACGTTCAGCGCGGCTACGCCGCTCTCGTCGCTGAACTTCGGATTGGGCGTTTCGACGGTTCAGGGGCAGGACGACTTGCGAATTACAGCCGGCGACGGCTCGACGGTCGATGTCAATTTGGACGGCGCGGTCACGGTCGGTGACGCGATTGATCTCATCAACGCCGCCGCCCTGGCCGCGAGCGTCAACATCACCGCCTCCTTCACCGATACGGGCAATGGGATTCAGATTCAGGACGGCGCGGGCGGGGCAGGTGACCTCGCCGTATCGCGACTGAACCTCTCCAACGCCGCGGAAGACCTCGGACTCCTTCAGGGGACGTTCAGCGACGGAACGCTCGTCGGCGCCGACGTCCATCCGACGCGGACCGAGGGAATTTTCGGCGCGCTGATCGACCTGGAAAACGCCCTCCGCAACGACGACACCCGCGGGATCGGACTTGCCGGCCAGCGACTCGATCAACTCCGCGACGACGTTACGCGGATGCACGGCATCGTCGGCGCACGCGCCCAGGCGATGTCCGCCAATCGTTTGCAGGCGGAAGATGCGGCGCAGAGCACGGAGATTTTCCTATCGCAAGTGCGCGATCTGGACTACACCGAGGCCGTGACCAAATTGCAGGCGGCGACCACGCAGTTTGAGGCCGGATTGCGAACCAGCGCCGCCATCACAAGGTTGTCGCTCATGGATTTCCTGCAGTAGTGCCGTCTCCGAGCCCCGGTGTTCACACCGGGCGGCGGATAGGGAGATTGAAACGGCGCCGAGTATCGATGCCGTCGGCTGACAAAAAGAACACGAAAACCCGTCCGGCGGCTGCATGACCGAGCCGCCGACGCGGGCGTGGTTGTCCGATGGGGATACATCGGAACGCGGCGCCGGATGTTGTCGCGGGCAAGAGACGTTCGAGGGAGGCAGTCGTTGGTCGGCTGCGGAACGCACTAACGCCAACCCTCTTGGATCGGTCATGGGAGATTCGCGATGGTGATCACCACATCGCGGTTTGGACAGTTGGACGTGAACGCCGAACGCCTCATCGTGTTCCACGAGGGCATTCTCGGCTTCCCCAAACAGCGTGACTACGCCCTGATCCAGACTGGCGAAGACAGCGGCTTTTACTGGCTCCAGTCCGTCTGCACGCCGGAACTGGCGTTTGTCGTCTGCGATCCTCGCTTGTTCGTCGCCGACTATCAGGTTCCGGTCAAGCTCGAGGAACTGGAGTGCGTTGAACTGGAGGACGCGAAAGACGCCCAGGTATTCATCATTGTGAACAAGATCGGCGACCTGCTGACCGGGAATCTTCAGGGCCCGCTTGTCGTCAATGTCCTCAATCGCAAGGCGAGGCAGCTGGTTCTGAGCGACAAACGGTTTTCGACGAGGCATCCGTTGATGCGGATTCCACGCCGAACCGTGATGGGAAAGACGGCCTAGCCGTCATTTAGAGTGGCCGCGGTGTGTGGGACGGGACTACAATGAGTACGGAGTACCGAAGTCAACGACCCCCGCCCGGCCTGCGTGCGGCGACAGTAACGGTCGCCGACGGATTGCGCATCAGGGACGCGACACGAAATCGCCTGCCAACCCGGCGCATTCCGTCGACCCCGGCGATTCTCGAGGAAACGCCGGACACGACGCATCGGCATGGCAAGGAAGGAGCCGAGTATGTTGGTGCTTTCGAGACAACGCGATGAAACGATCATGATCGGCGATGAGGTGGAGATCACCGTCGTCGACATCCGGGGCGACAAGGTCCGTTTGGGCATTACCGCGCCCCGGCATATTCAGGTCCATCGCAAGGAAGTCTACGACGCCATCAAGCGAGAAAATCAACAGGCGGCGGGCCTCAAACCGCAGGACGTTCCCGAGGTTGTTGATCGGAGCGCCTCGCCCGACACGCCGAAACAAACGGATTTGAACGAGAAAAAGGAAGTCCCGGAAAAAGATCGAACGAAACAGATTCGTCGATCGCCGTAGTGATTACGCAACGCCACAAGGACATGTCCCGGCGCGACCAACGACGCCGGGGGAAATCAAGGAGGATTCCTCATGTCACGGATCAATAGCAACGTCCCGTCGCTCATCGCCCAGCGCCACCTGGGATTGTCGCAACGCGCGCTTCGCACCTCGCTGGAGCGGCTCTCGAGCGGATTGAAGATCAACCGCGGCGCGGATGATCCCGCAGGGTTGATCGTCTCCGAACGACTACGATCGGAAATCGCCGTCGTCAATCAGGCGATCGACAACTCCGAGCGGGCCATCAACGTCATCGCCACCACCGAAGGCGCGCTCGACGAAGTGCAGGCGCTGCTGACGGACATTCAGGGGCTGCTCATCCAGGCCGCCAACAGCGGCGCATTCTCCAAGGAGGAAATCGCGGCGAACCAGCTTCAGATTGACAACGCCATCGAATCCATCACGCGGATCGCCAACACCACGACCTTCGCCGGGCGAAAGCTGCTCAACGGCGGGTTGGACTACGTGACCAGCGGAATCGTTTCCACCGAACTTACGGATGTGAACGTACTCGGGGCCAAGTTCGGATCGCAGCCGTTCATCGGCGTCGATGTCGTCGTGTCACAGTCGGCCCAACAGGCCGAGCTGCGCTTCGCCGGCCCCGGCCTGGGTGCCGGCGGCGTAACGCTTGATGTTCAGGGTCCCGACGGAATCACCACTCTTACGTTCCCGGCGAACGCCACAACGGTGGAGATGGTCGAGCGGATCAATAGCCAGGTGGACGATACGGGCGTCATTGCCGTGGCGAGCGGCACAAACGGTTCGGCGGGAATGCGCATTCAGAGCCTCGATTACGGAAGTGGTGCGTTCGTCAGCGTCAAACAAGCGGCCCCGAACGGCACGTTCCAGCTCGTGAACCGCGCCGGCAGTGTGGTCGATTATACACAGGGACGCGATGCCGCTGCGACCATTAACGGCATCGCCACCACGGCAGACGGATTGAAACTCTCCTACAGCTCGTCGCCGCTCAAGGTCGATGTCGTGCTTTCCGAGGCGTTTGGAAACGGGTCGACCGGACTGGGAACCTCCAGCTTCGCGATCACCGATGGCGGCGCGCTCTTCCAACTCGGACCGCAGGTGACGCCGAACCTTCAGGAAAACATCGGCGTGAAGGGGATGCAGGCCAACAAGCTCGGTAATGCGCTCGTTGGCTTCCTATCGGACCTCAAGAGTGGACAGTCCAAGTCGCTCGTGTCGGAAAACTTCCAGGCAGCGTCGAAGGTCGTGCAGGAGGCGATCACGCAGGTGGCCGTCTTGCGCGGTCGCCTTGGCGCCTTCGAACGCAACACGCTGCAGCCGAACATCAATCAGTTGCAGATCACGACGGAGAACCTGATGTCGTCCGAGTCCGTCATTCGCGACACGGACTTCGCCGTCGAGACGTCGGCGCTGACGCGATCGCAGATTCTGGTGCAGGCGGGCAATAGTATTCTCGCCATCGCCAACGCACAGTCACAGAACGTCCTGACGCTGCTCGGCGGTCAGTAGACGCGACGCCTCGCCGTGGTAGCGCCGCCCCTTGTGGGCGGCGCATGGAGTGAGCGATTACGCGGCATCGGCGATGCATGACGGTTTTTCCGTTCTCGGCGCTTCGGTTCGACGGTGCGCGCCCGCGGGTTCGGCGTCTCTTGCGGCTGCGCGATTCCGCGCGATCGCGGGCATGGGCAGTTTTGTCGTCCGCGTAGTTCCAGTTCGAACGAGACTCGTATTCCTGTCTTTGGCATGGGGTAGCCCGATCATCCGACCCTGGGGCGTAAGGGTCGCGTCCGATAAGGCGGAGAGACTTGCCGAACCGCTGGTCAGGTCGCTATAATGATTTACTGCGGTATCCAACCGGAGGGATGCCGTGCGCGCCACTTGCGGGTGATTCCCTGGCGGGGAAAGAGTATGTCCCGAAGCTTCGTCCCGGACGCGATTCAGTTCCTGGTCGGCGTCTGTCTGACAATCCACGTTGCCGCCGCACAAGAAAACGCGATCCGTCCCGACGCGGTCGGCGGTTACAGCACCCGGCGGATTGTGATTCAACTCAAACCGGCGGCTGAACAGCGTGTGGCGGCCGACCGTGCCGTTGCCAACGCCGGTCCCGCAGCCGATCCACGCCCTTGGCTTGGCCCCGCTCTGAAGACCGCCTCGGATCACTGGCGGGTTTCACATATGCGCCCGCTCCACGTTCGCCCGTTTCGCAATCCCGCGCTCGCCGCACAGCTCGGGCTTGATCGAACGTACATCATGGAGGTTCCCGCAGGCACGGACACGATCGCGATGTCTGCAGCGATCGCCGCCTTGAACGACGACGTCGACGCCGCTTATGTTGACGCTATTGGAGGTGTCGCCCTCACGCCCAACGACCCCGATTTCGCATTGCAGTATGCGATGAACAACACCGGGCAGGTCGCCGGCGGATCTGCCGACGCCGACATCGACGCCGTCGAGGCTTGGTCCATTCACACTGGCGATCCGGGCACCGTGACCATCGCCATCATCGACAGCGGTGTCGATCCGCATCCCGAGTATTCGGCACGCATGGTCCCCGGGCAAAACACCAACGATCCATCGAATCCGACATTGACCACGGACGCCTGTCCGCACGGAACGCACGTCGCGGGCATCGCCGCCGCCTCCGGCAACAACGGCATCGGCGTCGCCGGCGTCACCTGGGGCGCCAGTGTCATGCCCGTCCGTGTCCTCGACGGATGCAGCGGCTTCGTATCCGACCTCGCCACGGGCATCATCTGGGCTGCCGACAACGGCGCCGACGTGCTCAACATCAGCCTCCATTACTACGACCTGTCGTCCGCACAATCACAGAATCTTCAGAGCGCCGTTAATTACGCCCACGGCCTCGGCGCCGCTCTCGTCGCCGCCGCCGGCAACGGCTATACAGGCGTCGTCGCCTATCCCGCACGCCTGGCCAACGTCGTTGCCGTCAGCGCCACCGATCAAACCGACACGTTCGCCTCGTTTTCCAACTACGGCGCTCAGATCGATATCTGCGCGCCCGGCAAGGACATCTGGTCGACCTGGACCGGCGGCGGCTACAGCTTTAACTCCGGGACTTCCATGTCCGCCCCGCATGTCAGCGGTGCCGTTGCCCTCCTGATGTCCTACAGACCGACGCTCTCAAACGACCTCTTGGTTGACGTGATGCTCGCCGCGACCGACGACCTCGGTACGCCGGGCTGGGACAGTCGCTACGGACGCGGGCGACTCAACCTCTTCAATGCCCTCATTCAGGTCGACTGCGTCGCGCAGATGACGGGCGTGGAACCGGCCCAGGCGGAGCTCGATCCGCTCACAAAAAATCGCGCGATCTCATTCGCGCCCGCGAACGCGGGGCGACAGACGGCGATCCGCGTGACCCTGGCGTCGTTGCATCATCCGAATCCGCCGTACACTGGCGGCGCCGCCGCGGATTTCTCGGCGTTCGAAGGACAAATCCGCTGGGTCGGACCGCCGGTTGAGTATATGGAATCGCAGAGCAGTCTGACGCCTTTTGTCGCCGCAACCCTTCAATGCACACCGTACTACACGGACTGGAGCACCGTCGGACTGCTACACGTCATCGGGGCCGAGATCGTTCCAAGTTCCGTCTACGAACTGCAATCGGTTCCCGAAGGGTGTTCCATTGCCGCCGAATTCGACTACTCAACCACGTTAACCGTCGTCACCGGTCGTTGGGGAGATATCGAATCACCGTTTAGCCCGCCGGCCGCCTCTCAACAGCCCGACATCGCCGACATTTCCGCGCTGGTCAACAAGTTCAAGAGCGCCTTGGGAGCGCCCATCAAATCGCGCGCGCTTCTCGCGGGCGATATTCCCGATCCCGCACCCGACGTCGGTTTCGATCACATCGCGGCCTGTGTCGAGGCATTCAAAGGTCTTCCGTATCCCTACGCTGGCCTGCCATCGTGTCCGTGAAGTATTTTGGGTGCAATCGGCGATCAACGAGGTCGACGCGATGCACCGGCTCCTCGCTGTGGAAGCGCCTGTTGGCCGTCAGGAGTGTGTTGGGGCGCACGCGCCGCACGGGATTGATTCCACAGGGAACGCCGTATTCGACCCGGCGGCCCGCATTGCTCACCAAACCACGAAGCACAAAAAGATGAAAGGGCTGAGGACAAGACGATTTCCGCGGCGCAGCGATCTCGACGCAATTGAACGGACAGTCCGATGGATTCGAGCACGACCGCCTTCGACTGGGCCCGTTGTTTCCAAACACCGTGTTTTCTTCGTGATCTTCGTGCCCTTCGTGGTGACCAGTGCGGATTATTCGCTCGTGAGTGGGAGTGGCGGCTTGAAGTTGAAGCGCCGCGCCTGCGAAAAAAACCGTAGCGGGTTCTCGTAGACGAGCTTGTGGATCGTTCGCTCCTCGTGCCCGCGGGCGCGCAGGGCGCGCATGAAATCCGGCATGTTCATCGGATTGCTCGGTCCCCAGTCGCCCGCGCTGTTGGCCATGATACGCTCGGTCCCGTAGCGCTCGACCAGATCGACGGCCCGCTGCGGCGTACACTTCGTGACCGGGTAGAGCGTCATGCCGACCCAGAAGCCCGCGTCGAGGGCGGGCTTGATGGTGTGTTCCTCGACATGGTCGATGAGGACGCGTTGCGGTTTGACGCGGGCATCGCCCGTGAGCATATCGAGAATCATTCGCGTGCCCTTGTACTTGTCCGCCAGGTGCGGCGTGTGTACGAGGATCAGCTCGTCGGTCCTCATCGCGAGGTCAACGTGTTCGAGGAAGATCGTCGCCTCGTTTTTCGTGTTCTTGTTCAGGCCGATCTCGCCGATGCCCAGCACGCCGGGCCGGTCGAGAAACTCCGGGATGATCGAAATGACCTCGCGGGCGAGCGGGACGTTTTCGGCCTCCTTGGCGTTGATGCACAGCCAGCACATGTGGTGAATGCCGAACGGGGCGGCCCGCTTCGGCTCGAACTCGGTAAGCTGTCGAAAGTAATCGTGAAACGCGGCCGCCGATCCGCGATCGAACCCCGCCCAGAATGCCGGTTCGCTGACCGCCACGCACCCCGCCCGGGCCATACGGACGTAGTCGTCCGTAATCCGCGAGACCATGTGAATGTGGGGGTCGATGTAGTACACCGCGGTCATTCCGTTTGCGGGATGTTTTCGCCTTGTCCGGAATCGTCCGTCTGTTGCTCCAGGAACTCCCGTAACACGGGCAGACGCTTTTTCAGTGCCATCCAAACCATGTCGAGGTCGACACGATCATACGCATGGATCACGCGATCGCGCATCCCGGTCATCTCCCGCCATGGGATGCGCGGATGCCGCTCGCGAAACTCGATGGACAGGCGTTTCGTCGCCTCGCCGAGGACCAGCAATTGGTGGAGAATCGCGGACCGTGTTTTCTTGTCGCCGACAAATTGCTCGCGAGTCATCGAGCCGATGAACTCTTGCGCCGCCAGACAGGCTGCAAGTAGGTCTCGAAGCACGGCGTCGTCACGCGACATAAATAGTTACAGCTGAACCCAGGATGGCGTCCCGACGGATCGAATTGGCGCTTGCTTCGACCGACCGTCGGGTGATAAGGTCAACGGGCCGCTCCATTACGTTGGCCAACTCCTCCTCCATGCGCACGGCGTCGAAGATGTCCCATTCCGCGGCAGGCGAGAAACTCACCAATACGTCAACGTCGCTCCCTGCGTGGAAATGATCGTCGAGCACTGAACCGAAGAGCGCAAACTCGCTGATCTTCCAGCGCTCGCAGAACGACGCAATCGCGGCGTAAGGCACTTCAATGGCGAATCGACGAACCATGGGGCGACAGCCTACCAGACGTACTATACTCGATCAAACCCCGCCCAAACGCCGGCTCGCTGACTGCCACGCACCCCGCCCGGGCCATGCGGACGTAGTCGTCCGTGATCCGCGAGACCATGCGGATGTGTGGGTCGATGTAGTACATGGCGCAACGAATATTCTCACGACGCCGCTTGGTAGATGGCTGGGCGGTACTTGGGTTTCGGGATCGGTTTTCGCTCCTTCTTCGCCGCCTTGAGCCAAGCGGACTTTGCTTTTTGGACTTCGCGTAGAGCCTCCTCCGCCGTGTGGCCAAAGGCTGAACATGCCTCCAAATCGGGAATGTCGGCGATGTACCCGAAGTCGCCTTTGCTGTAGAAGATGTTAATGTGGTAGTCGTTCACGGTTCGTCCTCTCAACAATGTATAATGCTCGAAAGGCGTTCGGGCAACTCCCCGATCGCGGTATTATCGTGGAGTAGGAAATGGTGCTTTGAACAGGTACGCGACGGCCTCATGAAAAGGAACTCGAAACGCAGCACATGCGGTTGATTCAAAGGAATGCAGAGGAACAGACCAAGAGACCTTGCACGGCGGTGGACGGTGTCGATTGCGGAAGAGCCGGGCCGGCGGATCTCAAGCGGATGCGCGGGCAGCCGTCCGCGCGTCTAGTCGACGCACAGTGACAGGACGATGGCACTGATGAAGGCGTCGAGGGCGTCCGTCCGGGAATCCGTGACGATGATCGCCTCCACCGTGTAGAGGCCGCCGCTTGTGAGCGCCTGGACGCGCGAGGTCGTCAAACCCTCGAAATTGACGATCGTATGAAAGGCCTCACCGCCGTTGGCGAGCGCGACGGCTTCCTCGAGCAACAGGTCGCCGCCTGCGAAAAGCGTATCATCGTCTTCTGACTGAACAAGGTCGGCGAGCGTCGCGCCGCTGGTTTCCTCGCGCACGCGGGCCGTGATGTTGATCAGCACGCCGTCCACGGTGACGATCCAAAGCGAGTTGGTCAACGAGTCCTGCTCGTTGTCGAATCGGTTGAGTTCGGCGTCGGCGGGCAGATCGAACCCGTACGCGAAGTCGGCGTCATA
>ERZ1292630.1679-Hain-H41-02um-R3-1679-length-21359-cov-6_pt1 | contig 21359 bp, 8 predicted proteins | sample MGYA00564408_ERZ1292630 | MGnify/ENA primary metagenome ERZ1292630 (study PRJEB36523, sample SAMEA6512641) | groundwater metagenome | collected 2019-01-08 | study: AquaDiva: Metagenomics assemblies of 32 groundwater samples
TGACCCAACGGCTTGGTTTCACGCGCCGCGGCACGATTCACAAATCGCCCGATCCCGCAAGGCCGACGCCCAGCAGCGGCGCCACGGCGACGTTAGCCCGAGTGAGCAGCCTTCGCGACGACGGTGCCTCCCCGCGAACCTCCTCGGTGTCGCTGGCGACCGTCAGCAGCGGCGGTTCCTTCGCATCTCCGATCAGCTCGGTAGGATCGCCTCACGCGGCGGTCGTGGTGGACATTTTGCAACCCACGGCATCGAGCGGCTTTTCCCGAAGCAGCAAGGCGCAACGTTCATTCGTGCGCAACCCTTCCAGCTCACCCGCCGCGGAAGCCAGTCTGGGGGGACAAGCCCCCGGCGGTGCGGCGTTGCCCTCCCCGCGCAGTGGTAGCGTTCCGCCATCGACGAGGGATTGCACCGGCGCCGTCGCAGGGGGTTCGCCACGTCCGCGAGACGACGACGACCCCTTTGCGTCGCATCGTAAGGGTGGGGGTGGCGGCGGCAGCGGTGCCCATCAAGGCACCACTCCCTCTTCACCTGTGACGGGCACGTTCACCCGACGGTCGACCATTGTTGGTTTGGGTTTCGCGGGAACGCTCAACGGTAATCCGTTCGGACCCATGCTCACGTCTGCCAACTCCAATCTGAAGGTGTCGCCGGGAGGCGGCGGAGGGGGACACAATACGGCCGACCTTCCCGTTGCGGGTGATGTCAGTTATACAGCAGACGCCGGCGACTTCAACGCCACGCAGCGGCTCGCGACGGCGAAGGACAGCGTGCCCGGTGAGCTCCTTCGCACCCACAGTTATGACGATCTGATGTACCTCATGAAGAACGATCAAAGCGGAGTCGACGCCGATGTCTACCACCCGTTCCTGATGACGCATAACGCGTGGCGTAGTCGATGCTACGGCCCCGCGTTGAACCTGTCCACGGCGGCGAGCTCATCCGCATCGGGGCTGCGACCTGGTAGCCGGCGAAGTAGCTTCGCGGGACCGGTCGACTTGGACAACGAGCCGTATCCCGATACCGGTGTGGTGCAACTGTACACGCCGCCCTCGGCAATGGAGTCCGGTCAGATCGGCGGCCTCATTAACGGTTCCGTGTCGGTCAAAGCGTTGGTCGATCAATTCATGAGGTTGCGGAATCAACGTCTCGCGATGCACAAAAAGGGGCTGTCCACGGAACGGGACGTCGAACAGTCCGATAAACTCAACGTGGAACTATGCGCCTTGGGAGTGAAGATGTCCGAAGAGTTGGACATGATGGGCCTCTGCATTGACATTCAAGGGAAGATTCTCCGGGACAACGTCGTGTCCTTTATTCACGCGCTCTTCAGCGGTGACGCGGAGCCCTCCTCTCACTCCATGATTCCTCCTTCGGTGCTGAGCGCGGCCGCGGCCGGTGGGGCCAACCTCCGGCGACGCAAGAGCATGTCCGCCATGAACACCGCGGCGTCGACCGGCTCTCCCCACCACCACACGGACGACGCCTCCTACGAGACTATTTGCTACCGTCTGTTGAAACAGTGCTTGTCCGTCTTCGTGACGTTAGCGCTTCCCGAACAAGCACTCGTGCATCAGTGGGCCATGCAAAGTGCCAGGGAAGGACGGCCGTTCTTGCTCGATCTGTGCTTGAGTCTACCAGGGCACCCACAAATGTTGGTCGGAAAGAAGACCAAGGAGCTGGTGCAGCTCGCGGTGCGACATCCCACGCGGCGAATTCAGCTCGTCGGGGCGTTGTTCCGCCATTCGGGCTCCTTGGGATTACGCGAGCGGCGTAACGAGTTGCGACCAGCGTGGCAGGAGCTGGTGGAGACGTTGTGCAACGCAAAGCACTTGCAATTCGATGAGGATACCACCGGTCGGCTGGGTCTCATTTATTTTATGCTCACCGCTTCAATGGTGTGTCGGTGTCGCGTGGACCACGGAGCTTCCGGCGCCACCGCGGCGCAACAACCGCAACCGCAGTTAGGAAGCAACGCCCGAGTCGATGGTCACACGCTGCTCACGAAAGCATGCCACCTCGGCGAGGGCGAGCTCGTCAGGATGCTGGTCACACGGCAGGTCGTCTTGCCAGCCGACCTCAATTACAGCAACGCCCGCGACTATGGTTACACGCCGCTGCTCTACGCGGTGCTCAGCAACTGCCAGCCTGCGGTGGAAGCGATCGTGAAGCATCCGTGTCTGGATGACGATGCTCTCACCGCGGCCATCTTCGGCCGCGGCAGGCAAACCGTCCTTCAGATCGCCTTCGAGTCACATGGCAACCCGATCATCGTATCTCTGATTAAGCAACGGATCAAAGAGCGTGCATTGCGCGGAGATGCCGCGAGCGTCACGCCTCCACAACCTGGCGTCAGTCCGGGGTCGCCCAATATCGGCAGGCGTTCGTCCATGCGCTCAAGCGCCGCTGCGTCCCCGTCGGACGCGGCGCTCGGCAGGCGGCGGCAGTCCACCTCGTTGTCGCCCCAGGTGACGTCGATGACGTCACGGGAACCGGAGAGCTTCTCGCTCGGCGAAGGCCGGCGACAGCGAAAGGCCCAACTTCCGTCCCCTCGCAATGACGCGGCACCGGTGACCCCGGCACAGAGCGGGGGCAATGCGACACCGCGTGGCGGTGTGCAGCAGGACGACGATGGTGGCTCGGCGGCGTCGTCGCTGAATAGCAGCCGTTCGTCGCTGGTGGGCACTCCCATGGACGCGTCACCGGCGAACGCTCAGAGCGTGGCGTTGACCCCCGGAAGCTTGACGTCGGCACTTCGGGACATTACGACGCGGTCGCAGATGCTCCGCTCGCTAGAGCATTCATCGCCCAACGCGCAAGACCCGCGTGCCGCGTCACGCGTGGAGGAGGAAACGCTGAGTCTCGGGGGAGTGAAGCTCAGCTTGGCACGTCGGCTTGAAGCGCAGCGACCGTTGACGGTGACGTCATCGGAGCTCGCGACGTTCTTGGTCTCCTTCATGGACAAGCTGGTGCTCGAGGGGGATGTGCCCACGGGTAACGCCGCGCTGATGAGGGCACTCATATTCCGCGTTCAACCCGGCGAGTGGTACGACGTGCCGCGACTCGTGGCCGAAAAGGAATGGTTGTTGCAAGCGGCGAGGTCCGACAATGCATCGTACTTCGCACTATTCTTCGATTTCACCACATGGATGGACGAGACGGCGTTGGAAGTCGCGATTCACGAATCACTGGCGGGTCGAAACGCCGCACGCTGTCAGCTCGCGATGACGGTTCTCGGCAACAGTCAAGCTTGGCGACCCCTGCGTGCGAAACTGGCGCCGGTGTTCCAACGCCTTTTCGAGGATTTGCTGGATGACAAAGCAGCCCTACCCGGGGAGTCGAAAGACTTGCGCTTTATCACTGCTGAAAAACTAGTGTGTCACCGCGACGTCGAAATCCATGTCGACGCGGAGCGGGACGACGACGGCCACAACGTCCTGTCGCGCGCGTGCTTCAACGGCTACCTCGACAGCGTTCACTTCATCCTCGCCAACGGACGCGTCTCCGCCAAGCTGCCACGGAACAAACCACTGGCGGACGGCACCACGCCCCTCATACAAGCGGTGTGTGGAAACAAGGAGGAGTGTGTTGCGGCGCTGCTCGGTTTGACGCCGACGTCGCGACAGATCACGATGACGGATGATCAGTTGGCTGGCATGTTGAACTATGCCATGCCAGACACACACACCACCCCGTTGCTCGTGGCGCGCGCGCTGGGTCGCAGTGTCAGGATGCTGCGCATGCTGGAAGGTGTTGAGAACAATCCGGGTCCGCAGGAGGCGACGATGGAGAAAGGCGACGTAGGCGGGAGTCCTCCGAGGCGCAAGTCCATTCGGCACGTAGTCTGATCACAGGCAACGCAGGTTTTGTTACGCACGCCCACGAACAAGTCTTGATGTATTGACGATTCCCTTTGTTTTCCCTTTTTTTCGTTCTTTTGTCGTCGTGCGCGTTTTTTCATTCCCCTATCGGCCACAATTTATCACCGTATTCGAACTGTCGAACAAAAGTCTGAAGATTCTCCCCTCCCCTTGTCTGGCTGAGGACCTTGGTGACCCTTGGGCAGCGAGCCCATCGCAGCCAAACTCGTATTTGGGTCGGAGACTCCCTCCGTTCCTACGCCGAAGTGAATCCTCCGCCCATCCCACCTTTTGTGAACTCCCATCTCCTTCCTCGGCTGTCGTATCCGACGGCGCAGCGTTTTTGCCGTTTGATTCGAAACTGCCTTTTTTGAGTGAACTTCACTGAAACGCCACAGGATTCGCGCGTTTGCCTTCAAGTAGACGGAGAATAACTAACGCAATCATACTTCCGGAAGAGAGGTATTTGATATCAAACTCCTCCCGACTTGGGGAAACCCTAGACACCCAACGAAAACATGGGTTCTGGTCAGACGAAGGAACCCACGACCGGTCCGCCACCGACACCAGCCGCCATCCAACCCAAACCTCCGATCGCGCCGCCCGATATGACTCGGCCATCTGTGTCGCGCTCTTGGACATCGCAAGAGGCGCCGGTGGGCCACGGCATTGCCATGATGGCTGGGGTAGGTACCTCGGATAGCCACCAGCGCACCGTGAGCTTCACCCCGGATCCCGCGTCCGCGTCGCTCGGCCTTCCTACGCCTCCGTCGTTGCCACAACGGGCCTCGTCACTAGGCGCCGCTGTCGCGTGGTCGCAGACTGCCGCGAGAGCGCTTGCCAAGCCGACGGCGAGCGGCGCGTCGTTCCGCCGGTCATCGGTCGACGTCACTCGTCTCGCCGGTGGGCCAACCCACTCGAACAGCTTCGACGCGGCAATTCGCTCCCCGCGCGAACCACCACCCGGAGTGGGCGCCGCCAATAACAGCGTGGCGTCATTCGATCGCGGCCTACTTCAACAAAGAAGAATAAGCACCGGGATGATCGGAATGGCGGCCGCGGGAGGCGGCGGGGGAAACGGATCTGGAGTCGATCATCCACCCTTGGTGGCCCCCCGTGGTCCGCTTCCCAAGACGCGGAGTGACATGGCCGCGAGAGACGGGACGTCAGGACAGACCACCGTCCGCGACGAGTCCGTGGCGAATGATGACCTCCTTGGTGCCGCGACCGTCGTGAGTCAAGGGTCCTTCGGCTCCGCGCACGACATTATCGGCGGCCATGCGACCGCGTCCTCCTCTTTCATGCGTCGCGCATCGATGAGCCGAACGGTCACTGGATTGCCACTGCCGCTGACCGCGGCGCTGCCACCGCACGACGCGGACATTGAGAACGAGTTCCTTTACAATGAGGAGGACCTCTGCAGCACGCGATATGTGCATTGGCGGTCCCGATATCAGTTCATGCAGGACAAGCTGATGGCGCAGTTACCACGTCGAGGTTCGCAAGCGGCCAGCTCTTCGCGGCGCTCGACACCGTCGAGATCGCCTCCGTCCACCCACCGATCCGAGGGATGTCTGACCCCAACCGTGGGTCACCGCCACCCGGGCAGCAGTGGCGGGGGTGGTGATTCCAGCAGCGTAGGGGCGTTGCCCAGTGATCGCTCCCCGACTGAGTCAAAAACCTCACTCCTAGTGCAAAAGTCGACGCGGCACGGGTCATCGCCACCCGTGGACGCGGCGGTCACGAGCCGCACTGTGAGTGGAGCGGCGGCACGGCCAGTGTTCGTGCTCGACGAAACGGCGGACGACATCGCGGCGGTAGACAACGACCATTTTCGCCCTCAAGCAACCGACGTGTTTCGACTGGCCACGGCGGAAGCGTCCTCCACTGCGATGAGAAATTCGGCCCTGGGCCCGCCGCCAGCCGCCGGTCTCGAATCAGCGGACGACATGCCACACCAGGATCGCAGTGGCGTTTCGGAAGGCGGCGCTGTTGGGCGAGAAGGCTCCATGGGGCTTCCGTTGTCCGCTTCATCCTCGGAGCCACTCGCGCAGTGTGAAACACAGCCTCCGTCTCTGCAAACCTCGATGCACCCTACGGACTTGCTGGCCGCTGTCCCCATCGCGGCGAACACGACGTCCAGCAACAGCGCGGATCCTCTGAATTCGACGTTCGGTAATTTAGCGGACACGGTGACCTCGCAGACGGACGTCATCGCGAGCCTCAACGGGACCAATGACCGTGGCGCCCGGGAAGAGGCAGGGCCGTCTCCGGTCCCCGCGCGGCCGGGGTCGACCTCGGTGCCGTCCACACACGTCTCCGTCACGTCGCTCCGGGATGTCACCATTGACGGGACATTCGCACAGCCACGAACCGAAGGAAGCGTCGCCATGGCGCCGTCGGACCCGTTAGCGGAGGGCGCCACAGTCGGCGGCTTGCGCTCCGGCAACGCCACGCCGCGGGACCAAACCATCGCACCACCGCACGGGCCCCCTGACGCTGTATCGCGTCTCGCGGCGTCGCTACAGTCGGTCGTCAAAATTCGTTACGTGGACGTCAGTCCGATCGTTAGAGAGCGTGCAGGCCCCATCGACGCGGAGCATGCTAAGTTGCAGTCGCTCGTGCGGAAGGCGAGGTCGGAGCGCGACGCCCAGGGTATTTCGGGATGTGAAGTTCGACTCGCCGAGATGCGGCGGAACTTTCTCCATGCGCTCGCGGCGGCGTGTTCTGCCAAGTTATCGGAGATGCCGTCGCCGGCGACCGCGGCCATGTCGGTGGACGTGTCCCCTGCCAATGGGGGCGCAAGCGGAGGTGGTGAGATCGCCGCTTCGAAGCCATTGATCGCCACAGCCCTACCACGGCTGCCGTCGATTCGTCGCATCGGAAGCAGGCGAAGCGACGCGGCGGCGAAATCTCCCCCGCCCGAGGGATCGGCTGGTGGGAGTGGTGATCCGCCAAGCCCAGGGCCGAGTCTGTTGGACCCTATTTTCTGCACCGCGCCTCCGACGATTGCCATCGTGATTGGGGACGAGCCGAAGCGGCAAGTGATCCGTGTGTTGGAACTGCTGCTGGACGATGGCGATACGATTGGGGTGAACCGAGCGCTGTTTCGGATGCTAACGGTGGGCTTCGCCTTCATGCCGCATCAACTGCTGACGCCCCTGCTCCCCGAACGTTGCTTGCTGGCTACCGACAGCGACAACCATGGCACGCCGAGCCAAAAAAAAGGCGTGCCGGTGCCGGGAGGCGGCGGTGGCAGTGGTGCTGCATCCAGCGACAAGATGACATCCGCCGCGCAGCTGCTGAGTCGTTTGAGTCTGATAGGTGAGGGAGGGGCCTCGATGGCATCAACGTCCGCCGTCTCTCCAGTGGTAACGGGAGGCTCCGTCGTCGTCGCCGCGCATCACCATGCTCAATACGCTGTCACAGTGAACGCGCACCACTTGACCATCCCGCCACGGGCCTTTCTGGCCGCAACGCCGCAAGTGAAGGCATTCCACGCGAGTGCTTCCCAATGGCTCATGCCCCTCGCGTTTCTGCTCGAAGCGGTCAAGGACCCACGCCGCCAGTGGCTCTCGCGCTGCGCCCGGGAGGGGAGGCCGTATTACTTGCAGAGCTTGCTTGGGACGTTGGAGCCGCTGCGGACACTCAAGCTGCTGGAGGCACTTGCGACGGCGGATGCCGCCGCGTGGAACCCTACCGCCTTTGGCGCGGTTCTTTCGAGTCAAACCGATTTGCTGCATCCGGCGGCCGCTGCGCTGCGCACGTCTCCGTCACCGATAACGGAGGGCGGCAATGGCGGCCGGAAGCGGGACGGCGGTAGCCCCGCGGACCGAGGTGGCCGAGTCTCCCCCCTGCCCGCGGTGCCTCTATCGACCATGGCTGCGGTGAGTGGTCCTGTGTTCCCCGACGGCAAAGCGTTCACGGAGTTCCTCGTCGATGTCGCGCGGCACCCAGAGTTGAGAACAGCTCTCTTATCCGCCGTACTGAGTCACGCAGAGGCGCTACAGATTGCTCAGACCTTCACCTGCGAGAACGCCTCACCGCCACCACGAGCGCAAGACGACGCCAACGCCACTCGGCCTGCTCACCCCGTTCCTCAAAAAAAGGCCGCCGCGCCGGAGTTGATGCCGCGGGCGTCCGCCCTTGAGCTGCTATGGCGGGGCAGCTTCGAAGCACTGTGCGACATCCGACAACGCAATTTCAAGGAGGTCACCCTGGGTCGCATTGGGCTCATCCATTTCACCGTCGCGGAGTGCTCTCCTCTCGGCGCGAATCGAGCGTTACTGGGATGTCGCGTACGGCCCGATATGACCTTCCGAGATAGCCACTCCTTGCTCACCCGGGCGATCGTGAACGACGACGGCGAGTTGGCGTCCATGCTCGTGCTGCGCCGGCTCGTCGCGAACGAGGCAGTCAACCGCCCGCATCCGAAGGACAACGTGCCGCCCCTCATCCGCGCGGTTTTGCACAAGAACGTGCCTGCCCTGCTCGCCATGATGCGCCACCCTGACGTCAACTTGAACGTCCTCCATCAGGGCACCGGCGTCGTGCAGATCGCGCAACGCGAGGGCTTGGACCGTGAACTAGTCCGGATGCTCACGCGTGAATTGCTGGCGCGGAGCGGAGCGGTGACCGCGGACACCTCCTCTGTGCACTCGTCTCCTGCGACCGTTGTCGCTGCCGTTGCGGCGCCTGCCAACGTCCTCGCGCCGACAGATAAGGACGTCTTCATGCGCATCGGCCGCCGCCAGAGTGGCGAGACACCGCCAGCGGCGGCGTTACCCTCCCTCATTGCTCCTGTCGGCGCCAATGCGCTGTTTAGAAAGACAGGTGCGTTCGAATCGCCCGCAGAGGCGCCGCTGTCGACCGCGCACGATGAAGGTGCCACGACGTTGCCTCCCAGCGGTCGTCGAAGCAGCACGGTGACAACAGTCATGCCTGTCCCTCCGCAGCTGTCGTCCGCGAAGCCACCCTCTGAGAATGCCCCCCCTCCGCGGCCAGGCCGGCATCTCTCGCACGCCGCGGCCGCCGATGATGACGGCACATCCAGCGACGAGGAGTTTTCGCTCGACGACGCCCACACGCCCGCCGAGGCCTTCGCGGCGGAGGTCGTTCTCCTCCGTCAAGCGTTAAAGGCGCTGCACGAGCGTAGGGACGACGAACGCCGCGACGGCACGCTCTACTCCGCGGACAACACAGCGGCGACGACTTCGTCCTCCGGGGCACCACTCAGCGGACGAAAGCAGCAACCGGCCGTTGCGTCTGCCCGGCCCTTGAACACTCGGTCACTGCACCGCCTGCACACCTTGGCAGACCTAGAGGCACTCGTTGCCTCCAAAACCGTGGAGTGCCTCAGAACGTTGGAGGGGGCCGTGGCCGACCGTGCGCGAAAAGCTGCCGCCGCCACGGGGGCTAGCGCGCTTCCCCGCCGTGCGAGCGATGTCGCCAGAGCAAACGTTGCGCTGGAGGCCGCGCTGCTCTTCCCACCGACGCCGGCGCTCTCGAAGCAGCTGTGTGGCCTCATCGAGGACCTCATCGCCGACGTCCCGGACGCGACCCTTTCGTTCGACGCGGATGACAACGACCCTCCAGGGCATCCAACGGCGGCGGCGGCGGCGGCTATCCAGCGGTCGTCCGCCTTGCCGCCGCCGCCGCAGGGTGAGTCGGCCGCCTTTCACGATCACGTCGCGTCGCACGCTGCGGCGGCAGGGAGAGCCTCGGTGTCCGACCTTCGCTCTCATCATCACGATCCCTCCTTGTCGCTTTTTCGAAGCATCTTGCGACATTGTCGCAGCACGTCGTTCCAGCCAAGTCAGGAGGCGCTGGCTCGTCACTGGGCCCTCTCATGCGTGCTCAAGTGCGCGCCGGAGCACCTACAGGCCGTGCTGTCCATCGAAGCCCTTCCAGAACACGCGCTGCACACCGTGAAGCGCTGCCTCCGCCATGCCATGCGGCAGCGGCATTGCACAGCGAGGAGTCAGCACCACGTTACGGCTGGCGTTCGACTGCCCGTTGGCATTCGGCTCCTTCAGGTGTTGCTGTCCCACGGGCGCTTCTGGCGCGGGCACGCCCACGACCTCGCGTCGCTCATGCAGGAAATCGCGGAGGATCTCTGCGATCACAGTGACGAGATGATGGCCGCCGCGTCATCAACCATTGATTCGTCTCAAGTGTTCGCCGCGGGAGGAGGAGGTGGTGTTGGTGGTATGGGCAACGGCGGCCGACGGGGGTCGTCAACGAGCGACGCCGTCCTCGCGCAGGGAGATGCCTCGGGATCGTTGCACCACCGCCGCGTGCAGCGTGAAATGCGCTACGCGGCGCTCTTCGAAGCGCGAATGGCTTTGTTAGACCAAATGATTTCCCTCCCCGACCTGCGCATCTCGGTGGATGAATACCGCGCGGATGGCGACGGACATACCATTGTGACCCGCGCGTGCGAGCAAGACCACGTGAAGCTGCTCGCCCACTTGCTGTCCAAGCAGTACATCGAGGACATCAACGCCCCGTGTCGCGACGGACGGTCGCCGCTGATCGTCGCGGTCATGCATCAGCGTGACAAGGTCGTGGCACTGCTGCTGCAGCAGCGCCGGCAGATCCATGTTGACTACCGGATTCCATGCACCGCGGGCGCCCCGGTGGTCAGCGAGACAGACGCAGCGGCGGCGGTGCCGAATTCCGGGCGACGCGGCTCCACCCGTGCTCTGCGATATCCCAACGAATGCACAGCCGAGATTGTCGGGAAAACAGCGTTGGAAATCGCGCACCATTTCAAGCTCCCCAAAATGGTTCAACTGCTCTCCGCCTTGGGGGGAAGCAGCGTACCCGTCATTGCCCGCAGGTTGTCAACCCACCTCGTGGGCAGTGGGGGTGACGAAGACGAAGGCCGGCCGCCTGCGCTCGGCTTGCATGTTGAATCGACCGGGGGTGGCAGCGGCTCGCTGCACTCCGTCACGTCATCCATGTCTCAGATCTTTGAGCATCAAATGAGACAACAGCAAGTGAGACGTGAATCTAGCACGGGTAGCACGCTGATGATGCCGCAACCGCCGACGGGGGGTGTGCCCCTCACGTCGTCGTCGGCCGCACCGCCGTTGCTGCGGCGCACGTCGCTCGGGGTTCCCATGGGCCACCAAGCCGTCACCACGCACCTCGCCTCCCTCGATCGGAGGCACCCCGTGTCCCACCAGTGAAAAGAACCGTACCACGGAGCCAATCAAACTGTCGTTTGGCGTGGATGTCTGCAACCGACACCGCAACAGTTGCTGCACCGAACTGCACAACTTTGGTGCAAATGAATTCTGCCACCACAGCGCCGCGCGCCACAGCGCCACAGCACCACAGCGCACACAACACCCTTCCCCCTTTCTCCTTTCCCTTCCGCTTCATCTCCTTCTCGTCACCACTTCGCGCAAGTGCAGTTTTCCAGTTGTTTCCAGATGTCCCGAGTCGGATCCCTCTCGGGGTCGGCCGGAAGCGAGCTTTCTGTGTGGCGGGCACCGAAAGGACCGCGGTTCCTGCTACTTTTTTTTGCAATTGATTGATTTTGCTCGCGTGACGATTGTTATCCCCCGTTTTTGCTTCACACCGCCGTCGCCGCATTTTTGCGTTGTTTGAGGCCACACGTAGATGGAAGATCCAAACACGATGTCGAGCATTCACTCCTGGCCTCTGTCTCCTTTTCCCTTCGTCGTCTTTTTTCCTCTCGCGCGAGGGCGAGAACGCGCGCCGGCGCCGTAACCAAACTGTTCGGTCCAAACACACCCCTGCTCCTCATTCGCACAAGCTGTTGTCCCTTCCCACCGCGCACTATTCTTTCGTGTGATGTTGTCTCGCCTTTTCCTATTGGGAATTGACCAGTTGCGTGCGCTGAGGATTATGTTTGCCCTATTTGCGTGTGTGCAGCTCAGGTGGTGGGCGAAATAGCATCTCTCCGCATTGAACTCACACAGTACCGGTTCTTTCTTTGACAAACGAGCGATTGTGACAGAAAAGAATGGACGACGACGGAACCACCACGCGGCAACGGCTTCGACAAAAATTCAAGCAAGAAGTCGCCGCCAAATATGCCGGGGTCGTGAACCACCGCGACGCCAGAACAGCCGCCATCACGGCGACGGTAATCCCTTCGCCGCGGCGGCAGGCGGCCACATCTGGCGGGGGGCCCGCGGCTCTTGGCGACGCACTGATGATTCCACCGCTTCGCACAACCACCGAGGGTTCGACCGTCACGCCCGTGGTGTTCAACTCCTTTGGACAGCCAGTCAACTACCAACGGCAGGTGGTCGATGGCTCGGGGCCGCTCATGACGCGCCTCGTGAACGGCGACTGGTACACCATGGCGGGAGGCTGCGTCGGCGACGTGGTCCCACGGCCCATCGGGAAGGCGTTCCGCTGCAAGGCTCCCCCGATCCCGCCCGAGCCGCACTATGACGACGGCGTGGGCGTCAGCGACTTGCGACATCGCGTCGCGGAGAGAATCGGGGCGTGCAAAGGGGACAATTGCGCTATTTACGTCAAACCTCTTATTGACGCGATCGACTCGGGGAAGCACGAACATCGTCGCCGCCACGACGTGGCCGCCGCCGCAGAGCATCGCGACCGGCCACACGGTGATGGTGACCAACACGATGTCACCGGCGACGGCGTCGTCCATAGCCGGACTCGCCGGAAGACGCCGCACCGCTGCCGACTTCACAGCCGCCACGTGACTGACGTCAACGCGGCGAGTACCGCTCGGCCACCATCGCCATCACACGGAGATCACAAAAATGCCCTTGTCCAAACCAAGGTCACCCAGGCGTCGGCGGCCACCATGGTGAAGCCCCATCGAGGGTTTCACGATGGTACCGCGGCATCCGAAAGCAAGAAACGACTCGCGGCCGATCAGCGTGTGGTGTCCGCCCTCGCGAAGGCTGATCGAGAGAGCTACCGAACGGGGGGAACGCGTCGTCCGCCTGTCATCGTGCACGCCGGCTTTGCTGATCCGTTTGCAAATGCACTGCAGAGTTCGCGCAGCCGAGCGCATCCGGCTGCAGCGGGCGTTCGGCCGTCCACCGCCAGAACAATCCCAGGTGGCGCACCTCCACCGCAATCGGGGCGCCGGCCCATTTCGTCCTCGGGTGCCGCAGACTGCGCTGTCATTGGGGCGTCGGAACTCGCCAGCTACGAGAGACTCGTGAGGACCGGACCCGTGCCCTCAGCAGTCGCTCCCGCGTCGCAGCGGCCCTCAGCAGCCGCTCCCTTTCGTGGCAAAAAACCTCAAGACACAGAAAACCTAATTTCGTAGAGTCGTCCGGAAAGAGGAGTTGAAACCTCACCTCGCATGCCGCGTATTAGATTTCTGTCAGCGTTGACAGACAAGCCAACTGCCAGCTCCGCGCCGTGGTTACGCTCTAGCCACGCGCGCGGTTCGTCATACACATTTTTCAAACCCACGCACTTTCTTCCACACCTTCAGCGATGTGACTGTCGGGTACCCATGCACCCGCACATACGAATTTGGAATCGTTCTGACTAATAGTCACTATTCTTGATGGCTGCTTGCCCGGATCGACCTCCCGCTCCGGAAGGATCCACTTTTTCCCCTTGCCGTCCTCTCTTTTTTTCCACGTGGCCCCCCTCCGACCGAGGAGTGTTTGTTGGTCGCCATTGCGACGCACGTCCAACCCAGTCAGCACACCCCTACCGTGAGAAGTGAGCGTTCAATGGGAGGCGGTGGAAGCAAAGATTCTTCACCCACAGCGAAACCGCCGCCGGCGGCACAAGCGGCGGCGCCGCAAAAACCCCCCGTGTCCCATTCGGCGCCCCCGCGAGTGGGTGGCGGCCAATCTCAGATTGGCGGCATGGGTGGCACCCTGGGTCGTGCTCAAATGGCCCCGTTGGCGTCCGCCCGTGGCTTCGGTGGCACGATCAATGGACCTCCGGACGGCGGAGCTGGCGGGGCCCACGGCGCTGAAAAGCTGCACGGAAAAGACAAAGCCCGGGCGATTCGCCTAGTGAAGGCCGCCGGCAAAGATGACGACTTGGACGATGACGATTCGGCCACCCTTGATTCTGGAGGCGGCGGCAGCCCCACGATGAGCCCGCGCAACGTTCGCGGCGCCGACAGAACAACCCTGGAAGGCACCGAGTCGTCGGCGTTCGAATCCGGCGTTGTCGGCAGCCCCCGAGCCCGCGGCGTGGGTCAGTTTACGCAAGGGGGCGAGCTGGTGCAGAGCACGACGATCAACGGACGCAAACAAATGACCTTTTTGAACAACGACGCCGACGTCGAAGACGGCAAAGCGGCGTCCGCGCTCACGCGCATCAACAACCAAGGACGTCAGGCGCAGTTGCAAGCCGACACCCTTGCTCGGAAGAGTAGCATCCGCCCCGCGTCCGTGAAGGCGACGCCCGACGCCGTCGCGGAGGCTGTCGTCAATGGCACGTCGAAGATGAAGATCCTCATCGAGGCGATGAAGAACTTTCGGCAGACGCTGAGAGCGAAGCGCGACATGTCGGACGCCGATATCGAGGAGATCCGAGCACAGCAGGAACAGTATGCCCGGAACAAGGCGTCCATGACGCAACAGATCGTCGAAATCGGGAAAAAAGTCGATGTCATGGGCCGTGCGAACAAGGACGGCGTGATTGAATTCGCGGACAGCCTCATCAAGGAGACGGAAGCTCGGACGGGCAACACCGAACTGCTAACGTGCATGTTCTCGCGTCTCATCAACATGGACTGGGCGGCCAACGCGTTGGAGAAAAGATGGGTCCTGACCAGCGCGAAAGACGGCTCTGCTCGTTTCATGGATGCGATTCTTTCCATTCCGGATTACGGCGCCGTGGCGCAAGGCGAAGACTTTGTCGACACCGAGGAAGCGTCCCTCGTGGAGCTGATGACCCTCTGCACGGCAAACAGAACGCAGCGTATCAACGTTGGCTTGGTCATTACGAAGCACTTCATCCCGTTGAATCTCACGAAGTACTCCAAACGCCTAGCATCGATGTATCAAAAATACTTCGCCGACGTTGTGAGCCATAAACGGGCGTTTGAAAACGAGGATCGAACGCACCGAACCACGCTCATTCACAAGTGGCTCAACTTACCGAACGTGTTTCCGGTCGATTTCGATCTCGAGGACGCCTCGGACGGCCACACCATCGTCACTCGCTGCATCGAGGACAACGACACGGGAGTGATCACCCTCATTATCAAAGCACGCGTCCCGGTGAAGTGGGACAAATCGCTCACCGTCAAAGGGCTCACCCCTTTGGGCGTCGCCATTGACGGGAAGAATAAGGCCATGGTGGAGCTGCTGCTAACCGCGGAAGGGATCAAGGCGGACACCGAGGTCGACGCGTCCGGGATGACGGCCATCGAATACGCTCGCGAGAGCAACGCGGGGCCGCTCATCGTGCAATCGATCGAGCGTAAGCTGCTCCGAGAAGCCAACCCTGTGGCCGCGAACTTCACGGGGACCTTGTCTCGCCGTCCGGGCGCCAAGTCCATGTACGGTGGGGCCATGGCTCTGGCTGCGTCCATGTCCGGCTCGTCGCAGAATCCGGCCGCCCGGCAGCAGTCCAGAATGCCGGCGAGTGTGAACCAGCCGGAGGAGTTCGGACCGCTGGACGCCTTGGCCGATCCCACGATCCACAAAATGGCAGGCGGCACTCAGAAGGTGGCCGAGCTCCTTCTTGGGCTGTGGGCCGTCTACGACGATGTGAAACGCCTCGCGGCTGAAATGCACCGTAGCGACGAAGCGGCGCACGACTACATCCAACTTCGCGACGACGTCCCGCGTATGAAGGCCGAGATCGCCCGCTCAATCGCTGCGATTGGCGACAGAATCGGTGTCGAAGGCAAGGAAGCCAAGGATATTGTGGCAAGCTCCGCCGCGCGCTTGATCGAGGAAACCGACGAACCGAGCAACCTAGACCTTCTCAAAGTGTTGCTTTTCCGCGTCGTGACCGTTGACTTTGCGCCCTTGCTCAGCGACCACCGATGGGCGGTCGTGGCGGCGGAAGCAGGCCAAGTTGAAACCCTCCGCGTTCTATTGCGTGTTCCAAAGTTGTGGAAGGATGAACGCGAGGTCGCGGAGCTGCTCAATGCGTGCGTCTCCAATCCCCGCCGGCGGCTGTCTCTCTGCAACGTGTTCCTGAGGTACCACGAAACCTTGCGTTTAGCCACGAACAAGCAGTTCTTCCAACCGTCCTTCGACGAACTCTGGGACTTGCTGGCGTCGCCTAGCAAACTGACGGGGTCCGATGACCTACCTATGCGTAAAGAGCTCCTCTATCGCTTTATGAACAGCAAAGGTTTTATCGCGATTCGAACCGAGTACGAATTCGGAGCGTCGCAGACCTACTTTAGCCGTGCGTGCCGTGACGGCGATGTTGAGTTAGTCCAGGCGATGCTCGACATGTGCCTCGTTCCGAATATCAACCGCATCCACACCAACAAGAGCACCGCGTTGATGCAGGCCGTCGTGGGCAACCAAGTGCAAGTGGTGAAAATGCTCCTTAAAGAGCCGGACATCGACGTGCACTATCGCAGCCCTCATGGCACGGCGGTGGAGCTTGCCGTGTCGATGAAGAAGGACCCCTCGATCATCGCCGCCCTCAAGGGCGCCGAGGCGCCACGATGATGAACCGAAACATTGTCGCATTCAGCAGTGCGAATTATTATTATCTCTCTGTTTCCCTCAGTATTTGTCGCGTCGCGCTGAAAAAGCGCCTCGAGTCTCTGTGTCCGCTTTTCATTATCGAAAGTTGTGTCCTCTCGCGCACCACCACCGCGCGGGTGCGGCGACGCCGCGACACTGCTTTTTCGCTTTGTGTAGTCAAACGTGACGGAAGGATCGTCACTTTTCGCGTCTCCCCGTCGCCCGCACCGTCTCACCTCTTTTTTATTTTGTTGTCCCGCCAACAGCTACTAGGTAACGGACGTATCCTCCCTTTTCACCGCTCCACTTCTCTCTCTTGTTTTTCTCTCTTTCGATTTTTTTCAAGGTTCGAATTTTATCGACAACGGTTTCCGGCCAGTTTAGTCAGTTTGATTTTGTCTGTTGTTCTTACCGTGGTGTACGTGACCTCTTTGGTGCCGATCGTTTTTCGCCACAGCCTTCAGCTGTGGGATGAAGATGCTTTTTGCACTACACCGGGAGATGCGTTGATCGCGGAAATAAACATGACAATACCAAAACACCAAATCTAACATTGGACTGGCCTGCGCTGCCCTTTCCCCATTGTTCTCCCCAAACAGACATCCGAGGCCTTGATCTCCGCGCCCGTTCTCAGTCGTCTAGTGAGCGGTGGGTTTTTTTTCTCCCGTTGGGTGAAAGGCTGAAATCTGCCGCGTTTTTGTTTAACACACCGTCCGGCCGATGATAAACTCAGCAAGCGCGGTTGATCGGCCATACAGCTCTCCAAGGAAGAGCACGGGCGTCGAGGGGACGGCGAGCGGCGGGGCCCCGAAGAAGGCGAGTAAGTATCGCCGACCAACCCCGAGCTCCACAGACGGAGGGGGAAACGCGAAAAGCGAAGGAAGCGGTACCGTCGTTGAGACTGCCCCTCACGGTGAGTCCAACAGCACCACCGTTGCCAGCCGCCACTCTACGTTTTCCGTCATGGCACCGCCGCCACCGTCAGCATTCGCCCAGGGAGGTGATCATAATGGCGATGCCGTTGGAAGAGAGGTGGTCATCGACGGTGACGCGGCAAGTGTCCGCCTTCCCGCGGCACGGCATAAAGCTTCATCGTCGCTCGGCATCGCGGCGCCAAATCCGCCCATTTTGATGCCACCTCCGCCCAACTCGACGCGACGAACCGCAGCCGCGTCGGGGGGCCCCGTCCTTCCCACGCCCTACGGCACCTTCACCAAAGCCACGCCTCCCGGCGATCGTAGCCGCGTCGCCGCCGCGTCGATATTACCGCTTCCAGCCGGAGCCCCGTGGAAGCCTTTTCCTCGTGGATCATCCGCCGGCGGGGGGACGGCTTCACCGCAGCCGGCCGATCTTATCTCCTCCGCCGCCGCTCCTCCTCACTATTCGCCCCCGACGGCGTCGCCGATCAATCAGCACGCGCTGTCGCTGCTGCGATCGCTCGTGATGACGCCAGACGAGGCGGCCCGGAGGGAGCGCGCGCTTTTCGCCGTCAAAACCTTGTGTCAACACGTCGGCATGAAGTGCAGTCTTTATGGTAGCGGCAACACGGGGACGACCCTTCCGCACAGCGACTTGGATATCGCGGTGACGCCGGCGACCAACAGTAGCGACGACAGTGATGAAGACGGGGATGTCGCGGAGGGCGTTCGTTCGTCGCCGCACCCTCACGCTCCCCGGCGGCGCCAAAGTGGATTTGGCAATCCAAATTTTCAAGCCGTGTTGAATGCGTTAAGAAACGGCGGCGGGGGACCGTCCAAAGGGCACCACCATCACCGCTCGTCGCATGCGCCCCACCACCACGGAAACTCCCCGATGCTCGCGATCAACGAATTTTCACGTCCGGTGCCCATCGCGCATGCCAGAGTGCCGATCATCAAGGCGAAGCACCTGCCCACCGGCATTGACATTGACTTGAGCTTTCAACCCGACGGCCTCTCATCCTCGCGGTATTTAAACCGAGAATTCGCCCGTCCTGGTTTTGTGCATGGGCGACCGTTATTGCTGCTGCTGAAGTTTTTTCTAGCCAAGTGGGGCCTGAACGATCCCAAGGACGGGGGTGTAGGCGGATTCGTGGCCGCCCTCATGGTCTTGTGGTTTCTGAAAATGCACATCGAGCAGCTGACAAATGGTCGCGTGGGCTTTTCGAAAAGGCACGAGGCGGCAGCGGCGAATAATCAGGCACCTTCATCGCAAAGCGGACGATCGTCGGTTTCCGGGTCGCCAGTTGGGTCGCCGGTATCGCGCGGCGTTGCTGCGGCTGGCGGAGAGTGGCAACGGGGGTCTGGGGGAAGGAAACGATCGAGGAGTGGAAGTGAAGGGACGGGTGGCATCGACGGTGGCATTGGTGAAGCAGAGGGAGACGCGACGTTCGTTCTAGAAGGCTCGGATACGTTTTCTCGTCGACGGTCTGCAACCTCGTCCTCATCACAACGACCCACATCATCGTCGGCGTCATCGTGGATGCACCACGGTGCGGGGAGAAACCTTCTACATGCCCCTTCTTGCCAGGCAAACGATTCGGATGAAGATGACCACCATCGAGAGCGGGAAGATCGCAAGATGCCGTCGTCGTCTGCGGTATCGTCGTCCGGTCTTCGCTCTCCGATTGACTTGTCGAACCCTAAACTCACAGGCGATGGCGACAACATTCTGGGCACCCTTCTCCTCGCTTTTCTGACCTACTGGAAGTCCGCGGACGTTTCGGCGCTCGGCTTCCGACCCTCCGATTGGTCCGTGTTCCGTCGCCTCGGTGGCCATTCGAGGCATGTGTGGTCGGATGCGACCCCCGATAGTTTCCCTGACGCCGATTTGGTCTTCATGAATCCGCTGGAACCGAGTCGCAACGCGGCCGCGGCCGTGAGCCGATTCGGCCTCGTGCGCACTCACATGTCGGACCTTCACCGGAGATTATTGTCCGGCGACCCTCAGATCATTCAACAGGCCTTGTCTTACCATGGTGCGGGCGACATGATGGGTCCGTGATCACGGTTCGCTTCCCGCCGAGATATTGCCGTAACAAAGGCGCACAATTTTTCTGGATGAAAGGCGGACTCCAACGACCGCGACAACTTTGTTTCCCCCTCCGCCCACCGACATTGTCGTCGGGATTGAATTGGCAATCTATCACCTCAGCATCCACAGCCTGGTAGGTGGCCGCGTCGTGGTGTGTGACGGCGTCACAGAACGGTTTTTTTTTCCGTACTTTTTCTAACACAAGAACTACCAAGGGGGACGTAGGAGGGGATAGGTTGGAAAGGCAACGCCCTCATCAAAGTTTTGGTGGCCAATTCATTCTGCTCCCGAAAGACACACGAAACGTCACTGCACCACAATACTTCGACTCTCGTGAATATGCGGCTCGGTGCGACGGGGTTGCGGTGGCTGTCGCTGTGGAGACGACACGCCCCTCGTCAACGGGGGACTGCATCATTATTCGCGGCCAGCCACCGAGGCGGAAGCGGTGAGAATATTCACACCCGTTCCGTTCGTGCTGCGGCTTGCGACCTCCTCCTTGGTCGTCAAGGTGTAGGAAGGGGCCGCTACGGCGGCTACCTGCTGGTGGAATCACGACGTGGCCTCTCCGGCCGCTCGCCCCGAGACGATGTGCCGTCCCTGCCCACAAGAAGCAGTGGTCGACCTGCGTTCCGTCTGAACCACCTAGGATCCGCCGGAAAGCTCTTCCGCGCGGACGCCGAGCGGCGCACGGCCGCTTTCCATTCCCTGGCAAATACGCTGGAACCAGAAATTGTGACATCGTTGACGAACTCGAAATCACAGCCCGTGTATGATCGCGCCGCGTGGGAATTGCCTTCGCACGTCGCCGCCGCGCAGAAATATCATGATGGTAGGTGCGAACCAAAAAGAGGCAGCCGCCTCCGCGGCGGAGCGGATGCTCCTCCGCTGTTATCGTCAGCTTCGAACAACACCGTGGCGCCGTCACTGGCTACCGGAAGTGCCGTTGCGCCCCACGGCAGTTACACACCCAACCCGGTCGACACGATCACCGGAATGTCGCCGATGACACGCCGATTCTTCCATCAGCTGGACCGCTTGATCGTGACCGGGGGCCGCATCGGCCGCCCGAGCATCATGGGCGGGCTCGTCATCCGGAAGAGGGAAGGTTGTTCCGATAGCCGAGAAGAAGATGGGACTATCGGGGGGGCATCACATCATTTCGTTCCGGCGTCCGAATCCAACAACGAAAAGCGATATTGGGACAACGACCCAGCCGCGTTCGCACTGCGAGGGTTCACAGCGTCACGATCGGCCACCATTGACTTTCCAGAGGAAGCCGCGGATGCGTTGGAGGCCGTTTTCACATCGGCGAGATACCGGCAATGGCTCTTCGCGCAATACGTGCAGGAAACGGCGGTGTCGACCTTGACCAAATGTGACGCGCAGTGGAGTCGTGGTTCGACTAGCCGCCGCCGCGCGGGAGCGCTGCAAGCCGAGCGAGAAGATGTAGACGTAGGGGGCTGGCCGACGATAGGGGAGGGAGGAGGAGTGGAGGCAGACATGGACGGCATTACCAACGGGGAAGGTGCGGCGAGCAGCCAAGGCGGGAGCGCCACCGCCCTCGTGTCGTGGCCGCGCATGAACGTCGCGTCCAACAACAGTATTGTCACTGGCGTCTGGGATCCGTGTCGGCACGTCACGTGGGCGGACCACCGAGCCGCATTGGAGCGACATAGACGGGCCGTCGCCGCGCTCAAGGCGTGCGATGAAAATAGCGCGCGGCTGTCCGGGGCGTCGTCTTCGCAAGTTGCCGCTGATCCGCCATTGTCGTTCTCCTCTCGCTGGGATGACGCGCGCTATCTGCGGTCTCGCTGGCCCCGGTGCTCCCCATCCT
>ERZ1292630.1680-Hain-H41-02um-R3-1680-length-21354-cov-6_pt1 | contig 21354 bp, 20 predicted proteins | sample MGYA00564408_ERZ1292630 | MGnify/ENA primary metagenome ERZ1292630 (study PRJEB36523, sample SAMEA6512641) | groundwater metagenome | collected 2019-01-08 | study: AquaDiva: Metagenomics assemblies of 32 groundwater samples
TACTGCCTGACGATCTTCACGCCGAGCCTGAGCATCGCGATGACGACAACGGCGGCGGCGATATACATCAAGTTGGTGCTGTCCATGCCTGCGTCCCCCGGTAATTAGTTGCGTCCTGCTCTCATCCAAACTTCGAGTATCCCTTCAGCGGCCGGCGCGGCGGCTCCACCTGCTTCATCCACTTCTTCGGGAATGTCTCGATTCCGCCCCACAGCGGCAATATCCGTGAGATGACCAGCATCGTGATGAAGGGAAGGGAGAAGACGAGCCCGGCCACGATCAGCCCCTCCCGCCCGTAAATCTCGACGTCGAACGTCAGGAAGCCCCGGAGGCTCTTCGAGAACATCTGCCCGCCCATCACCACGTTCCAGCGCATCGCGGCCACCTGCATCAGCAGCAGCAGGCCGCCGACGAAGCCGAATCCATTGCGCAGACCTGCCGACATCCTGTCCTTGAGCACGACCACGGCGCCCAGCAGGAAGAAGGGAATCACGGACCCGAGTACGATCTGAATGACGAAGAAGCTGGTGAAGAGCTTGGTGGTGACGAGGGTCTTCAGGATCACCCAGTCCTCGTTGGCCATGTACGCGCGGTTCAGCAGTTCCAGCAGTTCGAGCGTGACGTCGATGATCAGGAAATACCACGCCGACTCGATGAGCGACTGGGCGCACGGCCCGTCGATGCTGCGCTTCATCATCCACTGCACGGCGATGTAGCAGACCAGCACCATCGCGATGCCCGAGACGATGGCGCTGAGCAGGAAAATCACCGGCATCAGCGGGCTGGCCCACCACGGGTTCGCCTTGATCGCGCCGAAGATGAAGCCCACGTAGCCGTGCAACCCGCACGCCGCCGGGATGCCGATCGACGCCAGGAAGATCATCACCTTGCGGTCGAGCGCCTTCGCTTCCGGGGTGATGTCCTGCACGCCGAGCGCCAACAGCCAGTACAGGCTCCGCATCGCCGGGGATTTCGCGTTCAGCGACAGGAACACGATGTCCACGCGGTACAGCAGCCAGATCTCCACCGCCAGGATGAGGAGATAGGCGGTGTAGATGAAGCCGAATCCCGCCATCGCCGACGTCAAGTTGGGCGTGAACATCATGTTGAAGGCCCGCTCCGGATGCCCGAGGTGCGCCATGAGCGGCATGGTGGCGAACAGCAGGAAGGCGAACGCCATGATCATGGAAAACCGGCTGACCGGCTCGAGTTCGTGCTTGTCGAAGACGTGGTGCAGCGACGAGATGATGAACGCGCCGGCGACGATGCCGGTGATGTAGGGATAGAGCACGATCATCGTCGTCCAGTAGATGTGCATCTGGTTCGGCAGGACGTACCCTTCGGTCACGAAGTGATTCATGCTAGATGACCTCCGAATCGAGGCCGATGTAGCGCGTTCTCGGGCGCGTTCCGAGGTACGACTTCAGCACCTGCACGCGGTTGGACGCGAGGATCCGGCTGATCTCGCTGTGCGGGTCGCTGACGTTGCCGAAGATGCGGGCCTTGGCCGGGCAGGCCTGGACGCACGCCGGCATCAACCCCTTGGTGATCCGGTGGTAGCACCAGGTGCACTTGTCGGCGACCTTGGTGTCCGGATTGAGGAAGCGCGACCCGAAGGGGCAGGCTTGCACGCAGTAGCCGCAGCCGACGCAGTGCTCGTCGTCGATCAGCACCACGCCTTCCTTCGTCACGAACGACGCCCCCACCGGGCAGACCTGGATGCAGGGCGTATCGATGCAGTGATTGCACAGCTTGGGCACGAAGAATCCGCGCACCGGCAACTGCTCCAGTTCCTGCGGGAGATTCCGCTCCGGCAGGTTGTCGGGGAACCCGTTCTCGCCGCCCGACGGAGAGTTCACGATGACCTCGCCGTTGGGGAAGAACGTGTACTGTTCGACCCACGTCCGGTTGAACCCGTCGGGCACGTTGTTCTCCGCCTTGCACGCCCTCACGCACGAGCCGCACCCGATGCACGCCGTGGTGTCCACCACGAAGCCGTAGATCGCCTGTGCCGGGTCGGCCTCGGCGCCGAACCCGCGGGCGGATTCCCGCGGCAGCCGGAGCTTCGCGGTCGTCAGGAAGAGGCCGCCGAAGACGAAGGTCTGGGCTCCCGTCTCGGCGCACTTCTCGAAGAACTCCCGCCTGGAGATCTCCGGCTTGTTCCAGAGGTTCGTCACTTGACCACCGCCGTGTGCGGATTGTGGCAGTCGATGCACTTCGACTTCGGTGTGAACTGTCCCCCCCTGCTGACGACGTGCTTTTCCACGTTGGTGATGGACTTGAGGGTGCTGGGCCGCTCGAACGTCTTGAGGTGGCACCACTTGCATTCCAGGATGCCGCTCATCACGCGCAACGCGTTGGGGTTCTGCTTGATCCGGTCGGGGAAGGCATCCACCGAGTCCTCGCTCATCACCTTGACGTGCATCAGGCCCGGGCCGTGGCACGTCTCACACTGGGGCGTGGAGTGCTTGCCCGCCTTCCACGCCGCGAACTCCGTATCATGGCAGTCGCCGCAGGCCTCGCTCCCCAGGTGGCGCGGCTCGCGCGCCGCGATCTCGGGGATGGCCGACGCCCTGAAGTGCCCGAGCGTGCCAAAGTCCTTCGGGACCGCCTGCGCGCGTACGCCGAGGAACCCGATCACCGCCAGCGCGATCAGGGCGAACAGACGTAGGAAGTGTCGCGCGTGCTGCATGTAACGCCCTCGTCAGGGTGGTCTCCGTCCGCTGAAACCAGGAACTCTCTTGCCGCGCGGAGATCGTGCTGGTGTGGCACGGCGGCGACGACGCCTGTCTGAGCCCCATCGCCGCCGCCCGTACCCGAGTCCCGCGTGATGCCTCGGAAGGTCGAGCGCCCCGCCTTACACGGCATCCTTGACGGGCCGACGCCGGCCATGACCGTCAGCCAGCGCGTCGTCAGCGTGTGCGGGCCAGCGGCGTGTCCTGCGGCTAGGGCTTGGCGAGTTCATGCACGTACTTGGCAACGGCGGTCATCTCGTCGTGCTTCATCTTCTCACTGAACGACTTCATGCCCTCGCCCTTGCCCTTCATGAGGACCTTCACCATCTCGTCGACGGGGCGCGTCGCAACGAAGGCGGCGTCGAACGCGGCGATCTTCTCGAACTTCGTCTTCATCACCTTCGTCGGCACACCCGTGGCGCCATGGCACTTCTTGCAGAGACGATCGTAGACTTCCTTGCCGTCGGGAGCCTGTGCGGAGGCGCTGGTGGAAACGGCGGCGGCGAGTACGCCGATCAACAGAAGTGCGCGCATCTGATTACTCCTTGAACTTGGGAGGTTGGGGTAAGGCGACGACGGAGTTGGGCTTGTTGAACTCGGCGCTGATGCCGCGCAGGGTCATCGGGAAACGCATCACTTTCCCGACGTTCTGAGCGAGCGATCGGCCGAACTGCGAAGCAACACGAAAGGTTTTGCCCTATACATGGTCGGTTGTCGGATGATAGCGTCCGCCCGGCACTTGTAAGTGGGCAGTTTCCCCCAACTCTTGTGGTGGCAAATCACCGTCCGAAGCAGGGGAATCCACTACCCCTGTGGGGGTGTCAATTCAGGTGCCCAAACCGCTTATTTGGGGTATCTCATGGAACGCCCGATTCGAGTTCTCGTTGCCAAGCCCGGCCTCGACGGCCACGACCGCGGCGCCAAGGTCGTCGCCGCCGCCCTCCGCGATGCCGGCATGGAAGTCATCTACACGGGCCTCCACCAGACGCCCGAGATGATCGCCAGCGCGGCGGTGCAGGAGGACGTCGACGTCGTCGGACTCTCCATTCTGTCCGGCGCCCATATGACGCTCTTCCCGCGCGTGCGGGAGCTGCTCACCGCTCAGGGACGCGACGACATTCTGATCACCGGCGGCGGCATCATTCCCAGGGAAGACATGGCCCGCCTCGAGGAACTCGGACTCGGCAGGCTCTTCGGCCCGGGCACACCGACGACCGACCTCATCGAGTACATCCGCGACTGGTACGCCGCCAGGCAGGCGCAGGACGCGTGACGAACCGCCTCGCTGAGCTCAGCGCGGAGTCGCGCGAGCTCGAGCAGCGCCTCCGCCTTGGCGGCGGCCCCGACAAGATCGAGCGCCAGCATCAGCAGGGCAAACTGACCGCGCGCGAACGGATTGCGCGCCTCAAGGACGCCAACTCCCATTTCCTCGAGTTCGGCCTCCTCGTCGCCCACGACAAGTACAACGGCGAGGCGCCGGCGGCCGGCGTCGTCACCGGCCTGGTGCACATCGACTGTCGTCCCTGCGTGGTGGTGGCCAACGACGCCACGGTCAAGGCCGGCTCGTGGTGGCCGGAGACGATCCCCAAGATCCTGCGCGCGCAGGAATGCGCCATGCGTTGCCGGCTCCCGATCATCTACCTGGTCGATTCCGCGGGCGTCAACCTGCCGTACCAGGGCGGCGTCTTTCCGGGGCAATACGGCGCGGCGCGCATCTTCTACTACAACTCGCTCATGCGGCGGTACCTGCGCATTCCGCAGATCGCCGCCGTCATGGGGCCGTGCATCGCCGGCGGCGCGTACCTGCCGGCGCTCAGTGACGTGATCCTGATGGTCAAGGGCACGTCGTTCATGGGACTCGGCGGGCCCAACCTCGTGCAGGGCGCCACCGGCGCCGTCATCGACAGCGAGACGCTCGGCGGCGCCACGACGCACACCGAGATCTCGGCCGTGGCGCACTACGCCGTGGATGATGACGAAGCCTGCCTGCTCAAGATCCGTGACCTGGTGAGGCGCCTGGCGCCACCGGTGCGCCTCGCACCGTTCGACCCCGACGCGGCGCCGGGCGTTGATCCGTCGGCGCTGTACGAGTTGTTGCCCAACGACCATCGCATGCCGTACGACATGCGCGCGGTCCTCCGCACCATACTCGATGATGGTGTGCTCGACGAGTTCCAGCCGAACCTCGCCAAGGAGATGATCTGCGGCGACGCGCGCATCGAGGGCACCCCGGTGGGTGTCATCGCCAACCTCCGCGCGCTGCTCAAGGGACCCGAGGGGCAGCCGGCACGCTTTGGCGGGATCATCTATACCGAGAGCGCGGAGAAGGTGGCGTTCTTCATTGACCGCTGCGACCGGCAGGGCATCCCGCTGCTCTTCGTGCAGGATGTCTCCGGGTTCATGGTCGGCAAGGAGGCGGAACATTCCGGCATCATTCGGGCCGGCGCGCACTTCGTCGAGGCCATGGCCACGGCGAGCGTTCCCAAGATCGTGCTGACGCTGAATCACGCCTCCGGGGCCGGCTACTATGCCATGGCCGGACAGGGCTTCGACCCCGACTTCATATTCTCCTGGCCCACCGGCCGCATGGCGGTCATGGAAGGCCAGTCGGCGGTGCAGGCCGTGCACGGCACGTCGCTCGAGGTCGCGCGCAAGGCAGACGTCCCGCCGTCGGACGAGACGCAGCAGGCGATAGAAGCGCTGCGCGCCGACTACGAACACCAGCTCGATGCCCGCTATGCGGCCGCGCGCGGCTACCTCGATACCATCGTCTATCCCGAGGACACGCGCATGGTGCTGGGCATCGCCCTGCGCGCGGCGTGGCAGAATCCCGGCCCGCACCTCGGGCCGTTCGTGTTGCCCAGCCGGCTCGGAGACCACGCATGACCAGGACGGTGCGAGTGGCCGGCGGACAGGGCTTCTGGGGCGACTGGCTCGAAGCGCCACGCCGCCAGGTGGAAGGCGGCCCGGTGGACTACCTGATGCTCGACTACCTTGCCGAGGTCACGATGTCCATTCTGCAGAAGCAGAAGGAGCGCGACCCGGCCATGGGATACGCCCGCGATTTCGTGGGCGCCATGGAGGGCGTCCTGGCCGCGGTCGCCGAGCGGGGCGTGAAGGTCATCGCCAACGCCGGCGGCGTGAACCCCGAGGCTTGCGCGACCGCGGTGCAGTCCATGGCAACGCGTGCCGGGCGGAAAGGCGCGTTGCGCATTGGCATTGTCACGGGCGACAACCTCCTGCCGCGCATCGACGAGTTGCTCGCCGCCGGGCACGAACTGCGCAACATGGATACGGGCGAGCCGTTGTCCGTGGTGCGCGACCGCGTCATCGCCGCCAACGCCTACATCGGCTCGACACCGATCGTCGAGGCGCTGGCCAAGGGCGCCAACGTCGTGATTACCGGGCGCTCCACCGACACCGCGCTCACCATGGCGCCGTTGCGCCACGAGTTCGGCTGGGGCGCCTCCGACTGGAACAAGCTCGCCGCCGGCATCGTCGCCGGGCACATCATCGAGTGCGGCGCGCAGTGTTCGGGCGGCAACTGCCTGCACGACTGGCGTGACATCCCGGACCTCGCCGACGTCGGGTACCCGATCGTCGAAGGCTCCGCCGACGGCACGTTCGTGGTCACCAAGCACCCGGGTACCGGTGGGCGCGTCAGCGTCGCCACGGTGACCGAGCAGCTCGTCTACGAGATGGGCGACCCGCATGCCTACATCACCCCCGACGTCGTCGCCGACTTCACGTCGATTCGACTCGAGGATGCCGGCCCCGGCCCCGACCGCGTGCGCGTCCACGGAATTGCCGGCGCACCGGCCACCGACAGGCTCAAGGTCTCCATTGCCTACAAGGCGGGCTACAAGGCGGTCGGTTCGCTGGTCTATGCTTGGCCGGACGCGCTGGAAAAAGCCGAGTGCGCCGATCGCGTGCTGCGCGAACGCCTCGACCGCCTGGGGCTGAAGTTCGAGAAAGTGCTGAGCGAGTTCGTCGGCGCGTCGGCCACCCACGGCCGGCTCGCGGGCGACGCAGGCAAGCGGGCGCCCGAGGTGCAGTTCCGCATCGGCGTGCGCGACGCCGACAGGAAGAAGGTGGAGCGTTTCACGCGCGAGATCGTTCCGCTGGTGCTCAATGGCCCGCCCAGCGTGACGGGCTTCGCCGGCGGGCGTCCAAAGGTCGAGGAGATCGTGGCGTACTGGCCGGCGCTCGTCGACAAGTCCGTCGTGCAGACCCAGGTGGAGCTCCGCTGATGCGCGTACGCCTTCTCGACATCGCGCACGCCCGCTCGGGCGACAAGGGTGATACCGCCAACGTTGGCGTCATCGCGCTCAAGCCCGGGTGGTTTCCCGTGCTCACCCGGCATCTCACGCGCGAGCGCGTGGCCGCGCACTTCGAGGGCCTCATCGAAGGGGGAGTGGATCGCTTCGAACTCCCGAACCTCGGAGCGCTGAACTTCCTGCTTCACGGCGCGCTCGACGGCGGCGGCACGCTGTCCCTCAAGACCGACGCGCAGGGCAAGGTCTTCTCCACCGCCTTGCTGCGCATGGTGCTCGACGTTCCCGACGACGAGGCGCGCTCCGCCGGGCTCCCGGCCGCTCCGTGAGCGACGCACCGCGACTCTCGGTCGGCATCTGGGGCGGCATCGGGCGCGCCACGCTCGCGCGTCCGGAGCTGCAGAACCCGATCGACGTGCAGACGGCGGTGGAACTCCGGCATGCCCTCGAGGAATTCGAGGCCGACCCCGATGTGCGCGCGGTGCTCATTGCCGGGCAGGGCGACCACTTCAGTGGCGCCACGGTAGACCTCGAGGAAGACAATGACGCCGAGGACGCGTGGACCCTCGGACGTGTCTTCCTGGCGATTCGCCAGTTGTCCAAGCCCGTGGTGGCCGCGGTGCAGGGGCGGGTGTTCGCCGGGGGTGCCGGGCTGGCAACGGCCTGCGACGTGGTCCTCGCGCGCGAGGACGCCACGTTTGGATATCCCGAGGTGCGGCAGGGCACCGTGCCCGCCATGGTGATGACCATGCTGCGTCGCTCCGTCGGCGAGAAGCACGCGTTCGACCTCGTGGCCAGCGGCCGCTTGGTCACGGCCACCGAGGCCGAGCGCATCGGCCTGGTCAGCCGCGTGCTGTCGACCGCGGCGTTCACTTCGGAGGTGGAGCGTATCGTGCTCGGCCTCGCTTCGCATTCGATCGCCGGCATGGCGACAACCAAGAAGCTCTTCTACGCGCTCGACGACCTCTCCTTTCGCAATGCCATCGACGAAGGCGTCAGGACGGACGCCGAGGCCCACGCGCGGCAGCAATCGCGCGGCGCTGCCGGGAGTTGAACAGGTGATCCTCATTTACGGCGCGACGGGATACACCGGACAGCTCGTCCTCGACGAGTGCCTCGCGTCGGGTGTGCGCCCCGTGCTCGCCGGGCGCAAGGCGCTGGCCGTCAAGGCGCTGGCCGAGCCGCACGCACTCGAATGGCGCGTCGCCTCGCTCGATGATGCGGCGGCGCTTGATATTGCCCTTCGGGGCGCACGGGTGGTCATTCACTGTGCCGGTCCGTTTGCGCGCACCTCACGCCGCATGGCCGACGCCTGCCTGCGCGGCGGGGTGCATTACCTCGACATCACCGGCGAGATTGCCGTCTTCGAGGCGCTGGCCGTTCGCGACGCTGAAGCGAAGGCGGCTGGCGTGATGCTGCTGCCGGGCGTCGGGTTCGACGTGGTACCCAGCGACTGCCTGGCCGCGCAACTCAAGCGTCGCCTGCCCTCGGCGACGTCGCTGACGCTCGCATTCCATGGGGGTACCGGGTTGTCGCGCGGCACCGCCACGACGATGGCTGAGAATGCCGGAAGTCCGGGCGCAGTGCGGCGGGGAGGTCGCATTGTTGCGGTGCCGCCGGCCTGGCGCTCGCGGGTCATCGACTTCGGTGACAAACCGCGAATGACGGCCACCATTCCGTGGGGCGACGTCTCCACCGCGTTTCACAGCACGGGCATCCCCGATATCGAGGTCTATGCCGCGATGTCGCCCGCCACGGTGCGCTCGTTGCGCTTCTCGCGTCTGTTCGCCCCGATCCTGCGCACCTCGTGGCTGCGTCGGCGACTGGTGGCGGCCATCGATCGCCGGCCGCCCGGACCAAGTGCGCAGGCGCGGGCTCACGCCGTGGCACGGTTGTGGGGCGAAGTGCGCGACCCGCAGGGCGGCTGCGCCGCGGCGCGGTTGGAGTGTCCCGATGGTTACACCCTGACCGCCAAGACGGCGGTGCTCGCGGCACGCGCGGTGATCGACGGTCGCGCCATTCCGGGTTTCCAGACGCCGTCACGCGCCTTTGGCGCCGACTTCATTCTTCGGGTGCCCGGATGCGTGCGCGTCGACCTCTGAAACGCCGGAGCGGTGCCGTCATAGCTCCTCTGCGGGGAAGATCGCAGGAATGACCGTTCTCACGACACTGAAGCTCTCGTTGGCGCTGACCGGTATCATCCTCTTTGGCGCGAGCATTCGGTTCGAGGCTCCCGCGCTCCGCTGGGCCGGTCTCGCGTGCGTGGCGGCGGCCTGGTTGCTTCGCTTCCGCAAGCCTCCCGCCAGCCACCCCTGACCATCACCGATCGCTGAACTTGCGGTGCGGCACCGGGGTATGGAACTATTCCGTATCGCCGGTCGCCGGAGAATCGCGGCCCGAATTCCCAACCCGATGGAGCCCCCTACAATGCGTCACACCCTCGCAGTTGTCGTCCTGGCGGCCACCGCCGCCACGGCGTCGGCCCAGCAGGGCATGAAGCCCGATGCCGATCCCGACGTGAAGGCCAGGTCCAGCGGCCCGGCGCCTTTCGGATGGGAGTACGCGCTGGACCGCTCGACGGCCAAGAAGGAGGACGTGGCGTTCAGCACCATGGGCAAGGGCATGCATGTCACGACCGGTCCGGCCGCGATCTTCTGGAACGCCGGCAACCTCGTGCGGGGGCCGTACGCGATCAAGGCGATCTTCACCCAGATGAAGGCGTCCACGCACCCGGAAGCCTACGGGCTCGTGTTCGGTGGGCAAAAGCTCGGCACGGCTGACGCGAGCTACCTGTACTTCATCGTGCGTCAGGGCGGCAAGTTCATGGTGAAGCACCGCGCCAACGCCAAGGACGTACAGACCATTACCGACTGGTCGGAGTCCAAGGCGGTGGCGAAGGTCGAAGGTGCGGGGAAGGCCACCAACGCACTGGAAGTGCGCGCCGACGCCGATTCCGTCCGCCTCTTCGTCAACAACCAGCAGGTGGCGGCCTACAGCGCGAAGGTCATGAATGGGACGGACGGCATCTACGGAATCCGCGTGAACCACAACCTGGACGTGCATGTGGAAGGGTTCGGCCGGAACTAGGTCGGCGGCCGCGGATCGCGGCAGCACAAGCAGGAGCCCGACGGACCGACTGGTCCGCCGGGCTCCTCTGCCGTCAACCGCCAACCGCCAGCTGTCAACCGCCAGCTGCCAGCTGCCAGCTGCCAGCTGCCTCCGTCTACGAGTGCAACTCGTACCGACCTTCCCGCACGTCCCGGGACCCGGCCTTGACCCCCATGCCGACGGACAGTCCCAGCGTGAGGGCAGCGCCGGCGCCGAGCTGCACGAGCGGCAGGATCGAGATGACGTTGACGATTGGCAGCGCGATCAGGAATCCGGCGAGGCCGGCCACCACCGCCACGGCCGGCTTGTGCGCCGAGTCGACGAAGCGCAGACGGTCGCGGACGAAGCGTCGGGCGGTGCCGTAGCCCATCAGGGCACCCACCGCGATGACTGCAAGGGAAATGGCGAGACTGAGCATGAGCGCCTCCGGTTGATGGCTCTACGCGCCGGGCACCCGCCGGGTTTCAGCGCGCCCGCGGGGCGTACCGCAAGCCGCTGCGGTACACCCCGTCGCTGGTCCAACGCGCAAGAGACTAGAACATGTAGATCAACCGGGCAATGACCGTGCCGCCCGTGTACGGGCGGTTGCCGTAACCCGTGGAGATCACGCCGAGCGGGTCCATGCGCGGCACGCCGGGAGCGAGGTCCGTCGTCGCGAAATCGACGATCTCGAGCTTCTCATACTGATAGCCCAGGCCCACGCCCATCGTCGGGCGGAACATGTGCCTCAGGCTGACCTTCAGCTGCGACCACGTGTTGGTCACGTTGGGCTGCGGGATGTAGCAGACGGTGATGCCCGTCGAGCACGCCCGGCTGTCGCCCGTCGTCCGCAGCGCCACGTTGTCGGGCGCCAGGAACTGGTTGATGCGCGGGCCGAACATGTCGAACCCGTTGTCCGAATCGCTGTAGTTGAACGCGAAGCGGATGTCGGTGTCGGGCAGGGCCTGGAGCAGGTCCACCCAGACGCCGGCGCTCTTCACGTCCTCGTCGTTGTCGAGGTACCAGTTGCGGTTCGGGTCACTCCAGCTGTCGTACGCACCGGGCGTCGTGGTCGGCGGACTGGCGTTGCGCGAGGCCTGGTTGGACGAATACTTGTCCAGCCCGTACATGGCGCCGAAGGTGACCTTGTCATTGGCGTAGAAGTTCGCTGACAGGTTCACCGACGTGTTCTTGCTGCTGAGCAGGCCGAACTCGTGCCCCTCGCCCGTGTACTCGTCGTCGATCGTGTTGAGCGACAGGTTGACGTCGAGCTTGCTCGACGGCGTGAGCGTCAGGATGAGCGTGCTCTTGAGACGATCCATGTCGGCTTCGTCATAGAAGCGCAGGGCGTTCTGACCGCCGCCCTCTTCGAGATATTCGAGGGAGAACCCGCTGCCGATGCGGCGCGTGCTCTCGACGATGCCGCGGAGGTTGAAGTACTGGTTCTGGTAGGCATCGAGCGAGGCGCGGAACGTGTAGTCCGTCATGTCGCTGAACGCCCGCCCACCGCGCTTCACGTCATCCATGATGTAGCCGACCTTGAGCGCCGTGCCCCGGTGGGGCAGCGTGAACGTCGCCCCGGCTTCCATGGTGTTCTGGCGGATGTCCAAGCCGTGGGAAGCCAACCCCGGCGTGTATTCCGGCACCGCGTCGAACCGGACGTTGTACGTGTAGTCCCAGGTCGGGGTCACGTTGTCGTGGTCGTCGAACCGGTACTTCATGTCGAACGCGAAGTAGTCAGTGGGCCGCGTGGCGAAGTTGATCACCGCGTTCAGGCCGTTGACGGTGGCGTTCGCCGTGGGGCGCGGCAGCGCCGCCAGGCCAGGGAAGATGGCGTACACCGCCGAGTTCGCGATCACCGTGTTGGTGGTGAATGGAATGATGTCCTCGTCCTGCGACATCTTGGTGAACGACAGGTGGCCGTTCAGCGTCGTGTGCCCCGGCATCTTGTAGAGGCCGTAGACGCGGAACGTGTTCATCTGGTTGCTCGGCGCCATCGCTATGCGGCCGAACGCCGGGCCGTTGGCGTTGCTGTAGCCGCTGTTGTCCCACGGACCGCTCCTCGTGGACGTGGCCGGCTTGCCGTTCGTGTAGTCCGTGGCGCGGAGCGGGTTGTCCCACTCCATCGACAGGAAGTTGTTCGTGAAGAACGACCCCTGATACTCGGCGCGCAGCATGCCGTATTGCGGCTTGTTCACCTCGACGCCGGCTGTGAACTCCGTGGTCCGGTTGTCGAGCGCCATCGGGACTTCATTGGCGTCGCTGAACGCGAAGGAAGCGCCCCACGGCTGGTTGCCGCTCTTCTTCGTCGTCTTGAACGCGACGTCGACCGCGGCCATCTCGGTCACGCGGTACTGCATGCCGGCCGAGAACGCATCGCGCTGCGCCGACATCGGGAAGTTGGTGGCGAGGCCGCGGTAGATCGACCCCGTCAGGGCCGTCGCGGCGCTGTTCGCAATGCCGACGACGCCGGCTTCCTTGTTCTGCACGCGGGTGCGGGTGGCCGCATCGAGCGTCCACTTGTTGTTCCCGGCGTACGTGAAGGGTGTCAGCGTGTTGTAGGCGTAGTTCAGCGGCTGGCCGGTGAACTCCGCCGTGAACTTCATCTTCCCGAACTTGTTGTAGTTGAAGGCATATGCCTGGTCGTTGTAGCCGACGTTGGCGGCGCTGAAGTCATACGCCACCGCGTCGGTTTCCTTGCCAAGCCAGATCTTGCTGGCGAGCCCGCTCTGGAGGTCCCGGTACCGCTCATAGCGGGCCTCGTCGCCGGTCGTCGTCGTGCCACGGAAGCCGAGCTCCCATCTCTGTTCCAATGCCGGAGCCTTTGCCGGCGCCGCGGCCGTCTGCTGCGCATCCGCCACGCTGGCGGAGGCGAGCAACAGGAGCGCGGCCGAGATCATGTATTTGTTGCGCATCGCAGTCTCTCTCTCCCTTAGCGTAGGAACGCCCGGCCATTGGGTGAATTGGACCCGTGAATCTGCTGGTGGCAGTTCAAGCAGGAGCGGCCCGTGATCTTGTTCGCGCTCTGTGAGGTGGTTCGAACGAAGCCGTCGTAGACCGTCGGTGGGTGCCGCGAGGTGACGTGGCAGCGCTGGCAGACATACGGCTGCTTGGCGACGAGCATGCGGTCATTGCTCGACCCGTGCGGGTCGTGGCAGGTGACGCAGGAGTTGGCCACCGGGGCGTGCTCCCAGAGGAACGGACCGCGCTTCTCCTGATGGCAGCTCGTGCAGCTCTGGTCGACGTTTGTGCCGGCCCTGAGCATTTTCACGTTGGCCGAGCCGTGCACGTTGTGGCACCCCGAGCAGGCCATCTTGTCTTCGCGCACCGGCATATGGTTGAAGCGGTTGAGCTTGTTGACGATCGCCTGGTGGCACGAGGCGCAGAGCTTGGTCTGCGTGGCCTCCTTCATCAGCACCGCGCCCTTGGATGAGTGGACGCTGTGGCACGACGTGCAGGAGACGTTGCGGGCTTCGTGCTTGCTGTTCGCCCAGAAGGCGTGCCCGCTCGTGGAGTGGCACGTCGTGCAGGCGGCCGACGCCTCGACGGCGCTGACCTTGCCGAACTGCATCGGCTTCACCTTCTCCGGATCGTCCGCGTGCTTGCTGCCGGGGCCGTGGCAGCTCTCACAGCCCTTGCCGCCGGATGGTGACCGCGAGTCGGCGACCTTCGCATGCAGGCTCCTGCTCCCCTTCTTGTTCTCGTGGCAGCCAAGGCATGTCTCTTCGCCGATATACGTCCCGGCGTCCCCCGCAACTGCAGCCTTCGGCGCCGGCTTGTTTTGCTGCGCTCCCGCCGGGGCGAACGCCACGGCTCCGGCAAGCACACTACACGCGAGCCAGAACGCTGGCCCCGCCATGCGACTTCCACTACCTCGACGCGTGCTATCTGTCATGGCACTCTCCTAGTGTGCAATTACTGAAATGAGTCGCTCACTCGTCCTTTCGGCCAATCCTCGCATCGCCGCGGGACGGCGGGGCGATGAGAGAGTATGGGAGCGAGCGAAGTCGTTGTCAGTCGGTTATTTGAGAGTTCTACGTAGGGGCTTCACCGACGAGTCCGTGCGCCATCGCCCGTGTGCACATTGCCACCCCGGGGAAGGGCTTGGCCGATTCCCGCGCGATCTCGCGCCAACCCGGCACTGCCGTCGGCCGCTGCTATCTTACCTCCAATGCTCAGCGCCCCCGAACTCCTCTCCCCGGCCGGAAGCCTCGACGCCGTGCGGGCCGCCGTCGCCAACGGGGCCAATGCGGTCTACCTCGGCGCGTCGCGCTTCAACGCCCGCGACGAGGGCGCCCAGCTCTCCCTCGATGAACTCGCCACCGCCTGCCAGATCGCGCACGAAGGCGGTGTGCGGGTCTATATGACGCTCAATACGCTGGTGAAGCCCGCCGAACTCGGCGATTGCCTGACCTACCTGGGTGCGGGCATCGACCGGGGCATCGACGCCGCCATCGTGCAGGACGTCGGCCTCGTGCGCCTCATCCAAGTGGTGTATCCCGGTTTCGAGATCCACGGCTCCACCCAGATGACGGTGCACGACGAGAGCGGCGCCCGCGTGATGCGGCGCCTCGGCGTCGAACGCGTGGTGCTGGCCCGCGAGAACACGCTGGACGACATCCGGGGCATCCGCGCGGCCGTCCCCGACCTCGGCCTCGAGACCTTCGTGCATGGCGCGCTGTGCATCGCCTACAGCGGCCAGTGCTTCATGTCGGGGATGATCTCCGAGCGCAGCGCCAACCGCGGATCGTGCGCCCAGAGTTGCCGCAAGGACTACGTCCTCGCCGACCTCGACTCGGGGGAGGAACTCGATCGCGGCTACCTGATCTCGGCCAAGGACCTTGGCGCGTTTGACCATCTCGCCGAAATCGCCGACGCCGGAGTGGGCTGCCTCAAGATCGAGGGGCGCAAAAAGAAGCCCGAGTACGTGGCGACGGTCACCATGGGATACCGTGAGTGGCTCGATCGGGTGGAGCGGGGCACGTTTGCGCCGCCGACGTTCGAGGAGACGCGCCCGCTCGTGCAGATCTTCAGTCGCGGTTTCACCGGCGGCATGTACGGTGGCCGCGCCGGCCGCGAGTACATCACGCGCACTCAACCCGACAATCACGGGCTCGAGCTCGGCGTCGTCACCGGTTACGAGAACGGCGAACTGCTGGTGGATGTCACCTCGCCCATCAACGTCGGTGACGGCCTGGGGTTCGAGCCTCCAGCGGGCGGACACGCCGAGAGCACGGGGTTTGCCGTGGGTGCAGTGCGCACCGTCCATCGCCATGGCGCGCTGCTGCGGCAGGCCGTCACCGGGCGCTCGCGCGTGCCGTTGGGCTGGCGGGTCTTCCGCACCAGCGACCTGCAGCTGCTCGAGCACGCCCGTGCGTCCTTCGCCGCGCTCGCCGACGCCGGCCGGATCCCGCGCGTCATGCTCGATGTGCGGGTGTTCGGCACAGCCGGCGCTCCGCTGAAGGCGATGTTCGACGCCGACGGTGCGCAGGTCACTCAGCTGTCCGGCGCCACGCTCGCCCCGGCGACCAGGCGCGCGCTCGGCGCGGCCCAGCTTCGCGAGCAGTTCGGTCGCTTGGGCGAAACTCCGTTCGAGCTCCGGGACGTCGACGGGTCCGGACTCGCCGCGAACCTGTTCCTCCCCGTCTCCGAACTCAACCGCATGCGCCAGCGGGCCACGGACGAACTGCTCGTCCAGCGCGATTGGGCGCGAAGCGCCGTGCTTGCGGAGCGAGGCGAACGGATCCGTGCGGTGGTCGCTCTGCCCGCGGCGGTCACGACTCCCGCGTCGCGCACGGCACCCGCGGCGGCGGCGAGCGCCGCTTCGGCGACGACGAGCCCGCCGTTCACGCTTGCCGCCGAAGTCTTCAATCTCGACGATGCCAGCGCAGCTGCCGCGGCGGGCGCCACCGAGATTGTCTTCGACCCCTTCCTGCGTCACCCGGCGCCCCCGCTTGCGCGCATCAGGACGCTGGCCGCCGAACTGGAGGGGCAGGGCATCTCGCTGCGACTGCGCACGCCGAGCATCGTTCGGCCCGAAGATCGGCGCGCGCTGCAGAAGTGGCTCGACCTGGGCCTGCCAATCCTCAGCGGGCACCTGGGGCTCATCGCCGAACTCGGCGCCGACGGACGAGACGTCACCGCCGACTACGCCGTGAACTGCTTCAACGCGCATACCGCGCGCGAGTACTTCAGCCTCGGTGCGCGGCGCATCACGGCGTCCATCGAGTTGACCGCCGACGAGATCGCGCAGTTGGTGTCCCCGTGGAACGGCGAGAGGTTCGACGTCCTGCTCTACGGGCGCCCCGAAGGAATGACCCTCGAACACTGCGTGCTTTCCGCGGCGTTCGACCGCGAGGTGACGGCCTGTCGTGACCTGTGCGTGCAGAAGCACCCGAACGTTGCGCTCACCGATCCCACGGGCTACCAGTTCCCGGTGGCCACCGACAGCGCCTGCCGCAATCGCCTGTTGCACTCACGCCCCATCGACGGTGCGCAGTACCTGGCGCGGCTGTGGCGCGGCGGTGTGCGCGGCTATCGGGCCGTCTTCAACGTGCGCGGTGACGAGGTGTCGGCCATCATGCGCTCGTATCGGCAGATGCTCGATGCGCTGGTGGCGGGCGACTTGCCGGCGGTCGACGCGGTGCGCACGGTTCTTGGTGACCAATACACGCGCGGACATTTCGCCCGCGCCGTCTGAGGAGTCGATGGACGACCGTCTCTACTTCAACGAACAACATCTCGCGGTGCGCGAGATGGTCCGGGCGTTCGCCCGCGATGAAGTCGCGCCGATTGCCGCCCGGTTCGACGAGTCGCAGGACTTTCCCTGGGCAACCGTCAAGCGCATGGGCGAACTGGGGCTGCTCGGCATTCCGTGGGACGAATCGCTCGGCGGCAGCGGGTTCGACACCCTCGCCTACGTGAGCGCCATTCAGGAGATGGCCAAGGTCTGCGCGTCGCACGCCATCACCATCTCGGCGCACACCACGCTGGGAACGTCGCCCATCGTGCACTTCGGGACGCCGGCGCAGAAGGAGAAGTACGTCCCGCTGCTGGCCTCGGGCACGGTGCTCGGCGGTTTCGGCCTGACCGAGCCGGGAGCCGGCAGCGATTCCGGCGCCACGCGGACGACCGCCGTGCGCAAGGGCGGATGTTACCTGCTCAACGGCACCAAGCGCTTCATCACGCACGGCGGGGTCGGGGAGATCTTCGTGGTGACGGCCGTCACCGATCCGTCGCGCGGCACGAAGGGCATCAGTTCGTTCATCCTGACCAAGGAAACCTGCGATCTCGAGGCGGCGCGCCAGGCGGGTGTCGGGCACAGCGCCACGCTGCCGTCCATGAAGGGATTCCGCTCGGGCAAGAAGGAAGACAAGCTGGGCTGGCGCGCATCCGACACGCGCGAACTGATCTTCGAGGACGTCGAGGTTCCGGCCGAGAACCTGCTCGGGGAAGAGGGGATGGGCTTCGTCAACTTCATGAAGACGCTCGATGCCGGTCGCGTCGGCATCGCCGCCCTTTCGCTGGGCCTCGCCGAGGGTGCGCTGGGCGAGGCGCTGAAGTACAGCGCGGAGCGCCGGCAGTTTGGGCAGCCCATCGCGCACTTCCAGGGGATCTCGTTCCAGCTGGCCGACATGGCCACGGAGATCGAGGCCGGCAAGCACCTCATGTATCACGCCGCGTGGCTTGCCCAGCAGGGGAGGCCGTACGGCAAGGAGGCGGCGATGGCCAAGCTCTTCTGCTCCGAGCTGGCCATGCGGGCGACCCTCAAGGCCGTGCAGGTGCACGGCGGCTACGGCTACACCAAGGACTACCCCGTCGAGCGGATGATGCGCGATGCCAAGGTCTGCGAAATTGGCGAGGGGACCAGCGAAATCCAGCGCGTGGTGATCGCCCGTCATCTCCTGAAATCGCTGAACGCCTAACCCCTGCGCCCCCATTGCGTTGCGGCTTGCCAGCCGTTACCCATCCAAGGCGGGTTTCTGACCGCAGGCAGGCCCCCCGGAGCTGGCGACCGCGTGCCCCGGGGTACGAATCCCTTCTCGCGTCTGGCGGAGAACGATGGTGCCCGATCGCAGGCGAGGCCGTACTGTCCCGACCCGTGCCTTCCTGACGCTGCTCGCTGCAGCGTTGGCGACAGGTGACGAGGTTCTGGCGGTTTTCGCATGGACGATCGTGCGCGCGAGGGGAATGATCCCGACTGTTGTGCATCAGGGTGAGGACGTCCTCGTGACGGACTCCGCCCTGGGCCACGCCACCCTTTGGCCACGCCGCCGTGCGGCGCGAGTGCGGTCGCCCTCGCGTGCGTGCGGCGCGGTAATTCATGAAACGCGAAATCCTCATCTCGGCAACCCAGCGCGAAGTGCGCGTGGCCATCCTCGAGGACGACCAGCTCGTTGAGCTGCAGGTCGAACGTCCGGAAACACGGCGGATGGTCGGCGACATCTACTGGGGCAAGGTCGAGTCGGTGCTGCCTGGGTTGCAGGCGGCATTCGTCGATATCGGCACCGACAAGAGCGCCTTCCTGCACAACTCCGACCTCGTCTACGACGAGGGCGACGATGACGATGCCGAGGACGACGGCGACGAGCCGGTGGACGTCGACCAGCCCGACAGCGCCGATCTGGCGACCGTCGAGCCCTCCGCAGCCCCGAAGAAGGGTGGCGGAGGCGGGCGCCGCCGGCGCAAGGATCCGCCGCAGATTCAGGATGCCCTGAAGAAAGGGCAGGAGATCGTCGTCCAGGTGTCCAAGGAGCCCATCTCCACCAAGGGGCCGCGGGTCACCGCGCAGGTCTCCATGGCCGGGCGCTTCCTGGTGTACATGCCCTTCGCGTCGCGCGTCGGCGTCTCCCGCAAGATCGGCGACCGCGCAGAACGCCAGCGCCTGCGCGGCCAGGTGGAGAGCGTGATGCCCAGGAACTCCGGCGGCGTCATCGTGCGCACGGTCGGGGAGGACGTCACGCAGGAGACCTTCCAGCGCGAACTGAGCACGCTGATCAGCCAGTGGAGCCGCATCAACAAGAAGACGCGGTTCGTGGGCAAGCCGCCCAAGCTGCTGCATCGCGAGACGTCGCGCACCCGCGGCATTATCCGCGACCTCTTCTCCACCAAGATCGACAGCCTCACCGTCGATTCCCGCCAGCTGCACAACGAGATCCTCGAGTACCTCACGGGCATCGCGCCGGAACTCGCCGATCGCGTGCACCTGTACGAGGACAAGAAGGGGCTGTTCGACCACGCGGGCATCGAGCAGGAAATCCGCGACCTCTTCAAGCGGCGCTGTGACCTGCCGTCGGGCGGTTACCTGATCATCGAGCCCACCGAGGCGCTCGTTTCCATCGACGTGAACTCGGGGCGCTACACCGGCAAGAAGGACCCGGAGAAGACGATCCTGCGCACCAACATGGAGGCGGCGCGCGAGGTGGCGCGCCAGATGCGCCTGCGCGACCTCGGCGGCATCATCGTCGCCGACTTCATCGACATGGAGACGAAGCAGAACCGCGACAAGGTGCTGCAGGACCTGCGCATGCACCTCGGGCGCGACCGTGCCCGCACCAAGGCCTTCGCCGTCAGCGACCTCGGCCTCATCGAGATGACGCGCCAGCGCGTGCGGCAGAGCCACCTGCAATCGATGACCGAGGCCTGTCCGGCCTGCCACGGCACGGGGCGCGTGTTCACGGCCGAGACGATCGTGCGCCGCATGGAACGCTCCGTGCGCCGCATGGCGGCCGAGGGACGCCGCGACCACCTGGTGGTGCGCCTGCACCCGGACACGGCGATGTACGTGCTGGAGCAGGAAGCCGACCTGATGAAGAAGCTCGAGAAGGGGGTCGGTTTCGGCGTCGAGATGCGTGACGATCCGCTGCTCCGCGCCGACGAATTCAAGCTGGTGGTGAAGGGGGCCGGCCGCGACGTCACGCAGCAGTACGCGGTGGCATAACGTGCGACCACCGATGACGGATGACAGAGGACGGATGTCCGAGGAGTCGCATCGGTCATCTGTCTTCCGTCATCTGTCATCGTTGGCGTTGCTGGCGGTACTTGTCGTGGGATGCCGCGCCGAGCGCGCCGAACCTCCGCGCCGGGTGCTCGGCGGCATGATCACGCTCGTGCCGGCCGCTCCCTCGCCGCGTCCCGAGGGCGACACGGCGGTCTTCATCGTTCCGACGGACTCCCTGATTCCGGCCGACGCGCTGGGACGCGCCATCCGCCGCGGGCGCGCCATCGCGCTCGCCACCAGGGACTCGCTGCGGCTCGACCGCGGCAGTGCGATGCGGTGCGCAAGTTGCCATCTGGAGGCCGGAACCAAGCGTGGTGCACTGCCCTGGGTGGGGACGTACGCACGGTACCCGCGTCTCGATGCCAGGGGCCGCGTGCTCACCGTGCACGAGCGCGTGAACATCTGCCTGCGCCGAAACCTGCGGGCGCCGGCGCTGCGCCCGGACGATCCGCGCATGGAGGCGCTGGTTGCCTACATCGCGTTTCTCTCGCGGGGGGTGCGCCTGGGATCGATGGTCGAGGGCCAGGGCGATGACACGCTCTCCGTGCGCGCCGGCGACGCGGCCGCCGGGCGCATCGTCTGGAAGACGGAATGTGCGTCGTGTCACGGCCCGCAGGGGCAGGGCACGGCGCGCGGGGGACCCGTGTGGGGGCGCCGCAGCTTCACGGCGACGTCGGAGCTCGCGAGCTGGGAGACCTTTGCCGGCTTCCTGCGTGGTCACATGTCGGCTGATGGTCGGCGCAGCGCGCTCACGGACCAGCAGGTGGCCAACGTCACGAGCTTCGTGCTGCGGCAGGCAAGAGCGAGGTAGGAAGACGAATTGGGTGGCTGGTGGCTGGTGGCTGGCGGCTGGTGGCTGGCGGGCACAGGACTCCGGAAACCACCAACCCCTGACCACCGACTGCCAACCTTCAAGTGTCGCCCTCCGATTTGCCGCGGGCCCTTGACCTCCAACCTCTGACAGAGTATCATTTTAGGCTCGATCACATCTCCTGCTATTCCGAGCCAGTCAATGTCCTACGCCATCATCCGCACCGGCGGCAAGCAGTATCGTGTTGAGCCGGGCAAGTCGCTGCGCATTCCGTCGCTTCCGGGCGATCTCGGAACGCAGGTTGAGTTCAACGAGGTGCTCCTCGGTTCCGACGGGACGTCCGTGCGCGCCGGTGTGCCCACCCTGACCGGCGCCATGGTCACGGCCGAGATCACCAAGCAGGGGCGCGGTGACAAGATCATCGTGTTCAAGTTCCGCCGCCGCAAG
>ERZ1292630.773-Hain-H41-02um-R3-773-length-32643-cov-8_pt2 | contig 21351 bp, 20 predicted proteins | sample MGYA00564408_ERZ1292630 | MGnify/ENA primary metagenome ERZ1292630 (study PRJEB36523, sample SAMEA6512641) | groundwater metagenome | collected 2019-01-08 | study: AquaDiva: Metagenomics assemblies of 32 groundwater samples
CTAAATGCAATCTGCCAGTCGGCCTGTCGCCGGTTAAAATTGTTTCTTTCATATAAGTGATTATATCAAATAATACATAAAAATCTATTGAAACAATATGATTTATATGTTAGTTTTATCTTTAGATCTTAAATAGCAGAATAAGGAGGGCTTATGCCCAATGTAACTTTAAATACTCCGATCGTGAAACTTGATAAGAATATAATCGGAAAAAGCGTCAAGGAACTCGAAGAAAAATACCGCGTAAAATTCAAAAGTGTGAATAAAAGAAAGTCTAACTCCAAACACAAACTCCGTGCCGGCGATCAAATAGAAATATATGGTTCAGGAAAAGATGTTTATGGCCTCTTCTTAGGAAGATTTGTAAAATAAAATTGTTTATATTAATAAACCGCCCCGATATGCATCGGGGCGGTTTTTAATTTTAATCTTATTCCAAAATCGGAAATTTTTGTACCAATTGAGTATTTTTCCACCATCTGCCAAAACCTAACCAACGGCCCGAATGAGATAATATCAAACCAATCATAATCATCGCGTAAACAAAATGCTCGTCTAAAAATGGATTGTTTTGAGGCAATATAAATCCGGCGGTATATATAAACAACATCATAAATACGCCTGAATAACTGGCAATTTTTACTCCTATGCCCAAAAGAAGAGCAACTCCAACGCCAAAAAGTCCTGCCATAAATAACCAATCAACTATAGGGTTGCCGGCAAGACCTTGATAAAACTCGGCAAACGGCCCCTTGGCGGCAAATTTAAGAAATCCAAACGCGGGAGAACCGCCGCTAAGCCATGCCTTCTCGCATAAGATATCAACTAAATTTGCGCTCGCGTCGCGGCAAGTAGCAAACCCCAGACCGAATAATTTATCAATAAAAGCCCAGAAAAAAATCCAGCCCATAGATAATCGCAATAATCCCCAAATATAATTTATTTTTTCCATATTATTATTATTTTGTTATGTTGTTTTGCGCCGCGGTTTTGGTTAACATCGGCTTTCTGTAATTGATAATAATCATTATACCAACGACAAAGAGAGTGGTCGAGGTGAGCGCCGAAATCATGCAATAAAAACAAATTGCTTTAATGACAAAAAGCTGAAGACAAACAAACCAAAGCGAAGCAATAAATCCGATAGGCGTGGCAAGGGCGGCTAAAAAAATAAGCGCTTTTCGGCCGCTTGTAAGATAAGCAATGGTTAAAAGAAATAAAGCCAAATAGTAAATAGCCCCGAGCAAGGCCACCTGTATGCCGAATATTTTTTGATACGCGCTTGTGAGCACTGTCGCGCATCCTCCAGTAATCGCGCAAGGCGGAACTACGCCGAGATAATGTTGAATAGTTAAATAGGCCGCATCAAGAAATCCGATAAAACTTGCCGCCAAAAATATAATAATCAGTGTTTTAGAAATTTTCATCAATCGCTTGGATAATAATATTTCTTAATTCATCGTAATTTCTAGGGCTTTGCAGCATTTGTCCGTTTAAAAAGAAGGTTGGCGTAGAATTTATTCCCGCTTTTATGCCGTCCCGATAATGCCCTTCCACTTTTTGCTCTATTTCTTTGGATCCAAAATCTTTCTCAAATTGCTCAATATTAAGTTCCAACGATTTTGCGTATTCCACAGCAATATCTTTTATCTTGCTTTGACTTTGAGCCACCCATTTACTTTGATTATCAAAAATCATATCGTGCATTTCCCAAAACTTTCCTTGTTTGCCGGCGGCCTCGGCGGCATAAGCCATTGGTTTGGCTCCTTGATGGTTTGGCAGCGGAAAATGCCGATAAACAATCGCCAGATTATCGCCGAATTCTTCCGAGATTTTTTTAAGAAGAGGATAATAAAAAGCGCAAGCGGGACACTGAAAGTCGCTGTATTCTATAAGGATCGTCTTTGCGTCTTTATTCCCCTTAATCCAGTCATCTGAAGCAAAAGCGCTTTCAATTGTTGCCGAACTATTTATTAAGGCTGGATTCTGGCGTGAAACAAAATAAATCATACCTCCAACGATAAGGCCGATGCCGACAATAATAGAAAGCCAAAGCGCTATCTGATAGATAAATCTCTTTTTTCTTGCTATGTGTTCTTTCGCAAGTTTTTCTTGCCTGTGTGATTCGTAATTATTCATATCGTTATAGATTATTATTAACTATTATTTTAAATAAATCAAAATTTTGTATAATTTTCTATCAGCCCTATATCTTTCAAATCTTTTTCTCTGCCATTCATTTTTTCCATTTTAAAACTTCTTCTAGTTTTACAAATGGCAACCCGTCAATATTAGACATATTTTATTGGCCCGCCTTCGCCAAGGCTACGGCCGGGCAAGTCGGAGCGCCGAGAATCGAACTCGGACTACATACACCCCATGCATGCGTACTACCACTATACTACGCTCCGAAATTTTAGTGCGAGACCAAGGATTATATATTTACCCCGTATGAATCGCCTTCGGCGATTTCGTGCGGGGCTACCGTTATACTACAGTCCGAATAAGTAAAAGTTAATAAGATGATATCATATATTAGATGGAAAAGAATGCTAAAAACACTGAATCTGGCGCTATAAATCTATCCGCGCCTACTAATATAACCCTAGCTAAGACCCTCGGCCCAGCCTCTATAGTATTTATGGGTATCGGATCCCTCATTGGAGGCGGTATTTTTACCCTGCTCGGTCCGGCCGCGGGCATAGCCGGTCCGGGACTCGTACTTTCAATGATCTTGGGCTCTGCCGTAGCTTTTTTAAATCTTCAAATGTATTTAGCTTTAGGAACCACTTTTCCAGGGGCCGGAGGCGGCTATGTTTGGATTCGAAAAGGACTTGGTAATTTTCAAGGATTTCTATCTGGCTGGTTAGATTGGTTTGCCCATGCTTCTGCTTGCGGAGTGTATGCCCTAAGCTTTGGTTTTTATGGCAGAGAGCTTTTGCATATTTTAAACATTAGTTCGGAAACTTATCCGTGGCTCACCAGCGCTAAATTTATCGCTTTTATTATAGTCTTAATTTTTGGCTATATAAACTGGAAGGGCACAAAATTAACCGCCAAAGCCAGCAACATTACCACCATAATTCTATTATTAATACTTTTCCTGTTCTTGGTCTTCGGATTTTGGAAAATGTCTATAAACCCGGAATCGCTTAAAAACTTCTCGCCATTCTTGCCGTCCGGTCTTTTAGGCATCGTAGCCGCGGCCAGCTTTTTTTATATAGCCTTTGAAGGGTCTGAAATCCAAGTTCAAGCCGGAGAAGAAACAAAAAATCCGGCCAGAGACCTGAAAATCGGACTCATTACTTCATGGGCCATAGTTTCGTTGATCTATATTCTATTAAGTCTCGTAGTCATAGGAGCGACGCCAACGGAAAGCGGAATACCAATTTGGGAAACCTTAAAATCTTTCGGTGAGGGCGCCATTGTAAAATCAGCTCAAGCAGTTTTGCCGTTCGGAAAAATAGCGATGCTTATCGCCGGAGTTCTGGCTAACCTAGCCGCTCTAAACGCGACTATTTATTCATCCAGCCACGTTTCTTTTGCCTTAGCCAGAGACAAAAATATTTTTTCAAAAATCTCAAAAATACATGCAAAAAATTTAACCCCCTACATCGCCATAGCCGTATCTGTTGTCTTGGTGGAAATAATGATTTTAACCCTGCCGCTTTTTGATGTGGCCAGTGTTGCCAGCTTGCTCTTTATAATCCTCTTCCTTCAATTAAATATTGCCGGCATAAACATTCACTTTAAATGGCCAAATACTAAATGGGTGTATAAAATACCCCTATTTCCAATTACTCCAATTTTAGCATCGCTTATATATATTTTATTGGCTTTTACTATGCTCAAAATAAACTCCACTGCATGGGTAATTGCTTTTGTTTGGGCGCTAATCGGTCTCGTAAATTATTATGCCTATTCCCTGGCTCAAAGCCGTGAAAAATTTGAAAATGAAATTGTGTATGAAGAAGCTCTTCGGGTCGGTCCCAAACTTGGAAAAAGAATCCTATTGCCAATCGAATCCAGTCTCAACGTTGAAGAACTTAAAAACTTAGTTGAAATATCCTTTGCTCTAGCCAGCCATTTTGACGGCGAAATTATCATCGCTAAAATACATGAAGTTCCTCAAGTCCTGCCTCTTTTAGAAGGAGCTAAAATGGATCACGATAGGCAAATTTTAGATAACATAAAAGAGTGGGCTGAAGAATTCAACAAAAAAACACCCGGCCTTAAAAAAGACGTAAACTTCCATAATCTTCTTATGGCCGGAAGAGACACGGTTGAAACTATTTTAGATATAGTCAAAATGGAAGATTGCGACATTCTTCTCTTGAACTGGGAAGGATATACCCATACAAAAGGCACGATATTTAATTATCAAATTGATCAGATTTTAAGAGAGGCAAAATGCGACTTATTGGTTGTTAAAAATCCAAGACCAATAAAATCCTTAATTATCACCGGCAATCCCGCCGGCACCGGCGCCTACGCCGAAAAAGCTGGGGAGGTTTTTAAAGGTTTGGTGGCCTACTTCCAACCAAAAACAAAGCTACTGGGAATTATAGATCCGAATATCCCGAGTTATTTTAAACCCGATTATAATCCGCTATTAAAATCCTTAGGATTAAAAAAGAAAGATTTTAACGAAATAGAATTCGCCAGATCCAAATCTATAGTTTCAGGAGTCATTGAAAATGTTAAAAAAGATCAAGCCGATCTGTTAATCATCGGCGCCACTGGCACCAGATTTCTAAAAGAAATACGGTTTGGAGATATCTCCGAATTGATTGCTAAGCACTTGGATATTCCGCTGATGATCGTCAAGGGATATGAAAGCCTGCCAAAAGCCATTTGGAAAAAAATCTGCTATAAAATAGTGAGCCCCCGCGCCTAATTATTTTTAGGATTTTTTGAAACAAAAAACTCCGTTTTCAGCCCCTAGCTAAATAGTAAGTGGGAGGATTCAATTTAATGCCACGGCACCAAATGATTTATCTTCCCTTTAAAAAATTAAAAAGTCTGGGGGACAACGGAGTTTTCTGAATCCCTTTCGGGATTACCCTCATTATACCATTTCTGGGGATTAATTGTTATGAATGTGTGGATAACTTTTTGCCCCGTTTTATTCGTTTATGCTGTCAAAATTGACATCATAGAGTATCCTATCGCGCACATTCTTATAACTTACCACCTCTTTTTCGGTAAACCACACTTTAATCTCATATTCAGAGTCAAATTGGCTTGATGACGCATGAACTAAATTTCTTACCGCTCTGTCTCCATTATCAGCCAAAGCGTATGAATCCACGGTATAATCGCCTCTCACCGTGCCAACGGCTGACTGCAACGGCTCAGTGGATCCAACCAATTTCCTGGTAACAGCGATTGCCTGATTGCCTTCCAAGACTATAGCCACCACCGGACTGGAGGATAAAAATCTGACCAACTTATTAATAATTTTCTGCCCCTGGATTTTGGGATCTTCTTTAACTTCTATTCCAGATTTTTTCTGCCCCTCTATGGAACGCTGGCCCAAAGCCACGATTTCCGCTTCGTTTTTAACATAATGCTCGTAGGCTTGTTTTTTCGTTGGAATTAAAAATTTCAACGCGACAATCTTTACACCGACCCTTTCAAATCTGCTGATTATTTCGCCGATCAAATTTCTCTGAACCGTATCCGGTTTTAACAATACTAATGTTTTTTCACTTTGTAATTCCATATTTTTAATTTTTCTGTCATTCCAAAATCTAATCTGTATGTCATCCTCGGGCGATCCGCCAGTTGGCGGAGAGACCCGGGGATCCATTTCTGGATTCCGGGTCCCGCCCTTCTGGGACGAGGCTCGCTCAATTCCATTGAGCGGCAAGCCCGGAATGACAGAAAAAAAAGCGGGAATGACAATTGTTTTAATTATTTTATATAATATAACACAAAATTACCTCCCAAACAAATTGTGTATGCTATAAATGATTAGTCTTTTAAGCTATACACAATTTTATAAGCTAAAAACTTTCAGCTCGCCTTCTTCTTTTACAATCTTTATAATCCCCTGTTGGTAAGTATTAAAAATTTGCGAACCCACTTCTTTTAATCTACCCAACGCCTCTTTAGTCGGATGGCCATAGTTATTTTTTCCAACTTCAACGACAGAAATTTTTGGTTCAACTTTTTTAAGAAAAGACAAATCCGAAGAATATTTTGAACCATGATGTCCCACTTTTAAAATATCGGATTTTATATCTTCGGATTGAGCTAGAATTTTTTCAATTGCCGCGCCAATATCAGCCGTAAATAAAGCCTTAAAACCATCGGTTTCTAGCCCCATTACCAAACCGGAATCATTGGTATTTGCCGATAAATTGGCCGAATTAAAGACTTTTAGCATTGAGGCGGCATAACTGATGCTATCTCCTTTTACTAAGGCCATTTTAACTATTTTCTTCTCTGAAATTATCCTATTAAACTCCGCCCAATTATTGTTGTCTCTATTATCGCCATTATATAAAATAGCCCCGACTTTATAATTTTTTAAAAGCTCTATTAAACCGCCGAAGTGATCAAGTTCCGGGTGCGTAACAAAAACCAGATCAATATATTTATCCAGTCCCAAAATTTTTTCCAGATTAGAATTAAGACCTCCATTTATCGGTCCTCCGTCAATTAAAAATTTGACATATTCACCGCCGCCAGCTTGCCCTGAGCTTGTCGAAGGGGGCAAAAGCAACAAAGAACTGTCTCCTTGTCCAATGCTCAAAAAATAAAGTTCCGAACCGGATATGGATCTTGGAAAAATTATTAAATACCAGACCGCTATATTTATGGCTATTAAAAATAATCCGATGTATACAAATAGATTAAATTCTTTTTTCATATGTATGTTTAGTTGTCATTGCGAGGTTCGCCAGCAGGCGAACCGTGGCAATCTCATAATATTATAGATCGCTCCGTTTCGCCCGCAATGACACGGAAATAAAAATAAATATTGCTAAATAATAAATTGTCCAAAAATAAGAACCTGCCCCATCCATTTTTAACGGAATAGAAAATCTAGAAAAAATATTTATTATGAAAAATTCATAGGTAATAAATATATTTGCTAAAACTCCAAAAAAATTAGCCAAAAAAGCGGAAAATAATCCCAGACCAGCCATAACAAACCCGATTCCCATTGTTATCGGAATAAATTCTAAAATTAGAACATTGGCTAATAATGAGCTTAAAGAGAAAAATCCAAAACTGGAAAGCAAAATGGGCATGGCCATAATTTGCGCCGACAAGGTGTTTACCGCATTCTCCTTCCAAGAAAAAAAGCCTTTTGACTTAATTTTTAGCGCATTTTTTAAAACCGGCGACAAATAGATCATTCCCAAAAGAGCCGCGAAAGAAAGCTGAAATCCCACATCAAAAACAAGCACCCTCGGATTGAACAAGACCATAATAAAAGCGGCTATCACTATAGCATTGCGCGGATTAAACAGCCTTTCGGCCTGAATAGCAAAAAGACCGATTGTACCCATAATAGCCGCCCTAACTACTGAAGCCTCGGCGCCAGCCATAAGCACGAACAAGGTGATTGTTAAAACGCTTAAGTAAAAAGAGGCGGCATTGCTAAAAAATGAAGCGAATACCAAGCCAACCGCCCAAGCAATCACCGTAATGTTATAACCCGACATTGCCACTAAGTGCGTTGTTCCGCTTAAAGACATTTTTTCTTTAAATTCCTTGGAAAAATCTTCCCTGGCGCCGATAGTAATACCGGCTAAAAATGCTGATTTTTCTTTAGATAGGCTGGTTTTAAAAACATCCTTGATTTTTTCTTTAAATAAAAATAGCTTGGCTTTTATAAAATTACCCTTATTCTTTTCTAGTAATTCTATCTTCGGAAAATTGATCGCGCCGAAGATACTCCGACTTAAGTAATAATTGCCGTATTGCTCATCGGGTTTATTTATTTTTCCGCTTATTTTTACCACATCTCCATATTTATACTCCGGATAAGGACTTAGTCTTACGCTGATGTCGCCTCTATATTCCCCGATCAAAGAAAGCTTTAATTCTTGAGTGGCTCCGCCTCTGACTCCCTCAACTAACCCGCTGAACTCCCCTTCTTTGCCAAAAGGAATATTTATATTTTTAAACTGAAAATAAGAAAATGATTGATAATAAACAGCGCCGACAATTACAAATAAAATTAACCAGGCCAAATTATTTTTCTTTATGAGCAAGAAATAAAAAGAAATTAAAATAACAAGCGGCGCAATTAAATACAAACTGCCAATAAATAGCGTTGCCAAAGCGATGCCTATCAAGAAAAAAAGACAAAGCCAAAAAGCTAGATCGTGAATGTTTATTTTGTTAAGCATTGCTATCCATTATAACCCCACGCACCAATTTTGGTGAGGGGGTAAACTAAAACACCTCTGATTTAGAGGTGTTTTTCAAATTATTCTACTTGGTTTCCTTGATAAACGCTTTAAAATCATCCATCAAAGCCATTGACTCCTCTTCTCTAATTTTCTCCAAATCAGGAATTTTCTCTGTTAAAAATTGATTGATTTTTTCTTCATCACCGCCTTGAAGCGCTTCCAAATTTTTCCTGTCCTGTTCTGACAAAATCTGAAAAATTCTAAACATTATTCTTTTTAATAAAGACTCCCCAAATCTGGTTATTATTTTTTCTTTCTCTTCTTGAGACAAATTTTCTAAACCAAGCTCTTTATTTAATAATTGTGTTAAATTCATATTTTTTATTTAAAGATCTTGCCATACTGTTTTTCTAAACTAGCAATAGCATTATGAATGCTTTTTTTCAAAAATGCGACTTTTTGTCCATTACCTTGACCGGATCTTTCTAATTGTTTAATTAGTTCTTGGTCATGATATATATCCCTAGCCTTCATATTAATAGCGTCTTCAGCCATAGAGCGCTTAATACCACTTGTTTTATCTAATGCCTCCTTAAGCCAACCCTCCTTCAAAATTTTCAAATGTTCGCGACCCAAAAAATTGGGCGACATCTCTACCTTACTTCCACTGTGTCCAGCGGGCTGATTTTCAAGCGCCGACATTCGTGCCTCTAAAGCAGTCTTATCAGCTATGGCTTGTTCAAGTTTTTGAGAATTTTCATAAGATGGCGAATCTAAATCTGTACGATTAAATTCGGCAATACCCCTATTAGTTTCTGAGATATTATATTTAATTGCGTCCAATTCCGCATGACTAGCGCTGGCTTGATAGCCGGCTTCAAAAACATGATTAGATGCATTTCCGCCATAAAATTTAAGCTTGTCTTCAAGCGCATTTTTCTGCGCCGCTAAAATATCTGCATTGGCAATTGCTTCATTAAGTTCTTTTTCGGCATGAAAAGATCCCATACCAGTGGCTAAGCGTCTGCGAGCCTCCTTGCTGGCTTCAATATTTAATTCATTGATCCTTGCATCACTTGCTTTAATTTGTTCATTAATCAAATCTAATCCTTTTTGTGTTTTTGCCACTCCGGTTGAATCATATAGATACTCGGGGTGTTTTGCGGAAGAAGAAATGGCTTCGGTAACTTTTCCTTCCGGACTCAATGTAAAAGTGGCCTGATCTTCGGGACCCTTGCTATAATCCCATTTGACTCTGGTTTCCAAAACACCGGGTACATTGGTTTCCGTTTTAGAGGCAACATCGCTAGCTTCTTTCATTGCCCATTTATGCACTTCATCGGCATTTTTTACATCGCCGGTAAAGCCATAGTGAAGCGGATCTTTTTCCAATACGCGCTGGGTACCGCTTACAATGACTTCGCCTTTTTCCGCAATATATCCTTCCTTAATCGCAATATCGTAAGCTTTTTGATTCACCCATTTATCCACTTCGGCGGGATTATTTATATCGCCGGTAAAACCGAATTTAGCTGGATTATCCTCTAGTTGGCGCTGAAAAACATGAATTACGCCTTCTCCCTTTCTAATTGTTGCCAGCCCTTTTATCTTTTCTAATTCTGCTAATTTTTGGGCTTCTACGCCGGCAGATGTGGCAACACCGCCTTCATGTCCGCCAAATCCTAAACGTTCTTTTGCCCAATCAAAAGCGCCTTTCATGGCCTTGTCAGTGCCAGTCCAATGCATCACATTTTTTATCGCTTCGCTAAAAGCTCCGGTGGCTATTACGGCGCCCATCGCTCCTGAAATTAGGGTCCGCTGAGTTTCTAATTTTTTTGATTCTTTATAAAGTCTTTCGGAAGCATCAGAAAGCTCTCCCTCATTCTTTTCAAAAAAATCAGCTGCCGATTCCACGATAAGACCTTTTTTTATTTTCTCAATTTCTTCGAATCCTTTTTCTCTCAATACATCTTCGTGGCCCTTAAAACGCATGCCGAATTTTGTGAATCCCTTTTTGATCACAGCTCCCGCGCCAACCATCACACCAGCGCCGGACAATGCCCTAGAAACAGTAACTGCTAAACCGAGTGGCAGAGCAACGGCCCCTCCCAGACCCATAAATGCCGCTAAGGCACCCGTTCCTATTAATGCTCCGGCAACGACATATTTTTGTTTAGAAGATTGCTCCTTATACCAATTACCCATCTCTTTAATAATATTGATTGGAAAATAAGCCTTTTTAACTTCCTCTTCTGAACGCAAATCTGTTTTAATGTCTTGCAGTTTATTAAATTCTTCCACCACAAATTTACCCTTTTCCTCATTGGTAATTCCTTCATTGTTTTTTAAAGACTCATAATAAAGCTTTTTGGCTTCTTCAAAATTTTTCTCAAACGGAGCCTTTTTTGCCTTAAAATCTTCGGGGTCGTATCCGCCGGCTTTTCTCGCTTTTTCAAGATCTAATTGAGCTTTTACAAAATTCTCCCGCAATAAATTCTCCGCTTTTTCTTTCACATTTTCAACAACTGGTACCGCATTTTTTTCTAAATCAACCTCTTCATTTCCTAAAACTTTTTCTGGTCTTGGTATGCCAAATTCAGCAGAAGACCTTTCTTCCAATTTAATTTCAGGAAGAATCGGTTCCGTAATTTCAATATCCTTGTTGGCTATCTTTTTTTCCTCCAAATGCTTTCTAATCAATATTTCCTTTTCTGCTCGAGAAGGCGTTCCTTGTAATTGAGAATTGATTTCCCTTGAATTAAACTTCATATTTTTTTATTTATTTTTAAAGTTATTATATATTATTATAAATACTTATGCTTTAAAAGTCAGTGCCATATTACGCATTACTTCCCTATACCCTCTATTTCTTTTTGAATATATTTATCAATTTTTCCTATATCCTCTTCCAATTCCTTAAGAACGAATTCATCATCAAATTTATCTCTTGTTTTCATCGCTCTTTTAAGATTTTCCATATCTTTCTTGATCATATCGGTAACTTTAATAACGTCTTGCTTAGTAATAAATGCTCTCCTGCCAACTTTTTCCGCCTTAGCTTTAAAGAAATAATATCCGCTGATAAAACTGCCCGCGAGCAATAAAACTAAAAGGATTATGATGCCCCGGAGGCTTAATTCAAATGAGCCTATTTTTAAAATTGGTTTAGCTTTTACTATCACATTATCAAATTCTACCGGCAAACTTAGCGCGCCCCGATCATCTTGAGATCTGGCGATGATTTGATATTTATCATTTCTCAATGTCTCGGAAAAACTATATTCCCATTCGCCTGTTTCGTCTGCCCTAGCTGAAGCCCGAGCCGAAACTACTCCATCCGGCTTAACTATAGACAACAAGGTAATCGCGCTTGGAAGTCCTGAACCCCTGACTAAAAGCGCGCTGTCTGAATCGGAATAAAACGGCTGAGTTACAAATTTTATTTCCGGAGAAGCAATCGGCAAAATTTCAAAACTCAAAGACGCCTCCGCCCCATTTCCGGCATTATCAAAAGCCTTAACCAAAACTGAATGTTCGCCCGGCTCCAAAAGAGGGAGTTTTAATTCTTCGGATTCGGTTTTAATTGGAGTTTGAGCATCAATAATCACTGAATAAAATGCTTTACCTGACAGACTATCGTTTGTAGAAAAATTAATGGTTGGGGATGGATTGCTGATTTTTAAACCCTCCGGCATTTGAACTTTGAAATCTAGGGGCGCCGTAGTATCCAATGCTATTCTATAGGTGGATATCGGACCATTGCCAACATTATTTTTAAATTTAACGTGAACATAGTTAACTCCTTCTTCTAAAATACCGATATTCTTACCGTCAAAAAGTTGTTTTTCAAATGTTACGGGCTTGCCATTCGGATTTTTATCAACCAAAATAGATACGCTTATTACATCAGTTGGCAGATCCCAAAAAACAGTAGCTTCTCCGATCTGGCTGTACCATTTCTTTTCGTCGGGATATAAGCCGACCGAAAGTTTAGGGGCGGAGGGAAGATTTTTAACAGCCACAGGAACTCGTTCTACCATTGCCGGCTTAGGCTGCGCCGGCGCAGAGACAACTGCGGGGGCAGTGGTAACAGCTGTTCCGGGAATAACTGTTCCTGAAACAATAACGCTAGTCTCTTTTACAATTGAAAGGACATTGGTTCCCAGCCCATCATCGGCGGTCACCACGCCATTACTAAACTTGATATTAGAATTGCCAATTCCGACAGCCTTGAACTTCATTGTTAAGATCTTGAGTTTTTTTCCATTAACGATCTTGGAACTGCCGCCCACAAAACTCATGGTTCCAACATCATTGGAAATTGTCGGGTCTTCTACCCAAAAATTAAATATCGAGGAACCGTTGTCTACAGAAACCATCTGAAGAACACTGGGAGAAAAACTTACTATACCTTGAGCGGCATTGATATTTTCTTCTGTATCTAGCAGCAAAGATACGGAAAATTGCTGACCGATACCGGCGGTTTGAACTTCCGAAACCAAACTTAAATTTGAAGCGGCAAAAACCTGATTAAAAATAGACAAATAAACAACTGATAAAACAATGCTTATTATTTTTATTTTCATAGATTAATTATAAACCCTTCATAGCTTTTAAGAAAATACTTAAGTCTGAAATATCCACTTTTCCATCCAGATTCAAGTCATTAAAAGCTCTGATTATGGGATTGGCCTTCCATCTAAAAAGGAATATGCTCCAGTCCTTGATATCTATAGTATTATCCCCGTTAAAATCAGCTTGCGGATAATTTAAAGCCGAAATTGTAAAATTTTTAGAAGTTGAAAATTCACTCGCCTTTCCGTCTTTATTTGTTTGTTTGACTGCTACAAAATAAGTTTTTGGACTAAATCTTGAAGTATTTATTACAGCTTCATAGTAACCGGAATCATTAGTTACTGAATTTATCCCTAATATATTATCAACTTTTAATTCTATATTTGAATTTGGATAGGCATAACCGGCAACTTTTATTTCATTGCCCTTAGTAATAAATTTATTTTGAACACTGATGGTTGGAGGCAAGAATATTTCATTTACAATTAAACTATTACCAGAAAGCAGATCGGCAGTAAAAGAAATAATTCCCCCGCTTTGACCGTCTTTATCAATGCCTTCTAAGGCAAAAAGGTAGTTGCTTTGCAAAAGACCAGTAAAAGTTTTATTAAAATTTCCATCGCTATCAATATCTATGTCAAAATTTGGCAAATAATCGTTTTTGAAAACACTTTCAATGAGACTGCGCCTGTATATCCTGATCTTGCCGTTGGGATAAGCCCTGCCCGAAAAAGAAACAACGGTTGGCTGAACTCCTCCACTGGCAGCTTGTCCGCTAACGGACTGAGAAGGCGCAACCGAAAGCGTAATTATAACTGTGGCACTAAGACTGGCCGAGATATTTCCGGACGCGTCTTTTGCCCAGGCATAAAGAGTTTTACTGCCTTCCGTTGAAAAAACATAATTTGCCGGCGCTGATGACGCCCAGTTCGAATCGGAAACGGACGGCGTAGAAGCGCTTTCATTTAACAAATATTTAGCAACTCCCACATTATCCGTAGCAGTAAATGTGGTAATTGTTACTGTTAAAGAATCTGAAGTTGACGGTATAGAAAATGCAGTAACGGTAGGAGCTGTAATATCAGAAGTTGCTGAAGTTGTTCCAGTCGGCACATTGGAAATAGCCGAAGCATTTGGAACTTCATCGGAAGTTTTCAAAGCGAAATAATAAAGAGTGCTGGCTGATAAACCAGAAACAGTTATTGATTCAGATGAGCCGGCAATGGATGGAGTTGGTTCGCCGGTAACTGCGGTGGCGCTAGCAAAATTACCAGATGTAATTGCTGAAGTTGAATAGCGAACATCGTAGGTTGTGGCCGTGCCGGTGTCGTTGTCATCGCCTGGAGCGGTCCAAGTAATATCAATGGAATTGTTGGTTGGGTTGGTAGTAGCTAGATTGGAAACAGCGGCGGGAGCAGTAGTGTCGGGGGCAGCATTTACCGTAAATGTTTGAGTATTGGAAGTTCCGCCTGTGGGCGTTGAATTAAAAACCGTAATATTAAAAGCTCCGGCAGATAATAGATCTGTAGCCGGAATAATGGCGGTAAGTTGAGTAGAATTTACATAAGTAGTAGATCTGGCGCTACCAGAAAAATTTACAACCGAATTAGAAACAAAATTAGTACCATTTACTGTAAGAGTAAATTGAGCATCCCCCACTGTTTTAGAAGTTGGGGAGATAGAAGTGGTAGTCGGAACGGGATTATTTACCGTAATAGTATTACTTAAAGCAGAAGTTACTCCAGTAGAAGCTACGCAAATTTTTATGGCTTCACCATAAGAATATTGCATCGCGGTATAAGTCATTACACCACTTGTAACCGCAGAACCACTTGATGGGGTTGATGACAATGTTCCTGTTCCCGCAGTCCCACCGCAAGTTTGAGTTGAAAGAACAGCTGTTCGGGTAATTGTACTGGCGCTATCAGCACTTATTGTGGTTCCAAATTGATCCTGCAGTGTAACAACCGGCTTTGTAGTAAAATCAGTAGCTACCGTTACCGAACTAGACGGCTGTGTTGTAAAAGCAAGTTTATTTTTTACACCAACTACCTGGGATAGAGAACCAAAATTAGTTACGCCATTGGTTATACCAGTAATACTGCCCGTTCCTGGATTAGCCGCTGTTCGTAGTATACTTCCGGAATTTGGCAATATCGAACCATTGGTAGATCTAACCTGAATACCACTAATAGTTAAAGACGCATTGGATGAGTTGGCCTTTGTCCTGGTATAAGTAACCGTGATCGTTGAAGCTGTAACCGAAATACTATTGAATGTTATAGCCGTACCAGCGGCTGATCCAGTTCCTACACCAGCATTAAAAGCCCAATTGCTTGGAGCAGTTAAAATAAGAGTCGCATTGGCTACGTTTTTAGCAAAATCATTCTGAGCCCCGGAAGTAATAACTATATTTCCAAGAGTTGTATATGCCGGAACCGAGGCATTTGCGGCATTGTCAGCTGAAATATTTGTGCCACCACTTGCCGGAGTAACTACAACTGCCGCTGAAACTAAATTAGAAAGAAAAAAAGCCGTTAAAAAAAAGGCTGCTAATAAAACTTTTTTAAAGAAAAAATTCTTAATTAGAATTTTTATCATTTTTGAAAACTATTTTTTAACGCTCTTTTTTTTCTTAGAAGCGCTTTCGCTTTTAAGAGAAACAGTTTTGGGTTTTTCCAAAAAATTCTTTACTTTTTCCACCACCTCGGAAATAGGATGCTGGGATTTTACAAAATAATCCATCGCTCCCAATTTAATAGCCCTTTTAATTTCTTCGTCTTGGCCGAGATTGGAAAGAACTATTACCGAAACAGAACCTAAAGCTTGATTTTTTTGTAATTCTTCCAATACTTGGAAACCGTCTACAACCGGCATTAATAGATCCAAAAGAACCAGATCAATATCTTTTAATCCGTCTTTTTTTAACTCTTTTATAACGTCTGATCCGTTGACAACCAAAATCACATTATAACCCTCGGCCTCAAACTCTTCTTTTAAAACCCTGCCCAAAATTTCTTCATCCTCCGCAATTAGAATCCTCATAATTAAATTTTAATTATTTTCTATGAATTACGAAATGCAATTTTTATGGTCATTGCGAGGAGTCTGCGACGTGGCAATCTCATAACGAATAGATTGTCATGGCTTTGCCAGATCTCGCGTAGCGATGACTTCGGCCGCACTCGCAATGACGAAATTACCACATTTCGTAATTCAAAGTTATTTTTATATTACCATAAAATTATAACACATTCTCATCAAAAAAATAGATTTTAGCCTCAAAAAACCATTCTTTAATGGAAAAATAAAAAGTTGTTCCTTTATTTTCTTCTGATTCAAACCAAATCTTTCCGCCATGAGCTTCAATATAGGATTTAACAATAAAAAGACCTAAACCGGTTCCCTCGGTTTGAGTCAAAGTGGCATTATCGGCTCTAAAAAACTTTTCAAATAATCGCCTCTGATCTTTCATCAGGATGCCGATTCCATTGTCTTTAACTGAAAAAACAAACTCGTCGTCCTTAACTTCGGCCGACACGCTTACTTTGCCGCCTTCTGATTTTGAATATTTTATAGCATTACTGATTAAATTGCTCATTGCCTGCCTAATCTTTTCTTCGTCAATATTCAATGTATAATCTTCGGGCAAAGTAATCAGCGCTTTAAAATCAATTTTTCTATTTTCAGCAATCAATTTAAATTCTTTCACAACTTCATTCACAAGCCTCGTCATTTCAATTTCAGTCAGATTTAAAAACTTGAACTTGCCCTCCTCTATTTTGGATATGCTCAAAAGATCATTGATCAAATTTATGATCCGGTCATTGCTCATATTAATTTCTTTTAATGCTTCCTTCTGTTTTTCATTTAAATTGTTTTCTCTATTTTTAAGCAATAATTCAGTGAGCCATTTAATGCTGGTCAAAGGGGTTCTAAGCTGATGAGAAGCCACAGAAACGAATTCGGTTTTGGCATCGCTAGTTTCTTTAAGAAGCGTAATATCCCTTTCAATTCCCACAAAGAAAATAACATCGCCATTATTATTAAAAATTGGAGAAATACTGACTTCGGCTACATATATCTCGCCATTCTTTCGTTTATTTTTTAACTCTCCTGTAAAAACAATTTTGTCTTCCTTAATGATTCTCCATAATTTTTCATAAAATTCTTTAGGCATTTGCTTGCCCCAAAGAGACGGCCTGTTTCCAATAATTTCTTTAATTGGATAGCCTGTTATTTTTTCCGCGCATTTATTGGCATAAACAATTATGCCATCTGGATCGGTGATAATAATATGATCTGAGGCGTTGTCTACGGCCAGCTTAAACTTTTCCAGATCAACGACTGATGCTTGCTCTTTCTGAAAAGTGGAACGAATAACAATAAACCATAAAAAAACATTAATTAAAAGCAACTGTGCCAAACTGATTAAAAAAACAAGGTGATATTCTGACCATAACAATCCCCCAATAATCAGGATGGCCATAAACCAGAACGAAATTAAGTATCGTATCTTTAAATTACTCATATTTTCTTGTAAAGAAAGACGGGGGGGCAATTTCTTTGGCTAATATTTTTTCTTCTTCTAAAGACATGTTAGTAAATTACACCAAAAATTATAAAATTTTTCTGGAACGCTTGGAAATATATTTTAATAAAAAAACAAAACCCAAAACTCCAATTAACAAACCAACTTCGGCGATCTTTATCAATGAGAAAGAATAACTTGAAAAATAACCCAAACCGCCGACTATCGCCATCCAAACTATGGTTGAGATAGCGTCATAACCTATAAATCTGCGAATAGGAAATCTCAACATTCCGGCGCGCAATATAATGGCATGATAGGTGCCGTAAGTAAACTTGGAAATAAAAATGGTATGAAATGTCCTAGAAATAAGATGTTCGTCAAACGGCGCGGCAACTTTTTCCGCCCAAGCCATCAATTTTGTCTCCCTTCGGGAGATCTCTCGCAGGGAGAAATTTTGCTTATCAATCTTAACTCCTAGCCAATACCAAAGTAAGTCACCTGCTAAAACTCCACAGAATATAACGATTGATAGAGTAGCAATGCCAAAAACTCCTTCATTTGCCAAAAAGAACGCCGCAAACAAAAATGGATCGCCTTCAACGATCATAGCCAAAAAAATTATCGCATAATTCCACGCGCCCAAGCTAGAAATTGCGTCGAGAATAATCGAGCTCATTTTAATCTATTTTCCACGACTTGCCAATTTATTGCTTTAAAGAATGCCTCAATATAATCCCCCTTTTTAATTCCATAATCCAGCATATAGGCATGTTCAAAAACATCCATTACTAACAACGGAACGCATCCGGAAAAATGACCGGTGTCGTGCTCGTTTATCCAAACATTGAAAACCCTCTTTGTTTCCAAATCTAAATATAAAATTACCCAGCCGATCCCCCTCATCGCGGCCATAGCTTTAAAATCTTTTTGAAAAAACTCAAAAGATCCGAACTCCGTATCGATGAGCTTGATCAATTCAGAAGAACTATCAAGAGAACCCGGCTCTTTGGATAAATTTTCAAAATAATATTCGTGAAGCCTCATACCATTGAATTCCCAGCCAAAACGCCTGTTTAATTCGGCATATTCCGGAGACGCGAACTTATCGGCTTTTTCCAGCTCAACCAATATATCATTAAGCTTATTAAAATTGTTTACGTAGCCCTGATAAAGGGTAAAATGATTTTTTAAAAGGGCGTCCGAAAATCCGGAAAGACCCAATAGACTGTCATAATTTTTAATTTCGTATTTCATTTTAATCTCCAAAAAATAATCTGATAGCGGCCCTCATTTCATTTGAAGCCGAACCGCCGCTCACATGTCTCTGATTATTTTCCGTAACGCTAATTTTTTTACCGGAAGAACCAATGATTATATAGGCGCCTTCAATGAACGCTATTTTGATTCCATCACTTCCCCTGCGGATATCATCTCCGACAACAAAACCAAGTTTTCTATTAGACATATCCCGCACGTCATTACCCTCGATCCAGCCAATTTTTTCTCCGTCTCTTTTTATATCATTGCCGATTATTTTTATCATTGTTTTATATTTTGCTGTTTTATATTTTGCTTTTTTCTTCCAATATCTTTTTAAGCTCAATAAGTTGAGACTTTACTTCTCTTATTTCGCGCATAATCTTGGCATCATCCTCAAATTCGCGAACCAAATCCTGTTCCTCGGCTTCAACTATTTTTTCAACCGCCTTCTTTTCTTTTTTAACTCCGGAAATAATTATTTCGTTTCCAATATAAGAAGAAACGAATGTGCCGATTAACAACAGCAAAATCGCGCCGACTATTATGGAAACAAAACTGTTCTGCAAAATCGGAGTTGAATCGGCAACGCGCCAAAGTCCTCTCCAAAACAATATGATGCCCGCGCCAGTTAAAAAAGCGTAAAAAATAGGATACCTGCTTAAAAACATCCTATTTTTATCTTCTAATTTATCAAAGAATTTATTTATATATTTAAACATAATAATTCACCCTGTTAAATTATATCATTTATCGCCCTCCCAGTCTTTGAAACTTAAGTAATAATCTTTCCGCTAAATCTTTTTGACCGCTCTCCTGATAAAAAACGATCAAGGCTTTGTAGGCATCAAAATAATTGGGGTTGGAATTAATCGTTTCCTTCCATTTTTCCGCGGCTTCTTCTTTTCTGCCCATACCCCAATACGCCAATCCTATATTATAAAGCGCGTTGCCGTAGTATGGGTTTATTTTAAGTTCGGCCTCATATTCTTTGATGGCGTTTTCAAAATCGCCCCTGCCGGCATAAATTAAGCCCAAATTATTATGCGGCAGTTTTTCCCGAGGATTTAATTCCAGCGCCTTTTTAAATTCTTTTTCCGCCAAATTATAATTACCGTCCAAATAATACATAGCCCCGAGGTTATTATGATTAAAGGCGAAACTGGGAGAAGTGGCAACCGCGTTCTTCCAGAAATTGATTTTGTTTTTATAATATTTATTGCGGAAAACAGTTATTGAAGAAAAAACCATTATCAATAATAAACCGAGAATAAGAATTGTTTTTTTTCTGTCATTGCGAGTCCCGCTTTGCGGGGCGTGGCAATCTCGTAATGGATAGATTCCTGCCTGCCGGCAGGCAGGGCTTCCACCTTCGCCAAGGCTATGGCGGACAAGTCGGAGACCTCGCAATGACAATTCGTATACCCGCCCCATCCCCAAGAGAATAAAAATAAATCCCAGCATCGGCAAATATATCCTATTTTCATTAAAATCAGACGTATCGCTCATAGGCTTGATAAGTGTCGGTAAAATAAATAAACCAAACCACGTTATGCCAAAAATTATCATCCGATAATTTTTATTCCTGGAAAAAATAAACCAAATCCCCAACAACATTAGAGAAATTATTCCATAAACCATTGTCATATCTTGTAAAATTGGAAAAACGGACAGATCAAACGGCAAGAATATTTTCCCCACTGCGGGTATCAACGCCGGTAAATTTTTAAGAATTGAAGGAATAATACGATAATCGGCATTGCCAATAAAATTATTAAGGACGGCTTTTCTTATCAAGAACCAGCCTAAATAAAGACTTAGCCAGCCAGCCAAAAGATATAAATAATACTTGAGATCAGCCAAGATTTTCTTTACACCCGCAAAAATAATGGCGTAAACAAAACAAAGAGCGGGCGCTATTATAGCTGTTTCCTTAGTTAATAATGCTATGGCCAAAAAAGCCAAATGCCAAAAATAGGCCTTCTTTTTATATGTTTGTAAATAATCAACAAAGAACCATAATGCCGGAAACACAAAAATAGCCAGCAATGAATCGTTTCTGCCCGGTATAAAAGATACTGTTTGAGCAGTTAACGGATGAATCCCAAAAATTAAAGACAGCCACAGCGCTGTTTCTTTTTTAATGCCGAACTTGATCAGCAGCAAAAACAATAAATAAACCGCAAAGATATGCAAAAGCAGATTGGTCAAATGAGACATAAATATTATTGCATTCTCGCCAAACTGCGCGTCCAGCATAAAAGTCGTTCTAAGAATGGGGCGATAATAAGATCCCCCTTGATACGGAGTGCGGAAAATATCCTCTTTAAAAGCCTGGGGCAGGTTGGATAGATCTTTATTATAGGAATAGTCGCCCGCCACTAAAACATTGTCATCCAAATAAACAATATTAAAAGACAAAGTTGCGGAATAAACCAAAAAAACGATCAAAGCTATCCAGAAAAAAGGGCGCCAGGAATCTAAAAATATTTCTTGGAATCTGTTCTTTGGGTCGTTATCCATTATTCTAAGACCGGCTTCTTAATAAAAACGCTAAAATAAAAACTAAAAAATTACACAAAACAATAGAAGCTCCCGCCGGAATATTTAAAA
>ERZ1292630.1683-Hain-H41-02um-R3-1683-length-21335-cov-23_pt1 | contig 21335 bp, 17 predicted proteins | sample MGYA00564408_ERZ1292630 | MGnify/ENA primary metagenome ERZ1292630 (study PRJEB36523, sample SAMEA6512641) | groundwater metagenome | collected 2019-01-08 | study: AquaDiva: Metagenomics assemblies of 32 groundwater samples
GGATTTTTTGCAGAGTGCTTTAACGAGCGAAAATGTTTGTGCAACAGGCTCTTAAGTCTAACAAAAGGAGATCAAGATGAAAAAGAGATTTGGAATTTTAATGACCGTGATAATTATATTTGCCTTCAGCGCAATGGCCTTTGCCGCCGAACCGGCAGAGGGTGTCCGATTGGCTAAGGAAGGCAATCCCTGCTCGGCAAAGAACCCTTGCTCTGTCCATAACCCCTGTATGGCTAAAAACCCCTGTATGGCTAAGAACCCATGCGCAACAAAGAGCATCCCTATAAGAAAAAACCCCATTAAGGATTCTGCCAAGCTTAAGGAGATGAGTGAAAAATTATGGGGCTCTACTTCTCTGGGGACCTCTGGGTTGTCCTGTAGCGCCTGTCACCCGAATGGTGCGGGTCTTAAAAAAGAGCCTTTTCCGAAGCACATTAAGATGACAGGGGATATATTGACCATGGACCAGATGATAAACTTCTGCATGGTCAATCCCATGAAAGGCAAACCCCTTAAGTGGAATTCGCAAGAGATGACCGCCCTTGCGGCTTATATAACGGCTAACTCCAGGGAGAGCGCTATGTCGCCTATGAACCCCTGTGACATGAAAAACCCCTGCGGGATGAAGAACCCATGTAGTTCCAAGAACCCTTGCGGGATGAAGTAAAGAGTGCATTCAGTTACGCTCAGCATATTGGCATTTATATTGTCATTGGCGGCGGCTTCTCCTCCTTTTGCTGTCGGGGAAGAAGCCGCCGTGAATGAACACTGGAAAAGGCCGATAAATACCGGCTCTTCAATGCCCGTTGAAGGCCTATACCCGGAAAGCTGCGCGCAGTGTCACCGAGGTCAGTACGAGGACTGGAAAGGAGCGCTTCATAGTAAAAGCGTGGGGCCAGGGCTCCTTGCACAGCTGAACGCGCAGACCGACCCTGAAACTGCTGTTTCCTGTTATTATTGCCATGCGCCGCTTGACTCGCAAAGCGAAGTAATAACCGGCGAAGGTAATTCAGGAGCGAAGAACTATGTCCCCAACACCTCCTTTGACGAAAAGCTCAAGTTATCGGGTGTAAGCTGTGCAATATGTCATGTGAGGGAAGGCGGCGTATTTGGTCCTATCGCGCCTGCCCCTGTTGACGTTAAGACCTCAGGAAAAACCGGCCACGCTTCGGTCCAAAAAGTATTTTTTGAAGAGGCTGAATTCTGCGCCGCATGTCATCAGCTTGACGATGGTTATGAGCTCAATGGGAAGCTCCTCGTAAATACATACAGGGAGTGGAAGGAGAGCGAGTACGGAAAGGGCAATACTGTATGTCAGAGCTGCCATATGCCGGAACGGAGGCACCTTTTTAGAGGCATCCATGACCCTGAAATGGTCAAAGGTGGGATTACGTTCGATGTAGAAAGGGCGACCGCAGGGTCTCTCATAAAAGCGAAGCTCAGGATAACCAACTCAGGGGTGGGCCATTACTTCCCAACATACGTCACGCCGCTAGTGCTTATAAAGGGTTTTTTGACCGACGCAACTGGGAATGTATTGAGAGGTACCATTAAAAAGGCGACTATCGGGAGGAAGGTAACCCTTGATCTCTCAAAGGAGCTCTTCGATACGAGGATCCCGCCGTTTGGGAGCTACGAATTTGACTACTCGGTCAAGCGCACGGTTAAGGCCGAGAGGCTTGTCTTTGAGGTCAGGGTTTTCCCTGATGAGTTCTATAACCGTTTTTTTGAAAACGCCCTCAAGAGTCATGACCCTGCCATGAAAAAGACAGAACTCAAAGAGGCGTTCAGGGCTACATCCAGATCGAGCTATCTGTTGTTTAAAAAAGATATTCTACTTTAAAAACCTTTTTGCTCCGATCTTAGAAGTAAATGCCCAAATGGAAAAGAGGTTCTAATCTCGGTTTATGCAGTATCGGCATTGATTTGAAGCTTGCCAATTTTTATTGCGTTTTAAACCCCTAAACATTATCATGTAACCTAAAAACTGCAAACCACAGAGGTCACAGAGATAAACTTTGAGCATAAAAACCTTTTTAAGCCCTTTTCTTCTCTCTGTTCTCGTGAGTTTGATTATAAAAATTGTTGGACTCTTAAAAATCACCTTCTGAGTACACAGAGAAAAATTGGTTTTAGGTTTCATTCCTTTTAAATCAGTCTCTTGCTCTGTGTGCTCTGTGGTTCGATTGCAGGATTTTGGTGTAATTTATGAAACGTGCAGTAGTCGCCATGAGCGGGGGTGTGGACAGCTCTGTTGCCGCAGCCCTTCTTAAAGATCAGGGGTACGATGTCATCGGCATCTCCATGCGCCTTATAGGGTATGAAGAGGGGATGGAAAGGGTAGGGGGGTGCTGCTCCATTGACGACCTCAACGATGCAAGACGTGTATCAGACCAGCTCGGGATTCCATTCTACGTCATAAACCTCGAAAAAGCATTCCGTGAAAAGGTCATTGAAAAGTTTATTTCCGAATACCTCTCCGGCAGGACTCCAAATCCATGCGTCCTCTGCAACCAGAGACTCAAGTTCGAGATACTCCTGAATAAGGCCAGAGAGCTTGAAGCAGATTATCTCGCTACAGGCCATTACGCTCAGATCAGGTTCGACGAGCCGTCCCAAAGATATCAGCTCCTAAAAGGTATTGACCCCGGAAAGGACCAGTCGTACTTCCTCTTTACACTGACCCAGGAACAGCTTAAGAGCGTCCTGTTCCCCCTCGGAGGGATGAAAAAGGAGGAGGTAAGGAGGCTGGCACAGAGATATAATCTTAAGGTTGCCGAAAAGGTGGAGAGTCAGGAGATATGCTTCATCCCTGATGACAACTATTCAAAGTTTATACTTGAAAAGGTATCTCCAGATGCCGTGAAGCCGGGAAATATTGTAGATACAAGCGGGAAGGTCATTGGGAGGCATTTCGGCATTCACAACTACACTATTGGCCAGAGGAAAGGGCTTGGCATCTCCTCACCGAAGCCTCTTTATGTGACAGGATTTGACCTAAGTAAGAATAACGTGATTGTCGGTGAAGAGGAACGGCTTTATTCAGATGCCCTTGTTGTTGATGATGTGAATTGGATTTCTATTCCCAAACCAGATGGAGAGATAGAGGTAAAGGTAAAGATACGTTACAGACATGACGGAGAAGAAGGCGTGCTGATCCCTATTGATTCCGGGAAGGTCAGGGTAGAGTTCAAGAGGCCTGTAAAGTCCATAACCCCAGGCCAGGCCGCTGTATTCTATGATGGCGACATAGTGCTGGGGGGAGGGTGGATAACGGTATAAATATCAGTTTGCCGATACCATTATCCTTTCCTTGTCTACGAATATTGCTATGCACTTTTTAGAGGCTACCTGGAGCACTACCCCTTTACCAAAAAGTTCATGGGCTATAACATCTCCAATTTTAAATGCCTTTCCCATTCCATAGGGGATTTCAGTACCTCTTGCCTTTGAAATGCGCTCTTGCCACAAGACCTCTGGCGGCTTACCTATCTCCTTCAGTATTTTGGGGGTTGTCGCTTTTTTCTCAGTCCCGGCAGATTTCTGGGCCTTGACAACCCTGTAATTGTGGGTGCCGCCACAGGTTTTACACTTCACCTTTGCAATCTTATCTCCAACCATGGCCACGATCAGGTGTCCAAGGTCAAGTTTGCACTTTGTGCAATAAGAGTCTACATCCTTTCCAGCTGAAAGATTACTCACATTTTCTCCTTTAATAATTAGGATACGTGCGGACAGTATATCACATTATACATAACGACATAAATAATGCTGTATAAATATTTTATTTATGGTATCCTTCATGGAAAATCTATTTCCAAGGAGGGTACCATGCGCAAACTGGTTATTTCCAATGCGGCAGAGATGGGCATCGCTATCAGGCAAGAGATTGGACGATCTGAAGAATCCAGATATGATCATCGTCTGCACGGTATTTTGCTGGTGAGTCAAGGCATTGACTGTTATCAAGTTGCTTCGTGGCTGGATCAGCATCCCACAACCGTGGAGCGCTGGGTAAAAAAGTTTGAAAAGCATGGCTTTACCGGGATTAAAGAAGGTGCTCGCCCTGGTCGCCCGAAGAGCTTGACTGATGCCCAGATGAAAAAACTTAACAGTGATTTGCGAACAAATCCCCGCGACATGGGATATGGACAGAATCTTTGGGATGGAAAGCTTCTTAAGCATCACTTGAGTCGTTCTTATAGGATTGAGTTGGGTGTCAGGCAGTGCCAGAGGCTTTTCGGCAAATTTGGTTTTCGCCTTCGCAAGCCTCGCCCTGTAATAGCCCAAGCTGACCAAGAAAAACAGGAGGCTTTTAAAAAAACTGCAAGAAACGGCAAGCAATGATAAGCTGGAAATATGGAGTCTGGATGAAGCCCACTTCCAGCAACACGGAACGCGCTGCGCTATGTGGGTTGCACCTGAGGATAAAGACCCGATACAGCTACTTGCTCCGACGAGAAAATCCGTTGGCCAATTTGGGGCGGTGAATCTTGGTGCAGGGGCATTGGTAACACAAGTGGCCGAAAAATTTGATGCTATCACGTTTGAATCCTTTCTTAAAAAGCTCTTAAAGCATAGAGCTAAGGGAAAACGAATGATGTTGATTATCGATAATGCGCGATACCATCACGCAAAACTACTTAAACCATTACTTCACAAACATCGTAGAGTGCTAAAGCTTCTATTCTTGCCGCCTTACAGTCCAAACCTAAACCCTATTGAAAGGGTATGGAAGCTGACTCGAAGGCTTTGTACTCATAATCGATACTTTGCAAGCCTTGATGAACTTAAGGTAGCCCTTTCAAAGCAGATGAAAGTATGGAGTGTTCCAAATGAAACATTACGCAGGTTATGCTGCGTTATTTAAGACGCTATGTATAGAAGCAGATGGGGTGAAAAATCATGACAGGGAAGCAGGGTAAATTCATTTACTTTCCAGCAAACGTATAATCCGGTCAACACACTCTTCAACTTTCAGCTTGTCGGTATCCAAAACGAGGTCTGGCGACCTTGGCACATCATAAGGAGCCGATACTCCTGGGAATTCCTTCAGCACGCCTCTTTCAGCCCTCTGGTATATACCCCTGGTATCGCGCTTGTGAAGCTCTTCTTTTGAAGCTGTAAGATAGACCTCGATGAATTTGTCTTTTCCTATCAGCTTTTTGGCCTTTTCTCTGACATCCTCGCTTGGAGCTACGAAGGCGCAGATGCAGATCAGACCTGAATTATTGATAATACGAGCTACTTCTGCGGCCCGCCGCATATTTTCAGAACGCTCTCCTGCGGTGTAACCCAAATCCTTGCTGATCCCAAGGCGCATGTCAGCGCTGTCAAGCACTGTAACTGCCCGGCCGCTCTCAAATAGACGCCTATCCAAGGCATACGCAATAGTCGTCTTTCCGGTGAAAGTGAGGCCTGTAAGTAATATAGTTAATGGCCTGTGGCCGTAGCGTTCCAGCCTTTCTCCTTCAGATACCCGGCTTGTCTGTCTTTGAAGGAGCTCATCAGATACCTGTATGTCCCAAAAGCTCCTGGCCTCACCACCCGCTGCCTCACGGTCAATGATCATTCCCGCGCCCACTGTGCTGAAGGTGAGCCTGTCTATGATGATAAATGCGCCTGTGCTGCGGTTCTTCTTGTATGCATCGAAGGGTATGGGTCGCTCCAGCGAGATATGGCAGCGTCCCACCTCGTTCATCTTCAGCTCTTTTGTCTCTTCACTGTCAAGGGAATTGATGTTGATCCTGTAGTGGAGGCTGGAAATGGTCCCTCCTACCAGGTTAGATGTATGTTTGAACAGGTATTTGTTCCCGGGGAGCATGGACTGCTCAGTCATCCATACAACCAATGCCTCCAGGTCCCTACCGACCTTTGGCGTATTGTCCGGACGGGCCAACATGTCCCCGCGGCTCACGTCTATCTCGTCTTCGAGGGTGACTGTTACTGCAAGTGGCGGGAATGCCTCCTGGAGGTTCCCGTCAAATGTGACAATATCCTTTACGCGGCTCTTCTGTCCGCTGGGAAGGGCGACGACTTCGTCTCCGGGGCGCAGTATCCCGGATGCCATGGTCCCTGCGAAGCCACGGAAATTTAGATCCGGGCGGATAACATACTGGACAGGAAGGCGGAGATCAATGAGGTTCCGGTCTGATGATATATGTATGGTCTCAAGGTAGTTGAGGAGCGGACCGGACTTGAACCACGGCATATTTTTGCTTGCCTCTACAACATTATCCCCTCTGAGGGCCGAGATTGGTATAAAGTGGATGTCGTCGATATCAAGCCGAGCCGAGAATGCCGAGTAATCCAAGCATATCTTGTCAAAGACCTCTTCATCGTAATTTACAATGTCCATCTTATTGACGGCCACCACTATATGCTTTATTCCGAGGAGGGCGCATATGAAGGAGTGCCTCTTGGTCTGCGGAAGGATGCCGTAGCGGGCATCAACCAGGATAACTGCCAGGTCACAGGTGGATGCGCCTGTGGCCATGTTTCGGGTATACTGCTCATGACCTGGTGTGTCGGCTATGATAAACTTGCGTTTTTCCGTTGAGAAGTAGCGGTAGGCAACATCGATTGTGATCCCCTGTTCCCTCTCTGCTGCAAGGCCGTCAACGAGTAGAGACAGGTCCAGTTCATCACCTGCTGAGCCCTTCTTTGCGCTGTCCTTTTTTAAAGAGGCCATCTGGTCTTCGTAAATGAGCTTTGTGTCGTGCAAAAGCCTCCCTATAAGGGTGCTCTTTCCATCGTCCACAGAGCCGCAGGTGAAAAGCCTGAGAAGCTCCTTGTTTTCCTGGCGCTTCAGGTAGGCAAGGATATCCTTTTCTATAAGTTCCTGTTCGTTCACCATTTAGAAATAACCCTCCCGCTTCTTCTTCTCCATGGAGGCCGCCTCGTCATGATCTATCATACGCCCCTGTCTCTCTGACTGCCTTGTCAGGAGCATCTCCTGTATTATCTCAGGCAGGGTTTTGGCGGTTGACTCTATGGCCCCGGAAAGGGGGTAGCAACCGAGGGTGCGGAAGCGTACCGTCTTCATCTCAGGCTTTTCTCCTGGGAGGAACCTGAAGCGCTCATCGTCTACCATAACAAGGTTCCCGTCCCTTTTCACAACAGGCCTCTCCTTGGCAAAGTAAAGAGGCACTATCTCTATATTCTCCAGATAGATATACTGCCAGACATCGAGTTCGGTCCAGTTGGATAAGGGGAAGACCCTTATGGACTCGCCCTTTTTTACCTTTCCGTTGTATATGTTCCAGAGCTCAGGGCGCTGGTTTTTCGGGTCCCACTGGTGCTTTTTGTCCCGGAAAGAATATATCCGTTCCTTGGCCCTTGACTTCTCCTCGTCACGCCTTGCTCCTCCAAATGCCGCATCATATCCTCCTGCGTCCAAGGCCTGGCGAAGGGACTCGGTCTTCATCACGTTTGTGTATATGCTGGACCCGTGGTCAAACGGGTTGATATTCTTCTCTACGCCTTCCTTATTGATATGTACTATGAGTTCAAACATGTGCTTCTTGCAGAAGCTGTCGCGGAATTTGATCATGTCCCTGAACTTCCATGTTGTGTCCACATGAAGAAGAGGGAAGGGAAGGGGGGCGGGGTGAAACGCCTTCCTCGCCAGGTGAACGAGTACAGATGAGTCTTTCCCTATGGAATATAGCATAACAGGGTTGTCAAACTCGGCCACCACCTCGCGGATGATATGGATCGATTCAGCTTCAAGCTGTTTCAGATGGGTTAGGTTGTATGAGGTCATCTTATTTCCCTTAGAATAATAATGATAATTGGATATAGGGTTAAATCCTTTAAATACAGCAGTATAAAGTAAATCACCTCTGCAAATTTGTCAAACTATTATTTCTCCGGGCCACGATGGTAGTTTGATTTGAGAGGAGGTGGTACCCGTTGAAGTAAATAAGTGGAGGGGAGACATAAGTCATTAAGCCGTACCTGAGCATAGTTTTCAAGGCCTACCGTGTGCTGCCGAAGGTCTGGCCGGTGGAGAGCGTGACCACTACGCCGATTGGAGGGGAACCGGTGAGGTTAGCAGCGCCCAGGAAATCCACCCGGACTTCATTGTCCGTGTTGCCCCAGAGTTCCACTATAATTCCATTATTTTTCAGCACAGGGAGAAAGAGAGGCAGTGTGGCGCTGGTCCCTTCGCCGGAAAACCAGACGGTCTTGGATTTTGCCGGGTTTTCGGGGTCGTTGCATGAACCGGGAAACCTTATCGGGTCGGGGCAATAGGTTCCAGCGAAGGAATCCTTCTCAAAAACCTTCCGGGTATCCTCGTCTATCATCCTCTCGCCACTAAAGGCCACTTCGGCCAAAAAGTTTCCCCTGTAATCAAGTACCGTGAGGGTCACGCCAAAGTTGCCCGTCCCCTTTGCAATGGCCTTGCCGGAAATAGAGAGCATGAGGCCTTGCACCACCGTTCCCTCCGCAGCGCCGGTAACCGTATATCCGCTTGCTACCTGCGCCCCTGCCATGCGCCCGACGATGTTTTCTTCCAGAAAGATGCCTAGCCCGAATCTGTCCGCAGCTGCGGTAGCTTCGGCTATACTCGTCCCACCCGGGGTGCTGTCCTTTGCAAGACTCACAACCTTTCCATCTGTTATCAGCGAGAAATCACCAGGGTGAAGGCTTGTCCCCTGGTCAAAGAATACCCCTGTCCCGTAGCGGGGGGCTGGCGATATCTCGGCCGCCCATACCCTTGCTCCGTTGCCCATGGTTATCACTGCAATAATGATGAAATGTCGCAGCAGACTCATCCATTCACTCCCTTATTATTTCTTAAACCTAAAAAAAGCATTAGGACGCAGATTTGCGCAGATTAAAACTGATAATTCAGATAGTTACAGGCAAAGACTGGGTCACCTATTGGGTGAGCTATTCTTTAGGTTTTGATGCCTGATTTATCAGCGTTCATCAGCGTCCAACTGCCGTATTTAGGTTAATGTATATTTATAAAACAGTTTGCGGGGTAGCGCAAGTAGACACCCATAAATTCAATTAGCAAGGAGAACTGATAACTGGCACATCAAAGTTTACATAATATATCTTATGCGACATTGATGGTGTGAGTAATATGAAGCGTTACTAAAGATACATGCTGTATTTATAACTGACAATTCAAATAGTTACAATACATTCTTTATAAACGTAATCAAGTCTTCTGGCATCCCTGCTTCAATATTAAGTTGAATTCCAGTAACCGGGTGTTTGAATGAAAGCCTTGATGCATGAAGTGCATGTCTTGGCAAGAGAAGTTCTTTTTCAAGCTCCTCTGTAAATCCATCCTTTATAAACCTTAGAAAGAGCCTCTCATCTTTATATATCTTGTCTCCAACCAGAGGATGACCAATGGCTGAAAGATGAACCCTTATCTGGTGCTGCCGCCCTGTCATTGGTCTGGCATTCACCAGAGTGAATCCATTTAACCTCTTTAAAACCGTGTACTCTGTTATGGAGGGTGCACCTGACTCAATGTCTGTAGTCATCTTTACCCTTACGACAGCCTTCTCATCCCCGCATATGGGCAGGTCTATAACCCCTTTATCATCCGCCATTTCGCCAAAGACCAATGCAGTGTATTCCTTTTCTACCTTTCTCCCGAAAAATGCCTCTCCAAGCTTACTTGCTATTGTGATAGATCTTGCGATAAGGACAATCCCGCTCGTTTCACGGTCTATCCTGTGGGCCAGATAGAGTTCTCTCGAGTTTCTCTGCCTTCTAAGCTGCTGGATAAGGTCGTTTTTGCCCCACGGGTTATTGGAATGTACAGACATGTCAGGGGGCTTGTTTACGATAAGGAGATGGTCGTCTTCGTAGAGGACAGGGATATCTACATCCTGAACTACCTCTTCCTTTTTATCATAAAGGAAGACCACCTCATCGCTTGTCCTCACGATGGTGCCCTTCTTGAGCTTCCTTACCTTCTGGACAAGCCTTGTTCCAATTATATTGTGGATCTCGTTTCTCGAATAACGGGGAAGCCTTGTCTTCATGAACTCATCGAGCCGTAGTCCGGAGTGATGAGGTTCAACCTTGAAGGGGACCTCGACCTGTTCAACATCTAAATAACTACTCACCTGTCACTACCTGATGCATTATCCTGCTCAATTCGTCAACCCTGTAAGGCTTTGCCATGACCGCTTTAAAACCGTATTGTGTAAATTCGGACATTATCGGGTCGTTTGAATAGCCGCTGGAGACAATGGCTTTTACCGCAGGGTCTACCTCAAGGAGTTTCTTGATAGTATCCTTGCCGCCCATCCCGCCCGGAATAGTCAGGTCAAGTATAACTGCATCAAAGGGATTTCCTGATTCCTTAGCCAACTTGTAGGCCTCGATTGTAGCGACGCCGTCCCCGGCAAACTCCACCTCATATCCCAGCTCAGTTAATATCGCCTCCGCTACGGCCCTGACAATTTCTTCATCGTCCATGATAAGGATCCTTCCCTTACCGTGAATCGGCCCTTCCTCAACAGCCTTCTCTGACGCAATCTCTTTATGCGACGACGCAGGGAGGTAGATATGGAAGGTCGTTCCAGCACCTGACTCCGATTCCGCAGTGACATAGCCGCCGTGGTTTTTGATAACGGAGTACACGGTTGCCAGCCCAAGACCGCTCCCTTCCTCTTTGGTTGTAAAATAGGGATCAAATATCCTTATCAGATTCTCCCTTGGTATGCCGGTCCCTGTATCACTGACAGTTATCTTTATATATTCCCCATCCTGCACCGGCAGACCGGTTGAAGGAGAGACGGAGATATTCCCGGCAGATACCTTGATTGCCCCGCCCTCAGGCATGGCCTGCTCCGCATTTATGATCAGGTTATGTATTACCTGAGTTATCTGTCCTTCGTCAATTTCAACGGGACTGAGGTCCTCTGATATGGAAAAATCGCTCGTGATATTTGAACCTCTCATTGCAAAGTTGACAGAATCCCTGAGCAGTTTGGCGATAGAGGTTATTTTCTTTATAGGGACCCCGCCTTTGGCGAATGTCAGCAACTGCTGGGTAAGGTCCTTTGCCCTCAGGGAGGCGTCTTCAAGCTCAGTCAGTCTCTTGTAAGCCTTGTCTTCAGGGTTACAGAGCATCCTGGCAAGGGAGGCATTACCGATTATCCCTGTCAGCAGATTATTGAAGTCGTGGGCAATCCCGCCGGCAAGGACGCCGAGAGACTCCAGCTTGCTTGACCTGAGAAGCTCCTCCTCCCTCTTTTTCCGTTCTGTTATATCTCTCATGATGACGATTATGGATGTCTCTCCATGCCATTGAGTCTTAGCGCAAGTTAGCTCTATCGGAATGCTCTTTCCATCTTTAGCAACGATATATGTTTCATACTCTTCTGTAGTAACAACACCATTAACCTTATTCATGAAGCGTTCCATTGCCTTTGGGAGATAATCAGGATGAACCATATCCTTGATCCCTTTCCCAAGTAGTTCAGTTATAGAATAACCGGTTATTTCTGTCATTTTCTTATTAGCATAACGATGTCTTCCATCTGATGCGGATATCAGTATGCCGTCGCTGGCATTATCTGCAAGGGCCTTGAAATTTTCCTCGCTCTCCTTTAGCTGCCCTGTCCCTTCCTCCACCCTTTCTTCAAGCCGTTCATTAACCTGCTGAAGTTCGCGCTGCATAAGGATCAGGTCATGGTTCTGGTGGACGGCATTCTCATAAGTGGAGAGGAGGAAGGTCAGTATCTGCCGCCTGCCGGAAGTTATCACATACGGTTCACCGGCAAAGGCGACTTCGATCCCTTCAAGGTTCTTCTCTTCACCGTTACGGCTTGAAGATGAAAGGAGAAATTCTATCTTTGAAAGCAGATAGCTGTCGTCATAGGGCTTGGTAAAAAAACCGTCCGCCACCACTGCGGCCCTGCGGAGTATATCCTTCCTGTCCATCAATGATGTTATCAGGATGACAGGTATATTTTTAAGTTCATTGTCATGCTTGATTGCATGGGCCAGCTCATATCCATCCATCACAGGCATGAGGATGTCGCTTAGAATGAGGGTCGGTCTGTTTTTTCGGGCTGCATCAAGCCCCTCCTTGCCGTTGGCAGCAACCGTGACTGTGTAGCCCTGGTCTTCGAGGAGATACTTAAGTTGCTCAGCCTGCGTTGGGCTGTCCTCCACTATAAGTATACTGACCTGTTTGTCGGGAGTCCCTTTCTTTCTTAATCCAAGCAGGGTCTGGAGGCGGGTCAGAAGAAGCTCTTCGCTGTATGGTTTTACAATAAAGTCGTCAGCCCCGGATTCCAGCCCCTTTATAATCTCTTTTGGGTCTGAAAGCTGGGTGAGTAGGAGAACAGGAATATCCATGAATTTGCTGTCGGATTTTATCGCCTTACACAGCTCGTAACCATCCATCTCAGGCATAAGGATGTCGGCCACAACTATTGCCGGTTTACGCTCCTTTAATAATAGAAGGGCCTCTTTGCCGTTGCCGGCGATAGAGATGCGATACCCAAGCGGGATAAGGATATCCGCCAGTTGCCTTGCCTGGGTCCGGCTGTCTTCAACGATAAGGATGTAGTTGTCATTCTTCATCATTTTTCTCTTATTATTATGTTATTAAGTAAGAAGGCATAAATTTGCAAAATCTCCCCTGACCCCTCTTTGCTAAAGAGGGGAAATTTGCTCCCCCTTTGGAAAAGGGGGATTGAGGGGGATTTTGAAAATGCCGCCCTATATTGCCATGCTTATAACTTTCTTAGCATGACTCACTATATCAGTCAACTCTCTTTTGTCAAACTCCGAATTACTGCGGCTATCTTCTCCGGCGGGAGGATATGTGTTGCAGCGCCAAGCCTTACCGCCTCTCCCGGCATGCCAAAGACCACAGAACTTTCTTCATCCTGAGCAATGGTTGTTGCCCCTTTTTCTTTCATATGTCCCAGTTCCTCTGCGCCGTCCTTTCCCATCCCGGTAAGGAGTACGCCGACGCTATCTCCGTCGAAGGCATTTATAGTTGAGCGGAACAGGTATGAGACCGAGGGTCTGAGAGCGTTTTCAGGCAAGGCCTTGCTTAGCTCAATCCGGCCTGAGCTGTTCACACCCATATGGTAATCATCCGGCGCAAAATAGACGTGGCCTGGCATGAGTCGTTCTTTATGCATCGCTATATGGACAGGGAGGCCAGTGGTATGGTTCAACCACTCCACCATCCCCTCAAGAAAACCTTTGGCTATATGCTGGACCACCAGCAGAGGGACATGGATACCATCCGTAAGACCTGACAGGATTGTCTTGATTACAGGAGGCCCTCCGGTAGATGCTCCAATGACAACGAGTTTGACCTTACCGGATGCCTGTACCAATGGCGCCTCCGGCTCGATCATATGGGTTATTCCAGATATCCTGGCCCTTGACCAGCGCTTCACCATCTTGACCTCGGACATGGCCTTTACTGTCTGTATAAGGTCTCTCGCAGCCTTCTCAGAGTCACGATGCCCTTCTCCAAGAGGTTTGTTCGAGACAGCAATCGCCCCTGCATCCATGGCAATAAATGTCCTTTCAACATCATTTTTGTCAAAGGTCGCACTGACAACCACAATCGGCAGAGGGTGGGTTTCCATGATCCTTCGGATTGCCTCAAGGCCGTTCATCTTCGGCATATCTATGTCCATGGTTATTACATCCGGCTTTTTATTCTCAACGAACCTGACCGCTTCCTCCCCATCTCCAACAGCTCCGATAATGCGGATGTCCGGGTCCGATTCGAGGATATTCCGCAGGTGCAGGCGAACCGATGCTGAATCATCTACAATTAGTACGTTAATCGGGGAACGGGGAGCTGGGAACGGGGAACGAGAATCAGTCATTTTGTATCTCCTTATCCCTGTACCTCATTCCCTGCTCCCTGTTCTGCAATGATTTTCGTAAACCATTAAGCATTCGGCCAACTGATGATGTCCTGTCCATTAATTGGTCTAATCGGACTTTATCTATATAATTGAGGCGATACGCTATCTGAATATGTGTCTCCAACTCTGCAAGGGAACCATGTGCAATAGAAATATACTGAACAAGTTCTTTGGTATGTTGGCGTGCCCTACCCTCTGCAATATTCGCCGGGACAGATACAGCCGCACGCTGTAATTGGCTCGTCAATCCGAATATTTCACTTTTGGGAAAGCTATTTGTTATTTGATAGCATTCCATCACTAAATCCATCGCCCTTTGCCATACTTCCAAATCTCTATAGCTCTTAAAATCCATACCGCTCCCTAAACGGGGAACGGGGAGCTGGGAACGGGGAACAGGAATCAGTCATTTTGGCCATTTTGTATCTCCTTGCCCCTGTCTCATCCCCGTTCCCTGATCTCAGCTCCCAGCTCTTCGTCTCTCGTCCCCTGTTCCCAGCTCTTCTGTTCCCCGCTCTTTATCTTTTGTTCCCCGTCCCCCGTTCCCTGTTCCCCTATTATATCAGCCTTCTGACAACTTCCAGCAGATTACTCTGATTAAAGCTGCTCTTGACTATATATGCATTAGCGCCAACCTCGATGCCCTTTTCTCTGTCTTCCTTTCTCTCAAGTACCGTTACCAGAACTACCGGCAGTTCTGTGAGCTTCTTGTCGGAGCGGATCTTTGCTGTGAGGTCGAACCCGTCCATCCTTGGCATCTCGACATCCGACACAACCAGGTCAAAGTCCTGGGTCTTTAGCGCAGTGATTGCATCAATCCCGTCTACGGCTGTCTTTACATTATAACCGGCAGACTCAAGGATGTTTTTCAGCAGCATCCTTGAGGTGATGGAGTCCTCTGCAATGAGGATAGATTTGGTTTCTCCTGTAACCTCTTCTTCATAGACAGTGTCTTCTCTCGCGGAGACCGCAGGCTTGACTGCGGACTTCATGAGGTCGTGGATATTAAGAATAGGTACTGCCTTCCCTGAGCCAAGCAGCGCAGCTCCGGCGATATTTCGCACCCTCGTTAATTGATTGCCAAGGGTCTTTACAATAACCTCCTGTTCGTTAAGCATCTCTTCAACACCGAAGGCTATCCGCTTCTCTGCAACACACAGGACCAGAACGGTTGTAAACCTGGAGCCTTCCCCCCTGCCCTTTTTCAGAGGAAGTTCAAGTACGCTGTTAAGCCGGACAAAGGATACGGCGCGGCCGTTCAATTCCAATGTCTCCCTGTTTTCAACGGTCTTGATATCATCATTTTTGACCCTTAACACACGTTCCACATTTAAGGTAGGCAGGATAAAGAGCTGGTCGGCAGCCCTGACCAGGACCCCCCTGAACGTGGCAATACTAAGCGGAACGACTATTCGGAATGATGTCCCAGTGTTAATCCCGGTCTCTATTGATATAGTCCCGCCAAGCCTTTCCACTTTTTCTCTGACGATGGCAAGGCCGATTCCCCTCCCTGAGATATCTGTAATTATCGGGCTCGTGGAAAAACCGGAGTTAAAGATAAGATACAGCGACTCCTGGTCGCTGAGGCCGTCAGCCTCGGCTTTGGACAGGATCTCGTTCTTAACAGCAGTCTCTTTTACCTTTGCTGTATCAATCCCTGTCCCATCGTCTGAAACAACAATCTCAACCTTCCCTCCATCTGTCTGGGATATGTCGATCTTAATTATGCCCTTCCCCGGTTTATTGGCTGCTTCCCTGATTTCAGGTTTTTCAATGCCGTGGTCAACGCAGTTTCTGATCAGATGGATAAGAGGGTCCTTCATCTCTTCCAGTATCCGTCTGTCTATCTCCATCACTTCTCCATGAACCACCAGATCGATATCTTTTCCCTGTTCATGGGAGATGTTGCGGACAAACAAAGGAAAGCCTTCCAGGAGTGATGAAAACGGGAGCATCGTAATTTTCTTCATGTCATCAAGGAGGTTGTCAACCATCTTGCCGAGAGACCTGTTAAACTGTCGGGTAGACACTGTAAGTCCGGCAAGGCTGCCTTCTATTGATTTGATATGCGTCTGACTCCATTCAAAAAACTGATGCAGTTTTGTCCCCGGCCCTTTACCCTTTACTTGACGCCCTTTACCTCTTCTCTCCTCTTTTCCTCTCTGGTAGAGCGTTCCTTGTTCAGTAAGCGTCTCAAGGTAAACCTTTGCACATTCCTTTTTTAGCAGATTCATCATGGAAGTTATGTCTCTCAGATTTGCGGAGAGATAACCGGCTATAAGCTTGGAGGAGAGCATCTCCTCAGCCTCAAGCAACAATGAACTCAACTTTGCGGCGGAGACCCTTACGGTCTCCATTCCGATATGGGGAGCCGGGGCGGCGGGGTGCTGAGGTGCGGGGGGAGTTTTCAGAGGCCGCACTGAATCCTCTGCCGCTATGTTCCGCAGTTCCCCTCTTTCTATCCATGAAAGTTCCTGTATGATCCCTGAGATATGGCCTTTTTCAGGAAGGGCCTGCCCTTCTTCGAGGGAAGAGAGGAGCTTGAGGAATATATCGTTTGTCCTGTAGAGGGTGTCAAAGATTTCCGGCGAGAGGGCTATTGAGCCATTCTTTAACAGGGAGAATACCGCTTCGAGGGACTGGCAAACTGTTTCAATGTCAGGGATATTGACGGCCCGAGCAGCGCCCTTCAGGCTGTGAGTTGCCCTGAATAGAGTTTCCACTATCTGTGACTGCATCTCTGCAGGAGGCCGCTTCTCCAGATCAATCAGTCCAGAGGATATGGTCTTAAGGTGCTCCTGCGCCTCGACCTTAAATGTTGAGAGAAGACGCTTACGAAAGTCTGCTTCTTTCTGTTTCAATTGACTTCCTCAAATTCCTCAAATTTCCCCTCTCCCTTGACGGGAGAGGGTTGGGGAGAGGGTGAAACATCACCAAGCTGGTACCCCCTCCCCTCAATCCCCTCCCGCCAGGGGAGGGGAATTAAATGTATAGTTTATACCTTATAATGTTCAACCAATGTCTTAAGCTTCTGCCCAAGGTTGTGCAGGTTCCTTACTGTTACCTCTACCTGCTTTGTCCCTGCGGCATTCTGCGCGGTTGCCTGTTTTATGTTGACCATGGCCATTGCCACCTGATCCATCCCGACAAGCTCCTGCTGGTTTGATGCGGCAATCTGCATCACGGCCTGGGACACTTCGGCAATGCTCCTTGAAAGCTCCCTGATGGAGTCACCAGTGCCGACGGACTGTTTCACCGTGGCATCCACCGCCTTGCTCCCCTTCTCTGTCGCCATAACTGCGGCGCTGCTTGCCTTTTGGACGTCGTTCAGGATGGAGCGCACCTGCTTTGTTGCCTGCTTGGATTGTTCCGCAAGTCCCTTGATCTCCTGAGCGACAACGATAAAGCCCTTCCCGTATTCACCTGCCTTTGACGCCTCGATTGAGGCATTGACTGCCAGGAGGTTTGACTGCTCTGCAAGGTCGTCCACTGCCGCGATGATCTCCCCTATGGCCTGGCTGTGTTCGCTCAGTCTCACGATAGTTTCGGCAATGTATTCCATCTGTTCCTGTATCTGGTTTATCCCCGCTATTGTCTCATTCACCAGCTTCTCACCGGAACGTGAGACTTCGACCGCATTCTGGGCCACATCAGAGACATGCCTTGCCTTTTGAGTAGACACATTTGCCGTCTGCTTCACCTCTTCAACCGTTGTGGTGGTCTGTGTTACCGCAACCGCCGTTTCTTGGGCCCCCGTGGCAAGCTGTGCTGCTGTTGTGGCTATCTGGTTTGAAGATGATGCAAGCACATTCACAGCCTCCATGACATCAGCCGTCTGCCTTCTGAGGCCTTCTACCATCTTACTGAACATCTGCGCAAGGACGCCGATCTCGTCCTTCCTGTCGCCTGAGGACGGGGCAACAGTCAGGTCGCCTGATTCAATCCTCACTGCCATGTCGGATATCTCTTTTAGAGGGGCGGCTATAATAGAGTTCATGAAAATTACAATCAGGACACCTGTGAAGATTGAAATTATCCCCGCAACAGCAAAGAAGTTTAATGTCTGCTTTGCCTTCTCTTCGGACATGGTCACGTGATATTTGACCTCCTGATCGGCATCCTTAACCATCTCCATTGTGATAGAGCGTATCTTATCAAAACGCTCAGTCTGGACACCTAATCCCAGGCTTTTTGCCTCCGCGATCTTTCCGTCATAGATAAGGGGGATGATCTGCGTGTCACGGGTCTCTTTGAATGCAAGCCGGACCTTGTTCAGTTCTTCGAGTCTGTTTAAAATAGTATGATCATCCTTATTCCTTTCAAGGAGCCTTTGCATTGCTTTGGAAATCTCTTCGGCGTTTTCCTTAACTCTCTGATGCCACAACTCCTTGCCAGCCCTGTCTGAGTCAGACATCATCATGAGCAAGGCCACCCGTATTTCATTCTCGCTTGCCTTTAGGCCCAGAAGATCGACGGTATTGGCAAATTCCATGGTAACAATGTCTTTTTGTGATTTCTCGAGAGCAGATATGCCCCTTTTGGCCGTGACTATGACAGCTATCAGAAGAGTAATGACCATGCCGAACCCGATAAACAGCTTCATGCGCGTTGAGAGACTTTTAAACCAGTTCATAATATGTTCCTCCTGTTACGAGTGTTTGTTTGACCTCTATATAGTCTTTATCTGGAAACCCCGTTGTTCCCCTCCCCCTTGACGGGGGAGGGTTAGGGTGGGGGTGAAAGTTCGTGAGTTTACAGCAGTCTCCCCCTCCCCTTAATCCCCTCCCGCAAGGGGAGGGGAGTTTCCAGATGGGAACTATTTATACATTCTCATTCACAATGATCCCCTTGTCTGCCAGCAGCTTCCCGGCATCGAGAACCACCTCCCGGTCCCTTGTAACACCCATGAGATACTCTTTGCGGATGCCGGTCAGCGTAGGGAGGGATGTCTCAATCTCGCTCAAATTGAGATTGCGGACGCCTACGATGGCATCTGCCAGGATCCCGAACTCCATATCAGCGGAATGGAGTATTATTACCTTGTTAAGGTCGGAAAGCCCCTTTTCAGGGAGGTCAAAGAACCTTTTGATATCAATGACTGAGAGTACCTGCCCGCGCACATTTACAATCCCGAGGACAAATCGCGGCGTACAGGGAACTGGTGTAAGGTCATTGAGAGAGTATATCTCACGGACATATTCAGATGCAACGGCGTACCTTTCATGGGCCAGGAGGAACTCCACAACCTCAATAAATTCCTCTGCCCCGGCCTTCTTTTCCGGTTCCACTGCAAGTTTTGCGGCCCTCTCCCTGAGGATATTTTTCTGCTCCTTCGGGGTCGGCTTAAAACTTTGCTCAAGCGCAGCAGATATCCTCTCTGTCTTCTTATGAAGCTCATCCCAGTTGATGGGAGCCTTGTTTTCTTGGGAAACCTTCTTTTTATTCATATTAGCTCCAATGCAGTTCACGTAGGCGTATAACCCGTTCCCCCTCCCCTCAATCCCCTCCCGCCAAGGGAGAGGAGATTTATTAAAGTTCCCTCCCCCTCGACGGGGGAGGGTTAGGGTGGGGGTGAAAGTCCTATTTAGAGAGATTTGAAAGTTCACCCACCCCCTCACCCCCTCCCGTCAAGGGAGGGGGAAAAGAGTTTTGCAAAAGGCTCTACTGATTCATTGAAGCTATAATCTCAGAAAGCCTCTCTGCCGTGATCCCGTCGGATTCAGGCAGCACCTCTTCAGGCCTGTATCTGGATAGAAGGTCCAAGGCATTTTTTAAATACTTCCTGGATAACTTCATCTCCCCCTGCCTTTGCATGATATTCCCAAGGACAAAATAAGCAAGGACAAAATTGTGATCAATATACAGGGCTTTTTTCAGTGATATGACCGCCTCTTCAGCCTGCCCCTGCTCCTGAAGTATTGTTGCAAGGAGATAATAATGTCCTGCATTGACGGTGTCAACTGATATCGCCTTTCTGCACCAGTTAATCGCATCGTCGAGCCTGCCCTGATTGGCATAGGCCCTTGCCAGAAGTGAAATGATCTTAGGATCGCCCTTGCCATTCACAGGCAGCCCGGAAAGCTTCTCTGTCACATCTCTGTAGCGGCCGTGTTCAAACATCTCCTTTGCCTCCATATATGGATCCGGTCCTATCTCTATTTTTTCAACCCTTGCATCCTGATGATATGCGGGAACGGTATCCGGCGCTGGAGCGAGTGGAAGAGGCTGGTAAGGCTCAGCTTTTGGCTGCACATAAGACGGGGGCATCGCCTGGCGAAGGTCTTCTATAGCCTGGGTCTTTTTCGTATCTTTTCTGTAAAGGGTAATGTTGTCAAAGTTGACGGTGACAAACTCCGGGGATAATGGTTTCATGGCATCCGTAGGACCAAGCAGCAGCCAGCCGCCGTCAACGAGTGATTTATAAAAACCATTAACCGATTTCTTTGCAGTATCCGTAGAGAAATACATGAGGACATTCCGGCAGAATATCAGGTCCATAGCATTGGTGTTGTTTAAAAGGGATGGATAGACATCTTCGGCCAGATTGAGATATTCAAAGATCACCATCTTCCTGACACGGGGGAGGATCTCATATGCACCTTCTTTTGTTTTCTTGAAATACCCTTCCTTGACCCATTGAGGAGTGTCACGAAAAGACCAATCGGTATATACCCCTTCTGACGCCTTCTTCAGGACGCGGGGATTTATGTCTGTGGCCAGGATGGTGATGTTCCAGTCTTTCAGGTCTGGAATCATCCTGTTCAGCAATATGGCAATGGAGTAAGGCTCCTCGCCGGTGCTGCATCCCGCAGACCATATCCTCAGACGCTTTTCGCCTCCATGTTTTGACTGGATCAGGCCCGGCAGGATCTCTCTTTCGAGGACCTCAAAGCTTCTCTTCTCACGGAAGAAGAATGTCTCGCCAACGGTCAGGTGGCTTGCCAGGGTCTCTATGTGGCTCTTTGTCAATGCAGATGAGGTAAGCCACTTGATGAATTCCTCTATATTATTATCAAAACCGAAATCAATGGAAGCGGATTCTATTCCACGCTCTAAATCTATATAACGGCCTTCAGGGAAGTGCAGCCCCATAAGGGTGGATACAAGTTCGCTTATCTGGGAAAGCTGGTGAGTTGAGATATTAGAAGAGGTCATTTTCCTGAACCATGGATTGCATCATCCAGCGCCCTTTCTTCTTCGAGGGACAGGAAGGTGTCAATGTTGTGGATAAGGATCATACCGTCCTTGAGCTTTGCCACACCCTCAACATATTCCATCCCAGGGAGGATTTTTTCGGCTGCAACTATCTCTTCAGCGGAACACTCAATAACTCCGGTCACTTCATCAACAACGATCCCTACAGGCCTTTTAGATGTATGAGAGATAACAATCTGGTCGCTTATGCCTGTCTCACGCTCCGGCAGGCTGAAACGACGACGGATATCA
>ERZ1292630.1685-Hain-H41-02um-R3-1685-length-21328-cov-7_pt1 | contig 21328 bp, 3 predicted proteins | sample MGYA00564408_ERZ1292630 | MGnify/ENA primary metagenome ERZ1292630 (study PRJEB36523, sample SAMEA6512641) | groundwater metagenome | collected 2019-01-08 | study: AquaDiva: Metagenomics assemblies of 32 groundwater samples
CGCGACAATTTGCGTCCGCAAGGTGCCCCGGCTGCAAGCGAACATTCTCGGCAGAGTACCTCGTGCTCCAAGCCCTCACGTTCGTGGGCCCTGCTGGTCTCCATCGGACAATGTAGGCCCCAAAAGAAAACTGTTTTAAACACCGGTTGGGCGGCATTTCCCTGAGTGCAATTTCTCTGTTTTGTCCCTGGCCCTGGGCTCGTCGTTACTTGCCTCCGTCCTGTAAGGGGGCCTCCCACCCCTAGTGGTTGAGAGACAAGGGGGGTGAGGGGAGTGAGGCTTTTCTTTCCGTTTCGTCACGACACCGGTTTTTTTTTCCTCTGTTGTGAAAGGAACGCTTACACCTTTAAGTTCCTACCCATAATGCCGCCCAAATGCGATTGCGGGTCCCTTGCGCGACACGTCCACGTCGGCCGAGGGGGGGCGGCGGCGCTCATGCAGCTAGGCATTGGCACCGTGCTCAACGGGGCGATTGATTTGCAAACGGCGCAGTTCTACAACTGCGACGCGCCTCGCGACGTGGTGTGCCGCCTCTTCACCCCTCCTCCTGTCGCTACTGGCGGCGCCGCGGCTCCTGGGGGTGTTCAACAAATTGTTCCCCAGGAAGGAGGCGCTGCGTCCGCTCCTGGGGGAGGTGCAACGGTGGGGGTCGGCAGCGGTGGGGGCCCATCTCCTTCCCAATCTATCACGACGACGACGACGACGTTTGTGACGAGTGAGGATGGCGGCGACTTGCTGTTTCATTTGCCGATGCACGAGTATATCGCTCTCAAAGCCATTGGCATTATGGGCCTCGGGCAGGGATTATGCCCCGACCGTGCGAGGTTATATGCCAATCGCACCGATGTCCGTGGCTTCGACACCCTCCGACGGATCCTCGTGGATGAAGAGGTGTTCATCGCGCAGACCGATGTCGCCGAGGATGTCGTCTATGTGCTCAACAAACCGTTGGTGTTCAACTCTTGCAAGGCTCTGACCATTCTACTGACGAAGGAAGGCGCTGGTGCGGGTGGTCGAGGGGGAGGTGGAGGTGGAGCGGCTGCCAACGTCGTGGAGGAGCAGGATAGCGACGCGTCAAGGATGAAATCATCCGTGGGCCGCATCCTCCTCTTTGGAGAATCATCGGGTCGCATCGTCAACCCAAAAATGGTCGGCGTCGTAGTCTATGAGCTAAGACCTAACCCTGCCGATTACTTGTGCGAGGAAGGTTCGGTTCTCGGCGTCCGTGGGCTCGACGTCGGCAGCGGCTCACATCGGCATCGCCATGACATTTGACCGCGGATTGCGACCCCCACACACAATCAGTTTTTCCGATCACACGAGAGATGACCCGAAAGAGTGGAACTGTGCAGTTCGTTGCGTTTTTCACCCACAGCGACCCATCAATGATTTTGACTTTTTGTTCAAAGACAAAAAAGGGTTCAATCACCCACCGTGACTCCGCGTGTTGGATCTTTTTCAATCCTCGTCGACGTAGGTTTTTGACCTCGTTCGTTCTGTATGTCAACGCCGTCTGCCACATCGCGAAAAACCGACGACGTCGAAGCTGCGGCTGACATCGACACCACCGGTGCGACGCCCAACCGCCACCCTCCGCCGAGCGAGGCTGCTTCTGGAGGTGATGCGCCGGCGTCCGCCAGCCACACGCTCATCCACGCGGCGAAGACGGCCGGCGAGGTCGTGATGCGTGGCGTCACCGCCGTCCGTAGAACCACCTCGCACGCGGTCACCGCCGTCCGCAGGACCACGTCGATCGCCGTCAACGCCGCGAGAACCTTGTTACCCGGAGAGAAACGAATGAAGATTCGTGATAAAACCGGACGTTTGCTCGTACCTGGGAGTGACATCACCGTGATTGGGCAGCGAGAGCGGGAGGCACGCGCAACCCAACACGTGTCAGCCATCGCAACAGAGCATCGTACCAATGCGGGTGAGTTCTTCACGGCCCCTGATGAACGCGAAGTGGCACCTGTCGTTTGCTACGCATCCACAACGAAGCAGCCGGACACCTTCTTGCGGCAACTCGGCATCATCCGACAAACGGCCACGTTGTCCGATAGCCGGGAGTGCTACTATGATCCTCGACTACGAGCGTGGATCGCTTCTGGGACCGGGGACCCGGTCGATGCCGACGCAATCTTCTCCAAGGAGCCAAACGCCAACGCGACCGCTCGTACTAGACGGCGCGACCAAGCGGTCGCTCAGCCGCAACAACGGACGAACACGACGGCTAACGCCGCCGAGCGAAGAGAACAACAGCAAAGGGCCCAGGATGAGGTCGACGCCGTGTGGCCTCAGCGTTCACTGATCCCGCACAGCGAGGCACGCCACTCTCTACGCAGCGTGCCCGCCGTGCTCAAAAATGTGCGCGACAGTACGCCGAGTTCCGTGATTTGCGTACTCGGTGATTTACAAACCTCTTTTTTTGCTGCGGCGGACGACGACCCTCATTCGGACAGTGAGGATCAGGGAGGCGCCAATCACGATGTAGACAGCCACAATGACGACGCACGAGGGGGCGGTGGCTCACCGGCCGATGGTGAAGCAGGAGGGCCGGAGGCCACCATGGAGGATGCGGCGGCACGCGAGCAAGAGTCCGAGCGCCTGGCCATGATGCGGGCCTTTCACGACACGGGGGGGTCATCCGTGGCGTCCCATGGGCATCATGCGGCACCTCGGAATTGGGGAGGGTTCGCATCCGGCTTGCAGCGTGCAGCGGCAGCTCGGAACGCCATGCCATCTGTCGGGGGTGCGGCGTCATCTCGCCACCATCACGCCACTAACGCTCACGCTTCGCATCTTTCTCCCGACATTCGTCGGATCGCGCTTCGCAGACTTCAGCAGTACTGCGACAAATCACTGCTCGACGCGGCCCAACGAAGTGACGCGCTGCTGCTGATTTCAGCGGGAAATTCGGCGCTCGCCTATCGCATCGCTGAAGCGGTGGCACGGCGGAAGCCTAGCAAATCCGGCGACGAGGCCCCCCCGACGATTAACGTCCTCGGCGTGTCGGCCATTCCCGCACCGGCGCTCTCCGACGAACTCAACGAGGGGGGAAGTTTTTCCGCTAGCAGCAACAGCTTTCGTGCGGCGCTGCGCCCGCTTCGTCCTGCGGCCCCGAAGCGCCTGCTCGCGCCGTACTTCACTCATCATCTCGTGGTGATGAGATCCATGCGGCTGCGGCGGCACGATAACCTGCCGCTGAGTAGCCGGTGCCTGGGATTCCGGCTGCCGCAGGACAAACTTGAGAGTTCACCGCCGGGCGACGATGCATCCTTGATCACTGTGTTGGATGAAGCGCAGCGGACCCAACGTGTCGAACCCTCTCTGCGCTGCCTAGACTGCGGCATGGACGCCACTTCGCATTTGCCCTTGTGGCTGCGACGGCACCAGGAAGCCGTCCACGAACGCCAGCGGCGGCATGCTACCCACCCGCGCACCAAATCGGTGGCCTGGGGTGCGGTGCCACCGTCTTCCCCAATGCTCATCGACCTCGGTGGCAGCAGCGTGGGACAACCAGCCGACGTCGGCGGCAAAGGGATCGACGCTCACCATGAGACGGAGGACGCCGATGCCGATGAGGACGACCAATCGGTCGTGCTGCAGGACCAGCCGTGCCAGCGAGAGATCATGGACGTCATTCTCCGCTCGCTGGAATGCTTTAGTCGCGGCAGTCGGGCGGGCTCCGGTGGATCCAACGACGGCGGTGGCGGTGACGCCGCGGAAGCGTCGCTGACCGAGAGCAACACGGATCGCAACCGCGACACAAGTGACGCCGCCCTTGTGCCGCCACGCCCGCCCGTTCCCGTGGTGGTCGTCATCTTCGGAGGCGACTCGGTCGTCATGCGGCGCGTGGTGACCACCTGCATTTCGCGCGGCTACTACTGCATCTTGATGGAAGGCTCCGGCGGCTTTGCCGACGAAATTTGCGCGGTTCGGAGCAAGGTGGCCGACATGCTCCGTCAAGACCACGCCCATGGCGATAGCAGCAGCAAAGGAGGCGGAGGGGGTGGAACCGAGGACCACCAGCAGCAACAGCAAATTTTCTTCTCTGACTTGTTAATACAGTGCAGCTGTGCCTTGGATCCTCTGTCGTCCAGCATCGCGAGTGATCTAGAGCACGTTCGCATCGTCAAAGCCGGCACACGTCCCGAAGAATTCTCCCGCATGATTGAAGGCCTGCTCGCCGGGTCACAAGCCCTCCGTCAAGCGTGGTTGAACTACGCGACCCTCGATCAGAACGCCGAGCTCTACAAGAAATATTACAGCCGGCTTCAACTCTTCATCGTCGCGGTGACCGTGTTGACGTGCGTCGCGGCGGTGGCCCACACGTTTGTCGTGATCATGCAGCAGCGCGCGCTGGGTATCAACGCCGCCGCCCAAAGCAACACCACGACGACGTCGACGGGTTCGTTTGCGGCGACAGAGGACATCGTCGGCAGCGACGCGTCGGGATCGCTCACGCCGACGGACGCCGCGGGGCTTTCCGTCGGATCCCGCGTCATGGAGTGGGTCGTCGTCGGGCTGCCCATCTTCTTATCCTTCTTGCAAGCCCTCGGCGTGAGGCTCAACGCGGGCGAAAAATGGACCCAGCTACGACTCGCGGCCACGAGATTGCAGTGCGAGATTTATCGGTTTCGATCCGGCGTCTCGCCGTATCAGTCCTCGGAGGTCGACCGAGAGGCGGCGCAGGGAAGGGGCCAAGATGACGACCATGCCGCGGATGCCGGCGGCGACGAACACGACACGGCGACGTCAGCCGCGTTGGATGCCACTCCAGAGAAAGAGCTGGAGCGCAAGCAAGACGGCATTCTCGAGGACGTCAAGCACATTGTCCTCGAGTGCTACCGAGGACCCCCTGTGCCGCACCACATTATGAATAACGGCGACGACGGCTTCACCAGCTTTTCAAGCTTACCCACGAAGGCGTACGTGGCGCTGCGCCTACTGCCACTGCACGCGTTCATGCAAGATAAGAGCGTATCCTACGGGCTCAGCATTCAATTCGACCGCGGCCTCATTGGCGTCTTCAGCGCGCTAGGCACCGTCGCGGCCGTCGCGTCCGGCTCGATCGACCCCGCCATCATCGTGTGGGTGGCGGCGTCGACCGCGGTCATCACGGCCGTCCAGCGGCATCTGGAGTATTCTCGCATCGAATCGTTGCATAAGCGCTACAATCTCGCCATGGTGGAGCTGAAAAGCATCTCCGCCTGGTGGACGGCGCTCGGTCCGCACTGCGAGTTGGGCGCCAATCGAGAAGCGCTCGTGCAGAGGACAGAGCAGACCATGATGAACGTCACGATCTTCTGGGCGAATCAAATGGCAGCCAGCATTGAGACCGAGCGGAAGGACGCGAAGGACGCCGTGAAGGCAATGGATAAGGCGGTGGCGAAAAACGCTGGGAAGAAAGATGATGATCAAGGAGGTGGTGGGAACGGAGCGGCATCGTCTTCGTCCGGTGGCGGCGGGGATGGAAATTCGAGAGCGTTGATCGACCAACGACAGTCGAAGAGAAAGTCCGGCGGAAGTGGCGATCAGGTAAGGCCGTTGCCTGGCAGTTTGCAACAGTTATCTGTTCTTGCGCCGAGTGAACTTGCCGTGCTCATCAAGCATGCTGAAGCCCCGCCGCTTCCAGGGGTTCGGCCAGACGGTGGTAGCTCTGGGGGCGATGCATCCAGGATGCACGCAGAGATTTGTGCGAAGAAAACGGCCGCTATCGCCGTTCTTCGCAGTTTGAGAGACCGCCTGGGTCCTGATCCCACGGCGCACGGCTTGCCGCCCCTCGTCCACCCCACGGGGAGGAACCCCAACCGACCGTCCGTGCTCGCCATCACGCCGGCCTCGAAACGCATCGAGGAAGAGCAGCGCGGGACCCGGAGAGCCATTGCGGATGAAGACCATGCCGCGATGGTCGAAGCTCAAAAGTTGCAGTCGCGGCGCCACGCGGTCCACCGACGAGCGGAAACGTCCCTTTTTGAAATATCGCTGGCGAAGCCACTGGCGTTGCCAAACACAGCGACCGCCGCGGTCAAGTCGTCGAACCTCCGGCGCCGCTTTCTCGTCTCGCTCCTCTTCAAAGGGCGTGCCACCGCGGCCCATCATCAGCGGTTTGAGGCCGTCACCGCGAACATCATGACGGACCAGAAGCACAACAACTTCACGACGTCCAACGTGATGACGCCACTGCACCCCAGAACCACACCACAGCGATCCGCCTCGGCGAAGCCGCCATCAACCGCCGCGGTTGCATCGAAACGGCCACCGGCAACGTTACCCAGTTCGGTTGGGAGTCGGGCGGTCGCTACCAGCGGCAGCTTTCCGCAGGGCGACGATGGAGCAGCGTCCGACGGCGGCGGGGCATCCACTCGCGGAGGAGGAACGACGCGCGGCGCTGCCCCGCCGCCGGCCGGGTCATGGACCCCGACCGCATCGCTGCTACCACCCCACCACCACCGTTCGGGCACCGCCTCCCCCTCGTTGCCGGAACGGTCCTCACGCCAACTGAGGCAGATCATGCGCACCGCCGATTTCATCACCGACAGAGTGGACCCCGCGGCCACGTTCCAACAGTCTCTCGCACTCGCCAGTCGTTCGTCGAATCTATCTGGGTCCATCGGCGCGGCCGCCGTGCCGTCGGGGGTGCCAGCCGGCGTCACGAACCGCCCGTTTCCCGTGACGAAGACGGGCGGTTTCCGTGGCGGAGCCGAACTCCACGGCGCGGCGACGACGGATGGCAATCTTGCCGCGCCCGCTGCCCCAACCGGAACGACATACTCCGATGCGAATGCCGCGGCACTACTGCTGATGCAGTTTCAGCAGCAGCTCGACGACCCTAAAGGTCAGAAGGTCGCAAGGAAGGCGCAGCAGCAGCGCAGCCGATTGGCGGAAACGAAAAGCAAACAAAAGCATGCGATGGCTCTTCGATTAGGAGGGGCGGCCACAAGCCAAGAGACGGCGGGCGGTCCGGGCGAAGACCTAAGCAGGGCAGCGCCGCGCCGCTTTCACCGCCTCTCGTGGCACACGATGGCCGAACTGTTCCCGGGGTCGTTTCTCCGCGCCAGCTCCGCATCGATAATGGACATCGAGGACGCCGCTCGCGCCGCGCACCCATCCGCATTTTCATCCACTTTTGGGTATTCCACGGTGGCCGAGGTACCAACGGAGGACGCCGACATACAGGAGGACGGGACGGGCGGCGCTGCATCGTCGTCCGTGCCGGATATGCGACGGCCGTTCCTGTTGGCGCTCATTGCTGCCTCGATGGAGCTAATGCACGACATGCTCAATTTTGAACTGCAAGGCGATCGAATCCACGTCAACGACCTCGTTGGTAGCCGAAGTGTCGTGTCTGGAGACAGCCGCGGTGGCTTCTCTGACGAAAATAAGCACACCGAGTTTGGCAATGGCGGCGGCGGTGCCTCGGCGGAGGACGATCACGGCGCAACCGGTGGCGAGACAGGAGAGGACGTCAGGAAGGCTTTGAGCGCGTTGGACTTCATGTGCGCCTTGTCCGTGGTGGTGAGTGCGACGAGACGTAACGGACAGAAAAGTGGGCGAGAAAGGACCCAAAGGCGGCGCAAGCAATGGTTGGCCGCGGCCGAGCTGCGACGACGGCGCGCTTTGAGGGGTCGCGACTACAGCTCGTCGTCGTCATCGTCTGATAGCTCATCGTCGACTGCAGACTCAGACGAAAACTCGTCGTCGTCGTCGAACTCCGGCAGCAACGATGACGCCGAGGACGACTGCTTGCCCGCGGCGTTACTTTGCGACGCCCTCCCTAGTCCCGGGCACCGTCTGTCGCTCCGACGAGCGCTCACGACGATGCTGCAGCCAGACGCCTACGCCAAGCGGCTGCAGCGGCGCGCGATGTCCCGGCTGTCGGAGGAGCGCTGCGTCTTGTGGCTGCTTTGTTCACACGCGGCAAGCGCCATCGCGGAACTACAAGTGGCCGATTTGTTGACCGCGCCGCCCAAGGGAGGCATCGTGGATGACGCTGGGGCATCCGGGCATCATGGTGGGGGCCGCGCAACGTTGTTGCTGTTGGACATTCTCAAGCAGGCGTCGCTGCGATCACCGCCGTCCCTGACCCCGCTGGAAACGCAAGTGCTGCGGTCCACCGGGGGGGACACCTTTCCCGCGTCGTCCGCTGTTGCGCCGCATCGTCATGATAGCGGCGAGCAACGCTATCGCGGCGGGCGCTTAAACAGCGGCCACCACGCGAGTTTGTCCACAAGTGCGCGCATCGCGCTCGGATGCGCGGTGCTCCAGGCGGCGGTGTCGGACGTCGCGAAGCAGACGGCCTTCGTCGAAGCTGCCAGCAAGCAGCGATTGCTCCAGCTCATTCCGAAAGCGATGAGCGAGCGGCAGGTGTGTCTGTCCCAAATGATCCCTGGTGGCGGCCGCGCACTGCGCCCTACTGGTGGTCACGATATGGATGTAGTCACCGCGACCGTCGCTGATGTGTTCCGCGGGCTGCCGCACATCATCCTGCGACACGTGATTGGCCACGTCAGCCGCATCGAGGCGCCGTTGCGTTCGCTGGATGAGGTCATACGTCTTGCCGCGGGCACGACGCTGCTCGAAGACGCCTACCGGTCGCAATGGGAACCGGCTCACGCGTCTTGGGAAGGGGCCTGCCGATGCTATCTTCGCGAGGCGGTAGCCTCTGTGGGACAGAGAAGCAAAGGCGAAGGCCAGGAAGCTTTCGCAGTCCCCAACCGCTTCCGCATCAGAAGCTGTGCCGCCTGGAAAAGGCATGCGTTAGGGGCCTGTCGTCACCATGCCTGGAGAAACGAACCGGCCATTGCGGTGATTCAACCCCCTGGCGGTGCCTTGACCTGGGACGCCCAAGACGCGGAAGTGGGCGACGAGAGTAGCGCGGACCTCAGCGCATGGTGGCACCGAGCGCTGATATGGCAAGACTTTTCCGCCTCCTCGCCTCCTTCCAACAATCATGCGGAGGAGGTGGTGGCCGCTGGCACCGCTGCGGCATCTGTCGGGGACGACGCCGCTGCCACATTCACGCATATCCTTCGCGCCTTGCTTTGTGAGCTGCAAGACGAATTGAACGCTCCTCACCCATCACAGTCAACACGGCGTCCTCGAAGCAACAGGGGCGTTGGTTTGCCAACACTAAACGAAAGCGTCGCGCGTCGCGGTCTTTTGGCGCAGCTTTCCGGTCGCCGAAACGCGGCGGCAACGGCGGTTGACGATGGCGGCAGCGTGACCGACATCACGCAAGTGTCGCTCGAGCTCCTCAACGAGTTGGTTTCCACCGACCACGTCGCGAGCAAGGCGGCTTTTCTAGAGCTTGTTTACAATGCCTCGTGGCCGTCGCTACTGGCGACCCGGCCGGATCATGCCTTCATGAGCCACCAGGTTCTCGTCCGGCAGTTCCGTCAGCTATTGTTTGGCCACGACGCGATGTCTCCGCCGCCGCTTCTCGAGTCGTCAAGTGGTGGGGGACGGCAGCATCCGTCAGGGGGTGGGGTGGGAGCTGCCAACAAGCCGCAACCGGTGGTGGCTCCGCCGCTGGAATCCGCGGAGGGGCATCCCTCCCAGGAGGAAACCATGCACCGGGCCGCGGCATGGCTAACCTACTCGCGCCTCGTGCGCCTCTTCGAGTCATTCCCGCTGCCCGACGCGCTCCTCGGCTTCATGCGCGGTGTCAAAACGCAGGTTTGGCGGACGTTTCCCTTCTTCGTCATCGACGTCATGGCTGTTGAAACGCCGAGCGTGAACGTCAACCTCTCGGAGGTGCTGCACCCGGCGGAGGTGCCGCTGCTCGCTGAGCGGATCGACGATATTTATGCGACGTGTCTCGGAAGCTGGTACGATGTGGCGTCGATCACAGCAGCTAGTCGGGGGCGTGCGTCACCCATCACAAGCGGTCTCAAAGCGCCATCAACCTCAAAAAGTGCGTCTACCTCGTCGCCAGGTCGACGAGGGAGAGCCGGTGATGAAGGAGATGGTACTCGCAGCGGCGGTGTCTCTGCCGGCCGCATCGTGCGATTCTTCGGCAAGTCCGCGGTGAGTGCCCGCCTCGCCGGCGTCCTGACAGAGGAAGCCGACCTCAATGGGATTTTGATGTCGGTGGTGGAGTCGTGCCGGGTTCCGCCGCTGCTCATTCAGGCCTTCGTCCGTCTCTTTGGTCGTCATCGTCATCGTCGTCGTCCGACGATTGTAGAAAACGTCGTGGTCGTTCCCGTCGACCAGAAGAAAGTGATCGCCGCACAGGGCCGCAGCGGCGTAGGGAGAAATCCGGCGGAGAGCGGGGGGCCAACCGTACCTCAAGCGACTTCCATGAAGAGCCCTAGGAAAGATGCGAATGTGACGCCTGTTGACCCGCAAGGAGGAGGCGGCGGCGGCGAAGATGAACACTCCGGCTTGGCTTCCGCGGGATGGCTGTCTACGGCTATCCTTGATGCGCTAAAGGCGTCGGATAGCTGGTCGCCCACGACGCTGCTCCAGTTGCTCCACTCGGCCGTGGTGGCCCTCGACCCTCACTTGATTCTACCGCCGCCAGCATTTCCCTCCTTCGAGCCTGACGACCTTGACGAGCCGGCCGCCGCGGGCATCTCACCAGAGCGTGACGAAGGAGGCGTCGTCCCCCGACGAGGTGCTCATCCACCGCTTCCTTCGTGGTGCACGATGCCAGACGCACTGCGGCAGACGCTGCTTCACTTTGATGGTGCCTTGATGTATCGCGGTAAACATCGAAATGCTGTTGCATCGAGCCGCAACAGCGTGAACGCAACCGATGAGACGCTACCGTCCACCAAGTCCGGTGCCGTGGCGACGGCTTCTTCAGGAGCCGGTGGGCGGTGCGTCGATCCACTGGAGGTGACCATCGAGGCGGTGGCCACACCTACGTCTCCTGGGACGAGGCGGGACCAAGACGATGTCTCCTGCGGCGGCAGCGACACCTCCGACTCCGACCGCGATTCACCGCCGCAACACCATAACTCGAACGCTGAGGAGATGCAGGCCGCCGTGGATGCGATCCGCGGGGAAACGCGGTCCGTTGTGATGGCGGGGGGTCAGACAGCCCCATCCTGGCCAGGCGATAAAGCACACCACCCTCCTCCGGCGACGGCCCTGCGTGGAGGCCCACTTCCATCTCACACCACCGCAACGGCGAACTCGATCACGCTGACGTCGGCAGCGAGTTCGCTCCTCTTCACGAACTTCACCGCTCGCATGAATGCCACGCGAGATTTACTGAGTCCTGATATGGCCAGTGTCTTCTCGGGAAGCAAAGGGGACACGCAATTGCGCTCCTTGCTGGTCACCGTGCGACGCCACATGTCCGATGCCTTTGGCGTGTTGCGCATATTCGATGATGTCATTCATAGCCGTCTCTTTACGGGCACGCAAGTGCGCGGCCTCATCGACCTCTTCTCAACCCCTGGCGCACGGGCGGCCTGTTTACTCAGCTTACTACGCGCGTGCGACCTCGTCAGCAAGCGGGAGGAGGCTGCCGCAGCCACTTCCGAGACCGATGACGTCTCCTCTTCTCTGAGCCGTCAATTGTTGTGGTTCGGTGCGGCATCGGCTGACTCTGAGGTTGAGGTCGTCGGTCCGCAACGCGACCTTCTACGACTTTGGTCCATCACGGCAGCGGCCGCAGAAAACGCCGCAGGTACCGCAACAGGAGGCGGGTGGTTTCTTCGCTTGCGAAACATTCTCGCTTGTTCGGATACGTCCACGAAGGTTCAGGACCTGCGGCCGTTGACGCCGACGATGGTCTTTCCAACGGTCCCGTCCGTTCGCGCCGATCTTCATGGTCCAACTCTCGCATCGCAACGCTCTCTACTCGTCTTTGCCCACCGACTGTATCTTTTCTCCGCGTTGACGCTTCCCTTGGCTGCCTTCTTGGAGTTGTCGGCGGCCATCGACGGCGTGTCCTTGGGTAAAGTCTTTTCCACGTATCGATCGCGCTTGGAGCTTTCGGCGATGCTGCTGCCGCGACTGCGGTCGATCTCGGGAGCGTGCACCGTTGTGGTGACGTCGTCGACGGCTGCCCCCGAACTTTCACGTCCACCCGCGGAACAGAAAGGTAACGCTGCGATGGTCGCGCCGCAGAGCGACAGCGACCTCCTCGTGGAGAGGAGCGACACGGCACCGCCGCAGGAGGACGACCCCACCGCCGCCGCCGCCGACGGTTCAGGCGGTGCCGTCGAACGGTCGGAGCCAGCACCGGCGGTCGCGACTGCCCCTCGAGAAGCCGAAGACATAGGAGCGTCGTCGCGGGCCTCCTCTGAGGCCCCGAGTGCCTTCCCCAAAACTAGACTCCTCGTCGCCCGGCGGTGGACTGCGGACGGGACGGTCCTCTATGATCGGGGGATGGTTCGTGGCCTGGCGTCGTCCTCGCCGTCTTCTCCGATGCCGCTTTCTTTGACAATGGAGACCACTTGCTTGGAGGCTCTCGCGCCTGCCAACACGGTCGCGCCGCGGCAACAGCAGCTTCTGAGGCAACTAGAGATGCTGGCACGCTTCTTGCCCGAGAGCGAGGAGGGAGGGCAAGCCGACCGGTTTGGCACAGATGGCACTGACGTCACTCCCAATTTGCCGCAGCTGCACGCGAGCCTGATCACCATGTTCTCGAAGAAGGTAATCACCGAGCTACAGCGGCAACGATCGTTGCTTAGGAAGCTCATTTCGATCGAGTGCCCAGAACTAATGTCACTGGTAGCGGATGAGTCGGCGTTGGCGCGCACGATGGCCTACCTCTCGACCTCGCCCACTGGGTCGAGCGGGGGCGGCGGGGAGGACGCAGGATACTGCCCGGCACACGTTCTGGCGGCGTGCGTCAACGTGTACGAGCGGCGGGTGCGGCCGCATTCCGTGGCGGGACTAGGATGCGCCTGGCTGAGTCGCTGTCTCTTCAGCGCCAAGGACGAAAGGATCGATGGCGGTAGCCATCTCGAGGCGGAGGGCCGATCGGACAAACCCGCCGTTGTCGCCAGAAAGATGATGCTGCCGGCGACGACGACCTTGTGGCTGCTTGGCTGTCCCTTGTGCATCGCCTCCCCAACGGTAGGTGGTTGGGGCGGTGGGGATGCCGCGTCCTCCGCAGTAACATTGGCGCTGCACCACCTCGTCGCCGACATTCGCGAGTGCTCGCCCTCGTTATTAGGGACGGCGGTACAACGGGCCCTGTCAAGCCTGCACGATGATGATGGTGAGGATGAGGATCGCGTCGGTCCCGCTGCCAAGGCGCAGCAGGAAGCCGATCGACGCGGCGTGGTGCGGTCCGTGATGAATGCCGTCGGTGCCGACGTGTTGGCCGGCCTGCATGCCTTGCTGCTCTCCGCCTTGCGGCATGCGGCCATCGTGGCGGAGGCTATGAATGGCGTGGTTCAGCTCGCGGCGTTCGTTAGCCTGTCGGCGCCGTCACGGCGTGCCCTGATGGACAAGTCCGGCTTGCCATGGTCAGCGCTGCAGCAGAAATCGCTTCTGGCGGTGACGGCTCCTCCGCGTTTGTTTGGTGGTAGGGGGCGTCCAGCTGCGAACGGGTCGGCAGGTCGACGCGCATCTCCATCGCCGACGGCGCTGACGCCCCGTGGCGGCGTGGGTGCCCCTATCGATGGGTCCGCGCCCACGCCAATATCGTTGCGGACCCAAACGAGCGAGGGAGATACATCTGACGGCGCGCCCCTCACCGCCAAGCAGCTGAGGGACCTCACTCCTCGCTGGTCTTCCGCGACGGCTGCCTTTCACCACATGCACGCGTCGTTGCTCTTTGCGGTCATGGGGCTTGCCCTGACGACCGAGTCCACGGCATCGAGGCAGCAGCAGGGCGTCGACGCATGGAGCCAACTCTGCGCGAAAACGTCTAGCTCATCATGATGATGGTTCGTCTCCCTCCCTGCGGCCCTTCTGGGCCGCAAGTGTTTCTCAAAGTTTGTACAGAGGGACTGTAGAAGGAGGGAGGTGCCCCCCTCTCGTGAGATCTCTCTCTATCTGTCGCCACTATGAGAAGTCATCCTTTTCGGTTCAGTCGCGCGGATGGCATCCTTTTCGGTTCAGTCGCACGGATGGGTTTTGTGTCCCCCAATCCGTTTGTAGACAAATTTCAACGTTGAGCGTTGCGCAGAATGGAGGGAGGCGTCCTCTTCGACAGTGAATGAATTTTTCGTAGATCTTGCGAATAGAGATGTTCGTCAACTCTCACATTTGAGACGATGTGAAGGGGCGCTGATGTGGCCTTGCCAAGCCGATTTTGTCGTTGTCCTCCTCCTCCGCCTCCACGATACAACTCACTGGCAAGCGATTGGCGCGTCGCCATTTTTCGGGTTTGATAGATAGATTCAACGTTCGTTTACCACTCAACCCGCACTCAACCCGCTTTCTTCGCCTATGTCGCATGATCGGCGCAACGGGGACGAGGGTCCCCTCCCAGCTTACTCGTCCACTGCTGGAAGCTACGCTCACAGCAGTCCCGCGTCGCGCTACGTACACTCCCTGTTGGCAGATACCAACGTGAACATGCAACGCACTCTAAGCCGGTGGCGAGATCTAGCCACCGCGGGCTCACCCGCGGCTGGCAGCAGCAGCGCTGCACGACGCTACCACAGTGCGGGTCCCTCTGCCTCTTCTCCGGCCACTACCGCGAGCATGATGCACACACCCTCCGCGTCATCGCCCCATCCGCGCGACGATCACCTGGGGACCAGTGTTCACCATGCATCGTCCCCATCGCCGATGGCGCCGCCTCCGTCTCATACCAGCAGCAGCCACGCAGCACCATCAGAGGCAGAGGCAAAGCTTTTTGCGTCTGCTGGCGGCAATCCTCCCAACGTCAACGACGGTCACCGAAGCGCGAGTTCACCCAGCGAGTCTAGTCACTACGGCAGGACGGTCCCTTCGCAGGATAGCGTGCATCATGCCAGTAGCAGCCCGGCGAACGAGCTACCTCCTCTTCCGCATACGACCACAAGCACGACGACGTTTCCACCGAAACGAAGACTGTTTGTCGACCCGCACCTCTCTCCGTCCCACCCCACGGCGGCGGATGACTCTCCGTCCGCTGCGAAGGCCGGTGATCCCTCCGCTGCTTACGCCGCAGACAACGCATCGGAGCCGCCATCGAGGCCACGAACCCCGCCGCATTGGGCCAACGCAAGTCGCAGTCACGAGGTTCCGTCTGCCTTCTTCTCACCACAAGTGGCCCCGGGGTCGTTCTCGGTTCCCACCGTCGCTGAAATACTGCGGCGTCTCCGCCAGCCGCAACCGCAACCGGCCTTCCCCTCACCGCAAGACCGCTCCGAGCGACTCGATCCGATGGCCGAAAACCCGCCGACACGACCACAGCAACCGGGGGTCTGGAATGCGCCCGGTGTGGACGTACCAGTGACTTCCTTCCCCACCCCTTCGAGGCGTTTGAGCGACCCACGCGGCGGCGGCGATGGCAACGACCTTTGGCACGGCGCCCCACCAGACCACCGCTCCGCCCCAACACCGCCACCACCAACCGGCCACATAACGCGCGACGGCGACATCATCCGTGAGAAACGACGTGGCAGCCACACCAACACGGAGGCCGGCGGTTCCCCGGTCCCATCCGCGGTGGAGGAAATCGTGCGAGAGAGGGGGCAAGCCGCCACCACGATGGCTGGGAGGACCGGCGTTCGTTCCGCGAGCGCCGAGAGAGACGGTCCCGCCGCGTCCTCAGAAGCGGCAACCACGGCCACGCACGTTCATGTCGCCCGCAGTCTTGCTCGCGAGCACATCGCCCATTGGGTCGCCGGGACGTTATCCCCCTCTGTGACCCATTCGCGGCCCACGGACGGCCAAGGAGCCGCCGATGGATCGGTGGACCCTAGAATCTTAGACCGTCACGTCCGTATGCGACGCGTCGCGCTCACAGGGTCTTGTCGCGGCGACACCGGAGGTGGGCCACCCGCAGCAGCGGACAGCTCCGCCTCCGCGAACGGCGAAGTGGGCTCCGTGGCGTGTCAGGTCAACATCGTCGTGACCCGTTCTGGGGATGATGCCGCTGATCCAAAGGAGGGGGGGGCTTGTGAGCTTTCAGAAGAAGGGCTTCCCGCCTCGCGAATCGTTCTCAGTGTGAAGAAAGAGCCTTTTGATGATGCGACAGGCGCGACGGAACGCGACCACGACGATGATGAGGGCAGCCGCCACAGCGAGGAGCAGCCGCAAGGGCTCGGATGGAACGCACACTCCTCAGCACCAATGCGAACTAGCAGCGGCGGCGCAGATGGCGCGAAGTTGATGATGATGAAAGAGGAGGAGGTGGTGGTCTCCGTGTCCTACGAGCAATGTGCGTGGAATGACACCACGGAGCGACTCGTGCTTCTCGCCAACGTGGCAGAAGCGCAGCTCGAGCAGTGGGAAGCGCGGCACGTTAAAGCCGCGACCGACCTCGTCGCGCGGTACCTCTCCTCGTCCAACGAGTTGCTGCTGCACCGTCTCCTCCTCGACATCAACGTTGCCGCCGACGATGCTGCGGCCGTCGTCGTCTATATGGACGCGGCGGCGTGCGAATCGCTTCACCTCGGCGTCGTGGGGAAGGATGAGATGGGAGGAGCCGAGGGGCCATCGTTGTCCGGCGGCGGATCGACGGCGGCTGGGAACGAACCGTTTGTACCTCCCTGTTCCGCCGCGCAGGAGAGTGGTGGTAACGCCGTGCCCGACGCGTTGTCGCTGACTGATGCGGCGCATTCCTTGAGCAGCCCGTCGTTTCCAACCGGTCATCACGCCGCCGCGGCGGACGATCCCCGCATGTGGCTGCTGGCGAAGCGGCTCGTTCAAGCGTGCCGGTTAGACGCTTCTCGCGACGCCGTCCATGCGCTTCTTGGCGCGATGGAAGGAGCCCGGCCTTCTCCCGCTGATGATGATGGCCACGCTGCTCCGTCGGCCACATCGCTAGCATCCGAAGGTGCCTCGAGGGACGATGACTTGACGAGGGGCACAGGGGGCGCGAGCGCGACGTGCCGCCACCGCGTTGAGACCGCGCTGGCCTATCTCGTCGCCGAAGTGGAGCAAAGCAGGGGAGCTCACGACGACCGGGCGCGGACGGTCGATGTGAACCTGGACGATCGCAGCTCGTCTCTGGCGTCGAGACTCATTCGATTCATCGAGGAGGGTGGCCATTCGACGACCGCCGCCTCCGAGGAAGAATACTCGTCGTCGTCGTCTGCAACACCACCATTGCCGTCGATCGTCGAGGCCGAGGTGCATCGACGCTTGGGCATCGAAGCGGCAGAACGGGCCGCTGGCCGTCTGGACGAAAGCGCGAAGGCGCGCCGCGATATGATCGACCTCCTTGGTGATGTTTGCACCACGATTGTCGGCAGGGTCCTCGGCGACCGCGAACGGCTCGAGGGAGTTGAGGCTGACGGCGACGTGTCGCGGAGGCAATCGAAACCGCCTTTGATTGACGCCTACAACGCTGCCTGTGCGAACAGCGACGCTGCGGTCAAATGGGCCGCGGTCGGTGCGGAGGAGGCATCTGATATCCTGCACCACGGCATCGCTGCTTCTGGCTCTGCCGACAAAGATGCCTCTCCCTTTCTCGCTGCCAGCGAGCGACGGCTGGCGCTTGCCAAGCGAAACCACGAGAAAGCCAACTCGACGACCGAGAGTCAAACAGGTGCCGCTCGACGTGCGTTCGACGACGCCAGTGGCCGCGTCGACGTCGCAGCAGCCGAACTCGCGGCGTGCTACGCTCGACTCACCGCCGCCGTTGCGCAACGCAACCATGCGATGAAGCATCTTGTGACCACGGCGGTCGCCTCCTTGACGGCGAAGTGCCTTCGTGCGAGTCACATCGCACACATGGAGCACGCCCATGAGGCTGCCAAACGGTTCGCGAGCCAGTCGCTATGTGACCGACATGCCCTCGGCCGGCTGGTCGAACTGCACCGCCTACTTCGGTCGGAGACGGCTCTGCGGACGACGAGCCACATCGACGGCGTCAGCGCCGAGTCGTCGTCGTCGCATCAACAGGCGATCGATCGCGGCTTGGTGGGCGCTGGCACCGCCGTGTATTATGCTCTATGCACCCTCGCTGCCCCATGGACGGATGCACAGTACCGCAACATCGCGCGGGAAACCGCAAAGTATGCCGAGCTGGAAGTAGCGTTGCGCGACGCCGAGGCATGCTATCATCAGGAAGATCGAGATCACTGCCAACAAACCATGCAGGCGTGCGCCGCGCGACGGGCAGCCGCCGTCTCGGAACTTGACCGGGTGAATGCGTTGCTGACAATCGCGTCGGGCAGAGGATACTTCCGCCCGCCGCCATCCTTCACGCCGTTGCGGCCTCCCTCCCACGGCGCCTCTTCTTCTCGGCCCCCGCGTGAGCTCGTGACTTCCTCCTCCGGCCGCCGAGGAGGAGGCGGCGGGGGGAGCAGTAGCGGTCAGCGGCTATTTTCCCCATGTCGGCGACACGAAGACCGCAGTCCGCAGCATAACAACCAGCTGCTGGGCCCAGACGGACACTACTCGGCGCACGGTCGGCTCGGTATTCCAATCGACGACGCGTCACCTCTCGTGATGGGCCGAGACGCCCACAGCCGCAGTTGGAGTGATCCGCATCGGAGAGAGGAGCTGCTCGGCGTCCACCAAGGACATCACCGAACGTCGAGCACGCAATCCACGGGTCAGCAACAGCGTCAGCAACATTACAGCGCGATCCCGCCGCCGCAACCGATTGTGGTGGTGAGCATGACCGACGAGACCTCATCGTCAGACGGGATGGCTTCACAGCGGGGTGCCGCCATGAGCGCCGTGATCGATGCCTTTTCCCCACGTCGAGCAGTGGACCGACCCTCGTCGCCAGGGCTGTTGACGCAGAGCGCACCGATTCAACGAGGAGGACAAAAGAGCGCGCGGGACCTCTTCGACGCGAACGACGCGCCGACTCGAACGGTCACCTCCACCGTGCGTCAACACGACAACGATGTTCGGTGTGGCGGCGAGGTCTTGGCAACCCACCTCGGTCCCCCGGTGCCCACCACCGCCGTCGCCGATGTCCTTGTGGTGGAGGCGGACGAACACGACGAAGGCGGCGGCCCTCGTGCGGTGTTCACCGCCGCTGGCGGCTCAGGCACATCGGAGGCGTCCTCGTCGTCGAAAAACACACCGTCGCGTTGCTTGCCGAAGGACCGCCCGCACGATGACGACCAGGACGACGACGCGACCGTCAAGACCTACGACGGCGTCCCATTCGCAGTGGCTCCGTTTTCAGCCTCCCATGTTGCCGCGAAGGAAGGAGACTTGGCAGCAGCGGGCGAGAGGCTTGACCGTGGTGCTTCCGAAGTCGGCTTCGACGACGACGACGACGAAAATGTAAAGCTGTGCGGGCCCGGCGTGACGGCATGGCGCGGCGACAGCTTCGACGCGTCGTCGACGGTGGAGGATCCGGCCGTGACGGCGGCTAGGCCGGAGATGTCGGATTCGAGCCGATACCACGCGGCTGATCCCGAAGGATGGCCATGTGCGATCGCGGTGAGGGAGGAGGGGGCCTACGGCACTCACCAGCAGCACCTGGCCGCGGCGGTAGGGACGGTTGGTGCCGTGCGCGACGACGATGACGCCGCGATTCACCAAGTGGTCGACGCCTTCAACATTGACGAGCTGGTCTCCCTGTTCCGTCGCCCAGCCGAAGTGCACTTGCGATGGGTGCAAGCGCTGGCAGACCTCGACATTGTCACCGGGCGCGATCTGCGCGACCTCGTTGGTAGTCGCTTTGTGTGGCGCGGCGCCCTCGGCCACTTGCCCCTGTTCAAGGCGCAAATAGAGCAGCTGATGGTCCATCCGTCGAAATTTATCGTTGTCGAGGAAGAAGAAGCCGTTGCTGACAACGAGGTGGGCACCGTTCCCCCGGCCAGCCATGACCAGGACGGTGGGTGGAAGGACGACGCGGCGGTCTGGGCATCCCACCCCTCGTCGATGGCTCCTGTTCCCAGCAGTGCGGCACCGCCTTTCAATGAAGCCTTCGGCGGCGGCAGCGAGCAGCCATTCTTCTCGCCACGACGCCATGACGCCAACCCTGCGGTCCAAGCGATTATGATCGACCCATCGCACCCTCCTGGATCTTCTTCCCCCGGGCTTTCGCGTCGCGCTCTCGCGAATGACGACGTCGCCTTTGCTTTCGGAAAGCACCGACCGGAAGCGGCGGTGGCGTCCGTTACAGAGGTTCCTTCCATCATGATGGCGCCAGTGTTGGTCTCGTGTGGCATCAACCAGCCGGTGGCGGCCGCGACGCTGCCGATGTCTTCCGCTTCGTTGCCGGCGCCGGGTTTTGTGCCGCCGCCGCTGCTGCCGCCGCGGACCCTCGCAGGATCTGGGATCGCGCGCCCTCTCCCTGCCCCTGAGCTCCCTTGCCTCGTGCCCCGTCGCGGCTTGCCTCCTCTCACTTCGTCCGCCGCCAACACGACATTGGACGCTCCCATGTCACAGGAATCCGGCGGCCCCCGTGGGGTCTCCTCCTCGATGACACATCACCTCGCGCCTCTTCCATCCCCACCTTCAGACTGGCCGGAACCGTTGTCGTCGCACGGCGCCGTGGGTCACCCTGGCGGCATGTACCCTAGCTGGCGTCCCGCGGCCGTGGAAGAATTGGACCGGAACGATGAATCGATCTCTCTCACTAAGTCGACGACAGCGCAGACTGCCGCCGCCAGCAGGTCGGGTTCGCATCGCGCACACGCGGGGGACGATGGGTTGATCGACGCAGCTCCACCTGCAGAGAACGACGACGACGACGACCGGTTGCTGATGATGATGTCCGTTGCGGCCGCGACGGCACCGCCGCCGCCGAAGGCGACCGCCTCGAGCATGGGGCAGGCACAAGGGTGGTGGTCCGATCCAGGAGGACAACGACACCCACGACTGTCACCCGACGGTTTGCCGCTTATCACCATGCCTAGCGCCACTACTCGGCTGGGAGCAGAAGCACAACCACTTCCGCCGCCGACGGCGACGAGGACGACATTTGTCCAACGCACCGCCGCCGCGTCATCTTCGTACGACGAGGACGAACCACTCTACGCGCCGCCCCCTTTCTCCGCGACGGTGTCGCAGTATCGCATGTACCAGCATGGAGGTGGTGGCGGTCTAGCGGCGGCGGCGTCGCTGCCGGCGGCACCTTCATATCGCCCCAGTGCGGCGTCATGGATGGCCGCGCCTGACCCTTGACGGCAGCGGCGGGCGTTTCCCGTTGGTCTCCCGATTTTTTTCTTTTACGTTAGCCTGACGGTTTTTATAGATGGCCTTTCGGTGGCACCCACTCCCGGCTCCACTCTTAGAATGGGGGGGGGGGGGGGGGGGGGGGGGGGGGGGGGGGGGGGGGGGGGGG
>ERZ1292630.1693-Hain-H41-02um-R3-1693-length-21280-cov-8_pt1 | contig 21280 bp, 17 predicted proteins | sample MGYA00564408_ERZ1292630 | MGnify/ENA primary metagenome ERZ1292630 (study PRJEB36523, sample SAMEA6512641) | groundwater metagenome | collected 2019-01-08 | study: AquaDiva: Metagenomics assemblies of 32 groundwater samples
TCAAGGCAGCCGACATTTCCAATGTGACGAAGCCGTTTGAGATCAGCCGCATGTGGGCGATGAGCGTCACCGAGGAGTTCTACCAGCAGGGGGACAAGGAAAAGGCGAAGGGGGTCGCCGTGCTGCCCATGTTCGATCGCATGGCCGGTACAGAGTTGGCGAAGGGGCAAATCGGATTCATTCAATTTCTCGGGCTCAAGTTCTATTCGTCCGTGGCCGAAGAGGGGGGCTTGTTTCCCGGCCTCGCCTGGACGGTCGCCAACGTCCGTGCCAATTTGGCCAAGTGGCAGGCGTTGCTCGTCCCGCCAGCTCCTGTCACGTAGCCATTCTCGTTTACTGTAGCAACAGCAATCGTTCACCTAACTCCTACTTTGCGCACAGAGTGTCTGTCTGAGCGAGATGTACTGATTTTGAATTTCCTCTCATTTATTGGCCAAGTTGGTTTGTACGCAAACACTTAGTTCAAGCAACCATCTCCGCGATTGAGACGTTTTTTTGAGGATCTGACAGACTCTGTCCAACCTGTCAAGAAGTGCAAATGACTCCATTTTGACTGTGTGAGTGTACGCAGAACCGCATTCATTTAAAGGCAATCACGCTTTCCTTCTGTCGAAACGCCAATCATCAACAGCAGGCAAAATATCGGCTTGTTTCTCTCTGTTTGTGAGCAAGTCAGCGTTTCGCAACACATTCCTTTCTGTTTGATTTTTTTTTGCGTTCATCATTTTACGATGCAACGATCGTCGGATTCGAACGGTGAGGCGCTGCAGCGCTTGTTGCAGGGTCAACGGAACGATTTGTCGAAGCTTCCGACGCCAATCGTGTTCCCGCGTGACTATCTGCTCCGGGCACACGCCGGCGGCGCCGGTGCTGGGAGTACGCCGCTCAAGCGACAACATGCGGTTCCTCCGATATCTCGCACCCCCGATCCAACAACCGACCCAAACCACCAGCACCTTTCGGTGATGCGCCAGTCAGGCCTGTCGGGATCTCAACCGTCGCACCTCACGAATGCTCTGCAACTCGCCGGTTCAGTGTTGCAGCGGTTCTACCGTGATCGTCACAACATCTCAGCGGAGGACCTCGCGGCGCTGGATGAGTTGCTTCGTCTGCGGAGTGAACTCCGCGCTGGAGAGGACCAAAATACAACGACAAGGGAAGGAAACCCATCAGACGATGCGTTCCCTTTAGCCACGCCGCCCGTTGAGGACCCCAAAACGACACTGGCGGCGACCACGACGACCACGCCGCCCGTTAGTCCCGGGTTAGGACCTGCCGTGCCCCCCGATGCTGCGACCGAGACGACGCGCACCAATTCGGCGCCGCAACTTCCCCGGCGCAACTCTCGCACGGCCATGATGAGCAAAATCAAAGAAGTGCTCAACGCGCCAAAGGTGTACCGCCAAATGATCGATACCAAGGCCGACATGTCGTCGCTGGTACAGTTTTCCGTGAAGTGTTCCACGGCATCCGCGTCGCTCCTCGCGCTGTGCGATATTTTAAAGAAGGAGGTCATTGCGATGATCGACCACTCGGATGTCAAAATATTTGTTCGGGATGGAACGAGTCCGCAGTATTTCATCAACATGCTGGACTCCGAACTTGTGGATTCGTCAGCTGCACGTGGAAGCGCGATCGCGAAGGTTGTGTTGGCGCAAAAGTTGGCCGAGGCTGCATCGGGGTCGGACGCCGCCGCGGCGGTCGCAGTGTGTGAGGCGAACGTGCTCGCGGTGCCTTTCATCGTTGACCAGCAGGTCGTCGGCTGCGTCACGGTGGGCGATGTCAAATCCTTGGAGGCGTTTGGCGAAGCGAAGCGATCCATTCTGATTGCCGCGTGTGGGATTGCGGCGCTGTCGATACGAACCGCTTTGCAATTGGAGCTCCTTGTTCGAGAAAATGGAAATTCGTTGCAACTTCTGCGCACCGCCCAGCAGCTAGCGCAAGATACGCTTAACGAGCGACACTTGTTGACGACGGTGATGCATAAAGCGCGCCAAGTGGTGGACGCCGAATACTGCATGTTCTTCCTGGTGAAAGAGGAGCCGAAGCAAAGCACGGACCCAACAACAATGGAGGGTGGAGCCCGTCCACTGGCCTCCCGCGGTGGCGCTCGAGCCACGTCCTCGCAAGCTCACTCGCGCGCCGTACAGCAGTCCCAGTCGGTTGCAAATGTGACGAGCAACGCATCACCCCTTCCCACTCCTCCAACGGCGTCTTTTCACGCCGTCGTGGCCACCAACGACGAGCTGGCCAACTCGTTCGTGGTCAACGTGCCCACCGTGGAGTCGGTGATCGCGATGGCCGTGCTGCAGTCGGGAAAGCCAGCGAACATCGCGTGCATGGAAGAGGAGGTGGCACGCCTGCCCACGACCCGGCGCATGTCCACGGCGTCGCGTTGCATGCTAGTGATGCCCATTCAACACGAAGGGCAGACTATCGCCGTGGCACAACTGATCAACAAGAAGCCGAAGCAAACCGCAGGCGTCACGGTGCCGCAGCAATTCAGTGAGTCCGATGAGCAAACGTTTCAAACGTTCGGCACCCTAGCAGCCATCAGCATCCGTAATAGCCGGTCCAACGAACACGCGACGGCGGAGCAGCGAAAAACGAACGCGATCCTGCAGGTGGTGGGGTTGCTCTCCGACTGTGACATCCGCGACGTGACGTCGGTGTGTCGGCAGATCATGACGGGCGCACAGAAGCTGCTGGGAGCGGACCGGGCGTCGCTGTTCTTGGTCGACAAGGAGCGCGATGAGCTGTACAGCACCGTTGCCGGTGGTGTCTCCGGGGCGGAGATTCGGTTCCCGATGGGAAAGGGCATCGCGGGGACCGTGGCGTCGACGGGCGTGGCGGAGAACATCGAGGACGCGTACCAGGACGACCGCTTCAACAAGGACATCGACAAACAGCTGGGCTACCGCACCCGCAGCATTCTGACAGAACCGATCAGGTTCAAGGACGAGATCATTGCCGTTGCGCAACTCGTCAACAAAAAGGACGAGGCTGGAAACGTCGTCACCTTTTCGTTGGAAGACGAAGAACTGTTCCGCGCGTTTTCACTCTTCGCGGGTATTTCACTCAGTAACAGCTACTTGCTCCAGTTCGCGGTCAAAGCGGGACAAGAAGCGGTCGAGTTGCAGTCAAAGTTGAACGACGATCACCAGTTATTGCGGAAACGGTCATCGGCACTCACAGCATCGCAGAAGGTCGTCATCCCCAAGTCCGACCTTGACCGCGTTCGCAACGCAAACATCGACGAAACCCTGTCCGGTGATATCACGACAAAGGCGTTTAATCTGTGGGCGCTGCGAGAAGCGTTCCCGGCCGAAGCCAAGGACATCGCCGCGAAGGTTGCGGTCGAGCTTTTTAAGCGGAAGAATTTTCTTGAAATTTTCGACATCGACGAGGACGTCATCATCTGCTTCGTCATTCGCTGCCGTCTCAAGTACCGCAACGTGCCCTATCACAATTTCTTCCATGCCGTCGATGCAATGCAAACGATTTTCACGTTCCTGTGCGAAGGCGCGATCGATCGACTTCTGCCCGAGTTGGAACAGTTCGTGTTGCTCGTCACGGCACTTGTGCACGACCTCGACCACATGGGCGTGAACAACTCATTTCACTTGAAGACGGACTCGCCTTTGGGTATCCTGTCGTCCGCGAGCGGCAACAACTCCGTGTTGGAAGTGCACCATTGCAACATGGCCATCGAAATTCTTCAAGACCCCACTGCGAACGTATTTAGCGGCCTCTCTGAAACCGATCAACCCAAGGCGTATCGCGCTATGATCGACTCCGTCCTGGCGACTGACATGGCCCGGCACGCTGACTTGATGAACCAATTTGAAGCGCAAATGAACGCCGGTTTCGCGGTGGACGACGACGCGCAGCGTCGGCTCCTAATGAAAATGATCGTCAAGGCAGCCGACATTTCCAATGTGACGAAGCCGTTTGAGATCAGCCGCATGTGGGCGATGAGCGTCACCGAGGAGTTCTACCAGCAGGGGGACAAGGAAAAGGCGAAGGGGGTCGCGGTGCTGCCCATGTTCGATCGCATGGCAGGTACCGAGTTGGCGAAGGGGCAAATCGGATTCATCAACTTTGTGTGCAAAAAGTTCTTCACCCTGTTGAGCCAATTCGAGGCCACGGCCACGTTGAAGTGGACCATCGAGCAGGTGAATTCGAACTGCGCAGAATGGCAGCGACGTCTGACCTCCTAGTTAACCATTTTGGCCGTGTATTCGCGCGGAATGCACATCCAAATGCATCGATCGAGCCAGAACACATTCCCCTCTTTACCTTCGGCAAAATGCCCAGTGTGTCTGTTGTTTCAGCGGCATGTACGTAGTTTGGCGCGACGCAGTCGTCGGTTGTGTACTAACCGGCATTTTTTTCCGCATGAAGCCTTCAGACGGCACAAAGCGTCGATAGTGGCCAATGTGTCCGCAGCACCCCCCTGTCAACCCCGTTCACACAGTTGACAGCGGTGCGACGCCCCTCTCTGCACGAAAAAATGATGTTGTTTCGTCCCAGTGGACGCGACGGATACAAGCGTGCCAGCCCGCCTCCGTCAACGTCGGCTGCACAACCGTCGAATCCCAGCCCCGGCGGTGCAACGACGGATAAATCGCCCCCGGTGACGCAGCCGACGGCCGCAGACTCGGAGCCGCCGAAGACGACGTCCGTCAAGGCCAACTGACGGATGCATCGTCGACGACCAATGGCGCCCACTCACCCTTCGCCCGGTCCATGGACACTGCCGCGTGGCGCGTCATTGTTTGTTCTAAGGGACGGGATGACCGAGGTCCTTTGGAGAGTGCTAAATCAAAACTAACTCATAGATCTAGGGTGCTTCCCTCCCGCCCTGATATGATGGAAATGCCGCCCAGTGGGCGGGAAGGCTTTTTGCCCTTGGCGCCGCCGACGCCCATCGTCCAGGGTCCGCAAGCGTCACCCTCGGCTTCACCTGGACCAGCTTCCGATGAGGTGCCAGCCACCAACAAGGCCGCAACCTTCCATGACACGCATCGCCCAATGAAAATGGCGAGAGAGTCCAGCGGCCGGGCGGGCTATGACACGGCGAAACCGCCCCCGACCGCTCCGAAATCGTGAAACGCGGCCGGGTTCTTTGGTGAGAGCAAGGAAACCCGTGTGGGCGCGCCGATGCTGACTTTCACCCACCCATGGGCCACTCTTTGCGCCAGGTTTCTGCAAATTATCACTCGACGGGCATTTGGTGGCCCATGGAAAGGTGGTTGCCCCATCACCCCACTTCTCACGTGAGTGTTGCAGACGGGGGGTTTTGGTTTTTGCGTTTTTTTGGCGATGGAGTTGCCACCAAGTGGGAGAGAGGGCAGCGAGCCCCTGACCCCGCCGCCTGCTCCAGGTTCCGCGTCGGTCAGCACCACTGCCCGTGAAACCAAGGAGCCAATGCCGCGGCTTGCAGAGAAGCATGGCACGGCGAAGAAAATGTTGCGGGCGTCAAGCGGCCGCGCTGGTTACGAAACGGTGAGACCGCCAAAGGCTAAAAGCTAGCGAGTTAGATGGGTGTCGCGGCCCGATTCTCCTCCCTCTGATGTGGGATTCCCCCGTCTGAAACCTTTGACGCCTTCCCCCAGGTTCACCTCGCTTGATTGATTTGGCTTTATTTCGAAATTGAGCAGCTCGAAGGCAACGGAATGGAGCAAAGTGATGGCGACAGCGCTATCGATCTTCCACATCATCCGTGGCGCGAGGACGACGTCGAAGAATTTGGCACCTTGCACAGCCCACCACCGCCCTTGTCGCCAGTGCCCATCGGGAGCCGACAACCGGTGGTCAACGCGCGGAGTATCTCAATGCTTCCGACGACCGAACGCAAATTGTTCGCGACGTCAACGGAGATGACCGTCGTTGGCTCGTCGGTTCCTATCTCGTCGCTGCCTATCGCCCTGGCAACGACCGAAACCTCGGCCTTGCTCGAGGATCTCACGTTCATTTCTGCAGCAAGACAAGCGGCCGCGAATCGGTCCACGTTGTCAACCTCGTCGGCGTTAGGACGCGAGGACCCTGGTCGAGCGATTCGTGCCGTTCACGTCGCGCCTACCATCGCGGACACGTTCCCCCCTCCCTCACCCATGAGGCCATTCCAATCCATCGAGGACGTGAAGACACAACTCGAAAAGCTCCGGCACCGGCCGCTTGCCGTTCCCACCGTGCCGCCATCGAGCCATTTGAACTCTGGTGAATTGCTCTTGCTCGCGGATGGCTGCATCAGATCGCTCAGATCGTCGTTTCGAGCCACCGTGGACGTCTCACCGCCATCGTCGTCATCGTCGGCCCGCGTGGTGAATCTAGCCCGCATTCACCATATGCGGCGCAACAAAGCCGCGAAGGCGCTCATCACCCCACCAGTGTCGACGGCGCAGCGAAAACGAGAGGCCATTTTGTAGGCCCGATAGTTGTTACAGTGCAGGACTGTCTTGTAGTTATTGTAACCCCTCCGCCCAGTGCAAATCGCAAGGTATCTTGCCGTCTCCGCGCGCATTCGCTTTTGGACGTCTGAATCAACTGACGCCAACCAAAGAAAAAACAACAGCCCCATTTTTCGGCAACTTTTTCTTCCAATCCAAATGCCCTTTCGATGACCTTGTCAAAGGTTGGCCGTTGTCGCCGCCGGGAAGGTTTGGTTGCCGGCGACGTCTGCGGCATGATGTCCCTATTAGTGCCTGCCGCGAGGCGTTTCTCACCTGCGTGGGGCTTAATGGCGACCGCCTGCCCGACCCTCGGATGCAACCTGTATCGCTGCGAAACTGCATCGCGCGTGTGGGGCCTAGCCCCGTCCTGCTTGCTGACCCGAGAGATATTTCAGGAACTCCATCGAGGTGACGGGATATTCGACATTCGGCCCACGGCGAGCCAATCCCGCGCCATCAATCATTGTTCCCACCTTGTGCTCGGCGAAATATTGGGCATGGCGGAACGTGGCGGCTCGCCGGCCGCCGTGGAAAGCATGTTTCGAAGTCACGGCATCTCCAGCAACCGCTTGCGCGGAGAGTGGACCGGCGTATCGCTAGCCCGCTACGCCCGGCTTCACTCTTTGCTCTCCGAGGCCCTGCGATGCGACCCCGGTCCCCCAGGACTGGCGACGTTTCTCCGTTTCGTGTGGAGTAAGGCCCGTGATATGAACGACATATGGGACTTCCTTGAAGGGATGGCAAAGCACATGCAAGTGTTTCCCGTCGACCGGACCGTGGCGCAAGCTCAGTGGAAACGGGAACGCCAGGACGCTGCGGTGGACTGGCCCGCTCCCGACTACCTCGCTCTCTTGAGGAGCAGCAGCGATTCCACCACGATAGCTCGGCAGGTTGAGTTTGCCGCTTACGACCTCGCTCGGGCGACACAGTTCAAGCCGGCCCTTCGCATTCGGAAGCAACGCTTTCGCGTTCCTTCCGTTGACAGCGCGCATCGGTCAACAGAGGGAGACATGGCGCCCTTTTCTTGTTCCGTCGACATTCCGTTGGTCTCTGACTGCGTGGAAGTCGCGATCCGCGAGGTGATCGAGTTCATCATCGAAGAACCGTCGCTGTTTGACCGCCTCGCGCCGGCAATGAACAAACAGCTCACGGACTTCCTTCGCGCCGCCGTTGCTGTGGACGCTGATGAGGACAGACTTTCAGATGAATGGTTTCAACTCTGCCAAGCGACGTGCCAGGCTCATTGCGAATTCTTGGCTTCACATGAACCGAGCGGCCTGAAGTACGAACTCGCCCCAGGAACAGTCAACGTCGCACGCGCGTGTGGTGTGTTTCTGTGTGGCACGGACACTTGGACGAGTTTGAAAGCACCATTGGAAAGCTGGGGATTCTCGGTGTCGGAAGCCGCATCGTCCTATCGATGGCCCGCGGCGGAGGAGACCAGGCACAAAGAGACGGTCACCATCCGGAGCCCGACGAGAGAGAAATGGATCGAAATCGATCAAGAACGTACGTATCCATTGGCCAAGGTGACACACCGCGCACCCGCGAGAGCGCAGAATCTCGAGGAAGCCCGGCACGCGATAGCGTCAAGGAGTGGGACGTTGTCCGAAAGTGACCACGGCGAATGTGGTCTTGGGCTCGCGTGGCTTACCGAGGCAGCCATCGCCGGGGATCGAAAACTGCTGTCAATTGGCGCCGCGAAGGATCCACAGCGTGTGACACCAAAGGACTGTTTGAAGGCCATATTCTTTTCTCGCCGTGCGTCAGACCGTGCGTCGTGGCAGCCGCTGGAATCGACGAGTCACGTGGCGGAGGGAAAATACCACGAGGTCGCCGGAGCGGACAGGGACACCTGCGAACACGCCATCCTCGCGGTCGAGGTGGCGTCGGCAGCTCGTGCAAAGGACCTTCTGCCATGGCTTCTGCAGGACTTGCCACTCAACGACCGCCACGTCGACGGGCTGCGGCTCGGACACGCACTACGATGGTACCCTGAGCTCCGTTCGTCCGAGGCGCAGCGCCGTCCGTCGATGCAAGCCGCCATCGAGGGGCGAGTCAGCTTGTCGTCTTTGTTACACTCTCCAATACGCACTGCACGATGGTGGTTAAGGGAGCGGAACGACGAAGTGGAAAAAGCTTGACGGCAGGCGATACCGCAACTATCGATGATTCTGCGCGATCGATTAGCCCCACAGCGAATCACACAGTCAGCCGTGTTGTAGGAATGGACTTAAGTCAAAAGAAGTCAACATCCCCCTCGCTTTAGCCCCGTCTCGAGAATGGGCACGATGCAAAGCCACACCAGTGGACGGGACGGCTTCAAGCCAGTTCGAAAAACGAAGACCGTGGTTGCTGCAGCCGTACCGTCTTTGCCGGACAACGCGTCGTCGAGGGCCGCTGAATCACGTGACGCGTCAGTGACGACGACGTCAGAGGGCACTCCGCCGCCGCAGCCCAGTGCGGCGAAGCCTCACGACTAGGATCTCCAAAGCGGTGCGTGTCGTCAAATTCATCCGTCCAAGTTACACTCAGCGGAACTTTCTCCTTCCCTTCCACCCTCCATGTATCGCACAGTCGCCGAGAATGCCTTGGTTCTGACCCTTTGCCCCGTTAGGTTTTCCTTCGTGCCACGGGCGTTTTGATGAGCGTGCGCCTTTCGACCAGTGGAGAGCGCTGCGACGTGAATGCACCGCCGGGTCCGCCTCCTGCGCCACCTCGCAGCAAGAAGCCATTGGAAGAACCAGCCGCCGTCGATGCAATCCGCGATGACCTGATGAAAATGATTCACCTTTCCAGTGGCCGTGACGGCTTTGACACCATCATTCCGAATAAACCACCACCTCCTCCTTCACCATGGCGGACGTGTGGGATCATGTGAAGGTGCCCAAACAACGCCTACCCCAACTGTCCCGGCCTTCAGCAGACACGATACACCGAAATCCCATCTGTCGCCCGGAGAACCTTTGCTCATCATTTGGTTCTGGTGATTTGTCGTTTGACTAAAGCTCTTTTCCTCTTCTTCTCGTCGCCGCACACAATGGACGCCTACATCGAAACACAATACTTCGTCCGCACCTTGACGACGTGGGAGAGCGGCGTGTTTTTGCTGTTGCTGCCCTTTGGTTTTTTATTCGGCCGCCTGACGTTTGGTTTGTACGTGAAAGCCTTCGTTCCTGACTTCTCCGTTCACGTGGCCCTGGTCGAACGCGATAACAAGGCGGTCGCGGTTGGTTTTGCCGGATTCGAAGCGGCAATAGGGCTTGTCATGTGGGGCGCCTTGTCGGACTTAGATCAGAACAACGTCACGAATTTGTACAGCGCGATTGTCTGGTGCTTCATCGGATTTCTTTTTCTGTTGCTAGCGGCGTTCATCAACGATCAAATCAGCTGGCGTGGACTTCGCATCGCCCCGGCGATGCACGAAGGAAACATCGCCGCGGGCGTCGTGGCGGCAGGAAGTTACATTGCGGCGGGTTTCGTTTCACTGTACACCATCGGAGGCGGTGTTGACAAGTGGGGGGAGGCCATCGGCAGTGCCGTGCTGTACTTCGTCCTGTGTCAGTTGGAATTCACCGCTTTCCTTTACATCGTTCGCTTCGTCATGGGGCGAATATTGGACAAGGATGTCATGCAACTCGTCGTCGAGCGCAACCTTGCCGCCGGTGTTTACATCAGTCTCGCCAACATCGCCTTGGCCATCATCGCCACCAACCCGCTGAAGAACACCGAGGAGCTGCTCGCCTTTGTTGTTTGGTTCGTTCTAGCCTGCCCCATATTGCTGCTTTTCACTGTCTTCGCCAACTACGTGATTCTATCGGGAATCGATGTGAAGAGCGAATTTGAAAAGGGCCGGTGGGCGTGCGCGGCCGTCCTTGGATCCACTATTATTGCGACGTCGCTCAGCATCCTAGGCTTCATGGAGGGCAGCTGTAGCTACACGGCGGCGAAGACGACCACGCTGGCCGAGCGCTTGGTGACCACCAACAATACCATGCTTCTCTTGCGATGGCCGAATTTGGTGCTACTGGGTTGCGTTTTCTTGTACACCGGCGTGTCGAAGATCGTCTTTTCGTTGCCCCACATCTTGTTTCCCGTCAAGTCGCGCTCGATCCGCGATGTCGACCCCGAGGACATTGCCGCGCTGAAGGAGGTGGAAGCCGAAGCCAAGTCGAAAGGGATGCTGGGCATGATTCGCAACTTCTTGAAAATTCCCGCCAAATACCGGTTAGCCGCTGAAAGAAAGCGACGCCAATTGGACCTCGCGGGTGGCCCGACGGTCCAAGCGTTGAATCCACCTAGCCTGGCGCCGAACACAACGAGTGGAATCGGCACCGCAGACCCGTACGATGTGCTCGCGCACGTGGCAGCTTCGGACGCGGCCGCACTGGGCCCCTCAGCTAGCACGCAGTTTTTCGATAACCTGGCCCGTGCCTCGGGCGATGTCGAGATGATTTCGCTTCCCCGAGCCGTTGCCTATTGTGGCTACGTCGTTAGCATTGGGATTCTCATTCGAAGCTCCTTTTCGATCACGAACGGCAGCGGCCAGCCCACGCTGGACATCATCTTTTATTCCTTGTACTGGCTAGCCTTAGGGGCCATCATGCAGCACGTTGGATACTACGGGCAGCGCGCCGTGCTATGGGGCCGCGACGCACCGTCGTCGGAGACGAACCTTGCCGCGGCCATTATCGACATGTGCACCTACATCGGGGTCGCGATGCAGGTGGGGTCCAATCTTTTGCGAAACGGCGAGGCGGGCCAGTTCGACATCGCCAACGAAACGATTGGCTCCGTCATCTTTTTCTTGATACAAATGGCTCTGCTCGCCATCGCTGGGTGGGTCTATCGGCTCATCACGAAGTTCGACGACGTGAGCGCCATTCGATCCGGCAACACGGCGGTCGCGGTGTGCAATGGCTTAACCAGCATCGCCTTTGCGGCCTTGGCTATGCAGCCCACCACCCGCACGCAGGAGCTGCTCTCCTTGTGCGGATTCTTCATTATCGGTGTCATCGTGTTGCAAGTGAACCGAGCGACCCTCATCAACAAGCTGATCATGGTGTCTCAGGACCTTGACAAGGAAATCATTGACGATCGTAACTGGGGTGCCGCGCTCACTGAGGGCGCGATCACCGTCCTGCTGGCTTACTCGTATGGAACATTCTTGCGAGAAGTCTGCCTTCCGCCGGTGACATTGATTATGGGCAACGTCACGGCCACGAATACGCTGGCACCGACGCCGACTCTGCCGTTCAGACAGATACTGGTGTAGACGGGGTGCCTTGTGACTGTGACTTTCGTCTCGCCTTTGTCGTCTCTTTCGCCATGCAGTCGGCGTTTTCCTTCCTTCCCCCTTTTCGGCCCGTCGTCATCGCCAGAGTTTGTACTTGACTGCCGAAATCCAATGAATTGCGCCTGCCGGACGTTCTTCCCCTCTCGTCCGCATCGGCTCATCGTCCGGTCGATCAAGATGGTCAATCAAATGGTTGTCTGTTATAAATTTCATTGCAACGCTGTAAAAATGGCACCCTTGCCACCACTTTTTGATGCTTTTTTTCTTACTGTCTCCATCTGAACTGCTGCTCTGTGTCGCTCTTGAATATTTATTATTTTCCCAAGACCAATAAAAATGACCTCCTCGAGCAGCCGAGCGCCGGCCAGTACCACCACGGTCATTTTCGAATGCCAACCATGCCATGTATTTTCTTTGCCGCCGGAAAATTTCCTCGTTTCCGAAAAGTGGGAAGGTCTGCATATTTGGACCGGTGCGCTCCGGATTGTGAAAGATCTGAATGATGGTTCCAGCAGTATTGAGCTCATTGACAAAGAAAACAACGACGCCGTTTTCGGTGTGTGTCCCTACACGAAGCCGGGTGGCGCGTTGATCGGCTCTGACGCGCGTGACGGTGGTGGGCGCACCATTCAGTCCGCCTCGGACAGCACGCGGTGCTTCGTTATTCGCCTCGAGCAAGGGGATGATCATGCCTACATTGGGCTCAACTTCCCAGATCGCAACAATGCGTTTCAATTTAATGCGGCCCTTTCTGAAGCACGCCGCACAGAACAAGCGAGGCTCGCCGCCGCATTGCTACCCGTCCAGAAGCATACGCTTCAAGCGGGAGAAACGGTAACCGTGGATCTGAACGTGGTGAAAAGCAGCGGCGCGAGATCCGCGCCTTCCGCGGGTTCGACCGTGGTTCCCGTGAAAGAATTCAGTCTCGACCAAACGAACCCCTGGGGCACACGCCCCACGGGAAGCAGCCGGCGGGTTTCTTCTCAGGTCGCCTCGGCGGGCGGCCAAGGTCAAGCTGCGAGTCCCACCGTAGCACCACCTCCTCCCTCCGCCAAACCCGCGGCCATTGTCGAACGTTCGAGCGTGGCAGCCACACCACCCGTGGCCCCTCCAGCCTCCACAGTCGCCGCACCACCGTTACCTCCCGTCAATGGTCCGTCCGCTGCGCCGTTACCTCTGCCGAAACCTGCGGTGGCTTTCGACTCGCTCTTCGGCGACATCAGTGGTCCCTCCGCGGTGACGGCGCCGACGCAGCCACGTGAGATCGCGCCGACGTCGATGACGGCCCTCGACACAATGTTTGGCGCCCCCGTGGCACCGCCTCAGGCGCCTCCTGCGTCGGCTCTGGATTCGCTATTCGGCCCCTCTTCGAGCGTCGCCCCGCCACCATCGTCGCGACCCACCGCACCCCAACCTCCTTCGGCCCCGGAGCCCATTCAATGGGATTCCGTTCAGTCGCCGATGGTTGTTAGTTCCACGCCGCCGCCCAATAAAGCGAGTGGAATGAACACTCGACCGTCGAACGTGACGTCCGTCGGATCGGCAGCCCAACCCCCATCCAACACCGGCGCGGCGTCACTTGACGCGTGGCTGAATGGCGGCGGTGGATCGGGCGGCAACGCCCAGGGTAGTGGGAAGCCCCCACCCCCGGTCAAGGGCGGCAGCATCGACAACTTGTTTATGTGAGTGGACTCCGTTCCCAGCGATTATTGCCGAAGGATGTGACTTCCAAGTGTTGGTCGGTCCGAAAAATACACATTGATATCGCTTCCTTGCTTTCTTTGTCACGCAACTGTCGGAGTGCGTTGAACTAATTTTGACCTTGGTTTGATACCGGATTTTTCTGATACTCGCGATACGCAAACAGTTTGATGTCCGCGTCGCCACCTCTCGATCCAATCGAGAAAGATGCCTCTGACCACGTGGCGAGTGACAAGAGGCCGAGATCGGCGGACACCAACGGGCCGTCGCCCCCCCTCGTGGACGAATTCACTCCCCGAGTCGGTCGCGGCATTTTCCCCGAAGTGACGGGACTGCTGCAGCGTCGCGTACTGGACCTTGTCACGAGGTCGGCAGAGTATAAATATTTGAAAGCAGGACTGAATGTAGTCAGCAGTGCGATCGACCGTGGCGACGCAGATTTTTTGGTGATTGCCGCAGACGCGGAGCCGCTCGAGATCGTGATGCACCTGCCAGCGCAGTGCGAAGCGCGCGGTGTGCGCTATTGCTTTGTGGCATCCAAAGTCGCGCTCGGGCGCGCCGCGCGACTTGAGAGACCCACCGTCGCCGTGGCGATGACGAATGCTCTCTCCGTGTCGGCCGTCGTCGCGGATAAAGCAGCCACAGCATGGTCGCATAGGCACCAGCTCGGCGTGGTTATCCGGGAGGTTGAACGCCTCTACCTGTGAGTGAGTCCTCCGAAAGCATCGGACTCGCCCACCCCTCCGTGGCCCCTCGATCGGTCGAGTATTTTTTTCAACGGTGTGGTGGTTTCGTTGAACAATCGAGCAGCATTCACCCGTGAACACACCACCCCACCCGTACTATAATGTCATCCGGCGTTTCCGACAAGGCGTTTCCGTTGGCCGATGAGCGGCTCACGCGTACGATTCTCGACGTCGTCCAGACCGCTGCCAACGCGAAGCTTATCAAGAAGGGCGCCAACGAGGCAACAAAGGCCTTGAACCGCGGTACGGCCGACCTCATCGTTCTAGCGGGCGACACGAACCCCGTGGAGATTTTGCTTCACCTGCCCCTGCTTTGCGAAGACAAGAACGTGCCGTACATTTTCGTGCCGTCGAAGGACGCTCTCGGTAAGGCCGCTCACGTCAGCCGCTGCGTCATCGCCTTAGCCGTCCTGCAGAGCGAGAACCCTAAGTTGAAGTCGGCTATCGATCAAATCAAGCAAGACGTCGAGAAGCTGATCTAGACGCGCGAATCCCCCTCTGCAGGTCGCCGGGAGTTGGAGTTAACCGAAGATTAGTTTCGTCGTCGCATTGAATGTGAAGAAGCCGAGAGACCGCGCCGATAACCCGTGGTGATGAGACCGCAAAAAAATGGGTGCCGTAGGCACTGCGCGTTTTGCGTCTCACGTGATCCAGCGTGGTCCCTCTCACACCGACCGCGGCAACGCGACTGTTTTTGGTGACCAACGTCACGGCGAGAGCGGTGATTCTTCCCTCCTCCTCCTTCTCCTCTGATGTCCCTCATTTTGTTTATTGGCATCCCGGGAACCTTCGATGCTGACCCTGCCATGTCGTGGCAGCGACCGTGAACCACACTCTCTCGCTTAAAACCATCTGATGAAAAAAAAATCAGACTCCGTCCCCCGCCGGGCATACACCTACGTCCCCATATGAAACTGTGTTGAATAAGTTGCGCCTCCCTTCGTTCAGCTGCGAGCGGCCGTCGGGCGGAAGTTATGGTCGCTTTCAGTTCAGACGAACCCATATGATTGCCGTCGCATCACATGACCAACGGGAGACAGGGCCATGTCAGCCAATTCGACGTCTGCGCCTTTGCCGGTCGGATTGGTGATCATGGAACGTGCCCCTGGGGACCGCCGGCTTTGCGACCGTCGACTGGCGCTGTGGCTGGTTGCGTTGAGCTTCGTGGGCCTCGTTGCGGCACCGGACTTTGGGTCGCGGCGGCATCGTTGGTGGAAGCCGGCGCGGTCCACCTCTCAACACGAAGGCGTTGGCGAGCCGCTAGCTGCGCCAAGACATCATCTATCGTCAGGTATCAACGGGAACGACAAGGTGCCACGTGCAGCTGGTATGTGGTCCAACTCAACGGACGCTTTGATCACTCTCGCACAGGTGTCGAAGAGTAAGTCCGAAGAGAAATCCGCGACGAAGATTATCTTCCTTCCTGGTCCTTGGTGGCTGCCACGGAACGTTTATTTGCCTCCCTCAGTGTCCGTTCGACAGCAGGCGTGGCTATCGGAGGCGACCAAAGCAAGCAGCAGCGTGAAGTCGGAGGTTAAGGGCCCGGGTGGTACTTCTGACTCGCGCGAACTCGTCGATTGCTATCTGCCGCGCAACGGTCGGATCGTGGATCGCCCAATCACCACAACGACAGACGGCACTGGGGATTTGTCCGGCCTAACGTTCGTGGCAAACACAAATTCGTCCAACGCATCTACCACGTGCCAGCCCTGCAGTCCGTTGACGCTCGACGCCATCGCCGTCTGTGTCGACGGCTGCGTCTGCTCCCTGCCCGCGTGCTTGGTGGTTGGCAACCGCTGCGTCCGGAACCCGTTCGACGCTCATAGTGAAGCGTCCCACGCCGGCAAGATGCGGGAAGCCACTGGCGAAAGTGTCAAACACGACGCCGCGGTGTCCACGCCGATCACGGACCTTCGCTGCGTGTCAGCATTCTACCTGGATCCCACCAACGTCACTGCTGTATCTCGATTCACAATCAAGCCGCCGTCGCGCCGGCCCACTCGACGGCTTCACTCGGTGTCCAACGGCGATCCCAATAGTGACGATTCGGCCACTGCCCAGAGGACACGCCTGTCGCTCAATTCTATGCCCTACCGGTCGACCGACGCCCTTCCCCAAGCGGACGACTTGGATCCGCTGACAACGTTCCAACGCGCCACGGCTTGGGCATTCGACGACTGGTATGACTGGCGGAGCCCGAACGTCACCTGTGCGAGCACTGGCTTCTTGCCGAAAGTTCTCCCCTCTGAATCCGTGCCGGACGACCCTCGCTTCCGCTCCGTTCGCTACGTGGCCAGTCACGACGACCAAGGAGACTACGTCATCACCAACGGCTGTTTGTCGCAGGCGGGCGGGCTGTGGGGTTACGAGCCATCCGTCGGGCAGTACAACGGCCGTGACGAGGTTGCCGGATCCCTAAGCGACGATCATCGCAACGTAAATCACGATCACTTTGTCTCCCGCGTGCGGCCGTTGAGAGACCCTCCCAGCTGCATCGTCGAAGGCGCCCACGTCATCCTGATGATGCTCGACGCCCGAACGTCCAATTATGGTCACGCGTTCGAGCGTTTCGTCAGCTTGTTTCTGTTGCGTCGCTATGTCTTCCCCGCCTCATTGTCCGTGCCGCTCGGCCAACGGCGGCCCGTGGTCATTGGGTTCGTCTTGCTGCTCGACTTTCTGTACGAATTTTCGAACGCGATGCGATACTTTCATCCCGTCATGGGCGATGGCTGGTTTGCGGTCAAGGCGAGCGCAGGTGACTTTCCGAAACACTATCTGCGGAGGGCGCACGTTCCACCGTTGCAACCACCAGTGATTGGACCCATGCTATGCTTTGATAAAATGTACGTGAGTTTCAACTGCGCGAACAACGACGCTTGTGAGAAGCCGATGAAGTTGACCCAATCCGGCAGACGCTACCACCGAGTATTTCAGGATCGCTATCGCTCGCCAGAGGATCAGGTGGCGCAGCGACTCGTGCGCGCACACGTCGCGGCGTGTCTGGGAATTACGCCAAGACCCTGGGCGAATCAGGACTTCTCCCAGACTTCAGACAATCGGGAGGATGCAACTTCATGCCCGCTGGAGCCCACCTACCGCGACGCCATATCGCACGAGCCCCGTGATCACGTCGTCGACACCAGCGCCGTGGACGAAATCGGTGCGGCGGCGTTCGGTCGACGTCCGCCCAGCATCGTCTTGTTCGACTATCGCCTGCGGACACGCGTGTTTCCTCGCATCTCCGGCAGCCTGCTCTCGCTGGCGGAGGGCATCTTGCGACCCAACGGACGCGCTGCGTCGGCTGCTCGTCACCACGACCACCCCCCGCGCACGCTTTTTGTAACCGTGGCAGTGGACAAGGATTCGCTGCGCATGACCCCCAACGAAGAATTGGCGCTTCATCTCAACGCGGACGCCCTCATCGGCTACGCGGGGACGAATCTGCAGTACATGAGCATCATGCCGCCAGGTGCCGTTCTCGTGGTGCTTCATCACACGGGCCGCTGTGGCGCGCACCACCGAGTGCTAGGGGCGTTGTCGTGCGATTTTGAAGGCAATGCGGTCAGCGCCCGGGTGGTCTCCAGCACGGTGCACATTCACCGGGACGAAAAATTGAACGAACACACGATGGGGGGTGAGTTGACCGTGGACCTGGCGCCAAAAGTGGCCTATCACACCCTTTGTTTGATGGATCACGCCGGCGGCTGCCTGGCGACGTGGTCGGCCGACGAGCAGGGCTTGCTGACGGATGCCAGCGTCCAAGCCGCGAACAAACCGGTCACGAAGCATTGCCAGTGGTAGATGCGGGGAAGCGTGACCCAGTCGGAGTGCATTTTTAAATTTCGTGAAAGGAGGGGAGCTGCGTGCCTTGACAGAGCGTACAAATTGTAACAATCGACAAAATAACCGTTTCTCCTTTCCATTTGCAGCTTCGTTTGTTTGTTGGTGACATCTCACAACATGGCCTCATCAGCATCATCATCATCCGTGTGTGTCGCGACGTGTCGTGGGTTTCGTACCCTGCGCCCTGAATGTGCTGCGGATCCATGCTTGGCTACCAACATGTGCTCCCTGCTCACGATGTCAGGCTCCTCGATGACGAATCAGAGCCTCCCCGTCGCTCCCGACGGCAAGGGGTCCTGTTCGGAATGGTGCTGCGTGTCCACGGTTGGCACCGTGGGCTCCCTCATTCTTCTATTTTGCCTGTCCATCTTCTTCGCGGGGTTGTCGTACTGGTTCAAACGCCTGGACCACCAGAACGAGTTAGAGCGGATTCGCATCGAGAAGTTGAATCTTCAAATCGAAACGGACAATGCGATGAGCAGCGCCGCGTGCCGCGGAGGGGGGCGGGAGTTGCAGCATGTCAGGATGTGAGCAGTGGGGGGAAAAAAAGGATCCCTCGATGATAGTTCCAAAATTCTCTACACAAATTGATGTGGATCTTTCTAACGATGCGTGTGTGGTGTTCGATCCGTCACTTTTTCCTTCCCTTCGTTTCAAAAGAAACAAGGCGTTCCCCCGTATTCCGTCTTATCTCGGTGTATGGCAGCGACGGTGCCGCAGCCAGACGCACCATCAACCGTCTCAACGCATCCCAGCGTGCCTCACCAGCTAACCCCGCAATCCTCGACGGTCGTTGAAATGTCCACGCTCCCCACTCTTCCCGGCGCGAGGGCCGAAATGAACGTGGACTTCGACGACGAGGGCGACGAGGCTGTTTGGCCGCAGGTAGGCCGAACCGAAAGCGAACGAGAGCCGATATCACCAGCTGCCCCACCGTGCACGACGACAACTTCCGCGGCGCCTCCATTCGTGGTCCGCCAGTCGTCGAGTAGTATCACGATTGGACACGGCGAGGGGCCCAACTTTGTGGACGCCGTCCGCGATGGCGTGGAGCGAGTGAACGCCCGCCGGCGAGCGGTGCCGTCGCCGCAGGGCAGCGCCTTCGACACGTCTCAGGGATCCCGAAGATCCGCTTCGCAGAACAACGGTGGCGACCATTCGGGTACGTTCCAGGCCAACCAACTCAGTGACGGCGGGGCAGCGGACGCGCCGATGACCATGTTCTGGGACCCGGTCTACGGTGCGCCCGTCGTGTGGGGCCGCGCGTCAGTGGTGACGTGGACGCCGGAACGACTGACTCCAGCCAATCCCTTGCATGACTTCCCAGTGAGGCAACGGGACACCACGCAGCCAACGACGCAGGTGGCAACAGAGGGCGGCGGGCGCACGTCGTTGGGCGACGACCGCGTTTTCCCTGCGCAGGTTCCAGGAACCACCGCAAGCGCACCTGTTTTCCGGAAGCGGATTCTGACACCGCCCACGGTCACCGACGCTCGCAGACCACCGCCGACCACCACCAACCGCCTGTCGGAAGTGCGCCTTGACGGCATTCGGAAGAAAGATGACGATGTCCTGGCGGAAGGGCCCCAAGCAGCAGCAACAACATCCGATGCGGCCTCGTTCATCAAATTTCCGTTTAGCACCACCACGAGTGCCCCTCCTCCGCCCAGACCATCGAGACTACCGACATCCACAACGGCAGGACCGTTGTTGCAGCCCGCGCGGCACGACGGACACATCGAGGACCCCATTATTCCCAACTCTAGTTGCACGGTTCAGTGATGTGTTGTTGAGTTGGACGAAGCCACCTGTTGCTGAAAATCGTTCGCGTGGATTTTCCAGTCCTCTCGTCTCTTGACACGCTGGTGTAAGTTTTCCCTTGTCCCAAAGGGTGGTTTATATCCCTTCCCAGACAGCACTGAACCCCATGACTTCTCCATGCGGCTATTTATCTGCGTCGGCTCCAGGTAAGGTTCTCCTTTGCGGCGGCTATTTGGTGACGGAAGCACCTAACCTCGGCTTAAGCGTCGGCGTCGACGCTCGCTTTCATACCCGACTGCAAATCGACGACGACGAATCTTCATCCGGCAATGACCAACAAGGCGACAAGGTGCGGGATGACATCGTCATCTACTCTCCGCAGTTTGGTTCCGTGTTCGCCTATCGAGTGGCATGGTCAACGTCAGAAGCACGCGATCCGAGTCCGAAGCCGGCCGTTTCGGTCTCGCAGACGCAGGGTCCGGCCTCCCCGTTCTTGCATCATGCCGTGCTCGCCTGCGCGGCGTGGAAGGCGGATGCGATCATGTGGACACACAATGCCTCCGTCACCGACGCGCAGCACCTCCCAAAACTGGTTTCGCGACCGCTTCGCCTCACGCTTCTTGCGGACAATGATTTTTACTCGCAACGTGCGTATCTCGAGCGATTAGGACTTCCTGTGACACCCGCGAACTTGCGCCAGGTTCCGCCACATCAGCCGTTGGAAGGAAAAATTTCCAAGACTGGGTTGGGTTCCAGCGCGGCGCTGACCATGAGCCTAGTCGCGTGCCTCGCGACGGCTCTGTGCCGAGATGCGTCGTTGCGGGGCACGGCAGACGTTTCCCAGAACGTTTTACATCGCATCGCCCAAATCGCCCATTGTGTTGCGCAAGGGAAAATTGGGAGCGGCTTCGACGTGTTCACTGCCTGCTACGGCACTTGCGTGTACCGAAGGTTTCCCAGTTCGCTGATCGAGCGCGTCATGAACGTGGTGACCGCAGCAACGGCAGCGGCCGCGACGGGCAATGGCGGGGAAACCATCCGCGTTGAAGTGGGGCCGTTCGCGGCCGTTGTGCGGGATAAAGGTGGCTGGGCGGCCGCGGAACGGGCCACCGCCTCCCATGGCGGTTCGACAGAAACAAGCGAAGGCCCCCGCGATCGCATGCCGCGCGGCCTTCACGTGATGCTGGCCGATATCTACGCGGGCGGGTCGAGTACACCTGGAATGACGGCCAAGATCACGGAATGGAAAAAGCGAACGGCGGCCGCGTCGAGTGATGGAAAGGCCCCGCTGTGGCAGACCATCGCTGGATTGAACGAACGTTTCATCGCCACGCTTGCCCATTTGCGCTCAGCGGCAAAGGAGTATCCGACGGAGTACGATGGCGTGATTGCTACGCTCGCTGATGTGCCGAGCCGTGATTGGGTCGCATCGGCCGCATGTTCCCCTCTCCAGCGAGGGATCTTCGAGCACTTTTTTT
>ERZ1292630.897-Hain-H41-02um-R3-897-length-30032-cov-38_pt1 | contig 21279 bp, 20 predicted proteins | sample MGYA00564408_ERZ1292630 | MGnify/ENA primary metagenome ERZ1292630 (study PRJEB36523, sample SAMEA6512641) | groundwater metagenome | collected 2019-01-08 | study: AquaDiva: Metagenomics assemblies of 32 groundwater samples
ATAGTTTCCAAAATATGGCGCGGTTGTTTGATTATTAACGAGACGCTAGTGGTGTCGAATATATATTGGTTACAGTTCCTCACAAAAGAAAACGCGCGACTTGGTGTAGCCGCGCGTTTGTTGCTTTGTCCGAATTTCGCGCGTTCGCGTTAGAGCGCCCATGCGATTTTCGGATTTTTTTCCTTGAATTGTCGGCGAAGCCACCAATGCCATACTCGGTCTAATGGATATGGCAGGATTATGGTCCCCGAGATAAGTATTAGAAATATCAGTCCGATAGTATATTGTCCTCCTGACGTGAATGATAGATGTGTTGTGCTCAGAACAATCAACAGCGCAAATAGTGTGCTGATTAATACCGCGACCACACTAATACCTGTCGGGTAATCGTTTAGTCGGTTACGCATTTCCACGATCGTTTCCATCTCGTGGGGGAGTAGTGGTTCGTGATCCTTCGGAGCCCATTCGGCTAGGATCACCGCCTCCCCACGATCGGTATATCCGAGCATGATTCCCTCTTTCCCGTCCTCCTTCTGGCAGACGACGATTTCGTAGAACAATGCGAGTAGTCGCCGCATAAACGCCTGCGTATCCTCTCCTAGTTCCTCCCACAAGACTTCGTCCCAGCGAAAAGTGTCGAAATACCACACGCGACGAGTATTGAGATATGAAGGGATCGTTTTCTCATATCCCATACCGCATTTGAGGAACGGCAGATGTAGCCCCATTTTGTACAACCAGCTCTCTCGCCACAGCCTGTCGCGTTCGCGACGAACGTCCGTGACGGTGTTCACTAGCCCTTTGTTACTAGCCTGGACTTCCATAACGCCAAGAGCGAATATTCGCTCCCATTCTGCATCGCTGAATTCCGGATCCTGAGTTAGAAACTCAGGATCGATGTGTCGGATCGTCATCGTTCTTATCCTTCTCTATGATTCGCTTGCCTACACATGCAGGCAATCCCGAGATACTTATACTATAATTGCCGAAATTGAACAGTAGTTGCCATTTTCTGCTAAAATATCAATATCTTTTATGTTAAGAACTCATAATGAATTTTGACCACTCGATTATGGAAAAAAGTAAGAATACAGTCTCGTTTCGTCGCTGCGCCGGCCAAAACTCTGCTACGAGCCTGCAGACGGCCGCTCGCCGTGCCTCTGGCACGTCGTCGCGGCCGTCTTTGGCTCTCGCGACGAGTTTCGACCGGCTCGCTGGCGATCAAAATCCACTATGAGTTCAGACGGAAAAAAGGCAATCTGCGTCATTCTTGCGTATAATTGTGCCTCCGTTTTGGAGAACACGTACAAACGAATCCCTTTCGCCTCAGTGGACCGTATCATTCTCGTTGATGATGCGTCGACGGATAAGACTCTCGAAGTTGCCAACCGTATCGGTATTGAGGTCTTTACACACGAGCACCTTGGATACGGTGGAAATGTAAAATACAGCATAAAAAAAGGCATAGAGCTTGGGGCGGAATATATAGTCGATCTGCATGGCGACGGGCAATACGATCCGGGGGCAATACCGGAAGCACTTGCGAAAGCGCGCGAAGGATATGATTTGGTGCTCGGATCGCGTTTTACCGATCTCAAACAACCCCTGCTTGATCACATGTCGTTGGCGCGTTATTTGGCCAATATAGGATTAAGCGCGATAGAACGTTTTGTTCTCAACACCAATATCTCGGAATTTCATACGGGGTTTCGCGTCTACTCTAAAAAGTTGGCGGAGACAGTCGCTCTCGACAATACGTCCGACGATTTCCTCTTCGGTTTTGAGATAATCGCCCAGGCGCGTTTTTGGAATCTGAAAATTGGAGAAGTACCCGTGCGTTGCAGTTATAAAGAAGAACACACCTCTATTTCTATTCCGAGATCCATTCTGTATGCATTTCAAACATTTCGCACGCTCGCACTCTACCTCGCGGCAAAAACGTGTATCAAGACACAGTTATTCATTCATCCGAAAGTTCATGTTTGAGATTCTCATACAAATCTTTCAAAGATACGCGCAGTTCGTGCGTTTTGTGATCGCGGGCTCGTTTTCTTTCGCGGTCAATCTTGTTGCGCTCTATTTTTTCACCGATATCGTTGGAATCTACTACCTTATCTCCACAATCCTCGCTTTTCTCATTTCGTTTAGTATAAGCTTCACGCTTCAAAAATTTTGGACGTTCAAAGAGCATTCGCGCGATAATCTTCACATACAATTATCCTTGTATCTTTGCCTGCAACTCGTCAATATTACTCTCAATGCTTCCCTAATGTTCGTGTTCGTCGAATACATGCATGTTTGGTATATATATTCGCAAGCCGTCATCTCGCCCGTGCTTGCCGTCGTGATTTTTTTCATCAACAAAGCCCATATTTTCAATCGGAGCGTGTAAGTATTTTTTTTCGGTGTACTTACGAGGAACAAGATTTTGGGTGTCTAGTTCCTATCCATGTCCTCGCTCACTTCTACTCACCTCGTTCGTCGGTTAAACTATAAAAATATTTTGCCCGCCATCGTTTTCGCGACGGCGGGCAGTGAAATGGTGCACCTCATTACGAGGCGATCCATTTCTGCAATCTTGGGAGGCACTTAAGGCCGAATATAGGCAATGCACAATAAAGCACGCCTAAGATTCCGGCAAGACCAAACGCGAAGAAGGAAACACGTAAAGGGATGTCCCATTGGTCCACCCCCAGCGCCCCCCACAGATACTTTATGGTCTCCCACACAAGAAATAGCTCCGTTAAGATCAACGCCAACATCAGGAGGCAGACTGCCAGCGTTTTCACGTATCTCTTGTTCATCGCGCTCTCCTTTGTGGTTTCAACGAACGTTCGGATTGTACAGCATGTTGGTATGTATGTCAATACAACCCCTTGCAGACAAATAGGCGGTTGTGCTAATCTGTACACATGCGTACAGAAAAAAGCAACATACCAATCAGTCCATCGGCCGTGGATGCGCGATTTGCGGCACTCGCCCGCATGGGTGAGACAGTATTCCATGCGCGGGATGCGTCGGTGATGTGGGGGATTACGAATGCCAACACGCTCCATACGACGCTCTCACGTTATGTGCGCGCGAGACTTTTGTTCCGCTTGCGCAACGGACTCTATGCCGTCAAACCGTCGCGCGAGCTCGACCCGCTCCTTATCGGCACGAAGGCCGTGCACGGTCCTTGCTATGTGAGCACCGAGACAGTCCTTACACGCACTGGTATCATCCAACAGCTTGTGCCACGCATTACGCTCGTCTCCGGCGTGAGCAGGCAATTCCAGCTCGCCGGTCATGCATTCCGCTCGCGTCGCCTCGCGGATACGTATCTGCTCAATGAGGCGGGTATTGTGCATGAGAGAGACGTACGCATCGCGACTTCCGTACGCGCGATTGCCGATATGTTATATTTCAATCCGCGATATCATTTCGACGCATCTGCTCATGTCGATTGGAATGCGGTGAACCGTTTGCAAACGGAGATTGGATATCCGCTTACTCATCGTTCTCGCGCAAACATATGACACTCATACTTCCCTCCGCCAAAGATGCCGCGCACAAAGCGTGGATGTTTCGCTTTCTGCGCGCTCTCGCCGACGATGCGTGGCTTGCGAACGATTTCGTATTCAAGGGCGGCACGTGCGCCGCGATGCGCGGTTTCCTCGATCGGTTCTCCATCGATCTTGATTTTGATTATACGGGCGGCGCAGAGGGAATGCCTGATGTGCGCACGCGCCTGGAGCGTCTTTTCGCCGATCTCGGATTGGAGGTGAAAGACGCGAGCACGGAGGTGCCGCAATACTTCTTGAAATATCCGGCGAAAGACGGCGAGCGCAACACGCTCAAATTCGAGGCGACGACGCTCGTGAGCGTCGCGGACAAGAGCGAAAAAGTGCGTCTCGCGGATATCGACCGGGTGCTCGTGTGCCATACGATAGAGACGATGTTTGCGCACAAGCTCGTAGCGTTCATGGATCGCTACGAGCGGCACGGATCGATCGCGGGGCGCGATGTGTACGACATCCATCACTTTTTCCTGCAGGGCTTCCAGTACGACGTGTCCGTGATAGAGGATCGCCGCGGGGTGTCCGCTCGTGCGTATCTCCAAGATCTCCGAGCGTTCATCCTGCGGAATGTGACAGACACGGTAATCAACCAAGATCTCAATGTGCTCCTACTGCCCGAGCAATTACGCAGGATTCGACATATCCTAAAAGAGGAGACACTCGCGTTTCTCGATGACGAGATACGGCGGTTATTCTAGGTGGACGAGCCCTTAGTTGATCTTGCGGACGATGTAAGAGTTGCCGAGCTGCTTAGATGAGAGAAATTCCGGAAGCGCATTAGTGTCTTGGGGAGAGACGACGCATGCTTCGAGATGAAGTTCGAAGCAGATTCCGGATTCGATTTCCGCGGCAGTACAGCGATTTTTGCAACTCCGTCGGATCATCCAGATGGAATGGGTATTTTCGAAACGCTTGATGTACGAATCTTCTTCGTCTTTTGTGTAGGCAGTGACGGCAATCGGCTTAAACTCCGGATTTTTAGAAAGATGTTCACGGTTTGCCAAAAGAAATTGGAAACGACCCATGGCAAGTTTCGTTTCTCCTTGCAGAGGAAGAGATTCATAATTGACCGGGAGCGTTAGGCGTTTAGCTGAATGATCAGTTATGAAAACATTTTCGGGCGAGTTGTATTTTTCCACAATGATATTTCGGAGATCGACTTCCGAAGAGGGGCGCCAGTAAAGCCCAATCGCATGCGTATTGATTATTCCAAATAGGATTGCACTTATACCTATGCCGGCAATAAGCGGGCGCGTGCCGAACTCGCCGAGAATCATCGCGATGGAGAACGCGCAGGCCATAGTGAGGAAAATCGCATATCGCGGACCGATGTCGAAACCAATACCGACGTGAAAGATGAGATACACAATAATGGGATGTACGGTGGCAATCGCGAGTCGTATGTTTCTGCGCGAATCCCCAAGAAGATTGCGGTTCCTATACGCAATAGTCGCCATAATGAGGAGCGCGATTGGATAGAAAACAACGAGGGGATGTGAATTTAATGCAAAGTAGAAGGGGTCGAGGAGGTTTGTATTCGCGGTGATCTCCTCAAAAATCTCGCGAATCGAGAATAGGCGCCATGCAAAGCCTGTCTGCGTTAGTGCGAACAATCCGATAAGCCACCAGTACTTGAGAAGATAATTATAAAGGTCGCGGAGATGAAAGTGTCGAAGGAAGAGCGCGTACAATGTAAGAAGTGCAATGGATAGGACTCCGATCCAGCTTTGGAAAAATGTCAGTACCCCGATCCATAGGAAAAGAGCGACGTACCGATTTTTTGATATGAATGGTTTCCCAAGTTGATTGAGATAGTATTCTTGAGCAATAAAAAGCACGCTCGCCGTTGCGACAAATAGAATATAGAACACCCACATTTTCGCGGTGTGGAGGAATTCGATTACCAAAACATTGCTCAACAGCAAAAATAGAAAGAGGGTCAGTGTTAGCGCAAGTGGGCGCGGGATGTCTCTTTTCTTAAAATAAAAGAAGAAGAAGAGAATCATTCCGAGCACGGCGATGCCGTTAACTAGGCGAAAAATATGCAGAAGTTCTCCGGTATTGAGGGCAACCCATATTTTTGCCGTCATCACGGAAAAATCGGAAACCGCAAGCACGGCGCCGAGTATAGGCACAAGCACGACTGTATCAACGTATGTCTGTGGTCCGCCGTAGTAAGCCCCGGAGGGCGTGAACTCCCATCCGGGAAGGGTCATTTTTTCTATTGAAAAGAGCGCGGTGCTTAAAAAATAACTCTCATCTCCAACAATATCTGGATTGTTTCCATAAGGATTAGGAAACAAGACTCCCGCGGTAATAAAAAGAAATAGTGCACATAGGAACGCATTCTTGTAGATCATTGTCGCCAACATACCATAGCGCGAGTACAATGTATGATATTCGAATATGATAAACATATCTATACGAAACGCGGTTCGTGGCGCACTTGCAGGCAAGACAATAGGCCGTGTCTTTTTTAATGAGGCAGTGCGCCAAAATTGCACCGGTCTCTCCGGCCGCGTGCTCGATCTTGCCGGCGGCAAACGCCCCAGCTATCTGCCGCTTCTTCCGGCGGGAATTGATCTCGTGCGCACCGATCTGATAGCATCCCCCGGCATCGAGGCGGTCGATATCAATGCGCTACTTCCGTATCCAAGCGAATCGTTCGATGCCGTACTGCTTTGGAACGCGCTCTATGCTGTCGAAGAGCCTGATCAGCTCGCGCGTGAGATTCATCGCGTCCTCAAAAATGGAGGAACATGGTATCTTGCATCGCCATTTGTCGGGAACGAAATGCCGGAGCCGCACGACTATGTTCGCTTTACAGCCGAAGGTCTTGATCGACTATGCAAACGAGCAAGTTTTAGTTCTATAAAGATTGAGCGAATGGGAGAGCGGGCGAGCGCGGCAGTGCAAATCAAACATCCGTTTTACCTGTTCAATATCGTTCGCGCATTTATTTTTCCGCTCGCAATTCTCGCCGACCGTCTGATTCCGGCGTCCGCTCGCTCCGCTCACCCCACGCCGCTCGGATATTTTGTATGCGCAATAAAATAAAAGTCGTCTTTTGTATAAACGACTTTCTCGTCGGCGGCGCACAGCGCATGCTCGCCGGTCTCTTGTCGCGTTTAGACAGAGAAAGATTCGAGCCGATTTTGGTAACGCTGTTTTATTGGGAGGGGAAAGATTATTTTTACGACCTTGTTCCCGGAGACGTGCCTGTTCATCGTCTAAATTTCAGAGGATTTTGGGATATACAAAGTTGGTTTCGACTCTACGCACTCATGCGAATACTTGATCCCGATATCCTGCTATCAAATCTTTTTTTCAGCAACACGGTAATTCGAGTTCTGGGGACGCTCTTTCGATTCAAAGTTTTCATCGTCGAGCATAATACCTACATCAAAAAAACGAAATTTCATCAGAGAATAGATAAAGTACTCTCGCGTGTTACAGAGAAAATCGTAGCCGTTTCAAATACGGTCGCTGAGTTTACTTCAGCGCAGGAAAACATTCCTAGAGAAAAGTTTGTCGTGATTCACAATGGTATTGATATTGAAGCATTGAGAGCAGAGTGCGATCGGTATGATCGTATGGCAGTGAAAAAAGAATTCGGAATAGCGGAAAACACACGCGTGATATTAAGCGTCGCTCGGCTTACGACGCAAAAAAATCCGTTGTTACTTCTTGAAGGATTCGCGTTGTTCTCAAAAATGCGCCCTCTGTACGCGCTTGTAATAGTCGGAGGAAGCCCAAAGTGGGAATTGTTGCTGGGTACGAGGGCAAAAGAGCTTGGAGTCGCGCATCGTGTTTTTCTTTTTGGGACGCGGAAAGACGTGGCGCGTTTTTATGCGATTGCCGATATTTTCGTCTCCACTTCGACGATTGAGGGGTTCGGCATTGCGCACGCGGAGGCTCTCGCATGTGGTGTGCCTGTTTTATCCACGAAAACGGCCGGACCGGACGAAATGATCAAAGAAGGCGAGAACGGTTTTTTTATTTCTGAATCTACGCCGGAGGCTGTCGCGGAAGGCTTAGAGAAAATGATTTCCGCGGATTTGGAGACGATGCGCGGGAGGGCAAAAGAAAGTATTGGGAAATATGGAATTGACCAAGCCACGGTCGCATACGCGAATCTTTTTAGCGATCAAAAGTCACTATGAGTTCGCGCATAAAAGTAGCGTTTATGTCGCATGTAATGGACAATAGGGCCGGCAAGGGTACCGCGCTCTACACTCGGAGGCTTATTGAGGAGTTGCTAAAAAATGATCGGCTGGAAATCACTCTTGTACATTATGAAAAAACAGACGACCCGCTTTATAAGAAGGCGCGCGAGATACTTATACCGCGCTTGCGTCTGCCGTTTGCTACGCGCTTTGTGCGCACGCTTCTTTTCTTTTGGAAATATCGCAGAGAGCGGTTCGACATCATTCACTGGTTTCAGCCGCGCCTCTATCCTTTTTTCTGGTTTGCGCCGGCACGCCGTATTGTCGTGACCGCGCATGGCGCCGGCGACATCACGGCGCCGGGGCAATTTCCACTCTCACGGAGCATATACAATTTTCTAATGATACATTTCAATCATCGTATCGATGCCATCATTGGCGTTTCGGAATTTGGCAAACAAGAGATCATCGAGCATTATCGCGCGACGCGCGATAATGTGTATGCAATCTACAATGGCGGGGGAGAGAGTTTTAAACCACTTTACAAACAAGCATCTCAAAAACTTATTTTCGAGCGCTACGGAATCAGGAGTCCGTTCATTCTCGACGTGTCGCGTCTCGAACCGCACAAAAACGTCGATACGCTCATTCGTGCGTATGAAATCTTGCGTCGCGAGAATACTTTCTCGCATTCGTTGGTCATTGTCGGCGCAAGACGATTTGAGGCGGAAAAGACACTCGCGCTTGCTCACGCATCTCTCTATGCAAAAGATATTATGTTTCTGGATTTTGTGGAGCAAGCGGATTTGAATGCTCTATATTCTGCGTCGGACGTATTTGTTTTTCCTTCGCTGAACGAAGGTTTCGGTCTGCCGCTCGTGGAGGCGTTTTCTTCCGGCACGCCAGTCATTACCTCGAACGTGACCGCTCTTCCTGAAGTCGCGAGCGATGCGGCAATCATTGTCGATCCCGCGGATACTTCCGCGCTTGCGGGTGCAATGTGTAGAGTTCTTTCTGATGCGAGGTTGAGAAATATGCTCGTACAAAAAGGTTTGGCACGAGCGCGAGTTTTTACTTGGATCGAAACAGCCCGAAAGACTTCTGATCTTTACCAACATCTTGTCGACCATGAGTCTGTCCGTTAGTGGCGTTGGTAACGGACAAAGAAAAAGAATGTGCGTGGGCGTAATTTTTTATATTTGACATAAGGGACAGCGTTTATGTACTATGCTCACTGTTTCTGTGGCGTAAATTTTTTCGATAAGGCTTCAGAGCGGGCCCGAAACCGGCAGCTTTTCGCTGGTTTCCCCAGGTTTTGGGCCCACTCTGGATCCTCGTGTTCGTTTTTCCGATATTTTTTGAAAAAATGTAACAAACTTTGACCTTTATAGTTTGTTGCACTCCATGTATGTGAGTGTATGTGCTTGACGAGATGTCCAATACGTATTGCACAGTCATTTTGTAACGCAAAATCGTTGACAGAAATATGTGATCGCCGATAATGCACCGCGTGTAGCAATTTGCTATGCGGGAAACCAGCGGTTCATTATGACGGCCGCTAAAAATCACTCAATACAAATTAAGGTTCTGGCGGTGAGCGAAGCGTCTTTGGGGTGCTTCGTTTTTTTGATGTGCGAAAACCAGTATAGAAGGTGAAGGGTGCGGTGCGGTCTGCTCGCATCGAGTGGATCGCACCGTGGACTGCACTTTTCGATCCGTCATTTAGGCGGATCGAGTGGATGTTCGCGTAATGGTCGATGCCTGTTTTCGTGCAATCATTATTAAGCACGAAGGCAGATTAAGAGAAATAATCAATAATAAAATATGACAAAATCAATAACATTGAATTACACGATCGCCGTTATTGCGGCTTTCGCTATGGTTTTCGCGACTGCAGTTCCTGCTTTCGCAGCGATCAATTCCAGCTCGATCACGATCACGACCACAAACCGTGGCACGATCGACAACGTTACAAAGGCTCGTGCTTACACAGGCGACAACACTGCCGAGGGTAGCGTTGGCGGAGCAGGCGCTCGAGGTGGCGACGTCACTTCCGATGGTGATAACAACAACGGTGGTGCTTCGTCCGGTAACGGCGGTGCTGGCGGTGCTGCTGGTCTTGGTGGCTTGGTTGACACTGGCGACGCGACAGCGGACGCCGGAACTGTGAATGACCTTAACGACACCGATGTTGGTGTTGACTTTGGAGGCGCAGAGGATATCAACAGCACTTCTCTCGCAGTTGATACTGACAACGACGACATCGATAACAACATCGATAACTTGACCCACGCACGTTCTCGCACAGGCGACAACACTGCAGAGGGTAGCGTTGGCGGTGCTGGCGACAGAGGAGGTAATGTTGCTGGCGGAATGGGAGACTTCAACAACGGCGGCGCTGACACCGGAAACGGAGGCGTTGGTGGTGTTGGAAGCACTGGCGGTACGGTATTCACCGGCCGTGCAAGCTCCACAGCCGGAACGGTTAACTTGCTAAACACGACAATCGTTCGTGTCCGCAATTAATCTCCAAGATTGATAAGCCTTTCGGCTTCGATCGCGGAAGTTCTAGGAGGGTCGGTACCGCCTTCGGGTGGTACCGCCCTCCCGCGAGCTCTACTGAAACCAGAGTTCGCCGGAGGGGATATAGGGAATAGTAGCAAAATAATTTGAAAAAATATGAATAAGAAACTTTCGACAGCCACAGGGACCATCACAGCATTATTCGCTTTTTTTGTGACGCTAGTGTTTATCCTCGCGTTTTTCGCATCGTTCTCTCATACGTTTGCCGACACAGTACGCGGTCGCGGAACATCCGTTCGATCGGGTAGATATGCGGGTGCGCTAACGCCGACAGTTCCACTAAGTGTTAGCTCGCAAAGTTCGGATACGGCGGGACACTCTTTGAATTCTTCGGGGAGTTTTTCTGGGCAAAACAACGGCGGTGCAGTTTCGGGAAATGGCGGTAACGGAGGTGGCGCTTCACCGGGCGGGTCGGTAACTTCGGGCAACACCGTATCGCACGCAAGTGCCATCAACATCCTCAACACGACAATCGTGCGCATAGGTCGATAATCCTTGACCATCCTGCGTTTAGCAGGTAAAACTTGAGGCCTTGTAGAAGAAAATATGACCAAATGCATCTCAATTTTCGTATCTCGTATCTTGGCTGTATTTCTTGCGGTTTCTCTTGTAATTGGGCCTATAGCACCAACCACTCTGTACGCACAAACTACTACTCCTACACGAGAAAGGGGTAGCGTAGAGACACAGGCAGACTGTGAAAGAGCTCGCGGTGTTTGGAATGGCACGTCTTGCGATACCCCAACAGTATCGCCCATCACAGAAATCGAAACGGCCACTACCACCAATCCTGTTATCGACACCGCGACGAGTACCAGCACGCCATTAGAAACAGTGAATTTATCGCAAGCGAGTTTGACCCAGCCTCCGCAAAACGCGTCGACGCCCGCAAGTCTCGCTGTCGTGCAGGAAGATCCTACTGCCTCTTCGACTTCCTCCACGATTTCCGGTGATGTTGCCCCTGGAGAAAGCGACACCGACAATACCGACTTCACCGACATTATCAATGGCGGTACGCCATGCGCAAGAGGATGTAGAGAAGAGGATAGGAGTGCGACATCGACGGAAGCCGCGGCGACCGAACCTTTGTTCGCAACCGCTACGTCGACCGATGGAACGGGAAGCAAAATCGGTGGCACGATTTTTACGGGTAACGCGACTGCTTCGACGACGCTCAAAAATACCCTCAACATCACACGCGCCAGCATCGATGCTCCGGGTGTTACCAATAGTACGGTCATAACGGCACAAACAGGAAACGATGCCGAGCTTACGACAGCTGGCGATGCGCATGCCTCTACGGGTAAAAATAAGGCGGAGGGCGGAACGGGTACGGCAACCATAGGTACAGGCAAGGCTGTTGCGACAGCCGAAGTTTTTAACGTCGTCAACACAAATATTTTTAATTCCGACGGACTTGTTCTTTTTCTCAATCCTGCTAACGGCGGTTTGGATCTGCGCGACTTTGACCTCTCGTACTTTTCCAAAGGAGGGCCGGGCGGAAGTCCTACGCAGTATGGTTGTACTCAACTTACTTGTCTTAATAGTTCCGCGCTTCGCGTATTGAACACAAACACGGCGACGGTGACCAACAAGGTTTTGGTGCGTGCAACAACAGGTGCGAATGTTGCAACTTCGACCGGTCCCGGAGACGTAGATATAACTACGGGCGATGCCTACGCCGCCGCCAATGTTCTCAACCTCGTCAATACCAACTTCATAGATTCGAGCTATTTGCTGTTGTCTTTCAACAGCTTCGGAAATTTGAACGACGACATCGTGCTTCCTGAAACGAGCTTTTTCGATTCGTTGATTTCTGCGGGAGGTTCATCTTTGCCCGAATTGAATGCCAGTTCGTTTGTTGTAAACAACGACAACGATGAAAACTTTTTCGGGACGACGACCGCGAACGCCAAAACGGGCGAAAATACCACGACCACGATAGTTGATGGTATTGCGACAACGACAAGCCCCGGTCACGGAGAGATATTTACCGGACATGCCTACACTTCTTCAAACAGCTTTACATCTGCAAACCAAACGAAGGTCGGCGGATCATCTGTCCACTTGGTTTTCCGAGTGTGGGGAAATTGGTCGGGTACTGTGAGGGGATTGCCTCGCGGACTTACCGCGCGACAGACGGAATACGGATTCGAGATAGTTTCCTCCGGCCGATCGGGTGCTTCTTCGGGTACTATCGGCGAATACAATTCTTCGGCGTTTATCGCTTCCTCGACAAACATGGCAAACGTGAGAACCGACGTCGAAGTTTTAGCGGAAACTGGCGGGAACCAGGGCTCAATAGCAGATGGAGTGGCGACGATAGCGACAGGTGATGCATACGCCGCGGCGAACGTCATCAACATGGTAAACACCAACATCGTGAACCGCAATTGGATATTTGGAACATTCAACATCTTCGGCGACTGGGACGGCGATATTTCATTCGGCGGTCATAGTCCGGATTTGCGGGTGCAGGCGACGAGCACCAGAATGGCGACACCTGATTCCGAAGTCACATACAATTTTACCGTTACCAATAATGGAGACGTTGGCGCGAGCAACGTCATTCTTAACACTACGTACAACAAAGATTTGCTCTTATTTTCGCGCGGGACAGTTGGGAGCGTAGAGAGCGCGACGGGGACGAATTGGAATATTGGCGCTCTCGCCGTAGGCGAATCGAGGGAAGTAAACGCTGTAATGCGCGTTCGCGTACATAGTGTGCCCGCTGGCACATCAATTTCTGCACCGCTCACCGCGAGAGTGTCTAGCAGTGCTCGCGATCAGAATGACATCGACAATACTCAGCAGACAATTCTTAGTATTTCCGGATTGAGTGCGGTTGTTGGCGCGGGCAGTGGAGGCAGTGGTAGTGGCGGTTCAAGTGGAGGTTCTACCGGCAGTTCATCGGGTGTGGGAATCCCCTCGACCCCTTCGACACCTTCTGCTCCCTCGATCCCTTCGACACCCTCGACCCCTTCGAGTTCAGGTGGTAGCGGTGGTTCATCGAGTGGCGGTGGCTCAAGTGGCGGAGGTTCATCTGGTGGCGGTGGTGGAGGTTCTTCTGCGAGTCCGAGCGCTTCAGGAAATTTTGCCTCGGCGGTCGGGTCTGCTCCCATCGTGAATGGGGGTACGAGTAGCACAATCGGCGCGCCTGTTGTCTTCGTTTCGGCAACATCGACTCCGGGAATCTCTAAAGCGGATCCAAACGTAGATCCGAAAATAACCATCACAAAAAGCGCCGTATTTTCGGCAAGCTCGACTCCGTCTTCAATAATCATTGATTACAAAGTGGATGTGATAAACGAGAAGTTTGCGAAACCGGCATATCGCACCACTCTCACTGACACTCTGTACGATCCATGGAACAAATCTTTGTATACACGCTCGTGGAAACTCGATACGATAGAGCCGGGTGACAAAATAACGCTTACGTATTCGGTTGAATTCGATACACGCAAGACGAAGCCCGGCATGTACAGAAACGTCGCGCGTATAACAGGACAGCGCAACGAAACCACATACGCACCTCTAGCAAGTAAGATGCCACCCGCCGAAGGGTGGGGAGATGTAGTGTTCAAGGAAGGAAAGGTGTTGGGTGCTTCTACAACAGCTTCGACAACAGCTTCGACAACAGCCCCTGTATCATCTCCCGCTCTTGTTATAACGAAATGCGTGCCTCTGCTTTCGGGCTTCGTTCGTCGCGGTTCGACCAATCGTGATCAAGTTAAAAAATTACAAGAATTTTTGAATAAAGAATTGAGATTGCACCTTCCCGTCTCTGGACTTTTCGGTGCGATGACGGAGACTGCAGTGCGAACTTTCCAACAAAAATACGCGACCGAGATTTTGGTGCCTGTTGGGCTCAAGAGGGGGACTGGAAGTGTATACTCTTCGACATTTAAAAAAATAAACGTGCTTGCATGCAATCTGCATGTACAGACAGGAATTTCTACGGCGAGCATAATGTCAACTGCCAGTACAACTGCCAGTACAACTGTCGCCGTGCCACCGACTTCGGTTGTCAAACCCGAGACCACTGCAAAGTCAAAGCCGACACCGACACCGAAGCCAAAGCCGAAACCGAAACCGAAAACCAAAACACAGGAAACACCTAAGGCAGTTCAGGATCTCCCTAGTTTCATAAGAAATTTGTGGTCCAAACTCGCGCCAAAAATAGAGAAGGAGTAAAGTTTTCCACTTAAAATGGTTAATCTGCGGAAAGAGTGCTTGCGTAAGAGGGTACAATAGAACAGTGTCACTCCGGCAGGGAAACTCGGACGGGGCGCGCACATGAGGCACGCATTATTTAATATACGCTGGAGCATTATCGTTGCGATTTTTCTTGTCGTCCAATTTTTTTGGTTGTTTGCATCTTTTGCGTATTCGGATACGGAACGCACTTTTGATCGCACCGTGGGCAGAAGAGATGATGAGAGATTTATTGTTCCCGAACCTGCGTTCGAAGCGATTACGCCTGTGCGTTCGAGTCTTCCACCCCCTACGGCACGATCTGCCTTTGTTGTTATTGGCACGTCGGATTTGCCCCGCCTTGACGATCTTGGCTCTTATATAAAGTATTGCCTAGTTTTTCCGTTTCTCAATAACGCGGGTCCTCCCATCCCCGCGTTCGATGTTCCGAAGTGTCCATCAGATCCGCCCCCGGTAGAAGCTCCCAGGCTCACTGTTGTGAAAGTTGTGGTGAATGACGGAATAGGTTTCGCGACGACATCGGACTTTATGCTGTTCGTCGGTTCGACGCTTATGTCATCGGGGGTGTCGCGGACATTTCAGCCGGGAACATATATTGTATCGGAAGCAACGACGACAATCACGAAAGGAACGACAACGCTCGCATACACGCAATCATTTGGTGGCGATTGCGACTCTCTTGGAAAAATTTCTCTTTCTTCGGGAGACAAAAAGATCTGCACTGTGACCAACGATGATCCGAGAGATCCCGTCAGTGGAGGCGGTCCTTCGACCCCTTCGACGGGCGGAGGGCAGGCGGGTTCGACTGGCTCAGGGCAAGCGGGTTCGACCCCTTCGACTGGCTCAGGATTTTCGAGCGGTGGAGTCGGAAGCCCTTCGAGTTCGGCATCTTCGAGTGGCGGGAATACTTCGACGGAATCAGTGTCTTCGAGTGGCAGGAGTATTTTGCCGAGAGGACAAGTGCTTGGCGTTGTTGATCCTGAGTTTATGGGAGGAGCGGATGGAATCCCCGGTGTGCCAAACGCCGGTCTTGGCGGGAGCGCCTCTCAAAATATCGGACTGCTGATCTTTTCATTCATGTCCGTCGTACTCGGTTCATTTTATATAAAGATGACTTTATAGCGGAGATCACAATGCAAATTGCAAGAAGGAGCAAACGGCTCAAATACACCAATTGACCCGTTCGCACAAAAATCAAGATGTAATTCAATATGGTGCCTCGTACCCGCCACTCCGATTTTTAAGTTTAAATAACAGCGCTCGGTTCTCGTTGACACAGATTCAGGTGTCTCTATAATTGCATAATTATTTATAAGGATTATTTCAATACTATACTATGTCCGATCTAGAAAGAACCGGTGCTAACAATACACCCAAAGAGGCATTCGGTGGGGAAACAGACACGGCGCTTGCCGAGTTAGAGGGTGAAGTCGATGACGTGCGTGAACAGATTAGGATAAAACTGGGTCAGATCTTATCCGAGCACGGCCTTATCGAAGGCAAACGTATTGCTGATCTTGTAGCAGCTAGGTTGGAAGGCGTAGGGAATAAGCACGTCGTCATCGAATCGAGTCTACGAGGAGACGGGGGAACCGACATTGAAATTCTTGATGATGCCGACAAGAGGATGCGTCGTCGGCTTGCTCGGTTTGCACTGAACAGAGGCGAAGGCAAGAGGCATTTGATGTACTCCCTGAAAGAAGGGGAAACGGAGGTTCAATAAACCCGTTCCGATGATATGGTGCCGGGAGAGAGACTCGGCCAAGAGCTCGTTCGTCGTCGCTCCTCGCTCCTCTCAGCCCTGCTCGCGCGACCCATTCTGCTGAATGGCCCAAAAGTATTTTTCTGCTAAAAAATCTTTTCGGCATGCCTCGCACCGTCGTGCTCCGGCCTTGCGAAGCTTCGCTTCTCACCCGCGCTCGCTTTCGAGTCCCTCCCCGGCGCAAAACAGTAATCGCCGAGAGACATGCTCTCGGCTCAACTGTTTTTGTGCCGGGAGAGAGACTCGAACTCTCATGACCTTGCGATCGCACGATTTTGAGTCGTGAGCGTCTACCAATTCCGCCATCCCGGCTTGTTCCCCGCCAAGTTTATTGCATTTCTCATGGAAATCCAACTTTTTTCGCATGATATAATGATTGCATGTCAGGATATTACAATGATGCCATATTTTGGGTTGAAGTCGATCGTATTAAACCGAATCCGTATCAACCGCGCAAGACTTTCGATGAAGCTGGGCTTGCATCGCTTGCGGAATCAATCAGGAGCTACGGCATTTTGCAACCACTTACCGTCACACGGAAAGAAATAGAACGACCGGGAGAAGGGATCGCTGTGGAATACGAACTTATCGCAGGCGAGAGGCGTCTTCGCGCCTCGAAGATTGCAGGCATTGCGCAGGTACCGGTCGTTATTCGAAGCGGGGAAGATGACGATCGGATGAAGCTTGAACTCGCAATAATCGAAAATCTTCAGCGCGAAGATTTAAATGCCGTTGACCGCGCGAAGGCATTCCAGAGACTTGTGACAGAATTCGGACTGAAACACATCGAGATAGGGAAGCGTGTAGGCAAGAGCCGCGAATACGTTTCCAATTCTTTGCGCATACTGATGCTTCCGCAAGAAATGCAAAATGCGCTTTCGGAGGCTAGGATAAACGAGGGTCATACTAGGCCTTTACTCATGCTCATTGATCGTCCACTGGAGCAAAAAACTCTTTTTACCGAGATCATTATGCGCAAACTTAATGTTCGCGACGCGGAGCAACTGGCGCGTCGCATAACTCCGGAGCGGGCAAGAAAAACAGATTTGACTCCCGAACTTTTGCTTCTTGAGCGCGAATTGACGGAGAAACTCGGAACACGCGTGCGAATAGAGAAAAAAGATCAGGGTGGCAAAGTTTTGATAGATTTCTTTTCTGTAGACGATCTCGCGCATATCCGCTCGGTTTTTTCTTCAAGAGACAAGGGTGTTTTTCAAGAAATTCCGCCCGTAAAGATCGAAACTCCGCCTGAGGTTTTATCTTCACCGCAAGAGGATAATCAAATAGATTCAATAAATTCTGTGAACTCGGACTCGGGACAAGCAGATTCGTTGCAAGCGGACTCCCAGCCTTCGTCAAAGACTACGACGGGCACCGTCGTGCAGGAGGACGAACTATATTCAATCAAAGATTTCAGCGTTTAGAAAAAATTTGCACATAACATTTTATGATTCATCGGTCTCGTTTTATGAGAACACAAACAGCTATCGGAATAATAGCGCTTCTCACTATCTTTTATTTTTCGTTCTCTTCGCGATCATTAATCAACACTGCAAATCAAATGATTGTTCATGATCTCCCATTTACACAAACGTCAATACCAACGTCAACACCAACGATTTCCAATAAACCGCTTGCGTCAGTCCCTATATCAGCCTTCCTGTATTCTAGGCACGATGCCGGATCGGAAGGTCCTTCAGGACACATTGTTGCCTTAACGACTGCCACGACATCGCTCTACCACATATCGAGCGCGTATGATTTCTCGTCCGCATCCTATTCACGGATGAGCGGGAAGATTGTCTATGTCAGCGATCACGGCACCGACTTCCTCATACTTCTAAATAAGGGCATTCAACATGTGTTATTGCAGGCCCCAACAAACTTCGGCTATAAAGGAGCTGTTTTGTCTGCAAATGGCGATCGCATTGCTTATGTGCGCACCATTCTTGATACCTCTACTCACACTCAGCAGATTGAGCTTTGGCAGATTCATTCTGATGGATCGGAAAACAAACTCGTTTCTAGAGACATATTATCTCATATGCCAAAGATAAATAATGACATCTATCTCCTTGGGTGGTCGCAGGATGTCCAGAGAGTATTCTTTATACCTATCTGTCACTGTGATGCACCTATATCTAAAACTACCTATAGCATACACACTATTACCGGAGAAATAAAAGAGGAGAAACAATCTCTGCTGGGCGCCATCAGTCCGGATGGGTCCAGGGCATTGCTCACAAAACATTCTTATATAGATTATGTAAATGAGCGCAGTGTGGATATGGGCGAGGACGGTATTTTTCTGATGGATCTTAAGAACGGTACAGAGACGAAAATAATTACGGATAGTAAACGTTCGTTTGGTTCGGCGGTATGGTCTCCGGACGGCACACAAATATTGTATTCTGCCGCCCGTAAAGAAGAGATTCAATCGAGTGGGTTCGATGGAAGTCCTTATCATTCACTTACGCACTATGCACTTTACACGATTGGGCTCGATATGGGGAAGGAAAAGAAGATTTTAGATATTCCTGACGGCTCGTCACTCAAGGATTTCTTGCCAGCACAGCTGGCCTGGATCAATCCGTCTACCATCGCTTACGTTGTTTTCAATGAAATGGAACCAGGGGCAGAAGCATTGTTCACACTTGATATCACCGCAAACGGCACACCAAGACTCATTGATTCGAGTGATGGCTTCTATATCCTCGGAGAGTATTATCCATAAGCAATTTTTATTGAATCGCTTGCGCGCCTCGTACTGATGACAAAATTAAGTGAACGTGCCACTAGACGTTTTTCCTCTGTTCGGAGAGCGCCGTGCGGATATGTCTTTTCGCCATGCCGGTTTTTGCCATGTCGTGCCACTTGCGCGTTGGGTGGGCGGAAGAGCGCGTAATTATCTCAACCATGTCGCCATTTCGCAGGGCGGTGTCGAGCGCGACCATCTTTCCATTCACGCGTGCGCTCGACATTGTGTTTCCCAGATCGGAATGTACCGCGTAGGCAAAATCGATAGGCGTTGCGGAGATTGGCAAATCTATCACGTCGCCCTTTGGAGTGAAGACGAATACGCGATGACTGAAAAAATCAGTCTTCAAAGTGTCGAGATACTCCTCGGAAGCGCTTGCGTGCGAGTCTGTTTGGCCGAGCTCTTTAAGCCATTCCGGCACTTTGCCATTCAAACTTACGTGCTCCGCTGTGCCACTTTTATCGGCGCTTTTTCGCCATGCGGGCAAGAATTGCTTCATCCATTCCAGTCCGCCGCGCGCTTCCGCTCTCGATCCGCCTTGCACCGCTTTGTAGATAAGATGGGACGCGATTCCGAGCTGGGCTTCGCGGTGCATATTTTCGGTGCGCAATTGCATTTCAAGCGCGCTCCCGTCACCGGTATGCACGGTGGTGTGTATTGATTGGTAACCGTTGGGTTTTGGGAATGCAATATAATCTTTGATTTTGCCCGGAACAGGGCGCCATTGCGCGTGAATGATGCCAAGAGCGGTGTAACAATCGGCGACGCTGGGAAAAATTATGCGCAAAGCACGAATATCGTAAATCTTATCTATGTCCCACTGCTTTCTCTCCAGCTTTCTGAAAAGGCTATAGATGCCCTTGATACGCGCCTCCATTCGGAAGTCGCGCAATCCCGCTTCCGCAAGCGCGCGCTTCAAATCTTTTTCGACCTTCTCGAGCCGTTTCTCGCTCTCGCCCTTGCGCTCCTTCATCATCTCTCGCGTTTTTTCGTACTCCTTCGGATACGCGAAGGGGAATGCCGCGTCTTCCAGCTCTTGTTTCGCGACGCTCATGCCGAGCCTGTCGGCTATCGGCGCATATATTTCGAGAGTTTCCTGCGCTATGCGCACTCTTTTATCCGGACGTGGCACATGCTCGAGCGTGCGCACGTTGTGAAGACGGTCCATGAGTTTGATGATGAGTACGCGCATATCTTTTGCGGTTGCGGCAAAAAGTTTGCGCAGACTTTCCGTATGTCTCTCAAGGCCTCGATAACGGAGAGTGCCGAGCTTCGTAACGCCCTGTACAAGCGAAAGCACATCGGCGCCGAATTCTAGCTCGATGATTGCCGGTTTTGTTCCCGCGTCTTCTATGGTGTCGTGCAAGAGCCCTGCAATTATCACTTCGGGAAACATGCCGGCTTCCGCGAGATAGTAGGCGACTTCTGCCGGATGCACGAAGTAGGGATCTCCGGAAAAACGTTTCTGATTCTTGTGGGCCTCCTTGGCAAATTCGTATGCTTTCGTAACGAGTGCAATACCATCCGCATCCTTGCTCGTCATCGCGCTTACAATCTCCGAAAGCGGGCGTGCATCTATCATACGCTCATACTACGCGCGTTTGGGAATTTGAAAAGCCGTTGAACAGCCGCACCGCGTTGCTGGTGTGGGAGTATAGTTGGGGGGCCGCGGTCTCGTGAGAGCCGCGACCCCTTCTTAGTTGGACGACCTCCGGTCATCCAAACAGGTAAAGTTCCCGCTGAACGCGCGCGAACGCGGGACGAAGCGCTGGGCGCGGTTCAGGGTAGAGGAACCCTAGGAACCCCAATAGGGTTCCATAGAGAAGCATCAGGCTCATGACCGTGTCTCCTTTCTAGATTCTTTCTATCAACCCCGCTCTATTCTGTCAAGGTCGCGTTTGTGCAGACTGTGTGCAGATTGTTTATGCTGGGGTCTGCGACCGCATGCCCATGTATTTCTCGATTGCGACGACTCGTTCAAGCAAGTGATCGATCTCTTTGGAGTAACCGCTGTGGTTTTTGAGTTCAAGGTGTATTTCATCAAGACTGGCGTGTATGCTTTTGATCTCGTCCGATATGCTGCCTATATCGGCCCGAACCGAGGAAAATTCTTGCTTCATTTCGGCACGTACACTTTCGATTTTGGCATCAAGCGATGCGACATCACCCTTTAACGACGTGACATCACCCTTTAACGACGTGACATCACCCTTTAACGACGTGACATCACCCTTT
>ERZ1292630.1694-Hain-H41-02um-R3-1694-length-21255-cov-8_pt1 | contig 21255 bp, 6 predicted proteins | sample MGYA00564408_ERZ1292630 | MGnify/ENA primary metagenome ERZ1292630 (study PRJEB36523, sample SAMEA6512641) | groundwater metagenome | collected 2019-01-08 | study: AquaDiva: Metagenomics assemblies of 32 groundwater samples
TTCACACAACGAATCCATTCGCAATTGGATATGCATTGAGAAGAGAGAGCTCCGTGGCACAACTAAACATTGAACATCCGCGCACACCACCGGGCTCTAGCGGCTGCCGTGAATGAGAGCCCCTTCCACCATGCGGGAAATAGCATCACCAGCATCATGCAATTTCCAACAGATACTCAGGGTACGTTTGCCTGCGATCGTAGACGACAAATTCTCGGGGCGCCCCCGCCGACGGCTGGCCGATGACCGAGTCGTTGCCATCCGGCGCCCTGCGAATCGACGACGCCGTGGTATTGATGATCTCCTTGAATCGCCCAACGCACACCCGGGCTAAGAACACATGCTGAACCGTCGGGGCGGCTTTGGCCGCCGCCGCGGGGAAAGGCGCCGGCCCCCACTCTGCACCGCTAAGCCGGCTTGACGTCGCCCCAGCGTAGCCCAAGGACTTTGAGCTCGCTTCCGCGAAATACACACCACCGCCGTAACAGCCAGAAAGAGAACAAACGCGCTCGTCAAAGCCTTCGTCGCAGATGATCGGCACCGTAGTCACCGAGGTGCCATGCCAGAGATACGCCTCGTTGACCTTGGCGACGGTAAAAAGGTGCGTCGCCACATCGCGCGGGCGCTTCACTTCGCACGCTTGGGTTAGCGTCGTCACGGGCGTGATACCATCCGTCACCATCAAGTCGCGGTTGGTGCAGTAGTGAATCCACAGCCGGTCGTTTTGAATCCTCCAGGCGCGCAGCACGGTGCGACGGGGCGGCACGACGGCCTGCGACGTCGTCCGACTTGTGTTGGTGGCGTTCACGAGGTCTTCCAGGGCCGCGATATCCGCGGGATCGTCGATGACGACGCGGTGCGCTCCCACTGACGGAAAGCCGTCGCTCACCGAGAGGTCCCAGTACGGCGGCGGCGGCGTCACCGCGAGCCGAACGCCGCTGCAGGATGCGTTGACGGCAGCCCCTGCGCCGCCTTGTGCGACGGGTTGGTTGAGTAGGGCCTCTTCCCGTGCGCGTAGGGAGGCTTCCATCAGTCGCAAGGCGGCTTCTCGTTTGGCCAAGAGCGCAGGCTCGTTGGTTGTGCCGCCAGGTCCAGAGGCAGATGGGGTGGCGCCAAGGACCCCGGCAAGGCTCGGATTGGGCTGCCCGCACTTGTAACAGCCTGCCCGGCTTCCAAAAACGGTCGCCTTGCATCCAGGGCACGTCCAGTCGGGGAGTTGACCCGCCTTCATCGGTGCAGCGGCGGCCGCGCTGCTATTAGGACAGCTTTTCCCGCACCTGAAGCAACGATCCTTGCTGCCAAAGACGACCGCCTTGCAGCCAGGGCACGTCCAGTCGGGGCGACGTGCCGGAGCACTCGAAGTCGTCGCCGTGGCCCCTTGTTGGGACGACAGCGCGGGATTCAAGATGCCGCACTTGCCACAGCGGTCCTTGCTCCCATAGACGGAGAAATGGCAGGTTGGACAGTTCCAGTCAGGCAGATGATGGTCACGCGCGGCCACCGCCGGAACAGCGGCCGCAGGGAGTGGCGGAGCGATGGTGGCAGCAGCTGTCGTCGTAGCGATCCCCGGGTTCACCGCATTGCACTTGAAACAACGATCTTTGCTGCCGAAGACGAGAACGGCGCAGGTGGGGCACGTCCAGTCGGGGCGCCGGAGCGGAACGGCGGCGGGGACCACTGGAGGGGGAGTCGCGGCAGCGGCTGGCAGCGCGGGATTTGGGATCCCGCACTTGAAGCAGCGGTCTTTGCTGCCGAAGACGCTTGCCGAGCAGCCAGGGCACGTCCAGTCGGGGCGATGAGGGCGAGGCATACTGTACCTCCGCTTATCCTTGTGACTGAACGATGCAAAACAAGCCAAAAGCCCAGTAGGTCTCTCTTGGCAACCGAAATTTTTTTGACGTCTTTTTTTGTCGGAAAATTTCGTTCGAATCCTCAGTGCGTGACTTTTCTGCCCGGTCCCCCGCCCGCCGACAGTCAGTGTGAAGGTTTTACGGGTTCTGGAGGTCTTCAACAGAGTTTCCGTCGAAAGCCTTTACGCAGCGGGGTAGATGCGCACGACGCGGACGCCGTGAGCCGGGACCGTCGCGTTGTACCCGGTGGTGACCGTTTCGTTCGACCACCCTTCCGCCCACTGGTCGTCGGCGACGCCTCGGAACGACGGCGAGCTCCACCCCGCCGGCAGATGCTTGTGGTTCGTGGCGAAGTCGAACGTGATCAGCGCCGGCGCCTCCCACACATTGAGCAGCACGAGCAGCACGCTGCCGTCGGCCAGCACGCGGACGTAGTACTCGCACACGATCGTCCCGATGAGCGGGCACGACGGATCGCCGCCCACGTGCTTGCCCGGCGGCGTCCGCGTGTCCTGGTGCGTGCTCAGAAGCTTGCGGTTCAGCAGCGTGCGGTTCATGATCGCGGTCATGTTGCGAACGTCCGTGGCGACGACCAGCGGGCTCTGGTACAAACTCCACATGGTAAACTCCGTCATATACTCGTTGTCCGTCATGCCGGGGCAGTGCGCCAGCGACCCGCGCTCACAGCCCTGGCCGCCCGTCATGATGACGTCCATGTACGACCAGGCGCCGGGGCTCCCGCGCTTGCCGACCACCTCCACGGTGGCGACGATTTCCACGAGGTTGTTCCAGTTGTCGTGGTGGTCCGTCGATGCTCGCCAGGCGTTCATGTAGGTGCCGACGTCGCCCAGCAGGAACAGGTACGCCGCGACGCCCTCCAAGTACATGTTGCGCTTCGGCGTGGCGTTGACGAGCGCATTGGAGATGGCAATGTAGTCCTTCGCGCCAACGGCGATGCCATCCAGGGGCATCTTTTGCACATCGCCGCACCAGTCCACCTTGACGTAGTCGACCTTCCACCCGGCAAACGTGTTCATGTCTTGCTGGTAGTGGTGCTCGCTGCCAGGAATCGGATAGGGACGGCCGCCAGAGCTGCACGTACGATTGCCCGCGGACGTATAAAGACCAAATTTGAAGCCCAAACGGTGAAGGTACGTGACGAGGGTTGGTATGCCGCTGGGAAAGCGAGTCGTGTCCCACGTGATCTCATCACCGATCAGCGTGCGGTTCCCCGCGGACCAGCAGTTGTCGAGAATGATCCACTGATAGCCGTTGCGGTACATTCCGTTGTTGAGCATCGCGTGGGCGACCGCGCGCACCTCGTGTTCGTGGCAGTAGTCGTTGCCGCAGTGTCCCTCGGAACACCAGCTGCTCCATCCCAGGGGAGGCAACTTGCCCATGCCGTTGTCTAACGCGTGGGCAAACGAACACAACAACATGAGCACCGGCAGCAACAGAGTGATCATGCTGCTCGAGAAGAATAAACTTGGCGACCGAAAACGCCGGTGATTTGGGGCGGCCTTCATTTGTGACGGAGGAGAATTACCGTTCCGTATCTTTTGGCTTTCTCGGCTTGTTCCCTTATCAGAGAAATCAAAAAGGCAATTCAAAAGGCGATCGACTGCCGCCAAAGAAGATAGCGTCGCCTCGAACACATATTAGTGACAATTTCTCGCATCGAATCGTTTACACAACACGACGAGCGGACACACACAGCGCCATAGACGAACAATGAATCACCACCAACCCTCAACGCTTTTTTTTTGATCGCTCGGTGCGGGGTAGATGCGCACGACGCGGACGCCGTGGGCCGGGACCGACGCGTTGTACCCGGTGGTGACCGTTTCGTTCGACCACCCTTCCGCCCACTGGTCGTCGGCGACGCCTCGGAACGACGGCGAGCTCCACCCCGCCGGCAGATGCTTGTGGTTCGTGGCGAAGTCGAACGTGATCAGCGCCGGCGCCTCCCACACATTGAGCAGCACGAGCAGCACGCTGCCGTCGGCCAGCACGCGGACGTAGTACTCGCACACGATCGTCCCGATGAGCGGGCACGACGGATCGCCGCCCACGTGCTTGCCCGGCGGCGTCCGCGTGTCCTGGTGCGTGCTCAGAAGCTTGCGGTTCAGCAGCGTGCGGTTCATGATCGCGGTCATGTTGCGAACGTCCGTGGCGACGACCAGCGGGCTCTGGTACAAACTCCACATGGTAAACTCCGTCATATACTCGTTGTCCGTCATGCCGGGGCAGTGCGCCAGCGACCCGCGCTCACAGCCCTGGCCGCCCGTCATGATGACGTCCATGTACGACCAGGCGCCGGGGCTCCCGCGCTTGCCGACCACCTCCACGGTGGCGACGATTTCCACGAGGTTGTTCCAGTTGTCGTGGTGGTCCGTCGATGCTCGCCAGGCGTTCATGTAGGTGCCGACGTCGCCCAGCAGGAACAGGTACGCCGCGACGCCCTCCAAGTACATGTTGCGCTTCGGCGTGGCGTTGACGAGCGCATTGGAGATGGCAATGTAGTCCTTCGCGCCAACGGCGATGCCATCCAGGGGCATCTTTTGCACATCGCCGCACCAGTCCACCTTGACGTAGTCGACCTTCCACCCGGCAAACGTGTTCATGTCTTGCTGGTAGTGGTGCTCGCTGCCAGGAATCGGATAGGGACGGCCGCCAGAGCTGCACGTACGATTGCCCGCGGACGTATAAAGACCAAATTTGAAGCCCAAACGGTGAAGGTACGTGACGAGGGTTGGTATGCCGCTGGGAAAGCGAGTCGTGTCCCACGTGATCTCATCACCGATCAGCGTGCGGTTCCCCGCGGACCAGCAGTTGTCGAGAATGATCCACTGATAGCCGTTGCGGTACATTCCGTTGTTGAGCATCGCGTGGGCGACCGCGCGCACCTCGTGTTCGTGGCAGTAATCGTTGCCGCAGTGACCCTCGGAGCACCAGCTGCTCCATCCCAGGGGAGGCAGCTTGCCCATGCCGTTGTCTAACGCGTCCACGACGCCCCCATCCCTTGACGTTGTGACACACAGAAGGGCGATGAGAAGGAAGAGTGCTGCCGCACTCAACGAAAAGCGAACTTCGGCGTTTTGTTGCAACATTTTAATACTTCCCCGAAGCGGGAATAAAAAGGGTTTGTTCTCTTTGTGTCGGTCGGCCCCAAAACCCAAAAATGACATCGATCGATATCCATTCGACTCGTGGAATAATAACAAAGTACCGGGCGTGGTGTTTGTGGGCCAATTAATGCCGAGTGCTTTTGAACAACTCTCCAACCCAAAGCAAACGAAGAAACGCAATAGATACAGAGCGAGAGAGAGAGAGGGCAAGGGGATGTCGGGCTTCCGGCTCGTCTTCCACCAAAGCGTCCCCTTGCTCCCGAGGTGTGACTGTGGGACCACAGCGGCATGGTCGTCGTCGACACGTCGCGTTCGTCGGTCACTGGACCGGTCGGACTGCTTCTTCAACGTAATTTGTCCGCGACGGACGGCATGGGCACGACGGTTGGTATCTGTTCGGGTACCATGCACATAAAGCCAGTTAAACCCATCGACGAAGAGGGGAGCACAAAATGGACAACGCCAAGAGCAAACACTATTGACATCAAAAGTACCTTTGGCGCCACAACAGACGACCCGGACGCCATCCTCAACGATGACGCAAACGCGCCGAAACACTTTGTAGCCACCACTTCAACAGCACCGAGTGACCACACACTTTGTCTGTGGTGAAAAATGTAGCCGACGTGGACGGGGCGACGAGAATGTACCCTTTGCCGCTCAACAGCGGATGACACTAAGCCTTCCCTTCAGTCGCTCCTCACGTCCGTGTGTTCTCTCTCCACTCATGCCGTCCGCGGACCGCAAGTCACCACCGGGCATCAAAGGAGAGGTTAGCAACCGGCAGCGGAAGCGAAAAAGAGAGAGAGGGAAACTGACGAAAGATAAAAGTCAACAACTCGAAACACCAATGTCAACGCAAAAGCTAACGGATAGTTCAACGCCGAAGGGTAACTGAAACGTGCCGTTCATGTTAACCCCACCGAAACCAGACATGCCCCCCCTGTTGTTGGTTTTGTGGGTTGGTCGGTGCCGTTTGGGAATTGTGAAAATGTGAGAGAACACCCCCACCACCCCCCGCAGAAAACGCTGTGGTTGAAACTCGTGCGTGGAAAGTGGAATTGGTAGCCTGCGGCGGGCACGGATACAAACAGCGCGTGGGTTTCTCAGCGCGCTCAGTGGCCCAGAGCGGGGTCGTACGACTCATCTGCCCCGGGGACACTATCTGTGTGTTGGCCATCTGGAGCCGACGTCGTGTCATCGTCGTGCACGACGCTTTTGAAGTCATTCGCAACCCCGCCGACGCAGCGACCATGGTTGCACGCGCATGTGCCGCCCAGGAAGGTTGGCAGCTGATCCGGCGCAATGAGCGCCTTGGCGACGGGACAGTTCAGAATCGTATCCTTTCGTGTTTTTCCCGGGCAAATGAGCAGCTTATCGGCCGAGCGTTTTGACATGAACAGCTTCGCGATGGCGACCAATGCGCGGAGCATCAACGGCAAGTTCACGATCACCATCGCTCCGAGAAGCTGTGGATAGTAGAGGTCCGTGCGCTTGGACCCCTCCCCGCTGGCCGTCATCCAGCGCCGATCGCCCTGGTTCCCCGCCGTGGAGTTCTTGGCGTCCATGATGGTCACGCACTTCACGATGCGACGCTGCTCTCGCGATTTCCGATCGAGAAGCGCATGCAGCATCTCCTTGCAAAAGACGAAGTACTCCGTGATGGCCGCCTCGCCGAGCTCGTCGCAGAGTTTCTTAATGTTTGAGTTGCCCGTGCGCATGACGAAGATGACGTCGCCGTGCGCCGTCGTGCCGTGAATGTCCATCGGAATGTACTTCTGCATCGTTTCAAAACCGGGAGGCATTTCTGTACCTTCACGAAGTCTTTTCAGCCTTTCGCCATGCTGAACGCGCCACGCGATGGTTTGCTTGACCGCGTCCACCGTTTTCTCGAGATTGCCTTTGTGACTGAGCGCGAAGCGGAGAAGAAATAGGTCGTCGCGGAATTGGGCCGGGTCGTGCGCGATCTCCTCAGAGCAGTGCAGCATCACGTTGTCGATGAGGTGTCGGTGCTCCTTGCAGAGGTCAGGAATGGATCGATTCGTGAGTGGGTCCATTGTGGTGCGTTCACGTGGTTGTTGTTGTTTGCTACAAAGCGCGTTGTGCGACCTGCTGCACGTGCACCTACTGCCCACCTATTATCCACCAAGTCTAGTCGCTTTTGTTGAAGAAAGCAGTATAAAAAAAGATTCACGATGGTAAGGTATGCACTCACCAGATACCGGTACTCGTAAAGGAAACGAAAGGGGTTCATCACACAGAGGCGTCCCAGATGGGAATTCAGGGGCGCCAGTTTCTTTGCTGTGCTTAAACAGCGTGTGTTGTTGATCGGTAACCCCTCAGTCCCAATCCTCTCGCCGCCACTACAACGGCGGGATGCGCTCAAAAAGGTCCGGACGAATCTTGAGTGGGTGCGCCTCCGTGTTGAGGACCCACTCGTCGAGATACAGCCGACTGCCGCTTTCCAGGCCCGACGCCACGCTGCTGCGATGCTCCGACGCATTGTGGCCCGTGCCTCCTCGGGGCCCCCCCTCCTCCTGATCCTGGCCGTCCCCTGGATCGAACATCAAATACGCGTACTTCAGCGTCTCGGCAATCCAAAAAGTCTGCTGGATGTTATCGTACGAGGGTCCTTCCGAAGACTGCCGGCGGTGCCGTTTCTGAGATGCGGCGACTTCCACAGTGGCCGCACCTTTCCGCCGGCGGTGCATTCCCGTCACGCCCGAATAGCCGAAGGATGTTGCGGATGCGGATGACGATGATGATGAGGGAGGGCCGTGCGCAGATGGGAGGCGGTCGCCCCGGGGCGATGACGGTGCTGCATTCGATGTCGTCGGTCTTAGCTGAGCCCCCCGTCCGATGACCCGGGTGTTCGGAAGGATGCCAGACGAGAGGACATGCCACGACGCCGCCTCCCACGGCGTGATGTCGTCAGGGGGCGTCCACCGCGAGCGGTGAGACAGCGACGGCAACGATGACTTGCCGCCAGTGCGACGACTACGACGTCGATCTGTTGGCTTCGGCGGCCGTTGTTGTTTGCCAGGTGACACTGTAGCGACTGCCGGGTCCTCGTCATTGTCGACCACGAGGCTGCGGTCTCGTTTGTTCCCAAAAACAGATTCAAAGTACTGAAGGTAAAACAGAGTTTCGAGTGCCTCTGGTCGCTGCACGTACGGCTGACGCCCCTCCGCCCCAGCAAGTTCCATCGCATCAAAGTTACGATCATATGGAAGCTGCACGCCGTCCGCGGCGAGCCCCACGTCGGTGATGAGGTACGTGTCTATACAGGTGCGGGCCACACCCTGAGCGGCGGCCAGCAGATGGTTGGACAAGACTCGAAGCGAGCTTGCGGTACTACGAGTATGTGGGGCACAGTGCCGCGTCGTCGTCGGCGGCGCTTGTTCGCCATCCCAAAGAGAGGAGTCCGAGGCATCGAGCAGCACTTTGGGGGCCGTGAACCCTTCTGCATTGTCCGCTAGAGACGCAAAGCGTGATCCAGCGACTTCGATGGGCGAAAAGTCGAACCACGGCGGTGGGGCCGCCGCTGGGGGGCAAGACAGCCCACCCTTTGCGGACTGGCCAAGCCTTGTGTCGTCATCGCCATCGTCATCGTCGTCTACGGGGGCATATTCCTCGCGATGGCCGGATAGGAAGGAGACGGCCTGCTGCAAGTTCCGCAGCCACGCCGCGGTTACGGAAGAGGAGGGACTCTCCCCCTGCGAACGCACGGCCTTCTTGCGGCGCGAAACGGCCGCTGTGGCGGTTGACGTTGCGTCCAAAATGTGCATGGCGGTCGACGCCATCACGCCACCGATAAAACAGGTGAGGTGATCCATCGCCAGCTCAGGGGGATTGGTCACCGACGGGACGCCGTGCAGCTGTTGCATGAGCACGCGGCGTGGGGGTGTGGCAGCGCTACGACTGCTGAACGTGGTCGGGTCGCCGTGGCCATTCGTTTGCGACGGCGGGGGGTGAAATGCCGAACCGTAGAGAAGTTGATCAAGCCCGCCGAGCCGCGAGGGGGGAAGGCTGTCGCCGCTGCGTGCAGGCCGCTGCGATATACCCCAGAACATCCACGACTCCACGCGAGGCACCGAGCCGCGGCCTTCGTCGTTTGGGATCACCGACGAGGGATTGGCGTCTTGCGCCGGCTGGTCCACACCTTGAACGACGGCGCCGGCAGTACCGGCGGCCTCCTCCGGCTCTTCCTGTCGGTTGCTATTCTCCGAAGCTCCACTGCTGCCCGAGGCCGACGAGGCTGTCGCCGCGGTGGATCCGAGGTCGTCATTGTGATCGACGCTGGCCAGGATACGACGCCGGCCATTGTGACGATCCAACGTCGCGTCGCCATCGGACGTAGCGGTCTGTGATGTCGTCTCCTTTGGCGGCCGCGGCGTGACGGAAGAGGCTAGCACGACGCTTTCCAGCTCCGCGAGTTTCTCATTGACGTCCCGTTGCGAATACGCAGAGGACGCCTCCCAGACGGTGAGATGCTTCGCGATGGACCGCATCGTCGCAAGATGGCTGGTCAGCACGGGAATGTCGGTCATGCCGGACTGCAGATACTGCTTCCACAGGTATTCGTAGAAGCTGTCCGCATAGGCACCCAACGTGAAGTGCTCGGAGACGAACTGGCGGCGAATGATGTCGTACTCCGTGGGACAGAGACCCGGAATGATCGAGTCGCCGGGGTTCCTTGGTTCCCCAAAACCATCCGAGGCGCCGACCGCAACGGCGGGTGTGCTCCCTCCCTTCGAATTGGGCGAGGAGGACGCTTTGAGGGCGGCAGCCTCAAGGGCCAAGCCACACTTCGTTGCCGTCATCGCATTCACCCGGTTGGCCACGGCCGCAAACACGGCGTCACCCGTGTGATACGCGAGCGATCGGAACTCGAGCATGAAGGATCCATACTCGCTGAGCATCACCTTCGTCGAACGCCAGTGGGGATTGCGACGATCACCCGTTGCGAGATCCACATGGGCAAACGGGAGGCCCGTTTCTTGGTTGAAGGCGCGGAGCAGGCGCTGCCCGATGTCCTGCGCGAGGCGTAACAAGGCCTTGTCTTGCTCGCCCGTGAGCTCGTAGACACTGAGGAGACCCGCGAGGACGCGTATCACGGTTTCAAACGTCGACACGACCAGCGGCACTTCAAACCACGATTCAACTGGGCGCAGGAAAAAATATTTCTCCCCTCGACTGCCGACATGATTCTCCGAACCGTTAACGGCGGTGCTAATGACCATCGCTCGTGCCTCGTAATACTCCTCCTGCAAGCCGGCAATCCACAGCGTCGACATGGCATCCATCACCGTCAACAGCAGCGTTTCGGAACCTGTCAACTCGGGACCGCTTTGACCGTCCGCGGGGGGCCAATTTCGGCCTCCACACGTCAGCGGGCGCAGCTCGTCGTATCCCGAGGCACACGTCACGTAGGCCCGCCACGATTCTTGGATCATTGCCTTGACGACGTTGCGGCGGTACCGGCGAACGCTTCGGATGCGGTCCGCGCGCGAAACCACGCCGACTCCAGGAGCTGAATCGCTCAAAGCGCCATTCTCCATTTGCGCGTACTCTACGGAACGGTCGACAAACGGTGTCTCGAGCAGCGACGTCGTCGAAGCGCGTGGTGAATCCTCACGGATGATTGGAGAATTTGGCGGCGGTGTGACTGACTGTGCCTCGTCCGTTTCGAGCCGTCTCGCGGTGCGGAGTCTCCGCCGGGGGCGGTGATCTCTTCGACTGGACGGCACCCCATCATCCATCGGCGCCACTGCTGGCCTCTCCGTGACACGTCCACCGAGCCTGAGCTGCTCATCAATGGCATCGCGCTCCCTCGGCGACAAGTCCTGGTACTTGCTGCGGCGGCGGCTGCTGCTCGCCAACAGTCGCGCCGCCGGGTGGCGGTGCGATACCACCGATGCCTCACCACCCCCACCCTCGGCGGGCGGTGATGCTTCGACCCCCTCTTCTGCCGCTTCGTCTCCTGGGGAATGCGCCGATGCGCCGCTCCGTCCGCCCCCTCCTCGCAGCCACCAACCGCTCTGGCGCTGGCCCGATCCATTTGACGCCGCCTTGAGCCACCGTGACGTGATCATGAGCGACCCGACCGTGAAGATGGAAATGAAGAACAGCCCGGCCACGACGAGCCGGCGTGTGGTGGAGCCCAACCCCGGTGCGACCAACGCGGCGGCAGAATGATTGGCCACCGCGGCTGCGGTCGTAGTATTGCCGACCGAAGGCGGTACTTGAATCGACGAGTGCGCAGAAGTGAAGGGCAAAGGTGCCCCAACCACCCCCTCCATGGGCGCCGCAGAGGAGCCGCGTGGCCCCGGCCCGCCGCGGTGAACGCCTCGGGACGATGGCCCACTCATTAGTTTGGGGGAGGGACAACCGCTGGCGACTTCGAGAGGGGGTGGTGCACCCACGACACAGCCACAAATTGTATTCATCGTTCTAACCGGAAAGGGGACAACCTTTTCCACTCAAATGTGATTTGGTACGGAAAGCAGAACCAAAATGAGTTGCGTTTCACCTCTCTCTGTCTTCTATCGGCGGCGTCATCTCGAATGAGGCCCCCCCGTACTGTGTAATACCATTAGGTGCTGTCCTCTCCAGAGGAGCGTTGGTCTCCACCTCTTGGGCGGTTGTCGTCTCGACCGGAACGGCGTCGGCTGTCGCCACTACGGATTGAATGTTCCGTCGTGCCCTCACGGGGTCGTCGAGTGCCAAGATGACGTCCTGCGGCCCCACTGTTCCGGACCGTCGAGCCGGTGCGGGCGGCTGCCAGTCGGGCTAGCAAATCCTGTCCAGATCGACTCGATAACGCTGCGGCCGGGGCAAATGGCCAACCACCGGCATCCGACGCTGTGCTTGTGATCGTCGTCGAAGACGTCGAGGTCCCGTCGACGGCCCCTGACGCTGAGCTTGCCGTCGCCGAGCCTGAGGAAGAGGTAGAAGAGGACGACGACTCATCCCCTGAGGCATCTTCCTCCTCGTCGGATGCATCCTCTGCGTCCGACATGTCGTCGTCCCCTCCGTCCTCGTCGTCCTCGTCGTCTTCGCTCCAGCTGCCCTCTGATTCGTCTTCATCGGCCTCATCGCCGTCCAGCGTGTGGCCATCAAGGAGAGCGCTTAGCCGGTTGAGGTTCATGCCGCCCGACCCCGCTGCACCCCCCGTGCCGTCCCCTCCTCCTCGTCCGGATGCCGCCGCCCCGTCGCCAGCCGTCGTGTTCACGTCATCGTCCTCGAGGAATCCATCGTCAGCGGTGGACGAGCGCAGCCCGAGTTGGTACTCCAGGCCGACGCCGAAGACGCGGACCACGGGGTCCTCGAAGTCGTCATCGAAAAGCGCCGCGACGTGCCTACAGTATGGGTCCACCGCGAAGTCGTTGATCCTCGCCCGCGCCGCGAGGGACGAGAGCATCTCGAACGACGCGCCATCGACCACGTTCACGACGTTCGGCTGCGACGTCTGTGCCGAGGGGTTTTCAGGACGAAAGGGATTGAACCTCGAATGCCGGTGCACCGCCCGAGCGTAGATGACGCGGCCCGTGGCATCGAAGCTCGCGATCGTACCTTCGAGCGCGGGCACGGTGGCGATGACAGGCACGTGCGGTGCGCGGAGGTCCCACACCCCGGAATCGATGACCGCGTTGACGTCGTTCGGGTGGAACGTGGAACGATAGTGATCGCGGAAGGTCTCCATTCGGTGGGTCGGAGCGCGGACGGCGAAGGAAACGGCGCTGCGGTACGGCACGCGCACGTCAAAGATGGCCGTGTCGCTGAGCACCAAAGTAGAATTGGAGTTGAAGTTGGCGCGGTTCCAGCGGTTGACGATGCCGCCAGACGTCCCCCGACTTGTCGGCGTGGTGGCGGCAATGTGGGGCACCGCCGTTCCCCCACCGATCGTCGATATCCAATTGGAACCCGCCAGGGTCGCGGAGAGATCAGCGTCCGCGAACGCCAGCAGCGGCCGCTGCGTCTCAAAGTCAAGCAAGCGCGCCCGATGGGAGGCGTGGTCATGGTCGGTCGTCAGCATCGTGCGCGTGTCATGTGAAAAGGCGAGACTTTTGATGTTCGGCAGCTCAAAACTTACCGTGGGTAAGTGAGCCAGGTTGCACACCTTGGCGACACTCTGGTCCCCTTCTCGTCCATGCCCTGCTCCGCAGAGTACGACGAACGTGGGCTGGCCAGTGACATCGGTGGGCAACGAGGCCCGGATTTCTGCGATCCCGTCGTCCTCGAAGATTTCATGCAACCCGACGTAGCGATCTGGTAGGTCCCAGTGCGGGGCGTAGAAGAGGGCCAATCCACCCTCATTGGTTCCGACGAGCAACAGCGAACCGTGGTCCACGAAGCACAAACTCATCGGGCTAATGCCCCCATCCGCGCGCACGTCGTACAGCAGCCGGTGATTTCGGAGCATGAATTGCTGTTTCGCGACGGCCGACGGACCTTTGAGCCACTGATAAGGTTCAGTGTTGCGCTGTCGAAGCAGCGAAGCGAGGGACGCCGTCCCCCCTCGCGAGGAGGCGGTGGAGTGACTCCCCCCAACGGCCCACTTTCGCGAAGAGGAAAAGGTGACGCCTCGCGCTGAAGGGTAGGTCGACGACGAAAACAACCGACGCTGCCACAAGGCCTCCGGCGACTCTGCCGCGTTGTTGGAGGGCATCGCCGCCCATCGTTGCGGGAAGGTGGGCAGCCAACTGTCCGCTGCGGACGGTGGCACGATCGCCCCGTCGTGACCGGACGCCGTCTGTTTGTGGTGTGCGCCACGATGCCCCGCCGTCGTTGGGCCGACACCACCGTGCCGGGAGGGATGGGACGCAGAGTGGTGCGGATGGTGGTGAGTATGGCGGGTGACATCGCCCGTCGACGGCGGTGCGGTGGTGCGCGGCGACGCGAGCGGCAGTCCGGCCGCGGCGGCCCTCGTGCGGGGTGATCCCACGGCGGCCGGGAATGGCGCGACGCCCGTCGCTGTCGTCGACCTTGCGGCTCCCCGCGACGGAGTGGCCATTCTTGCCGAGGAAACGTGCGGCGAATTCGGGACCACCACGGTCGGCAGCGCGCCAACGCAGGAAACATCCGGCGATAGCATCGCCGCGGTGGCTACGGTGGCGGGAAGCTGCAGCGGGGTCGGCGGAGGTGTGCGACGTGGAAGAGCAGCTCCACCTCTGGTGGATGGGCTGCTCGTCGCAATAACGGTTCTCGGCGATGCTTTCGGGGACGATCGTGAAAACGCCGTGATCGGCGCCGCAGAAGGTGGCCCCGCTGTCGACGAGCCTCCTTGTCTCGTCTTCTCCACGACGCCGTCTTCGCCATCACCCAAGCGGCTATTGGCGTCTTCCCGCTCGTGATCTTCATCGTAGTCGTCATCGTCTAGGTTGACCGCGCTGTCTGAAAGCACCGTGAGAGCTTCAGAGGGCAGCAGCTCGGCGGCTTGTGCCTTCGCAGAGGCAGCGGAACAAACCGCGGCTCCACCGCAACAGTAGCAGGACGGCGGCCGTCGCAGGTTGTATGGCGGAAGGGTCACGATCGGGTCCGCACAGCCCGCGTGCTGCTGCTGGACGTACGCGTTGACGATTCGGTCGAGGGTGTTGCCGCCCGTAGGTGCAACCTGCGACGGTTGAGCCTTCTCCTCCTCCTCCACCTCTTTCTCCTGCGCACTACCAGCCATTCCCGGCGGCGGCGGCGTCTCCACGGTGTCCTGGAGGAGCTTGGCTTCCTCTCGTAGCGCCAAGGCGGAGCGCAGGAGACCGTTTGTTTCGAGGTGCTGTGCCACGAGTTCGAGCAAGGAGCGGTTGTCGTACTGCAGCTGCGCCCGTTCGATGATCTGCTGACGCATCCACTCCCGGTAGGGATCGTCGAGAAGGGGCGCCGCGGCGTTGCTTTTCGTGGCGTGGTCGTTGCCTCCGGGCAACATGGCAGAGCCGCTGTCGCCGCCGCCGCGGAAGCCCCCTTCGGTGGCCGGGTGGTCGAGGCGCGGTGGGAATGGCGTGATGATCGGCGGAGACGACGTCCGGCCGCCATGCTGATGTGGTTGATGATGTGGGCTCCTGCGATCCACCTCGCCTCGTGGCGTCTCAGGCTGACGGTGCGGTGAAGTGCCATCGCCAGGTCGCCGGGACGACGCTACACCGGGGGGGCGGTGGTCCTGATGGTCCTCCGCCAGACGCGGTAGATTAGCCATCGGCGCCTCCGGACGCCACGTCGTCGTAAAGCGCACAAAGGCGTCGCAGGCATGCTCGTGCGATGTCAGCGCCTGGGCGATGCTGGCGTCCAGCGAACGGTACGGCTGTAGATGAGTGGAAAAATATCGAGCGAGTTCGATCGCGGCGACGCGGACGCTATCGGAGCACGACAAGTAGTGACCGATGGTGGGTGCTTCGACGCCAAGCTGCTGAAGGATGCCGTAGGACATGGTGACCACTCGCAGATGGACGAGCACGCGAGGGACGACCGCCGCTGGCAGCGGAGCGTGCCGACCGTTGGTGGTGCCCAGGGTAGACTGGCCCGCGGCGGCCGCCTCGCCGACAACGGCCGATAAGCCGGATGAGTCGCCCGCCGCGGCACCGATCGTGCCAACCGGACTTGGAAAAAAATGTGGCGGGACGCGCAACACGTTGAGCAGCGTACGCAGCCCATTGCTGATGCAAAGGAAGTCGATCGTCAGCTGCCTGATGTTGCGCACGAACGGCGTCGTTCCCCGAGGCGGGGAGGGTGGTGTGTGTTGCTGCGGCGGGCTTCTTCCGTCCCCCTCCTCCTGGTTGCCGGCTGCGCCTGCGGGTGCAGCGTCGGTAGTAGTAGTCTCTACCACGAGGAGGTCGTCATCCTGGGCTTCGACGGCGTCGCCCTCAAACGTGACTAAGTGGCGGAACATGCGAAGCGCGCTGATCGTTGAATCCGCTCGATCGACGAATGCAGATATCTGAGCGGCGGAAAAGTGTCGAGGGAGCGGCTTGAAGGTATCTGTGACGTACGACTGCAAGACGCGCAGCAGAAGCGTTAACAGCGCCGATGACGTTGGCAACGGCATAGGATTCCGAGCGAGCGCGGACAGGAAATCCGACAGCGGCGGCAAAACCACCGGCGCATTCGGCGAGAGCGTCGTCGTTGTGCCTGGGGGGACAGCAATGAGGCCTCCTGGCGCCGAGGCGCTCACTGGCGGCCCGGCCGCGCGAGATCGGTGGCGGAGCACATCCGTGTCGACTTGGAGGAGCGAGGCTGCAACGTTCGGTAGCAGCAAGGAGTACCGCAGCAGCGCCAGGACGTGGTGGAGCAAGTCATGCCTTTCGTACTTGAAGGCGAACACGGCCACGTGCAGGAACATCGCGGGACCCGATTGAGACAGCTCCACTGTCGCCATCATCGAGCTGCTGTGGTCGTCGGCGTCGGCAACCTCCCTCGAAGTAAGAGGATGAGACGCTTCGACCCCCCGTGTCGCCACCTCTGTGCACTGCACAGCAGCAGGATCCGTCACACTCGCACCATCGCCTGATGGTAGGACGACGCGGTGGGAACTGACGGCAGCGGTGCCCCATACGAACGGGTCAAGAACGGCACCCACAAACCGTCCCTGCAGGATCGTGTACAACGGCAGCGATTGCACGTCGTTCCAGCGCAGCGGCGTCACATCCACGGCGTGACGTGCCATCGCCGGCGTCGCGTTGGTTGCGAGAGGACGGCGCGATGCCGCCGTCCGACGCTGTCGGCGCTGGAACTCGTCCCACTCGGCCGAACTGCGAAAGACGGACGAAACAGGCTGATGCAACAGTGTCCATGTGCTCTCTAGGACCTCCGAGTCATGCGGGAGCGGTGTCTGCGCGACGCGTGATAGCGCAAGCCACAGCCGTCGGCAACGCTTAAAGATCATCGGATAGGAAAAAAATAAGTGGGTCATGACGGCGACGAGGAGCAGTTTGGCCGCGTGGATGACGGATTTGGAGCAGGCTACGAGTTCTTCTTTCGTTGCCTCGCGATCCCGAGCCCGGCTTGCGGACAAGAGCCGTGACTGGTGACCGGCAACAGCGGACGCCGTCGGCGCACGGAGCGGCGAGGGTATCGATCGGCCGGTCACGGCCATAGCTGGGCCAGGAGAGCCGATCGCCGTTGGGCCACCGTAATCATTGCTGTTCTCCACGCCTCGATTTCGCCTCGGAGTGATGTCCACGTTGGCATCGGTGCGCATTGAAGCCGCAGCATCCAATTCCGTTGGGGCTGCGCGCGTGGTCGTCGGCATCATCATGCTGGAGATGTTACCCGGACGCATCGCAGCCGTATCAGTGTTGCTTGAGGTGGTCGTGTCGTCGTTGTCGTTGTCCCCGCGGTGAGGGCGGCGGCGTCGCGACGTAGTTTGATCGTCCGACATCGATGGAGCGTCGCTGTCACCTACCCCATCCGACTCCCCTGGCGGCTGTCCTGTGGCGCCTCCCCGCTGGTCCTTCGCGGCACGCAAGGCATCCAAGTCGCTGATGACGCCCCATAGGGACCGCAGCACGGACGCGACGCAACCCCCCCGCTCGAAGGCCGCCTGCACCACCGGGAACGCCAATGCTCCCAGAAAGAAGGCGTACGCGCCCGACCTCACTTCCGCGTGCGTGTGCGTCAGCAGGCGGACGCAGGTGGCAATGAGGCCGTCGACGACGTCTTCGGTGCAGCGGTTGATGACCATCGAAAACGCCGCGGGCGATCCCAACCGCGAAAGCACCAACGAGACGCCGTAGTCCATCGCGACGGAGCGAGGAGACGGAGCAGGAGGAGCGGCGGAGGTGGGTCCCGTTTCATTCGAAAGAAGCGTCCCATCCAGCAAGTCCAACGAGGAGGAGCGCAAGGAGGAGGAAGATCCCGTGGCACCGCGCGCCAGCCGCAGCATCACGGAAACGCCACCCAGGTCGATGAAGCGAGTCATCAGTTGGCGGTATTGCAACATGGCGTTGAGCACCCAGATGGCCCTCCCCGCAAGATCGAACTCGAACGTGGTCGCGCCCAACAACGTGAGCAGTAACTCCAGCACGCCGTTTTCAATCGCGGGTAGAACGCACTGATCGCTTCGATCCGCCAGGGCGCCAATGACGCCGAGCACGATCCTTGCCTCTTCTAATGGGAAGTTGATGTCCAAGAGCGAGAGCATCCGCGATGCGCGTGCCTCGTTCAGCGAAATCACCTCGGCCGCTCCCACGGCCGGGGCACCGGCGCCGGCGTATTTGTACCGGTGCAATCTCTGCGGGCGGTAAACGGTGCGGCGCAGTGACGACGACATCGAGGTGGTGGTGGTGGCTGGCACCCCGCCGTTCGCCGCCGCGTGCGACGAGTCGTCGGAAGCTGTCGCCGCCGTGCGAAGACGCCTCTGCACGAAGCTCGCGAAGTCTTCATTGCCGCCACCACCGGCGGCGGCCGCACGCGACGGTCGATGATCGCCGCCCACGTCCCCCTCCTCGCGGCGCCGACGGCGAGGGAGCGCGGTGGATGGCGTCGTCGTCGCCGTCGTGGGCCATGCGGGTGTCGTGGTCGCCGTCGGCCAGGCGATGCGATCATCCGCGTCGGTGGTGATGTACGCAGGGCGACGCATCGTCGTGGCCGCCTCGTGGCGCGGGCCCCATGGCCGTACTCCGGCGGCGCGGTTGGTGGCTGCCGCGTGACTGCTGCCCTCTTGCGATGGGATCGTCATCCCACGAGCTGCAGAGGTGGCGTCATGGCGCGTCGGCGGAACGTTTACGGCTTCTGCGGATGCGGACGCCGCCGTGGCGGTCGGAGGTGCGGCGGCGGCGGGCTCCTCCCCCGCTCCTCGGCGTGGCGTCATCAGCGAGCGCCGGAACCAATCCATGCCCTCTGCGGTCCACTCGACTCCGACGTCGGTGGCGCTCACGGCCACGACCATGCCCACCGTCTCCGGGGTGATGTCGAGATCCTGCTGTCGGCGACCCGCTGTCGAGCTACCGACCATCGCAGACACGGTATCCTGATCTCCGTACTTCCAGTCGGGGCCTCGGCACACGAGCTCGCCCAACATGGGCTGCCACGCTTGCGGGGGATCCGGTGGCCGGAAACGGCTGCGCGACGGCGCTCCTCCGCGTGAGGTAGGGGTCAGTGGTGGCGTGAAGGTGAGGGGCCCGTGCCCCGTCGGTGTGCGCAACGTCGTGCTCCCTGAAGCCGCAGGTGGAAAGAGGACCCGCCCAGGATTCGGGAGAAGTGGCGTGGTTGGAGTTGCGACTGACTGGCCGCCGGTCGTAAGAGGGAGAGACATCGGTGGGGGCCTCACCGACCCTGCGCCGCGGCCCTGCGCCGTCGTAAAAGGAATCGTCGTCGACGAGGGCGCCCCAACGGCCGCCGCGGATGGGTGACCTATTGTCGTCACAGTAGTGCTGTTGGCGACGCGGAGCGTATCGCAGTCTTTCCGAAACCGCTCGATAGCAAGCCGCGTGACATCGCTCCCCAACGCGTCCATCGCGTGATTCTCATCACCGTCGACGAGGCAGAACATCGCGCTCCACGGAACGATGCGCGCCGCGATGGACACCTCATCATCCGGCCGCTGTTGAAAGTGTTCGATCAGTTCTGGCACGGTGTACCGCTCGGCGAACGACTCTCGGCTGCCCTCCATGAGCAAGCAGGCGACATACGCGATCACGCGATACTCATCCGACGTGTCGCGCGCCGTGAGGAGGGTATTCTCCATGAACGTCTCGATCACATCGTTACGGACGACGGCGTTGCACAGTCGTTCGAAGCGGGAGCGGTTCTTTTCATCGAGCGTTTCGGCATAGTGTCTCATCATCGCGCGCTGTTCGACGCGGAGAATTTTAGCCAGGCGACACCAGAGCTCCACCCGACGGAGGTGTCTCGTCGACGCATCCGCCGCTGCCGCAGGGACCGTGGTGGTGCCATTGTGACCGCCACCGGGGGCGGCGTTGCCTTCCATCGCGGTGACGTCCGCACCGTCCCTCGTCGCTTCCGGCTGTTCGTCGCCGGCAGCGACCGGCGGTAGAGACGGCTCGGCCGTTGCCGGCAGGGCGGCCTCCGAAATCGCCTTTTTCAGGAGTGACATGATGCTGTAGAACTCCTTGAACACTGGGTCGTTGGAGGCCGTCATGTACCAGGCCCCAGCACCCTCGTCGTCGTCGTCGCCGTCGTCATCGTCATCGAGCTGGTCAAGCTCTTCCCGCCAGTTGTCAGGTAATCGCGAGGAGTTATGATCGTCTTCATTGCTGTTTGATGTTTCGCCGTCATCGTCGTCGTTGTCGTCGTCGTCGTCGTCTTCCTCGTCGTCTTCTACGTCTTCACTGTTGATCTCATTGTCCTCTTCGACGTGGTGGTCCTGTCCCTCCTCCTCTATTTCCTCCTCTCTGCCGCGACTCTCGTGGACCGACCTGTCGTCCCAGCCGTGGCCGGAGAGGGGGGCCACCCCTGCGGCGCGACGCAGGTGCCCCCTCATCGGCGGCGGCCGGTGGTGGTTCGTGGCGTCAAATAGTCGTTCGAGGAGTCCGCCGCGGGGGGATCGGCGGGGGGGCTGACGATGAATCCTCGACGGGAGAGGCTCGGCGGAGGACGACGGCGGCATGCCCGAGAGAGGGGCGGCGGAGGGACGTGTGGCCATCCTTTCCGACGCCAGCCTCGCCGTTCTCCTTCTGCGGTGACGGATGCCGGGGGGGGGGATGGGGTCGCCGTTCGCAGGGTGCCGCCGTGACGAAGGAGCTGAGTCTGGTGGCTGATGATGTGGTGGTTGCATGGTGTTAGTCGGATCAAGCGTGACGTCGCGACGGCGAGATGATGAGCCCCCCGATCGGCGTTCACGTCGTGGTCGATGGCCATCGTCGTCGTCGTCTTCAGAGTGTGCTGATGCTCGTCGTCGTCGACGGCGAGGCGTCATTGGCGCTTCGGCTAATCCATCCGTCGCTGTGTTTGAGGCAGCGGTGGTCTCTATTGGTGCAAAAACAGAAGATGAAGCGTCTTCTCGCGAGCGGCGCAGCGCAGAAGCTCTGCGCCGTTGCTGTCGCCTTCGACGGCTCCAAGACGTGGCTGCCATCAATAAATTGCCAATGAAGAAGGGAAATGTGTTTGGGAATGTAGGAGGATTGAGTCGCGGAAGACAGGGGGATTTGTTACCGTGGACGCCGAGGCGTGAGTTAACCGATAGAAATAAAGAGAGAGAAGAGAGAAAAAGAGGGTGTGAATGTGACAAATCCAATAAAGAGTGGAGAGAAGGCCTTTTCACTTGCATAGGAGGGAGAGTGTGTGTGCAAGAAAGCGACAACTGAACAGAGACGGGGGGGGGGGGGGGG
>ERZ1292630.1695-Hain-H41-02um-R3-1695-length-21252-cov-5_pt1 | contig 21252 bp, 14 predicted proteins | sample MGYA00564408_ERZ1292630 | MGnify/ENA primary metagenome ERZ1292630 (study PRJEB36523, sample SAMEA6512641) | groundwater metagenome | collected 2019-01-08 | study: AquaDiva: Metagenomics assemblies of 32 groundwater samples
CCGCGGCCACCGCGATGAACAAAGGTGAAAAGCCATTCATCACGGCCTGGGGACGGCAGAGCAATCCGCGCTGGTCACCCGATGGCAGAAAGGTCGCGTTCGTGAGCGACCGCGAGAATCACGCGTTCATCGCGGTGTATGACGTGAAGTCCCGCACGCTGGCGTACGTCGATCCCAGCGTGGACTGCGACGGCAATCCCGTCTGGACCGACGACTCCAGGCGGATCGTGTTCACACGGCGTCCGGGCACGCCATTCGGCGCGCAGAACCAGGACGGATCCGGTGTCGGTCAGTCGGCAGGTTCTCCCGCCGGCATCACGCAGGCGCTGCAGCGGCTGCGCAACGGCGGCTTCGGCCCGCCGTGCGGCGGCGGATTCGGCGGTGGTGGTGGCGGTGGCGCGGCGGCGGCCGCAGCCCAAGCCCAGGCGCGCGCCGCCCTGGCTGCGCAGCGCCCCGGGTTCTTCCAGGCGCGCTTCCCGGGTGGCCACACGCTGTCGCTGATGGTGGCTGACGTCTCGACGCGCATCGCCAGTGAAGTGTGGCACAACGAGCCCGGTGAACGGACCTTCACCACGCTCAACGGCATGCGCTATGCGGCCGGCCACGTGGTCTTCCCGGCCACGGTGCCGAACGACGAGTGGGACCGCTGGTTCTCGATCAACCTGACGAACCCGGCCAAGGCGCCGCTGCTCCTGACCAGCACCGACGGCCTCATCGAAGGCGCAGGCTCGGCCGAGTTGTCGGGCGACGGCAAGACGCTCTATTACGCCACCAACGCCCAGGACATCGAGCGCCGTCACATCTGGTCGGTGCCGGTGACCGGCGGCACGCCGCAGCAGCTGACCACGGGGGAGGGCGTCGAGACGTCGCCGGTGCACCTCGCATCGGGCAAGGCGCTCGCCGTGCTGTACTTCGACTGGAACACGCCCGCGTCCGTGGGCATCGTGGCCAAGGGCGCCGACAAGGCGAAGACCATCTTCCCGGTGCTCGGCAAGCAGTTTCCGCGCGACGCGCACGTCAAGCCGCAAATCGTCTGGACCAAGGCCGCGGACGGCGTGTCCGTCAGCAACCAGCTCTTCCTGCCCAAGGACCTCAAGCCGGGTGAGAAGCGCCCGACGATGGTCTTCGTGCACGGCGGCCCCATGCGACAAATGCTCCCGGCCTACCACTACATGGAGTTCTACCACTGGTCATACGCGTACAACCAGTGGCTGGCCGCGCAGGGCTACATCGTCATGTCGATCAACTACCGGAGGGGCATCGGCTACGGCCGGTCCTTCCAGACCGCGCCGAACGCGCAGGCGCTCGGCAACAGCGAGTACCAGGACGTCGTGGCCGGCGCGATGTACCTGCGCAGCCGCGACGACGTCGACGCCTCGCGCCTTGGCATCTGGGGGCTCTCGTACGGCGGCCTGCTCACCGCGCAGGCGCTCGCCCGCAACAGCGACCTCTTCGTGGCCGGCGTCGATTACGCCGGCGTGCACCTCTACGGCACTTCGCTCGACACCGCAGCGCTCTCGTTCAAGTCGTCGGCCGTCGGCTCCATCGACAAGTGGAAGTCGCCGGTACTGCTCGTGCACGGCGACGACGACCGCAACGTGGACTTCGCGCAGACGGTCGGCCTGGTGCAGCTGCTGCGCGCGCGCGGCATCTACCACGAGTTGACCGTCGTGCCCGACGACACGCACGAGTCGATGTTGCACAAGAACTGGGTCGACACGTGGGAACGCACGGACATCTTCCTCAAGCGCTTCGTCTGGAACAAGGAGAAGCCGCCCGTCATGACGCCATGACGGGATTTCGCAGCGCCGTGGGACCAACAGCCCTGCCGCTCCTCGCGGCAGGGCTGTTGGATTCTCACGGGGATGAACGACCCGTCGGCGCCGAATGCCCGGTTCCTTTTGCCCGTGATGCACGGGCTCTCGGGGCTGCTGCGCCAGGAGCCGTAGCACTCAGCCACGGGCTCGCGTGGCGCCGCGCGTCCCGGCGATGCACGTTGGGGGTCCCCACTTCCTCCCGCCGATGACCCACGCCCCGTTCCATCCCATCATCTACGTGCGCGGCTACGCGATGTCGGTCGCGGATCGCGACGACGCAGCCGCCGATCCGTTCTGCGGCTTCAACTTCGGCTCCACGTTGCACCGAGCCACCAGCGACCGCAGCAAGCCGGCACGCAAGTTCATTTTCGAGTCACCTGTGGTGCGGCTGATGTCGGACCACGGCTACTCCGACGTGTACGAACAGGGACTCGACATACTCGACCCCGACTGGGCGAGCACGCTTCCCTACCGGTCCATCGTGGTCTTTCGCTATTACGACGACGCATCGAGCCTGCTGGGCGACGGCATCACGTCGTCGATGGAGCGCTACGCCAAGGACCTGTCCTCGCTGGTGTTGCGGATACGCGACCTCGTGTGCGCCCGCCCCGAGAATGCCGTGACGCCGTCGGAGTTCCGGTGCCACCTGGTGGCTCACTCGATGGGTGGGCTCATCTGCCGCGCGTTCCTGCAGAACTCGGTGCTCGGTACCGATGAGGCACGCGCCTGCGTCGACAAGCTCTTCACCTTCGCCACACCGCACAACGGCATCGAGATGGCCGGCATCAAGGTGCCGCCGTGGCTCGGCACCGCCGACCTGGACAACTTCAGCCAGCCGCGCATGGCCGACTACCTCGAGATGAAGAGCACCTACGCCCACCGCCGACGCGTCGACTGGATGCCCGAGTCACGTTTCCCGAGCCGGCGCATCTTCTGCCTGGTGGGGACCAACCGCGGCGACTATGAAGTGGCGGCCGGCCTGTCGCGCGCCTTCGCCGGTCACGGCAGTGACGGGCTGGTGCGCGTGGCAAACGCGTCGGTGTGGGGGCTGGACGATGCCGGCAACGTGAGCCAGCCCTGCGCCACCGCGTACGTCTTCCGGGCGCATTCGGGACCGTTCGGCGTCGTCAACAGCGAAGAAGGCTACCAGAACCTCACGCGTTTTCTCTTCGGCGACGTGCGGGCCGACCTGTCGGTGGCCATCTCGGCCGTAAGGCTCCCAGGCGCGCTGGAGGGCAAGGACGTGCGCGCGCTGTACCAGTTCGAGGCCAAGGCTTCGCCGCGCGGCAAGAGATGGTACCTCACACGTCGCACGGCCGAGGAGGACTCGGTGGCCTGCCGCACGCTCGATGACCTGCGCGGCGTCGACGCGTCCCGGCGCGAAGTGTACCTGTCATCGGTATTCCTGGCACGCGCGGCGCGCGTGGATCCGACGCGCCCATCACTGGCTTTCGTGTGCGAACTCGGCGTGCGCACTCCCGACTACGAAGTGGACCGACGCTTCTGGCCCGACAGGCACTACGAGGGCGGCTACCTGTTTCGGGACGCGCTGGTGCTCGAGGTCATCCCGCCACAGGCGCCGGGCGCACCCTGGAACGTGACGGGCACCTGGGAGAGTCAGCAGGGGGCTGGGCCGACGTTCGCGCGGTCCTTCGACCCGGCCTTGGGCGATCCGCTCGTGGAGGTTCCCTTCTCCGCCCCCGGGGCGCCGGGCATCGACGGATTGTTGCGGGTGCAACTCTCGCTGTGGAACGCCTGACGGCAGAGGCAATATGACAACGGGGCGCTCCGCATGGGGCGCCCCGAGTGCGGAGGACGAAGGTCAGGTCAGCTCGCCGCTACTTCGACGAGGAAGCACACGACGTCCGCATCGAACTCGACGAATCCCTGCAACCCCTGCCCGAGCCCGCGCCGCTGCCGGAAGAAGATGAGGACGAGGAGTTCCTGCTCGAACCCGAGGATCCGCTGCCGTACGATGATCCGGAGTTCGAACTCACGCTCGACGTGCCGGCACCGCTGGCCGCAGCGGCCTTGCGGCTCACGAACGAGATTCCGACATCCCCTTGCTCGACGGTCGAGCCGGGGATGCGCTCCGGCGAACACGCCGCCACCCAGGCACCGCAGAGGACAATTGCGGTGACTGCGACCCGGTTGGCACGCACGTTCGGCAAAATCAACACTGGCCTCGCGGTTCGAAGCAACAGTCGGGTAACATGAAGTACCCGTCCCGTTACGTCAATGATAGTGACGGAGCTGCCCTAGCGCGCGTAACGAAGGGCCGGCACGAGGCCCCGGCGTACCTCGAACCGCTCGGTGGCCAGGCGATCTCCCCTCGACCAGACGCTGACCTGCCAGATGCCCTCCTCCTTGGCGAGGTCAATCCCCGGATGGTACCAGCTGACCTCCCACTCCGCCGAGATATGGAAGTCGTACTCGTACACGGCGCGCCGGGGCGACACCAGGCGGATGCGCACGGTGATGTCGTCGGGGAGGAAGCTCCACCGGTTCCAGATGAACACGGGGTCGTTGGGTGCCATGATGGGCGTCTCGACGAAGCCCTCGCCCTCTCCGCGAGAAAAGTGTCCGACCCTCAGCTGCGGTGGCTCGACGCGCGCATAGTTGGCACGCGTCACCACCCGCCGCTTCGTCGTGTCGTACCCGACCAGCCGGCGTGCGTAGTCATAGTTGGACCACACGTACCAGTCGGCCGCGAGGTCACGATAGGTGCGCACCCGCTCGAGATGGCGCGGCGCCACGTTCTTCTGCTCGGTAGCGTCCGTGGTGAGGTCGTACAACTCGGGCTGTCGCCCGTCGAGGTGCGCGATGTACTTCCAGCGGCCGTCGCGAAGGCCGAACTGCGCCGGACGCGAGTCCTTGTGGAAGTACGCGATCCGCGGGCTGTAGGTGGACGCCGTCAGGTCCTGACCGGGCACGGTGGGGCTCGCGACCCCGAGCAGGGACAGCATGGTCGGCATCACGTCGCCGTGCTGACCCAATCGGCGCGACACCACGCCTCCGCCGCCAAGTCCCGGCGCGGCGACCATCATGAAGTTACGGATGTTCTCTTCGTAGAGCCGATTGCGATGCACCCAGTTGTCGGTGTGCAGGTCGGCGAACGCCTCGCCGTGATCGCCCGTTACGACGATGAGCGTCTCGTCCAGCAGGTCACGCGTTTGCAGGTCATCAATCAACCGCCCGATGACGGCATCGACGTAGTGCAGGGAGTTCGCGTAGCGCGAAGCATCGTCCTCGCCCCGTGAAGGTCCCCGGTCGTTTCCCCACGTTCCGTACGGGTGGTGCGACGCAATGGTCTGGAATTCCACGAAGAACGGCTGGTCGCCGCGCCCTGCCCGTTCGATCCACTGCGTGACCAGGGGACGCATGGCGTCTTCGTTGGCTCCCCACGAGCTGATCTCCTGGCTCTCGTCGAGCGCCGGCGTACCATCCTGATAGTGCACCACGGTGTCCCACGGCATCGTGCGGTAGTACTCGGCCAGGTAGCCGAACCGCAGGTCGGGAGCGGCGAACAGTCCGGTGCGATATCCGGCCTCACGGAAGGCGCTCACCAGCGTGGGCGCGCGGAGCGGCAGCGTCAGCTCGTCGCCGACGCTTCCCCAGGTGATGGCGCGCCCGCCGGTCATGATGGGCACATGCGCGCGCGTGGTGGCCGGGTAGACACCGTAGATCTCCGGGAAGATCAGCGCGTCCTCCGCCAGCCGGGCCAGGGTGGGCGTCACTGCCGGGTCTGGGCGTCCACCGGGCAGCAACTGCCCCGAGCCGACCGACTCGAGCACGAAGAAGACCACGTGGCGCCGGCGCGCGCCGCGCAGCGCCGCCGCGCGCGCGAACATCGCGGCGTCGTCCGCCGTGTCGGCGCGCCACTCAGGATCGCGCAGGTGGAACAGGTCGGCGCCGGCCGGCGTCGTGCCGCGCGGCACCGCCACCGCATCGGGCTCCGGCCAGACGAGCCCGAGCAGCGGGAATCGATCGAGTTCATAACGGTCGCGGACGTTGCGCACCACCGGCACGGCCAGCGCAGCATACGCGCCGACAGTGAAGAGCACCGACGCCACCCGGGGCGCCCGGGCCGGTGCGTGCTCGCGCGCCACCAGCGCCCGGAAGAGCGCCGACACCAGCAGGGCGAGGAACCCGATGTTGAGGTACGTCATCCAGTCGGCGTCGCTGCCCGCGGAACCAAGCAGGCGCGGTATCGCCACGCCGAGTTCGAGCACTCCTCCGTCGGTCTGCGACAGCGTCATGTGATCGTGAAACCGCTTGAACACCAGCTGGTCGGAGACGACGAGCACGAGCACGGCCGTCGCCAGGAACCAGGCGCCCCACGACCACGAACGCCGGCGCGTCCCCCAGAAGACGGCCGCCCCCACGAGCAGCGCGGCGACGAGGGACTGCCACTGCAGGAACGGCAGCGCCAGCAGGAACGTGCCGGTCGGCTTGCCGCTTGCCCTGATTGGTGCGACGTACCGCAGGAACAGTTGCGCCTGCACCATGGTGGTGAACGCAAAGACCACGAGGGCCACCTGCACGGCGAGGTGGGCCCGCGTGTCGCGATTGCGGTGCTCGCTCGGCAACGGTCGCTCGGCCGGCATCAGAACAGGATCGTCGGCCACGCGCGATCGGGGCGCCAGACACGCGCGGGAAGCGCGCGCCACCACCGACCGGCCCCGTTCGACTTGAACTCGGTGGCCATGTTGTCGTCGGTGATGTTCCAGAGGTCGTTGGCCCGCCGCAGTTCGGGCGCCGTCTCGCCGCTGGCCTCCTCGAGGAAGGCCTCGAGCGTCCGTTCGGCGTGCTCACCGCGAATGCGCGGTTCGCCGTCCGGTCCGGCAATCCGGAGCATGGCCGCACGCCGTTCATCGGACGTCTGGTCGAACGGCGCATCGCTGGCCGCCACGAAATTCGAGACGCGGATGACGTGGCGCCAGACACCCGCCGCGGTGTACGGCACATCCAGCGACCCGGTGGTGTTGAAGTAGGCCACGCCCCCGGGGGAGAGGTGCGCCTTCAGTTCACGCAGGAACTCGGCCGACAGGATGTGCGTCGCCCCGGACCGCCAGTGCCACGTGCCGTTGATCACGATCATGTCGAAGCGACGGCCGGGATGCCGTGCCAGCCAGCGGCGTCCGTCGTCGAAATGCAGGCGTACCCGCGGATCGTCGAGCACGCTGGCGATGTCGGGGAAGTGCCACATGACGTCGACGTACGCCGGATCGAGTTCCACGATGGTCAGCGAATCGACGTCCCGCACGTCGGCGATGATGCGCGCCCACGACCCGGTGCCCAGCCCGATCTCGAGCACCCGACGCGGCGCGCGGTGCAGCGCCGGCACGAAGAAGGCCCGGTTGATCAGGTTGGTGTTCGTCTCGGGATCGAGGTTGAACGCGCCGTCGTACAACCCGTCGCCGTACTCGCGCCCCGTCGGCCAGACGCCGACGATCCCGGCGCGTCCCTGCGCAAGGTACTGGTATCCCGGCCGGTATCCGTCAGTGCCAAAGTGGATCTTCGGCAGGAACAGCTCGAAGAGCGGCTGGTGCGCCGCCAGGACCAGCAGCGCGCCGAGCGCAAATACCGTGACGCCGGCGCGGCGGCGGCGCTCGGGAGCGGTGAGCCAGAGAGCCTGTGCCAATCCCGCCGCCGCCAGTGCCACGAAGAGGATGTTGTGCTCGAGCGTCTCGACCTCGAGCATGACGTAGCCGGTGACCAGCGGAGCCGCCGCCGCGCCCAGCACGTTGGCCAGCAACACGCGCGCGGTGGCGGCGCCTGCCGACAGGCCGCTCGCCGCTGCGGCTTCGCAGAGCAGCGGCAGGATGCCTCCCATGGCCGCTGCGGTGAGGGTGGTCGCCGTGAACAGCACGTAGCGACCGAGGGCGGCATCGATGGTCAGCACCGCCGCGCCCACCGGCATCGCCCAGTAGAAGATGAATCCCGACATCGCCACGAGGACCGCGACGTATCGCAGGTTGCCGAGCCCCAGCCGCCCCTGCAGCGCGCGCCCGCCGATGGCGCCGAACGACAGGCCGAGCAGGAAGAACCCGAGCGCGTGCGCAAAGGTCTCGGGGCGGTTGTCGTTGGCGCTCCCGATCACCTTGATCCAAAGCGTCTCCTGGCTGAGCGACAGGAAGCCCGTGGCGCTGGCCAGCAGGTACAGCGCTCGGCGTGACGGCGCGCTCTGTTCAGGCACGTGCCACCTCGTTCGTGCGCCGCGACCGGCGCATGAAGATGACGAAGGCGAGCACGGCCACCGCCAGATTGGCGGTGGCCGCCACCCAGGTCGCCCCGCGCAGTCCCGTGAACGCGAAGATCACGTCGACGGTGAGAAAGCAGGCCACCGCACTTCCCAGCGTGTTCACGAAGTAGAGCCGGGCCACGGAGCGGCCGACGTCATGGTACGCGTGGTGCAACCAAGCCACGAGCACCGGCAGCGTGGCTCCCATCAGGAACGTCGGTACGGCGAGCAGCGCATACACGGCCACCGTCACGAGGAGAAGCGACGATTCACGCGCCGCCTCACCCACGCGGTAGATGAGCGGCAGGCTGACGGCGCCGAAGAGGCCGATGCCCAGTTCGATGGCCACGAAGATGGCGGGCAGCCGCTCGGGCGCGGCACGCGACAACCGTCCGCCGGCGAGCGCCCCCAGCCCGAGGCCCAGCATGAAGACGGAGACGATGATCGTCACCGCCTCCATGTTGACGCCGAAGTAACGGAACAGCGTGCGCTGCCAAGCCACCTGGTAGACGAGCGCGGCGACGCCGGAGGCGAAGAAGAGCGCCGAGAGCGCCGCGACCTGCCCGTCGGCGGAGGTCCTCGCGCGCCGCGGAAGCGCCCGACGCATGACCACGGCCTGAGTCGCTGCGAACGCAACGATCAGCGCCCAGACCACCGGCGCCACGAGCTGAACCCCGAGGGCGGTCGCCAGCGTCATCAGGAAGACGGCGTAGGTGGGTGTGTCGGCGTTCGCATAGGCCTCGCGCACGGCGTGCGACCGCGACAGCCGGCCCACGAGCCAGCGCAGGAAGGCGCGCAGCACCCAGAGCAGCGCGGCACCGCCCTGCGCCGCCACGGTGGCCTGGATGAGCACCATCAGCCATGACACGCCAGCCGTATCGGTGGACGACGCCAGGCGCGACAACGCGATGGTCGAGCCGCTGACGGCGCCGATGACCACCAGCAGCCGGTCAGCGTGCGGGGCTTCGGAGGCAGGAGCGAGAGGCACGCGCGGAAACTACCCGCCGGCGATCACCGACGATAGCCGATCGCGTGCCCCTGCCCGGTCGCCTATTCGGCTTGCGACGTCTCCGGCACCATGCTCGCGTCCCACAGCCCCTCCGACTTCGCGACAAACGCCGTGGCCGAGATGTCGCCGGCGACGTTGACGGCGGTTCGCGTCATGTCGAGGATGCGGTCCACGCCGAGCACGATCGCGATGCCCTCGCCCGGCACGCCCATCATCGCCAGGATGCCGACCAGCAGCGGGATGGAGCCCCCGGGTACGCCGGCCGCCCCGACCGCCGTGATCACCGACATCACGATGACGATGATCATCCCGCCGATCGACAGGTCGATGCCGAACACCTGGCAAAGGAAGATGACCGTGATTCCCTCGAAAATCGACGTGCCATTCATGCACATCGTCGAGCCAAGCGGCAGCACGAAGCCGGCGATGTTCGCCGGCACGCCGAGCCCGAACTCCGACGCCTTGAGTGCCGCCGGCAGCGTCGCGTTGCTCGAGCTGGTGGAGAAGGCGGTGATGAGCGCCGACCGGACCCGCGAGAAGTACACCAGCGGGCTGATGCCGATGACGAAGCGCAGGATGAGCGAGAGGTTCACCGCCACGTGCAGGATCAGCGCGCCCAGCACCACCAGGACGTACCCCGCCAGCGGCTGCAGTAACGCAAAGCCGAAGCGGGACGTCACGCCGAAGATCAGCCCGGTCACGCCGTACGGCGCGAGCTTCATCGCCATTCCGACGATCGCAATCACGACATCATTCAGGGCCTCCAGCACGTCCATCATCGGCTTGGCGCGTTCGGGCTTCAGCATCGTCAGCGCGGCGCCGAACATCAAGCCGAAGAAGATCATCCCCAGCATGTCGCCGTCGGCGGCGGACTTCACCGGGTTTCGGGTGACGATGTTCACGAAGGTTTCGATGCCGAAACCGCCCGTTTGCTGCGCCGTGATCTTGGCCGACGCATCCTGGGCGTACGTCGCCATCAATTGGGTCTTCACGCCCTCCGGGATCCCCGCGCCCGGCTTGACTACCGTGACGAGAATCAGGCCAAACGTCGCGGCAAGGAAGGTCGTCGCGAGAAAATAGCCAATCGCCTTGCTGCCCACCCGCCCGACCTTTCGCAGGTCGCCGAGGCCGGCCACGCCGAGGGCGATGGACGAGAAGACCAGCGGCATCACGACCATGAACAGCATGCGCAGGAACACCTGTCCCACGGGACCCGCGATGTACTTGTTGGTCCACACGACCGAAGGCGACGCGCCGCCCAGCAGCGTATTGGCGAGGATGCCCGCCGTGGCCCCGACGACGAGCGCCAGCAGGATCTTGGTGTGGAGCTTCGCTCCCTTGCCGCTGTTGCCAATGGACTCGGTCATCGATTCCTCAGTTTGCTATGCCGGTACCCGTACACGAAATACAGCGCGAGGCCGATCGCCAGCCAGACGCCGAAACGCACCCACGCTTCCCTGGGCAAGCCCTTCATCACGAACAGGCACGCGGCAGCACCCCCCAGGCAGACGGCCCACGCAAAGGGTACGCGGAAGGGCCTCACACGGTTGGGATCGGTGCGCCGCAGCACCAGCACGCCGACGCAGACGATCGCAAAGGCGAACAGCGTTCCGATGTTCGTCAGGTCGTACGTTTCGCCGGCATCGCCGATCAGCGCCCACGACGCCACGAACAGCCCGGTGAGGATCGTGGTGATGTGCGGCGTGCGGTACTTGGGGTGGATTCTGGCGGCCCACGACGGCAGCAAGCCGTCACGCGCCATGGCGTAGAAGATGCGCGGCTGGCCGTACTGGAAGACGAGCAGCACCGCGCTCATCGACACCACCGCGCCCAGCGAAATGAACCACGAGAACTTCTGCAGCCCGGCATGGTTGAAGGCCGCAGACAGCGGATCGTTGGCCAGCAACTGCTGGTACGGCACCAGGCCGGTGGCCACCGCGCCCACGATGATGTAGATGAGCGTGCAGATGGCCAGGCCGATCAGGATGCCGCGCGGCATCGTGCGCTGCGGATCCTTGGTCTCCTCGGCCGCCGTCGAGATGGCGTCGAAGCCGATGTAGGCGAAGAAGACGATGGCCGCGCCCTGGTGGATGCCGCGGAAGCCGTTCGGGGCGAACGGGCGGTAGTTGGCCATGTCGATGTGCTGCGTGCCGACGACGACGAAGACGGCAAGCACCAGCAGCTTGATGCCCACCATCACGTTGTTCACGCGCGCGCTTTCTTTCACGCCGATCACCAGCAGCCAGGTGATGAGCGCCACGATGGTGAAGGCCGGCAGGTTCACGAGCACCGGCTTGCCGAAGACGTGCGGCGCCGTGTCGATGAGGGCCTTCAGCGGGGAGTCGGGAGCCGCGAGGAGCACCTCGCGATACCCGTGCACCATCCAGCCCGGGAAGTCGATGCCGAACCCGCTGAGCAACGACACGAAGTAGCCGCTCCAGCTGATCGCCACCGCCACGTTGCCCACGGCATACTCGAGGATCAGGTCCCAGCCGATGATCCAGGCCACGATCTCGCCGAGCGTCGCGTACGAATAGGCGTACGCGCTGCCCGCCTGCGGGATCATCGCCGCCAGCTCGGCGTAACACAGCGCGCAGAGCGCGCAGACCGCGCCCAGCAGGATGAACGAGATGACCAGCGCCGGGCCGGCACCGTAGCGGACCACCGTCACGCCGTCGGCCGCCAGCTGGCCGGCGGCCGCGGTGCCGATCGAGCTGAAGATGCCGGCGCCGATGACGGCGCCGATCGACAGCATCACCAGGTCCGTGGTCCCCAGCACGCGCTTGAGCTGCGGCGTGTGGCCGTCGCCCTCGGGGAGGAGTTCCGCAATCGCCTTGCGGGTGAACAAGCTCATGCCGTGACCTCGAACAGGACGACGGGCGGCGCCTCGCATGGAGGGCCGCCCGCCGCAGGGGAATCAGGACGCCGCGCGCGTGCCGCGCGAACGCCAGAGGAAATACACCGGGATGCCAAGGAGCACGATCACGAGGCCGGCCTTCGCCTGGGAACGCGTGTTCTCGGCGATGAACAGCGACACCGCCACTCCGACGGCAAGCACGATGTACAGGCCGGGAAGCACCGGATACCCGATCGCCCGGTACGGACGCTCGGCGTCGGGGCGCTTGACCCGGAGGATGAACAGGCCGGCGGTGGTCAGCGCGTAGAAGACGAGGGCGGCGAAGATCACGTAGTCGAGCAACTGGTTGTAGGTGCCGCTGAGACAGAGCACCGACGTCCACAGCGACTGGGCTATGAGCGCCCACGCGGGCACGCCCTTGCCGCTCAGCGTGCCGGCCTTCGCGAAGAACACCCCGTCCCTGGCCATCGCCCAGTAGACACGGGCACCGGCGAGAATCAGGCCGTTGTTGCAGCCGAAGGTCGAGATGAGGATGGCCACCGCCATCACGGTGCTGGCCGAGGGACCGAAGATCATCTCGGCCGCCGCCGTGCCGACGCGATCCTGCGTGGCAAACTGGATGCCGCGCGAGATCACGTCGGCGCCGTCCGCCGTGCCATGGAGCGGCAGGACGCTGAGGTAGGCCACGTTGGCCATGATGTAGAGCACGGTGACCAGTCCCGTGCCAAGCACCAGCGCCTTCGGCAGGTTCTTCGCCGGGTTCTTCACCTCGGCGGCCGCGAAGGTGACGTTGTTCCAAGCGTCGCTCGAGAACAGCGATCCCACCAGCGCCGCACCCAGGACGATGGCGAAACTGCCGGTGAAATCGGGACCGGCGCTGAAGTTGCCGCCCGAGAAGTTTGCGGACAGTGCGCCGGCGTTTCGTCCCACGGTGATGCCGAGGACGACCAGTGCGGCGAGCGCGCCTGTCTTCACGATGGTCAGCGTCGTCTGCACCATCTTGCCTTCAATGACACCGCGCAGGTTGATCCAGGTGAGCACCCAGATGGAGGCCAGCGCGACGAGGCGCTGCGGGGAGAGGCCGATCTGGAATGCCCGCGACGGGTCAGTGCAGCCAAGGGCGGCGACGCACAGGTCGGGATGCGGAAACCACGAAAAGCGGTCGGGCGTCAACCCGGGAAGCAGGACACCGAGGAATCGCCCGAAGGCCACCGCCACCGCGGCGATGGTGCCCGTCTGGATGACGAGAAAGAGCGTCCACCCGTACAGGAAGCCCATGAGCGGTCCCATGGCTTCGCGCAGGAAGACGTACTGCCCGCCGGCCTTGGGGTACATCGCCGCGAGCTCGCCGTAGGCCAGCGCACCGAGCATCGTCATGACGCCGGTGAGGAGCCAGACGACCAGCAGCCACATGGGTGACATCACGTGGCGGCCGATGTCGGCCGAGACGATGAAGATGCCGGACCCGATCATCGACCCGGCCACCAGCATCGTGGCGTCGGTGAGCGAGAGTGCCTTCACGAACTCGTGCGACCCGTGGTCGCCCTTCGCTGCCGTGCGGTCGCTCATGCAGTGCCTCGCGAACAGAATGGGGCCGAAGCGCGGGAAGCCGGCCAGAAGCCGCGTAAGTTACGCGCCGCGCCGGAGGCGAGCCAGTAGTCGACCGCCGCCATTGCCGTCCGTCCGCCGAGCACTCGCGTGCAACGAGAAAGCCCGCCTTGCGGCGGGCTTTCCGTGCTGCACCACGGCGTTGCGGCTAGGCGTTCGCCTTGGCGGCGGCCTCCTTCACCGAGCCGATCCGCATGCCGTAGAACGACCGGTACACGAAGAACACGGCCACCAGGAAGAAGAGCACCGCCAGTCCGCTGGTGACGGTGGCGCCTTGTTCGGCGGTCAGCTTCACCGCCAGTTCCACGGCCAGCAGGCCGAACAGCGTCGTGAACTTGATGATCGGATTGAGGGCCACCGAGGAGGTGTCCTTGAACGGATCGCCCACCGTATCGCCGATCACCGTCGCGTCGTGCAGCGGGGTGCCCTTCATCTTCAGCTCGGTCTCCACGACCTTCTTGGCGTTGTCCCACGCGCCGCCGGCATTGGCCATGAAGATGGCCTGGTAGAGGCCGAAGATCGCGATCGAGAACAGGTAGCCGATGAAGAAGAACGGCTCCACGAAGGCGAAGGCCAAGGTGGCGAAGAAGACGGTCAGGAAGATGTTGAACATGCCCTTCTGCGCGTACTCCGTGCAGATCTTCACCACCTTCTTGCTGTCTTCCACCGACGCCTTTTCGACGCCTTCGAGCCTGATGTTCTTCTTGATGAACTCCACGGCGCGGTAGGCGCCGGTGGTCACGGCCTGCATTGACGCGCCGGTGAACCAGTAGATGATCGCGCCACCGGTGATCAGGCCGAGCACGAACGGCGCGTGCAGCAGCGAGAGCTTGTCGGTGTTCGTGGTCAGGCCATTCGTGAGCCCCATCATGATCGAGAAGATCATCGTGGTGGCGCCGACGACCGCCGTGCCGATGAGCACCGGCTTGGCCGTGGCCTTGAAGGTATTGCCCGCGCCGTCATTCTCCTCCAGCAGGTCCTTGGCGCGCCCGAAGGCCACGTCGAAACCGAAGTCCTTCTTGATTTCCGCCTGAACGTCGGCCACCTGCTCGATGAGCGACAGCTCGTAGACCGACTGCGCATTGTCGGTGACCGGGCCGTACGAGTCCACGGCGATCGTCACCGGACCCATGCCGAGGAAGCCGAACGCCACCAGGCCAAAGGCGAACACCGCCGGCGCCAGCATCAGCGGCGCGCCGTTGAACGCGTCGCCCAGTCCCATGGAACTGAAGTAGAAGCCGGTCGACATGAGGGCGACGATGCTGATGCCCAGCCAGAAGGCGGAGAAGTTGCCGGCCACCAGGCCGGACAGGATGTTCAGCGAGGCGCCCCCTTCTTCCGACGACGTCACGACTTCGCGCACGTGCCGCGAATCGACCGAGGTGAAGACCTTCACCAGCTCGGGGATGACCGCGCCGGCCAGCGTGCCGCAGGAGATGATCGTGGCCAGCTTCCACCAGAGCGTCGGGTTGCCGCCGAGGTCGGGGATGATCGCCTTGGAGACGATGAACGTCAGGACGATCGAGACGATCGAGGTCAGCCACACCAGCGAGGTCAGCGGCGCCTCGAAGTTCATGTGGTCGGCGTTGCCGTAGCGCGCCTTGGCCACCGCTTCGTTGATGAAGTACGAGCCCGCGCTGGACACCAGCATCATGATGCGCATCACGAAGATCCAGACCAGCAGCTGCACCTGCACCACCGGGTCGTGCACACCCATCAGGATGAAGGTGATCAGCGCCACGCCGGTCACGCCGTAGGTCTCGAAGCCGTCGGCGCTCGGGCCGACCGAGTCACCGGCGTTGTCGCCCACGCAGTCGGCAATCACGCCGGGGTTGCGGGCATCGTCTTCCTTGATCTTGAAGACGATCTTCATCAGGTCGGAGCCGATGTCGGCGATCTTGGTGAAGATGCCGCCGGCAATGCGCAGCGCGGCCGCGCCCAGCGACTCGCCGATGGCGAAGCCGATGAAGCAGGGGCCCGAGTACTCGCGCGGGATGAAGAGCAGGATGCACAGCATGATCAGCAGTTCCACGCTGATCAGCAGCATGCCGATGCTCATGCCGGCGCGAAGCGGAATGGAGTAGAGATTGTAGGGCTTGCCGCGCAGGGCCGCGAACGCCGTGCGCGAGTTGGCGAACGTGTTCACGCGGATGCCGAACCAGGCCACGCCGTAGCTGCCGGCGATGCCGACGAGGCTGAACAGCAGGATGATGCCGACGCGGAACGCCTCCATCTGCAGCAGCGTGCCGAAGTACAGCACGATCACCACGGCGATGAACGCTTCCAGGATCAGGATGAACTTGCCCTGGGTGATCAGGTACGTCTTGCATGTCTCATAGATGAGCTCCGACACCTCGCGCATGGCGCGATGCACCGGGAGGTTCTTGAGCTGCATGTAGATGAACAGGCCGAACAGCAGGCCGAAGGCACAGAAGGCCAGGCCGATGGCCAGCAGGGTGTAGCCGTTCATGCCGCCCAGGAAGAGGACGCTCTTCATGTCCGGCAGCACGAGGTTGGCTTCGCCGCCGGCGGCGTGGACCGGCGCGCTGGTGGTTTGGGCAGAAGCGGCACTGGCCTCCGACGCCGGTGCTGCGGTTTGCCCGTCGGCCATCATGGGCAGTGCGAGAACGGCCACGGCGGCCAGGGCCACCAGCGCGCGGGTCAGACGAGCGGAGACGACACGCTTCATCAGGCCCGCTGCGAGCCAACTGTGCATCATAGTCCTCCAAAGAAGGTCAAACTGGGAGTTGGTAGTCTGGCAAGACGCCGGAATCGGGCGATCCCGGTCACGCGCTGCTGCAACAGAACCGTCACTTGAGGATTGGCCGCGTCGGAGCCACTGGCCTGGCCTGAGGAGCAGCAATGCCCCCGAAGCCACCGCACCGACTCGTGCCGTCCTCGCACGCCGGAGCAGCCAGAATCACGAACCGCCGGAACGCAACATGGGAAAGCTAGACGGGTCCCGCTTTTCTGTACAGGGTGACGCGATCATCGCTGTTGCGCGGCGCGTGGGCGGCACAGTCGGCGCCGCATCCTGTACGGGACCTCGCCCTACATCGGCGCTTCCGCCGAGATCCACGTCGTGTCGCGCACGGGTGTGCCGTCGGCGCGCACCGCGGGGCGAAACCGGACCTCGGCCAGCATCTCGCGGATCTTCCTGTTGTAGCCGTTGTCGCGGGACGGCGTGAACGAGATGAGCGTGGCGTTTCCCTGCTCGTCGACGTCGAAGAAGGCCACCAGCTTGTAGGGGCGCACCTTCCCGGGAACCGGAATGGGCAGGATGGCCAGGTTGGTGACGGTCGGCGGGTAGACCTTTCCGGCGCCACCGCCGGTACCGGGGCCCACGCCCGAGCCGCGACCGGTTCCAACTCCCGAACCGACGCCGCCCCCGGAGCCGGGACCGGATCCCGCACTGCCATCCTTGCCGCTCCCGCCTCCCACGCCGGCTACCACGCTGGCATCCGGTACCGGTGCCGACGGTTGCGGCGCCGGTGGGGTGGGTTCGGGCTGCGGTGGCGGAACGACCGGCGGCTTCACGGCAGGAACCTCGGGCTTCGGCGTGGCGGCCGCGGCGGGAGCCACGCGCACGAAGCTGACCCGCTCCCCGCCGGTGCCGCCACTGCCGCCCCCGCCGCCACCCGCGGGGCCAGGACCGCCGGCTCCCTCGTGCACAGGCACGAGCACCTGGCGCGCGACGAACGGCCCCACGATCAGGAACAGGAGAAGCGCGTGGATGACCACGGACGCGAGGACGCCCTGCCACTTCCCTTCCTCGCGCTTGGGAAGGCCGACTGGAGGACGAAGCGGCGGGCGTTTGGGACGGGAGTCTGTCAACGGGGCCTGAAAGACGGTAGGTGGTTGGTAGTTGGCGGCAGGCGGTGGGCGGTGGGCGGTGGGCTGCCTACAGCGTACAACGTAAGGCGCAGAGCCTGGAGCTTCTTCTCAACTCTACACCATCCCCACCACTTAAGCAGTACGGCGGGCTCGCCCGGTTGGGTTCGCCCGCCGCCTTGCTACCCCGTCCTTCGGGGAAACGTGCCCTACTTGGCCTTCGGCGGTACGCCGATCACCTTGACGCCGGCGCCGCGCGAGACGTCCATCGCGTAGATCACGTCCTTGTACTTCACCGTCGGATCACCCTTGATGAAGATGATCTTGTCGGGGCGATCCTGGTAGACTTCCTTGAGCCGCCGGAAGAGACTCTCCTTCGTGTTCGGTTCCTTGTTGATGGCGAACTGGCCATCCGGCAGGACCTCGAGCACGATCTGGTCGGGGTTCGGGTTCACCGGACCCTCAGGCGGTGTTGGATCCGGCAGCTGAACGTCGAGCGCCTTCCGGCTCATCGGGATGATGAGCATGAAGATCACCAGGAGCACCAGCAGCACGTCGATCATCGGCGTGAGGTTGGGCTCGGCGTTGAGACCGCTCCGGCTGTCGCCAGACGAGAAACTCATGGTGGGTTGCCTCCCTTCACCTGGATCATCGCACCGGTCAGGTTGTCCGCCTCGACGAGCGAGCGGGTCCCCGGCACCTGGTCGGTGATCATCCCGGTCACGCGCACGCCCGACCGGGCGGCGATGTCGAGGGCGTCGATCACCTTCTCGTACTGCAGCTCGTTGTGCGCCTTCAGGTACATGATCTTGTCGACGGTGCGGTTTTCGTAAATCTTCACCAGCAGCGTCTCGAGATCCTCGTTCTGGATGGGCTTCTTGTTCAGGTAGTACTTGCCTTCGGAGTCAATGCCGAGCACCTGGTCCGCATCCTCTTCGGGATGCGGCGCCAGGTTCTGGCCCTGCGGCGGGATCGCGTTGAAGCCCGCGTTGATGGCCGGAATGACCAGCATGAAGATGATGAGGAGCACGAGCATCACGTCGATCATCGGCGTCACGTTCGGCTCCGCCTTGACGTCGCCGCCTCCAGTAATCTTCATCGACATAACCGTCCTCCCTCTGGTTGCGGGTCAGGTCAGACGGGGGACTTGCCGGCGTTCTGCGCCGCGGTGTTGAACTCGCGGGTGAAGCGCGACCGGCCGAACTCGCCCGACACGCCCTTGATGAGGTAGTCGATCATTTCCTTCGACGAGTACGTCATTTCGGCCGTGATATTGTCGATCTTGGTCTGGAAGTAGTTGAACGCCCACACCGCCGGGATGGCCACCAGCAGGCCGAAGGCGGTCGTGATGAGGGCCTCCGAGATGCCGGCCGCGATCGAGCTGATGCCGCCGCCGCCGCCCGCCGCCATGCCCTGGAAAGCGTTCACGACGCCCATCGTGGTGCCCAGCAGGCCGACGAACGGCGCCGTGGCGCCCGTCGTCGCGAGCATCGCCAGGCCGCGCTTCATGAGCACGATCTGCATGAGCATTTCACGCTCGACCGCACGTTCGGCCGAGTTGATGTCGGATACCGTCACCGAGCCGTCCTGAATGAGCGGCCTGATCTCCTCCAGCGCCCCGCCAAGGACCACGGCGACGTGAGACTTCTTGTAGCTCTCGGAGAGCTTGATCGCCTCGTTGAGGTTGTCTTCCTCGAGGAACTGCGAGAACTCCGGCGCGAACTTGCGCGTCTGCGACTGGGCGGCGCGCAGGTACCACCACTTCTGCACCGCGATGGACAGCGACCACACCGACATGATCATCAGCGTGTACACGATGCCCTTGGCGAAGGCACCCATCGTCTGGTAGAGATCGATCAGGGACATTTCCATAAGATCTTCGCTCCTGCGGGTTCTGAGTGTGGTACCGGCTACTTCTGGATGGCAAAGACGAACGGCTGCTGGACAAGCTGCTTCACCTTCTTTCCGCCGACCTCGGCCGGGAGGAAACGCATCCCGGGCAGGGCATTCTTGACGGCCAGGGCGAAGAGCTCATGTGTGGTCTTGAGCACCTTGAACGATCCGTTCTCGGCGCGCCCTGTAGTGTCGACGACGAACTGGGCGAGCACTTCGCCCTCCACGCCGGCCGACTTCAGGATTTCCGGGTAGCGCGGCGCCGACGATCCGGGCGCCGAGACCACCGGCTTCTCCACTTGAAATTCGAAGTACGTCTGCGTCTGGTCGGTGGGGACGATGCCGCCGATGATGCCGCTCGCCTTGCCGCCCTGCACGCCCTTGCCGGAGAAGTCACTCTCGTTCGTGACCGACCTCGACAAGTCGATCTCGGGAATCATGTCAGGGATGTTGATGGGCGCCGTCAGCACCTGGAAGCCTTTGACGATCGGTGCAGCCAGCTCTTCCTGTGGCGGCGGCTTGTCCGGCTTCGGCTCGTCCTTCTTCACCTCGACGAAGTCGATCGCCTGGTCCTTCGCCTCTTTCAGCTTCTCGCCGGCGTTGGCGGTCGCCACGACCGCACCCCAGAGCAGAAGGCCGTGCAGCACAAAACTGGCGAAAGACCCACCGGCCGTCTTCGGCTTTACTGCCTTCGACTCGAGCAGGTTGTTGAACACTACGCACCCCGTTGGTGACTGCGGTGAAACGCGTTCGGTGGTTCGTGCGGGATATTCTACCCTCGCCAGATGAGGGCAGTAACCGCAGGAACATTAAGTTTTGCTTAACGCGGAGTTACGAATTGGCAGGGGGTAGTTCTTCGTCGCTCCCCGGCGCCGGAAGCGTAACGGTGAAGGTGGAGCCCCGTCCGAGGCGCGACGCCACCGTGATCGACCCTCCGTGGGCGTGCGCGATCCATTGACTGATCGACAGGCCGAGTCCCACGCCGCTGTGCTCCATGGAACGCGAGCGCGCTCGGTCGGCTCGCCAGAAGCGATCGAACACGTACGGTAGATCGGCCCCGGCGATGCCGATGCCGGTGTCGGCCACCGCGAACTCGGCCACGTCGCCGCGGCGCACGAGCGACAGTTCCACCCTGCCGCCCTTGCCGGTGTACTTCACGGCGTTGGTGACCAGGTTGAGGAACAACTGGCGCAGTCGCAGCGGGTCGCCCATCACCGACACCGGCTCGAGGATCGGGACGCTCACCTTGAGACCGGAGGCCTCGCCGAGAATCTGCGCCGTCTCAGCGACGTCGCGCACCAGCGGCTCGAGCCGCACCAGTTCGCGGTGCAGGTCGAACCGGCCTTCGTCCGAGCGCGCGAGCGTCAGCAGCGACTCCACCAGGTCAGCCATGCGAGCCGTTTCCTGCAGCGCCTCCTCCAGCGCCACCGGCCCGTCGATGGAGCGGGGACCGGACGCCATGGCGCGCTCGATGTCGGCGCGCAGGACCGTGAGCGGCGTCTTGAGTTCGTGGCTGGCGTCGGCCGTGAACCGCCGCAAGCCGGCGAACGACTGCTCGAGGCGAGCGATCATGGCGTTGAGCGTCGCCGCCAGCCGTGCCAGTTCATCGTCGCTCTCGGCCACCGGAAGCCGCTTGTGCAGCGAACGGCCGTCGGTGATCGCCGACACATCCTGAATGAGGGCGTCCACCGGGCGCAGCGCGCGGCCGGTGATCATGTACGCCACCGTGACGCTGAGCGCGATGACCAGCGGCACGATCAGCAGGAACACCACGGGCAGTTCACTGCGCAGGAACGAGAGTCCGCTGGTGGATGCGCCGGCCACGATCATCTGGATGGGGATCTCCGGCGTCACGGCCGTGAAACGCGCATACACCAGCAACTGCACGTTGGCCAGCGTGACGATGGCCAGCGGCCGGTCGGCGCTGAGCTTGAAGATGGCCTCCGACAGCCCATTGAGGTCGTCCGGCGTGAGCTGGCGCACGGCAAACGAC
>ERZ1292630.1696-Hain-H41-02um-R3-1696-length-21250-cov-5_pt1 | contig 21250 bp, 16 predicted proteins | sample MGYA00564408_ERZ1292630 | MGnify/ENA primary metagenome ERZ1292630 (study PRJEB36523, sample SAMEA6512641) | groundwater metagenome | collected 2019-01-08 | study: AquaDiva: Metagenomics assemblies of 32 groundwater samples
CTAATATCTTGCTCCGGAACTGAATGCCCGCCGCGATGAACTCTTTCCTTCACACGCTGGATCGCAAGTTCGACTCGGGGCAACCATAAGAATATCAGGTGAATCCGGTATCCGCCAGCTCGGAGCTTCTTGAAAAGAGACAGATAGCTTCGGCCGGATAGAGTCGTCTCGAACGCGAACGTGTGGCGCTGTGCCGATAGCTCGTCGATCCTGTGAAGCATGATGCGTCCCGCCTCGATCGCGGCAGCCCCCGGTGAGAATGGGGAAAGCCCGCCCGCGATGAGATCGGCATTCACGAACTCCTGGCACTTCGCATGGTTCGGAAGAAATTCCCGAGCGAACGTCGTCTTGCCGGCTCCATTGGGTCCCGCAATGACGAACAGCTCCGGAGGAGTCTTCATAAGATTCTCAGACCATTGTATAAAATTCAACTAGGCGACCTGGCATGCGTTTGGGCCCTAGCCACAAGCCGCGTCCGGCTCTCGGGGCGGCCGTACCCCATAATGATCTGGAAGAGGTATCTGTCGCAGAATAAGATAACCGAAAGGCCATCGAGACTTCCCTTTTGCAACAAATTTCATCGCAATTTTGCAGCTGGCGATTTGGTGACTACGTTGATTCCCGCCCCCGCAACCAATTTAGGCTTTCGAACCCGAGACGAGAAATGTCGGGACCTCACCCACCGAAAGGTGGGTTTTGTGTTTTATGGGTGGGAGCAATCCCCGGCGTCAGTCGAGGCGGTAGCCCAGACCGACGACGCTGACGACGTGGGAGGAGAAGTTCTTGCCGAGCTTCCGCTTGATGCGGGACATGTGGACCTGAACAGTGCGGGGATCGTTGTAGGTCTCGGACTCATAGCCCCAGACGCTCTCTAAAAGGAAGTTCGTCGAATTGACGTGCCCGCGACGCTTGAGCATGGCGGTGAGCAGGTCGAACTCCTTGCGCGTTAATGCCACCGAGCGCTTGCCGACCTTGACGAGGCGGGCGCTGACGTCGACCGAAATTCCGAGATACTTCATTGTCTGGGAGGCTTCCTTGGGCGCACGGTAGCGCGCCAGGACGACGTCGATCTTGGCCAGGAGCAGGTGCTCGGAGAGGGGCTTGAGAATGTAGTCGTCTGCCCCCCCTCGCAGTCCCGCGACCTGGTCGCCGAGCTCGGTCTTGGAGCCGGAAATCAAGATCACCGGCGTATGAGCCAGGCGTGCGTCGGCGCGCAGCAAGGTGCAGAGCTTGCGCCCGTCCGCGTCGCCCAGCAGAACATCCATGAGGACCATGTCGGGCTTCAGGCGCCCGGCCGTTTCCACGACTTTTTCGCCGCAGGTCAGAACCTCGATGTCCCAGCCGGCGCGCTTGAGCCAGGCGATGACGGGCCGGCGAATGTTGACATCGTCGTCAACAAGCAGCAGCGTTTTCGACATGAAACAAATTATATCAGTTCAAGGGGATTTAAGACCTTGTTGAAGACAAATCAACGGGCGTATTGCATAATGTCCCCAAGGCGCTTTCTTCGCGCGCCGCCGCCGCCAAGACACTGATCGCCGGCGTCCCAATATTCAAGGAGAGGAGAAATAACGTGCTTAAAGAATTCAAAGCCTTCGCAATGAAGGGAAATGTCCTGGACATGGCCATCGGCGTCGTTATCGGCGCCGCGTTCGGCAAGATCGTCTCGTCGTTCCTTAATGACGTGATGATGCCGCCCTTGGGCATGCTGACCGGCGGCGTGGACTTCACGCAGCACAAGCTGGTGCTCAAGGCCGCCGACGAGGCCGGCAAGACCGCGGCCGTGACGCTTAACTTCGGGGCCTTCATCACGACCTTGGTGGACTTCACCATCGTGGCCTTCGCGGTGTTCATGCTCGTCAAGGGCCTGAACTCCTTGAAGCGGGCCGAGCCCGTCGCCGCCCCGGCGCCGACCGAGAAGCAGTGCGGGGAATGCCTGCAGAATATCCCCCTCAAGGCCAAGCGCTGCTCCCATTGCGCCCAGCCCCAGCCGACCTGACCGTCACGATCCGATCAAGGAGAATCAAATGAAAATCATCACAGCCGTGCTCGCCGCAATGCTCGCCGTCGGAATGTCCGGATGCTGCTTCGTTTCCGGCGGTCGTTCCCCCAAAGCCGCCACCGCCGCACCCGCACCCGCGCCCACGCCCGTCGCCGCCGCACCGGCGCCCGCGCCCGTGCCGGCTCCCGTCGTCGCGGACTCCGACAAGGACGGCGTGCCCGACGCCGCCGATCGCTGCCCGGCAAGCCCCGCGGGCTCGGCCGTCAACGCCGTCGGCTGCCCGAAGGGAGAGAAGGTCACTATCGCCCTGCGCGTCGAGTTCGACACGAGCATGTCGATCGTCAAACCGGAGTACGACGACCAGCTTAAGAAGGTCTCCGACTTCCTGAAGACCTACCCTGACACCAAGGCCGAGGTCGAGGGCCACACCGACAGCCTCGGCTCGGTCGAATCCAATAAGGCGCTGTCCCAGCGCCGCGCCGAAGCCGTGCGCCAAGCCCTGATCGACCGCTTCGGCGCCGACGGCTCCCGACTGACCGCCGTCGGCTACGGCCCGGACCGTCCGTTGACGGGCAACGACACCGTCGCGGGCCGCGCGCAGAATCGCCGCGTCGTGGCGAGTTTTACGGGAATCAAGGAGTAGCCCTGAGGGAGGGCCGTCCTGACGGCGGGACGGCCCTCCTATCGCGGCTTGTCGAGAATTCCCCGGACCTGATCGGGCAAGGTCAGCGGATTGAAAGGCTTGGAAATGATCCCGGCGGGATTTAAGGAGCGGTAATGATCGAGAGCGGCGGCATCGGAGGCACCGGACAGGAAGATCACGGGAATGTTCTTCGTCCGATCGTTGCCCCGAAGCTTCAGAAGAACGCCGGGGCCGTCGAGGACCGGCATCTGACCGTCAAGGAGGATCAAGTCGGGAGGTGCCGCCTCGGCCAATGCCACGGCCTGGGCGCCGTCGGCCGCGCAGACGACCTCGTGGCCGCCTTTTTTCGTGAGGCTCAAAGCGGCGATTTTAAGCATCGTCGGGTCATCGTCGGCGACCAATATTCTCATTCGTTCTTTCTCCCGGAGCTATACTAGCAATCTGAAAACGAAGTGCTACAATCGCATTATGCCGGGTAAAAAAATACTGGTCATCGATGACGACAAGGCCATCCATTCGATCTTTCGCGCGCTATTGGCCGGGGAAGGTCATCAGGTCCTCGCCGCCCTCGACGCGATGCAGGGCCTAATGCTGACGAGGCAAAACCAGCCCGACCTCGTCGTCCTCGACATGAACATGCCGGCGGGCGGCGGGATCTCCGTCTATGAGCGCCTGCGCACGCTCAGCGGCACCTTCCAGACTCCGGTCCTCATCTACACGGCCGCGCCGCTCGAGCAGGTCCGCTCGCTCATCCCGGACGGACTCAGCGTCGCTTTCCTGTCCAAGCCCCAGTCCGCGTCGGAGCTGAAGGCAGCCGTCGAGCGCATGCTCGCCCCGGGATTTAAATGAGCCCGGCTCCCGCCTCCGCCGCGAAAAACCTGCGCCAGGTCCTGATCCTGGAGGACGATCAAAATGTCGTCAAGCTCGTGACCATGGCTTTGTCTCGGGCCGGGATGGTCTCGAACTGCGCGACCAGCCTCGAGGGGCTCGACAAGGCGCTGGCGGCCGGCTCTCCCGACCTCATCATCCTCGACGTCAACCTGCCCGACGGCAACGGCTTCGAGGCCTGCCGTCGTTTGCGCGGGCTTCCAGCGACCGCGCACGTGCCCATCATCTTCCTGACCCAGCGCAACGCGGTGGAGCACCGCCTGCGCGCCTTCCAGCTGGGCGCCCAGGACTACGTGATCAAGCCCTTCTCCGTGGAGGAGCTCGTCGTGCGGGTCCAGGCGCATCTGATGCTCAAGATCCAGCGCGATGAGAGGGAGTCCAAGCTCTCGGAGCTGGCCCTGCACGAGCGCGTGCAGACCGACCTGATGGACATGGTGATCCACGACATCCGCACGCCGATCTCCACCATCAAGATGACTTTATCCATCCTCGCCTCGGATGGGGCGATCGACGCGGCCCAGCATAAGCAGCTGATCGCGATGGCCGGCGACGCGACGGAGGCCGCGCTTCTGATGCTCAACGACCTCATGGATCTGCGCGCCGGAAGGCTCAGCACCACGCTCGCGCCCTTCCCCATCGAGCGTCCCCTGCGCCGCGCAGCGGGCATACTCGGCGCGAAGGCCGCCAAGCGCGACATCACCCTCGAGATCAAGACCTCCCCCGAGCAGGGCCGCGTCGTGAGCGAGGAGAAGATGCTCATGCGCGTCGTCTTGAACCTGCTCGGCAACGCGATCAAGTTCACGCGCAAGGCCGCCCCCATCGAGATGAGCCTGGTCCATGCCGATGGCCGCCTGCGCCTGAGAGTCGCCGACCGGGGGCTCGGAGTCCCCGCGGCGGAACGGGAACGGATCTTCGAGAAATTCGCGCGCGCGGGCGCGGCGGCCGAGTCGGCCCCCGGCACCGGCATCGGGCTCTCCTTCTGCCGCCTGGCGGCAGAAACCCTCGGGGGAAAGGTCTGGGTCGAGGAGCGGCCCGGCGGCGGCAGCGTCTTCATCTTCGACATCCCCGCGCATGCCGACCTTGCCGGCAACGAGGCCGCCGAGCTGCTCGGTCCCGAGGTCATGAAGGAGTACCGCGACGACTGCCACACCCAGCTCCTTGCCCTCGAGGTCTCCCTCAACGCGAACGCTCCGCCTACGCCGGAACAGCTCGAAGCGGTCCGCCTGGCGGCACACCGCCTCGCCGGCTCGGCGGGAACCTACGGCTACGCCGAAGCCAGCCGCGTCGCCGCCAGCCTCGAGCACCGCGTGCTCGATTCGAAGAAGGCCGATCCCGCGCTCGCTCCGCAGGCCGAGGAGCTCCGCCTCGCCCTGAGCGAAATCCGCCGCGCCCTAGAGCTTTAGGACCGGCTTGGCGCGCAGCTGCCTGGCCGCGTCCGTCAGCTCGGCCTCGAGCGCCGCGATCAGCGCGTCCGCGCCCTCAAGCCGCTTCTCGCGCCCCATGGTTTCGAGCTTGAGCGCCAGCTGCTGGACCTCGACGGCGCCGAGATTGCCCGAGGCGCCCTTCAGGCTGTGGGCCTGCTTCTCGATGGCCGACGCGTCGCCGGCGCGCGCGGCCGACTGCAGGGTCGCAATCCGCCCCTCGGCGTCCTTGATGAAGTCTTCGACGAGCGCGGTGATCTCGGTCTCGTCGCTGAGTTCGCGCAGGCCCGAGAGCGCGGCGGGATCGACGGTCGGGGTCCAGCGCCCGATCGTCGCGGCGAGGTTGTCGATGCGCACGGGCTTGGAGACGTAGTCGTCCATCCCGGCGGCGAGGCACTTCTCGCGGTCGCCCTCAAGGGCGTTGGCGGTCATGGCGACGATGACCGTCCTTCGCCCCCCCGACTTCTGGCGCGCGCGGATGATCTTCGTCGCCTCGAAGCCGTCCATCTCCGGCATCTGGCAATCCATGAGCACGAGATCGTAGGGCATCGTGGAAACGGCCTCGACGGCCTCGCGACCGTTGGCCACGGTGTCGGCCTTGCAGCCCAGCTTCTGCAGCTGCAGCAGGGCGACCTTTTGATTGATGACGTTGTCTTCCGCGATAAGGATGCGCAGGTTCGCCCATGACGAGCGTTTGGCCACGGGTGCGGCCTTGACCAGGGCCGGCCGGCCCCTGCCGGCCGCAGTCGCGCCGCCCGCAGACGGCCGGATGCTCAGCACGTCGGAGATCGCGTCGAACAAAGACGACTTGCGCACGGGCTTGGTGAGGGCGCCGCTGAAGCCCTGCTTGATCAGCTCATCACGCCCCAAGGTCGTCGACATGGAGCTGAGCAGGATCAGCTTGAGGCCGGAGAGCGCCGGGTCCTTCTTGATCACAGCGGCGAGCTCCGTGCCATCCATGGCCGGCATCTGCATGTCGACGAGAGCAAGCACGAACGGGTCCTTCTCGGCAATGGCGGCGCGCAGGGCGCCCACAGCGGCCTTGCCGCCATCGACGGCAACGGGGCGCATGCGCCAGGATGAGGTTTGGTGCGTGACGATCTCGCGGTTGGTGGCGTTGTCATCGACGATGAGCACGCGCACGCCCTCGACCTCGGGGATCTCCGCCAAGGGCACGGCCTCGCCCTTTTGCATGACCACCTCGATCCAGAACGTCGAGCCCTTGCCCGGGACGCTGTCGATGCCGACCGAGCCCTGCATCAGCTCCACGAGCTTCTTGGCGATGGCCAGGCCCAGGCCCGTGCCGCCGTACTTGCGCGTCGTGGAGGCGTCGGCCTGCGAGAAGGCCTTGAAAAGCTTGGCCTTCCCGGCCTCATCGATGCCGATGCCGCTGTCCTGGACCTCGAAGCGCACGCGCACCGAGGCGGCGTCCTCGGAGAGCTTGCGCAGGCGCAGGGACACCTCGCCCTTCTCGGTGAACTTGATGGCGTTGCTGACGAAGTTGCTCAGGATCTGGCGCAGGCGCCCGGCGTCTCCGCGCAGCCGCGGGGGCAGGCCCTCTTCGACGGCCGCGGCGATCTCAAGGCCCTTGTCCTGGGCCCGGGCCGCGAAGAGCATGGCGACCTCCTCGGCGACGATGCGTGGGTCGAAATCGAGGACCTCGAGCGGCATGCTGCCGGCTTCCATCTTCGAGAAGTCAAGGATGTCGCCGATGATGGCGAGCAACGATTCGCCGGCGTTTCGTATCGTCTCGCCGAACTCCCGCTGCTGAGGGGAAAGCTCGGTGTCCATGAGCAGGCCGGTCATGCCGATGACGCCGTTCATCGGCGTGCGGATCTCGTGGCTCATGTTGGCGAGGAACTCGGCCTTGGCCTTGGCCAGGTCGAGCGCCGCGTCGCGGGCCTTACCCAGCTCTTCGCTCGCGCGCCGGGACTCGCTGACGTCGACGGCAATGCCCAGGAACCCGCTCATCGCCCCATTCGCGTTGTGCAAGGCGGTGATGGTCAGCTTGACGGGGAAATGGGTCCCGTCCTTGCGGACATAGGTCCATTCGCGCGAATCGAAGCCGCCCTGGCGGGCGGACTCGACGAAGACGTCGAAGCCCTCGATGGGACGGCCATACTCCATCGACAGAAGCTTGCCGCGGGCCTCGACCTCCTCGCGGATATGGATGAGCGCCGGCGACTGGCCCCGCATCTCCGCGGCGCTGTAGCCGAGGAGGTTCTCCGCCCCCTTATTGAAGACCGTGATGTTTCCTTGGAGATCGGTGGCGATGATGGAGACCTGAGTGGCGTTATCGAGCACGGCCTGAAGTCTCGACCCGGCCTCGGCGGCGGCGGCCTCGGCTTGCTTGCGCGCCGTGATGTCGACTGCGTACTTGACCACCTTGGTCGGCCTGCCATCGAGGCCTATAATCGGATTGTAGGAGCCCTTGATCCAGACCTCCTTGCGGTTCTTGCCGTAGCGCTTGTACTCGCCGGACAGGTGTACGCCGCTCTTGAGCTTGGCCCAGAAATCCCTGTACTCGGGCCCGGCCGCGTAGGCCTCGTCGCAGAACATACGGTGATGCCTGCCTTTGACCTCATCGAGGGTGAAGCCCGTGGTCGCGAGGAAGTTCAAGTTGGCGTCAATAATCGTGCCGTCGAGGTTGAATTCGATGACGGCCAGGGACTTGCCGATGGCGCTGACCTGGCCCTCGAAGTCGGCGCTCAGGAGCTTACGGTCGGTGATGTCATTGCGGATGGCGACGTACTGGACCGGCTTGCCGTCCTCGCCCATGAAGGGAGTGATGGTCGTGTCGACCCAATAGATACCCCCGCTCTTGTTGCGGTTGCAAATCTCGCCGCGCCAGGTCTTGCCCGAGCTGATGACGTCCCACATCTCTTTGAAGAAGCCGTGGGGATGATGGCCGGAGTTGACGATCTTGTGCGTCTTGCCGATGAGCTCCTCGCGCGAGTAGCCGGAGATCTTGGTGAAAAGATCGTTGCAGGACACTATGCGCCCCGCCGCGTCGGTCACGACCACGATCGCCGAGGAATCGAGGGCCGTCTGCAGGTCGACGGTCGCCTTCATCGATCTCTGCAAGGCCTTTTCGGAGCGCCGGCGGCGCAGGAATTCGCCGAGCTGGCTGCCGACGGAGGAGAGCAGCCCGACGAGTTCCGGGTCGGGCTCGGCCGGGGAGTTGTCAAAGAATTCGATGACACCTTCGACCTTGTCGCCGATCATCACCGGCACCGCGAGGCCCATGCGGATGCCCTCTTCGCGGGCGGCCTTGATGCGCGGGAAATTCGGGTCCGCGATCACATCGGCGATCCAGGCAGGCTTGGCCGCAACCCAGGTCCGTCCCGGCAGGCCCGTGCCGGATTTAAAACGCATCTCGCGCGACTGGCGGCTAAATGGCGAGCTCTTGCCGCCTGTGCTCCAGAAATGAGAGCAGTACAGTTCGCCGCCCGCGTCGTCGAGCTCCCAGGCTCCAGCACAGGTCCAGTCCATCGCCGCGCCGATGCCCTCCAGAACGCCCTCGAGCCCCTCGCGCCAGGTCGTCGCCTGCGCCAGCGCCTTGGTCGCCGCGAACTGCGCGGCCAGGCGCTTCTGCGTGCGCGTCTGGATGGTGACGTCGCGCAATACGCTGCTGACATAGTGCGTCCGCCCTTCCTGCGCGTGAGCGCAAGAGCGGCCGCGGACCAGGACGAGCGCTCCGCAGCGAGCTTGGAAGACGGCGTCGATTAGAACGCAAGCGCTGCCCGCGATCGCCTGGGCCATGCCTTCGACGTACCTCTCCCGGGACCTGGGTGCAACGAGGTCGTAGATGTTGACCTTGCCGAAATCGGTCTCGGTCAGGCCGAGCGCGGCCAGCAGCGCCGAGTTGGCGTAGATCAAGGTCCCCTTATCGTCGGAGTGGAGGACTAGGTCCGTCGTCTCGTCGAGCAGGTCCTTGTATTTCGACTCATTCTCGGCGGCCTTCGTCAGCGCCTCTGCGAGGGTGACATTCGCCATCTCACGCTCGACCATGGCCGCCAGGTCGCGCAGCACCTGACGCTGCAGAGGCGTCAGTTGGCGAGGCTTTGTGTCGATGAGGCAGAGCGTCCCCATGCGCTGGCCGTTGGGCGCGGACAACGGGGCGCCGGCGTAGAAACGAAGCTTCGGGCCGCCGAGCACCAGCGGGTTGTCGGCGAAGCGGGGATCCTTGGCGGTATCCTCGACGATGAAGCTCTCGGTCCCGAGGATCGCGTGCCCGCAAAACGAGATGTCTCGCGGGGTCTCGGCCGCGTCGAGGCCCTGACGCGACTTGAACCACTGGCGCTCGGCGTCGACGATGCTGACCAGGACGATGGGGACCTCGAAGATCGACTGGGCCACGCGCGTGATGCGGTCGTAGCGCTCCTCCGCTGCGGTGTCGAGTATTTTGAGCGCTCTCAGCGTTTCGAGGCGCTTGGCCTCGTCAGGCGGATTCTTCGGATTTTCCATGGCTCATTGGCATCCTCGCCGGCATTGAAGTATGGCTGTCATTGAGAAACAATTCAAGTTAAATCCGGCTCAACAAACGGGCCGGACCTTGACCGCTTCGGCATCATCCGGCCCGCCCACGCGCCGCCGCATGGCTTTGATACAATCGTCAAGCGTGGCGAGATATTGGATATATCTAAACAACAAGGTCGCCGGTCCCTTCGCCGTTGACGATCTGTTGAAGCTGCCCGGCTACCACCCTAAGTCTTTGGTCTCCCCCGAAGAGCCCGGCGGCGGCCGTGGAGGGTGGAACCTGGCCTCGAATATCACGGAGCTGACTGCCCCGCGCCCCGTGGCGCCGGTTCCGCCCGCGACGCCCGAGCCTGACCCTCTCAGCGTGAAAGATCTCTCCGAAGTCGGCAAGCTTCTGGAACGAGCCTCTCGCCTGGAAGCGGAGATCGCACGACTGCAGGAAGAGCTCGGGAAGACCTCCGCCGCGAAGGCCGCGGCCCAGGCGAGCCCGGAGTTTCCAGGCGAGATCCGACGCATGGTCGCCGAAAAACAGCGCGTCGACACCATCATGGTCAAGATCGAGGCCATGACCGCGCCGCCGTCGGCCGAGGCCTTTCCGGCGGCCGACCGGCCCCCCGTGATCCTAAGCATCGACGACGACCGCAACATCCGGCGGCTGCTGAAACTGCGCCTCGAGCTCAAGGGCTGCCAAGTCATCTTGCAAGAGAACGGCCCCGAGACGCTCGAGTATCTTGGCAAGCCCTCCAACCCCAAGCCTGATTTGATCGTCTGCGACGTGATGATGCCCGGCATGGACGGCTACGAAGTCTGCCGCAAGATCCGCGCCCTCGGCATCACCGTGCCCTTTCTTTTTCTCACCAGCAAAGGCTCCAGCGTCGAGAAGGTGCGCGGAATCGAAGCCGGTGCTGACGACTACATCCTGAAGCCCTTCGATCCGCACGAGCTCGAGGCGAAAGTAGCGCGACACCTGCGCAGGAAATAAGCTCGAAGGATCGTCGGTTAATACTCATGCAGCGCCAAGCCCGCGAAGGAGGGCCACGCGCTCCACAGTCGTTCGAGGCCGGGCATCAGGTTCTGGAGCCTGGAGCGGTCCTTCTGGAACGTGACCGCACTTCCCGGCAAGCGCACGGTGTGTGAGAGGCGCAATGTCCGCGCCTCCGGCACCGAGGCGAACCGGTCCAGCAGCAGGAGAATATTGGCTCCGCCGTTGGACAGAAGAACCGCCTCGCCGCTCGAAGCGGGGCGATAAGCGCTGTACTCCTCATCGGCGATCGGCCCCGACTCCAGAGCGATGCGCACACCTCGCCGCGCTCGAGCGCCCCATTCGAGGAAGGGCTGGGCGCTGCGCAGAATATCCTCGAGTCTGGTGCGGTAGTTCATGACCGTGACGCTGTCCACGTTTTCGGCCAGAGCATCAAGGACGGCCCCGGAGGAAGAGGCTTGGTTGTCCCACCAGAAAGGGATGGCCACATCCAACTTCAGGGCGCCGCCCTCGCGGCGCAACTCGCCAATAGTCTCGACATAGGCCCGGTTCCACGAATCGGGATCGAGGTGATAGCCCGCGTTGAGGTATGGCTCGATGTCGTACTGCACGCCCTCTAGGCGCGAGCCCGATGGAGCCTCCTTATTAAAGAGCGCGTACGCCGCCGCCCTCGCGCGGAATTCCGCCCGCCCCTCGGCAAGGACGGCGGCAGGGTCGCCGGCCACGGCCCAGACGCGGATGCCGCGCGCCGCTGAGGCGGCGATGAATCCGCGGAGCTGGTCAGAGTCTTCAACACGACCTGCGGGCAAGTCGACGGGCACGGTCGCAAAAACGGTGTCAGCGCCGGCGGCCGACAATTTGTTGATGAGGGCCTGCGGGCGCTTACGCCAAGCGTCAGGGTCCCAAGCCCACAAAGCACGCTCCGGCAAACGACGCAAAGATCGGGCCTCCAGACGCAGGGATCGGAGCTCAAGTCGCGCCGCGCCTGTGGGACAGAGCAAGGTCCACGATTCGACCGCGGCCAGGTCGATCCCCGTCCCGGGCAGCGCGGCGGCCGCGCCCGTCGCCGAGGCGGTGAGTTCCGAAAACATCAGCGGCTTCTCGGCCGCCGCGCGCGTCGCATCGGTCAATCCCAGGGCGAAGCTCCCGGTCGCGGCATAACCGAGCGCCGCGTTGAGCTCAGCCCCCGTCGGCACCCCGCGCGAGGCCATGCTCAGAACCACACCCGCCGGCGCCGCGCCGGCCGCGCACTCGAGTACGAGCTTGCCGGCATCTCGCCGCACGGACGCGCGCTGCTCGGTCCCGAATGCCGCGTCGGCGAGCTCCGGCAGCAGTTCCACGCCCGCGATCGCCGTCGCTCGCCCAGCCGCCTCGGCGGCGGCCGGTGCGATCTCCTCGAGGCGCAGTCCGTCTTTTGATTTCTTAGCCCGCAGCACCAGCCCCTCGCTGCTGCGCTCGAACAAAGACGCCGCGACGAAGGCGCCGGCGCGGATGCGCTTGCTCGGCAACGAGAGCGTCCTTCCCTCGCAGCCGGATAAGGACGAATCCGAGACCGTCAGCACGCGGCTCTCCCCGCCCGGCTTCAACACGCGCGACAGCAGGCGCGCCGATGCCGGAGCCGCGTCGCCCGGGCAAATCGAGATCCAGGACGCCCGCACGGGCAGGGCTGCGACGATCAGCATCATGGCCAGCAGCGGCTTCATCGGGGCGCAAGAACGACGGTCGCTTCTCCTGACAGATCCGAGATCACCAGCCGACCGTCCGCTTCGCGCACCGACAGTTGCGGCGGCTGCGAAGAGGCCAGCCGGTAGCCGGGCGGAGGAGTCAACGTCAGGCCGCGCACCGGCGCGGGCGCGCGCAGGCTCACCGTCAGCCCCGTTCCGTTGGGCGTCACGTCGAGCTCGACGCGGTCCCGCGCGGCCCAGAAGTCGCCGAAATCTTCGAGCGGGCCGAACCAGGCGCGATCCCGGAGGGCTTCGACCAAGCCCCGTTCGAAGCCGAGCTTGGGCTCGACGACGTTGGTGTGGATGAGGACCATCATGAGCGCGCCGTAGCGGGACAGCTTGCCGGCGAGCTTAAGCGCCGCGGGCAGGCGCCCTTCGAGCGGTGGAAGCTTCTCGTCTTCGATCGTCACCGGAAACTCGTAGACGGCGGATTCAGCGGAGGTCTCCCGGCCGTACGTGAGACGAAACGGAAGATGCGTCAGCGAGTTATTGGCCGTGACCGAAGAGCTGTAGCGGTATCCGCAGGCCTCGAGAGCCTGGGGCAATTGGTAGGGATTCTGCAGATGACCGGGACGAAAGCTGCGGACCGTGCTCCCGGGAATCGAGCTTTCGAGCAGATGCCGGCTGACGCGCAGCTCACCGAGGATCGTCCCGCCCTGCGTCTCGGTACGGGTCTTCACGAACGGGCGGTACTCAGGATAGCCCTCCTCTCCGCTCCCGAGGGGGAACCGTGAGAAGACCCTCGAATGGGCCACGGAATGGCTGGCGATCTCGCCCCCCATGCCGCGGAGCTCGATCAATTCGGCAACGGCGCGCTCATTGAAGAACGCGGCGTCGTTCCAATCACGGATGTACTTCGTCTGTATGAAATAGGTGGCCCGCACGCCGGCCTTGCGCTCGTACTCGGCGTAGCGCAGGGCGTTGGCCACCGAGTGCGCGTAGTCGACGTCATGAGTCAGGACCACGGAAAGGTCTTTGCCCTCGGGAACCGTGTGCAGGATGACCGCCGACGGCTCGCCCGCGCGATAGATATTGGTGATCAAGCGCAGGATCACGTCGATGGCGGGCTCGAACTCGTTGACGTAGGCGCGCGCGATGCCCTGCTCGCGGTTGTTGTAGCCCTTGAGAATGAGGAACCCCGGGTCGACGCCGAACGCGTACGCGCCTCCCCGCCCCACGAGCCGGGAGGTCACCGCCGCCGTTCCGTCCTCAAACCGAGCCAGGGGAGGATCGAGGGCGCCGATATAGCCGACGCTGCCCACCGTCTGGTCGGCGTGCTGGGGATTGGAAAAGTGGAACCGGCGCTCGCGCTCGTCGTCGAGGCCGCGGGCGGCGGGGTTGGAGCCGTCGAGCTCGATGCGTCCGCGCGTCCGAGAGGGCGCGATCGAGGCGAAGCCGAAGACCCCCTGCAAGCCGCCGCCTTCGACGTCCACCGCGATCAAGGTGCCGCCCATCTCCGGGAATTTCGCCAGGGCGCCGAGCGCCTCCGGCGTCAGGACCTTGCCCGAGACGATCGGATAGACCAGGACGACGCGGTGGCGAAGCGCATCCTTGTAGTCACGCGTGATGCGAAACGGCACGCCCATCGACTTGAGTCCATGGACGAGCCCCAACCAGGCTGAGTCCGGATCCGTGAGAAGGATGACGAGCCGAGAGGTCCCGCCGTCGCGGTAATCCGAATCCGCGGCGGGGCGCGGCGCCGCCATCTCCGTCTTCCCTGCCGGACCCCTCGCGCCTTTTAATACTCCCGCGGGCGCCGCCGCGGCCGGGAGCCCCCAGAGGACGGCGCACGCCGAGAGAACGAGGAGGCTGTTCATGCCGGCTTCACCTGCGCGCGTTCAAGGAGTCGAGAGCTTCTCTCGCCTCCATGTTGGCGGGATCATGGCTCAGAACCCGTTCGAACAGCGCGGCCGCGTCCGCGGCGCGCCCCTGCCGCTTATGCGTCAGGCCGAGCCCGAACAGCGCGGAGGCGTCCTCCGGCTTGGCTTGGAGGACCGCGCTGAACTCCGTCAGGGCGCGCTTCTCGTCGCCATCGCGCAGCGCGCAGTAGCCCAGGCCTGCGCGCGCCTCGATCAACGCCCCGTCGGCCTTGAGCGCGGCCGTGAACGCCTCGCGCGCGGGCGCGACGCGCCCGGCGCGGTAGTGGCACCAGCCGCGCAGCAGCAGAGCGGGCGCCGCCGGTTTCTTGAGAGCGGAAAGCTCCTCGAGGGCTTCCTCGAATCGCCTCTTTTCGAACAGAGCCTGGGCGCGGTCCAGGGCCTTCGCCTCGGAGGTGCGCTCGCCGCTGCGGATGTAGGCCGAAGAGGCCTCCCCCGAGCCCTCCATCAAGGCGCGAACGACCTTGATGCGATGCATGCCCAGGTAGCAATGAACATAGACCTTGCCGGTCGCGCTCTTGATCGCTTCCGCCGCGCCCGCCGCGTTGCGGTCATAGCCTCCGCCGAAGCGCTGCCCAAGTATGCTGCCCATCGGGAAGTTGAGAAAACGCAGCCCGAGCTCGGCCGCGTCCTTGCGCTCGGTCTTGAGCAAGGCGCCCTCGTATGGAATGACAGGATCGAGCAGGCTCACGATCGTCTCGACTCCAGCTGCGCGAAGCTTTTCGAGATCAGCGCGCGTCGGATAGGGGCCCGTGATGACGCGGGCATCGGTCTCGCTGACCTTGCCCCGAAAGAGCGCGGTCAGTGGATTGGCGGGATGAAGCAGAACCCTATAGCCCAATACGCCGACCCCGGCAAGCACGCCGACCGCTGCCAGCGCCGCCAGGACGAAGGGGAATCGTCTCATTTCAAGGTCCCCCACGAGTAGGACGCGCCCAGGCCCAAGCGCGTCACCTTCTGGCCGAACACTTTGCGCACCTCGCGCCCGCCGTAGCCATCGAGCGTGAAGCCGGCGGGCAGATGGACCGTCGCCCCTGCCGTGTAGTGATCGGCGGAAAAACTTTGCGCGCTGAGGAAAGACCCGGCCTCAAAGCCCTCGCGCGAGCGCGAGTACGACACCCAAGGGATCACGGGGCAGGAGCGCATCCACGCCGCGCGGACGCCAAACGAGGAGAGGCCTCCGCTCTCAAGGCCGCTGTCATAGTAGGTCGACGACAGACCGTACCTTCCGGTCAGCGCCAGGCCGTAGCCATCCCAGGTCAAAGACGGCGCGAAGGAAACGACCTTCGCGCGGTCGTAGCGCCTAAAGCATACCTGCGCCTCGGCGCCGAAGCCGGAGCCCAGAGGCCTTCCTCCTTCCACGCAACCGCGGAAGACGGGGAGGAGGACGTGACGCGTCCCGCCCCCGAGGGAGAAGCCCGCCCAACCGCCCAGGCTCGCAATCTTGCGCGATGCGGAGACGCCCACATCGACGTCATCGAGCGCAAAGCGATGCTCGTAGGACGCCGCGAGCGCGGCGTCCCAGCCATGAAACCGGCGGTCGCGAAAGGACAGGGAGGTCCCGTTGCCGGGGCCGGTGAAGTTATAGTTCTCATGCCCGTAGCCGCAGCGCACGGTAAAACGCTTGTCGAGGGCACAGATCGAACTGCGCAGATGCCCGCTCAGACGCGCGCGCTCCTGCGCGATTTCACGATCACCGGGATGCGCGGCCAGGCCGCCGTCGGCCAGAGCGATCCCCTCTTTGAAGCGGCCCGTATAGCCCATGAGTCTCATCAGCCCGAGGGTCGCCTCGCGGTGGTCAGGCTTCTTGGCCAGAATATCGCGGTACGCGCCTTCAGCCACGTCGTACAAACCGCTCCAAGCCAAGGCGCGCGCGTAATCGGCGCGCAGATCCAGGTCCCCCGGATTGATCTCGAGCGCCGCTTGAAGAAGCGGCGCCGCCTCCTAGGCCTTGCCCGCGGCCAGGGCCGCGCGTCCGTCCTGCGCCGGGTTGGCGACCGCCGAGCCCGCGGCGGATAGGAAAAGACCGGCCATCAACGTGAATCGGATCATCAACATGCTAACCCCCCAGCCCTGTTCGCTTCATGTCTCCCCACCCTTTCATCTTGCGCAAGTAATCCCACAACCCGAGGCAGCGGAAAAGCGTGTTCATCTGACGGTAGGTGAAATTCTCGATGAGCGCGTAAAACGCCATGCGCGCAAGGTCCGTCCAACGAGGGTATTTCCGGAAGGTGAACTCCTCGAGCAGGACGGCACAGAGCGAGATCAGCATGCCGAGAATAACGGACATGGTCAGGAATGCGAGTGCAAAGGGCGTATTGATCCACCCATACCACCAGCTCAACAGCACCGAGACATAGCCCAAAGTCTCCACGAGCGGCCCCCACCCCTCGAAGAAATAGAAAAAGGGATAGGAGATGACGCCAAGGACGCCGTAACGCGCATTGAACAGCATCTTGCGGTGAAGGCTCAGAGCCTCGAGAAGGCCGCGCTGCCAGCGGCGTCTTTGCCGGCTGAGGATGCGCACGGTGTCGGGGACCTCGGTCCAGCACACCGGATCGGCGATGAAGACCACGCGGTAGTCGACCTTCATCTCGCGCAGAAGGCAGTGCATGGACAGCACCAGTTCCATGTCCTCGCCAACGGTGTCGGTGCGGTAGCCTCCGGCGGCGAGCGCCCATTTCTTCGAGAATACGCCGAAGGCGCCGGAAATGATGAGCAGGCCGTTGATCGCGGAGAAGCCGATGCGTCCGCCAAGGAAGGCGCGCAGATAGTCCACGATCTGGAACATCGGAAGGACCCGGCTCGGAAGCAGAGGACGATCGATGCGGGAGTTCTTGACCTTGCAGCCGTTGGCGACGCGCACGATGCCGCCGACGGCCACGACCCTCTGCGGGTCGTCAAGGACCGGGCGCATCACACGCAGGAGAGCGTCCTCCTCGAGGATGATGTCGGCGTCAACCGCGCAGAAGTAGGGCGTGCGCGAGGCGTTGATGCCGGCGTTGAGCGCGTCGGCCTTGCCGCCGTTTTCCTTGTCGATGACGACCAGGTTCGGAACGGTCAGGGAACGGTAGACGGCGAGGATCTTCTGCGTGGGCAAGGCCTCAGAGAGCACCCTCTCCGTTTCCACCAGTGAGAAGGCTGCACGCAGCGCGGAGATGGTTTCGTCCTGGGATCCGTCGTTGACCACGATGACCTGGAAATTCGGGTAATTGAGATTCAGCACGCCCCTTACGCTGACGGCGATGTTGACGGCCTCGTTATAGGCGGGCATCAGCACCGATACCTCGGGCGTGTGCGGATCGCGCAGCATCAGGTCGTAGTCGCCGTAGGACAGACGGCGCAGATAGTCGCGAAGTTCGATGCCGGAGAGAAGCAGCAGGCCCAGATAGAAGGCGTTGATGCAGAGAAAATAGCCGAGGATCAGCCAGTTGACCGTTTCGACGAAGGCGTGGGCCCACTCGATCATCGGCGCTCACCGGCCAGATCCAGCATCTCTCGGGCCAAGGTCCGTAGTTCCGGGTCCGCGCTCTCCATGCGCCGGCGCAGCACGGCCAGGCCGGGCTCCCCCAGCTTGGCCAGGGCCTCGGCGGCGCGAATGCGGACCCAGCTGTAGCGGTCTTCCAGCGCCGCGGCCAGATGCGGCGTCGCCTGCGGATCGCCGATGCGCCCCAAGGCCCACGCGGCCTGAACGCGGACCTCCCGCATGGAATCGGTCAAAGCACCGATGAGGGCTGGGGCCGAGTCGGGATGCGCGATCGAGCCCAGCGCCTCGGCCGCAGCGGCGCGCATATGGGGCGTCGCGGCGCTCCCGAGGATGGCGGCGAGAGTCGGCAGGGCGTCCAGAGAGCGGATCTGCCCCAAAATCGCAATTTGGCGTTCGGCGTTCTTGCACGGATTTTCCAGCCTCTTTAAGAGCGCCGGCACGCACTCCACATCGTAGCCGACGAGGGCCTGATTGACCACTTTAAGCCCCTCCGCGTCGGCGCCCGCCACCTCGTCGAGGAGCGCGTCGAGCGCTTCCGGTGCCGCGATGCGGCCAAGAGCGCGGATGACCACATGACGGATCGCGGGCGCCTCGACGGGAAGCCTTGCAAGCAGCGCGGGGACCGCCTTCCTCGAGCGCAGCAGCCCGAGTTTCTCCATGGCCTCGGCCCGAAGATGAGGGCTGCGCCGGGCCAAGCCCTGCAACCGGAGGTCGACGAGCCCTGAATCCTCAGCCGCGCGCGTGACCGCCTCCTGCAGCGGGCCGCGCAGAAAAACGAGGAGCTCCAGAAGCATCCCCTCTAGAACGAGCGCGTCGCCCTTCTCCTTCAATCGGAGGACGTCGGCGGGGACCGCCCCGCCCTCAAGGAGGATGTCGACCACGCCTTGATAGACCATGCGCCGCCGGGCAAAGCGCGCGTTCACGATCCGGCTCACGGCGCGATAGATGATGATAAACGACGTCAGCGCCAGACAGAACGCCAACGCCGTCCAGATCGCGACAAGAAGGAGCTTCAGCGCGAGCGGCATTGACTGATTATGCCTGCCTAAGCACGCCGAAACAAGTTAAATCCGGCTCAATATATAGGTCCTTGTGACCTGCCCCTGGTCGCGAAGCTTCAGAAGCCGGGCGATGGCGGCGCGGGCTTGGTGGCCTTGGACGGGAAGAAAGGCGCCAGCGCGCAAGCATCTATGAGGCAGTGGCGGCGCCGGGTCATCCGCGCGGCCGTCCCTCGGCGGCGCGCTTCTCGCGGATCTCCCGGATGTGCTTGACCCGGACGTAGCGCAGGCGGTGCCGTTCCTGCTCGACGGCGGGCAGCATGTCGCCCAGGACGTTGAGGGCCGTCTGCACCATGTCCAGGGGGCGGTCGGCGGGCAGGATCATGGTGTAGATCTTGCTGATCTGCCCGGACTGCAGGCCGGTCTCGCGCAGCACCGGGTCGAGCAAGGTGATGTTGGAGGCGGGTATGCCGGGCGCGCCCATGGCGATGACCAGGACGGACAGGGCCGTGTTGAGGTACTGCGCCAGGGTCGGCGCCGCGCCGAACATGGACAGGGCGTAGAACGCGGTGAGCCCCAAGTAGAGCGCGGTGCCGAACATGTTGAACACCCCGCCCAGCGGCACCACCGTGTCGCGCGTCTTGCGCGAGACGCCCATGGCCTTGAGGGTCTCCTTCTCCGTGGGCATCGTCGCGCTGCTCGAGGAGATGCTGAAGCCGAAGAGCGCGGCCTTGAGGATCTCGCGGAAGTCCTTGGCGCGCGCGCCGAAGGCGAAGTAGGTGGCGAGCAGTGCTGCGAACCCGACGGCCAACCCGGTCATGGCGGTGATGTAGTAGCCCCCGAAGGCGCTGAGCAGGCCGAGGCCGCCCGTGGCCATGGTCATGGAGAGCAGGACCGTCACGGCGGGTATGCCCAGGACGTCGATGAACATGGGGAAGATCTTATTGATGAGGTCGGTCCCCTTCTCGCCCAGCCGGCCGGCCTTCTCGAGGAAGGGCGCGGTGCGGACGTTGATGACGAGCCCGACCGCCCGGTCTATGAGCCGCAGGAGCGAGCCTTTCCAGTCGGACCCGTACTCGCGCTTCGCGGAGCCTTCGTTGACGGCGCGCGCGCGCTTGTAGATGAGTGCTGCGCCGGTGAACAGGGCGATGATCGGCAGCATGAACTGCATGGGGCTGAAGCCGCCGTTCGTCAGGCCGGGGATGGCCGCGGCCACAATGCTCGCCGGGTCCACGACCGGCAGCAGGGCCGTCATCGCCATGGTGACGCCCGCCGAGATCGCCAGGCCCGCCGCGGTGATGACCAGGAAGCCCAGCAGGGTCCGGGACTCCTTGATGACGCTGTAGTGAGCGAAGGACTTGTACACGTTGAGGCCGATGAAGGGCGCGGCCAGCCAGGGCAGGGCGCCGAAGAACAGTCCCGGCGTGAGGCTCAGCAGGGGCAGAGCGGCGAGGTTGACGCCCGCCAGGCCGACCGCGGCGCCCGCGGCGCCCGCGATGAGGAAACGGTTGGCTTTGATGAAGCTCCAGACCGCGGAGGGATTGCGGTGCGGCGCCGATGTTTTGGGGCCGGGCACCTCCCCCGCTCCGTCCGAAGCGGGCCGGACCGTCGGCCTGAGCGCCCCGTCCTCCCCCGCCCCCCCCGTCGCGGCGAAGACCTCGGCCAGGGCCTGGACGGGCCTGGCCAGGGACCCGTCGAAGGCGGCGTTGAACCGTCCGGCCGCGCCCGCGGAGATGGGAGCGCCGGGGACTGCGGACTCCGGAGCGGCCAGCCTCTGCAGCACCGGTAGCGCGGCGGCCGGGACCGGTGAAACGACCGGCGGCGCAGCCTGAGCGGGGACCGCGACAGCGACGGGCAAAGACGAGGGAGCCGCAAAGAGGCTTCCCGGCAAGACGGCGGCCGCGCCGGCCCGCGGTGCCCGCGTGAGAGCGACGGTGGACAGGGCGCCCGAGAGGGCGGGAGAGAACCTCGGCAGAGCCCCTGGCCCGGGCCTCGTCAGGCCTGTGGAAGCGCCGCCCACCGCGGCCGCCGCAGCCGCCGCCCCTCCGGCTTTGGCCGAAACGACCGCGTGGACTGCGGCGAAGGCGTCCTGCCCCTGCGCCAGGACGAGCGCGAGGCACAGGAATACGGCGGTCGAACGCTTTATAAGAGGCATCTTCTCCTGGATCATAACCAGAACCCACCCCTCTGCTCCTGCCCGAAATGCCCACACGCCCTCTGGTATTGGACCTAAACCCGTCAGGGACCTTGCGCGCCATGACGACTTATTGCCCCTGACGCCAACGGCGACCGTCGTGCCGCGCTTCAACATCCCCGTCTACGACCCCTCCGCCGCGGCCGCGCTCCTGGCCGCCCGCAGCCTGAGCGCAACGCCGCGCACGCCGCTCGACTTGGATGTCTTCGAAGAACTGGCGCAGCGCAAGAGGCCCGGGCCAGACAAGCCTACCGCCGCGCTGTTTTACGGGCATTACGCGCGCCGGGTCCGTTAAGACCCCGTGCGCGCCTCAGCGCCGCGCGCGGGCCCAATGCCCCGTAATATCTGTAGATCGTCAGCCACCGTTGTCGCGGTTCACCAATCTTGGACACATGCTTCCTGACGCTTAGGCCAGACAAGCATGCCCCCCTTCGCCGTCAACGCAAGCCCGGCTTAATGGGTGGTGTGGATGGTTGTAAGCTCCACTAACCTGGAATCTCCAGTTGACTCTCTGCTGATGAGGGAGCCGCGTTCGGATCGCCCCTTGTCGGGATC
>ERZ1292630.1697-Hain-H41-02um-R3-1697-length-21231-cov-20_pt1 | contig 21231 bp, 22 predicted proteins | sample MGYA00564408_ERZ1292630 | MGnify/ENA primary metagenome ERZ1292630 (study PRJEB36523, sample SAMEA6512641) | groundwater metagenome | collected 2019-01-08 | study: AquaDiva: Metagenomics assemblies of 32 groundwater samples
GTATCGGAAGGACGGCGAAGCGAAGCGGTTTATTATCGTCGATGCGGCGATGAATGACCTGATCAGGCCAAGCCTCTACGGGGCCTATCATGAGATTCGTCCTTTGTCAGAGGCGGTGTTACAGCGGCCCAAGCATCACGTGGATGTGGTCGGTCCGGTCTGCGAGTCCGGAGATTTTCTGGCGAAAGACCGGTCGCTGCCGGAGGTAAATCCTGGGGACATGCTGGCGGTGATGAGTGCAGGGGCTTATGGATTTGTGATGGCCTCGAATTATAATTCACGTCCTCGGGTGCCGGAAGTCTTGATCAAGGACGGGGAGATCCACGTCATCAAGACCAGAGAGACGTACGACGACTTGATAAAGGGCGAAACAATTCCGGCATTCCTCAATTGAGGAGTGGATTCCGCGGCGAAGGAGCGAGCATGTTTACCGGTGCATTGATCGCCATTGTGACCCCGTTCAGGAACGGCAAGGTTGACGAGCGGGCTTTCGGCGACCTTATAGAATGGCAAATTGCCAACGGGACGAACGGGATTGTGCCCTGTGGCACCACCGGAGAATCCGCCACCCTCTCGCATCAGGAACACCATCGCGTGATCGAGTTGACCGTCGAGGTAGTCAATCGGCGCGTCCCAGTGATTGCCGGGACCGGCTCCAACAGCACAGAAGAAGCGGTGTCCCTCACGAAGCATGCCAAGCAGGCAGGGGCCGACGGAGCACTGATCATTACGCCCTATTACAACAAGCCGACGCAAGAGGGACTGTACCGGCATTACAAGGCGATTGCGGAGTCCGTGGATCTTCCGCAAGTTCTGTATAACATTCCTGGACGGACCGGCGTGAACATGTTGCCATCCACAGTTGCGAGACTCTGTGGATTACAGAGCATTGTCGGGATCAAGGAGGGGAGTGGGTCAGTCCAGCAGGCCTCTGAGATCGCGCATACATGTGGCGACCGAATGATCGTTCTGGCCGGAGATGATGCCCTGACGCTGCCCATGATGGCAGTCGGAGCGAAAGGGGTCATTAGCGTGACATCGAATGTCGTTCCATCCGAGATGGCGCAATTGGTCAAGGCCTTCTTGAGCGGACGCATCGACGAAGCGCGCCGGATTCATTTCGCACTATCGCCGCTCTTCACCGCACTCTTTTACGAGACCAACCCGATTCCGGTGAAAACCGCGCTGGGCATGATGGGAAAAATCGATCCGGAGCTGCGGCTACCGCTTTGCGCCATGGCAACGGAGACAAAGGATCAACTGACGCGGGTCTTAAAGGATGCAGGCCTCATTTGACGTGAGGGTGAGGCGTAAGGGGTAAGGTTTCGGATGATTAACGTTATTGTCGCAGGGGCAGCCGGGCGCATGGGCTGTCGGCTGGTCGCCCTTATCAAAGATTCGACCACGCTGACGTTGGCCGGTGCGGTCGAAGGGAAGGGCCATCACGCTGTGGGTGATGATGCCGGAGAAACGGCTGGTTGCGGCCGTGCAGGCCTCCCGATTACCGACAATCTTTCGGGGCTCCTTGATAGAGGCGAAGTGGTTGTCGATTTTTCCGCCCCTGAAGCGACTCTGCATCATTTACGCACGGCGGCGCAGCACAAAAGAGCGATGGTGATCGGTACGACAGGATTTTCCGTTTCTCAGCTTGAAGAGCTGAAATCGCTTGCCTGCCAAGTCCCCTGTGTGTTGTCCCCCAACATGAGCGTGGGCGTCAATCTGATCTACAAGGTCATTAGTGAGATGGCAAAAACGTTGGGAGATGACTACGACATTGAAGTGATTGAAGCCCATCATCGTCTGAAAAAGGATGCGCCGAGCGGGACGGCGCTCAAGATTGCGGAAGTCTTGGCACATGCTGTGAGCCGCGATCTGGATCAGGTCGGCGTCTACGCCAGAAAAGGACTTATCGGGGAACGGAAGAAAGGTGAGATCGGGATTCAAACAGTTCGTGCCGGCGACATTGTCGGCGACCACACGATTCTCTTTGGCGGGATGGGTGAACGCATCGAAGTGACGCATCGAGCGAGTAGCCGAGATACCTTTGCGGGAGGTGCTCTACGTGCCGCTCGGTGGGTGGTCCGGCAGCCGCCAGGTCTGTACGACATGATGGACGTGTTGAGTCTCCGATAGGCCCTCTCCTCTCTGCTCTCTACATCGTACAACTGAACGGAAATTAGATGCCGCCGTGACAGATCCTCTGTTGAGGCGCCATCACGCTCAAATCAGCCAAGAAAATTTGGAGAGATTCGGAAGCAGCTATCGTGTGGCGCAGGAGGGGGATTGCATCACGGGTTATCGACCGATTGTCTCAAGATCCTGCTCGCTTGAGTGGGTGAGCACAGCGGCCCTTCGTGTGGCGATCGCTTCGGACAGACGAGCATAAATTTCCTGGGCTGAGTCCGTCCAATCGTCATTGGGCGGATCGCCACGGAAGGCGGCTTCAGCTGCCTTGTGCTCGTCGTACGTGAGCGGTTTCGGTTCTGTCATAGCGCCGGTTAATGTCTTGCGGTAATAGGCCGAGGTTCCTGGTCCGCTGATTTCCGGCGACCACAGTTCAAACACGCAAACACTGTGATCGCTAGCCCTGCGTTCAGATCCACTGCCCGTTCCGGTAACATCGCACCGCGGCATTTATCACAAATCGTCATGACGCAATCTACCATGATAGAATGCGGAAGCATACCCACCTGAAGTACTGATTTATCTTTGAAGGTAGGCCCTTCCGCCCATGCACAGCTAGGCCATTTGAATAGAAGGTGGGAACGAAAATTCGTCAGTATATCAGCCAAGATAGAATAGGGAGCCCTTGACAGTGGTCACGCTGTCCCATAGGATTGTGGCATCAGTAAGGACACCCCACTATGTATAGAATTCTCCTCATTCTCGGGCTACTTGTGGTGCTGTATTTTCTCATCCGGCGTGCTGTTCGAGCGCTCAAAGGCCCGGGTGAACCGGAGGGTCTCCTCCCCGGTAAGGATCACATGGTTCAGGATCCTGTTTGCTTGGTGTTTGTTCCACGGGAAGCGGCAATAACGGAAGATATTGGGGGGCAGAAGTATTATTTCTGCAGTCGCTCCTGCGCGCATAAATTTCAGGAAAAACTCGCCGGTTAACAGCCTGAGTAACTGGAATCGGACAGTTTTTCTTCTTTGTCGAATTTGAGCGTGATCTGGCACTGATTAGGGGTGAAGTTAAAGAGAGGTGGGCCTGATTTGCCGCCGGCGATGCGATAGTAGGTCCAGGTTTCGCCGCCAAAAAATCTCGTGGCCTTGCCGCTCGGTGCTCCCCAGTTTTTCTCAAACCAGGCCTTGTCCTTGCCTTGAAGCTCAGCCGGTTTGAGTGACTGTTCAAGATAGGGATTACCACCGCCGCAACCGGTCAGGATCAGACTGAACAGGAGCACCCAGGCCGATCGTTGCATCATGCATTCTCCTCGGTCATATAGATGTAAGCAGCGTAGAAGCGAGCCATGGTGAATAGCTGGATTCTAACCGGCAGTCTTGGGCCTGTCAAATTGGCGTATATTTGGTAGAGGATTGTAGCCAGGTTGAGTTCTTCATAGAATAACCGATAATGAACTGACCACAATGATTTCTCATCTCGACATGAAAGGACAATGCCATGAAATTCTTTCTTGATACAGCCAATGTCAAAGAAATCCAGGAGGCGGCCAGCCTCGGACTTCTTGACGGAGTGACCACGAATCCGTCGCTTGTCGCCAAGGAAGGGCGCAGCTTTAAGGAAATGCTCATAGAAATTTGCAACATCGTGGATGGGCCGATCAGTGCAGAAGTCGTCAGCCTCGAAGCCGATGCCATGGTGAAGGAAGGGAAGGGACTTGCGAAGATCCATAAGAACATCGTTGTGAAGGTGCCGTTGATTGCGGAAGGGTTGAAGGCCACCAAGAGATTGGCCGCCGAGGGCATCAAGGTGAACGTCACATTGTGCTTTTCTCCAACCCAGGCGCTCCTCGCAGCAAAAGCCGGTGCATGGTGCGTCTCACCCTTCATCGGTCGGCTAGACGACATCAGTTCAAACGGAATGGAACTGATCCGCCAGATCCTGACCATCTACCGCAATTATGACTATAAGACCCAGGTGTTGGTGGCAAGTGTGCGTCATCCTCAGCACGTCGTCGAAGCTGCGCTGGCTGGTGGACATATCTGTACGATGCCCTTCTCGATTTTTCAGCAGATGGTAAAACACCCCCTGACCGATAGCGGGCTCAAGAAGTTTCTGGCGGATTGGGAAGCACAAGCGAAGAAGTAAGCCGCAGCAGGATGCTTGGAAGAAGTTCGCCTGTGCGGAGAAGGTTGAGGCTCAGGCTAAGGTTGAGATAAACAGTGTCTGCTCTTCGCTCAACCTTGACCTCGGCCTGCTTCACTTCTCCAGCTCGGCCAGTCGCTGTCGAGCCGTTGAGAAGATGTGGTGAAACATCGGTCTGGTCAATAGACCGGTGAAGGTATTTTGTTGGCTTGGATGGTATGAGCCGATCAGAGTAATGTTCCAGGGAAGAACCTGGACGATGCCATGGGAAAATTTCGGAAGCGGTGAAGGAAGTTGCAACCCCTCATCACGGCAGGCTTTCAAGTAATGATCGAACGCAATCTTGCCCAGCGCCACAACCACACGGACCTTCCGCAATAGTCGGAGCTCTTCCCGCAAATAGGGGCGGCAGGCTGTAAATTCTTCAGGGGCCGGTTTGTTGTCGGGCGGCGCGCAACGGATCGTGGCGCCAATGTAACAGTCCGATAGCTTCAGCCCGTCATCCCGGTGGTGTGAGCCTGGTTGGTTGGCGAAGCCAAATCGGTGTAAGGCGTCATAGAGCCAATCCCCGCTGCGATCGCCTGTAAATACCCGTCCGGTTCGGTTGGCGCCGTGGGCAGCAGGAGCTAGTCCGAGCACGTAGAGGCGGGCATGGGAATCTCCGAATCCGGGGACTGGGCGCCCCCAATAGGTCCAGTCCTCATACTGCTTCCGCTTCTCTCTGGCGATCGTCTCCCGATAGGTGACGAGCCGTGAGCAGGCAGTGCAGTGGATGATGCGATCGTTGAGGAGGGCCAGCGCACGCATAGTCGCGCAGTCTAGCACGAATCTGAAAGTCGATCATGCTTGCCGGTCCCTTATCAGACTGTTAGCATACAAAGTTGCTATGGATCGTTCACTGTACGTAGGAGGCAGGATGGGCATGACGACATGGGTTCGAAGAGTCTTGGCACTTAACGGGTTATGGATGGTGCTCATGCTTCCGATTGTGACAGGGGCACAGACGCAACCTGAACAGTCCGAGACAAAGGAGAGTACGTCTCGCTCTGGAGCCAATGGAGAACCAGACCGAGAGGTGATCCTGGTCGATCCTCTTGAGGACCCCAACGAGCCAGAAGATCGCCTCGTCATACTTCCGGAAATCAAGCGAGACGGAGAGCGGTACTTCCTTAGTTCATTCAAGCTGCCTGACAAGCTGACCTTTGCCGGCCAACCAGTTCCGCTCGATAACTGGCAGGTACGTGAACGTATCGAATATGAGTTCTACCAATTTTTGGAGGACCAGGGCGAAAGTATCATTCTCGCCAAACGAACCGGACGTTGTTTTCCTCCCGCTGAAAAACAGTTGGCCGAGGCCGGGTTACCGGACGACCTCAAGTATATGTTGCTGGTGGAGAGCAAGTGTGTGGCCGCCGCCTATTCAAAGGCGAAGGCGTCCGGGCCGTGGCAGTTTATCCCATCCACCGGACGGCGCTATCGTCTCAAGAGCGACGCGGTCCTTGACGAACGCCGCAATCTGGAAATGTCGACGGAAGCGGCGGTCAAGTATTTGCGCTATCTCAAGGATTTCAAGGAAAACGATTGGTTCATGGCCATGGCCTCGTACAATGCCGGTGAAGAACGAGTTCGTAAGCTTTTGAAGGATCAAAATATTACCGACTATTGGAAGATGCACGGGCCACGGGAAACGATGCGCTATGTTCCGAGAATCATCGCCGCCAAGGAAATCTATTCGCAGCCGGAGAAGTACTTGGGGCTGAGCAAGAAAGACCTGTATGTGCCGATGGAAATTGAAACGGTCACCGTCAACGTGAAAGATTCCCAACGAGCCCTCACCTCGATTGCCGAAGAATATGGAACCTATTTTTTGGAACTCAAGATGCTGAATCCTGAATTCAAGAAAGATGTGCTCCCGCGCGGGACCTATCAAATGAAAGTCCCTCGGCAGACTTGTCCGAGTCGTTGTTTCAAGCAGGACAAGACTCCCTAGCCCATCGCCGGTGTTATCGGAAGGTTAAGGCTGAGGCCAAGGCTGAGATGAAGAACGTCAGATCTTCGCTCAACCTTAACCTTGACCTCAGCCTGCCTCCCTCTCCTATCCGGCCACTTCTGAAGAAATTAATCGTTCGAGGACTGGACGCGGTCGACGCCAGGGAGGCGGTCGGTCGCGCCATCTCCAGGAACGGCGAGGAACTGGTCATTGGCCGGCGTCGGTATGACCTGCGTCGCTATGAGCATGTAATCGTGGTTGGGGCTGGGAAGGCCACGGCTTCGATGGCCCAGGCGGTAGAACAGCGGTTGGGCTCTCGACTGCAGGGCGGCTTCGTCGTGGTCAAGCATGGTCATGTTGTGCCGACGAAACGGATCGTTGTGGCGGAAGCCGGTCACCCGGTTCCCGATCGGTTTGGGCGGCAGGCGGCGGCCAGGCTCAGTGCCATGGCCGCAGAACTTGGCCGGCGAGACCTCTTGATCGTACTCTTATCCGGGGGGGCTTCGAGTTTACTGCCCGCTCCTGTCGCAGGGGTTACGCTAGCCGACAAGCAACGGACTACGCAGGAACTCTTGCGATGCGGAGCGAGCATCCGTGAAATTAATACGGTTCGAAAACATCTCTCGCGTCTCAAAGGCGGGCGTCTTGCCGAGTTGACGAAGGCCACCGTTGTGACGCTGATTCTGTCCGATGTGTTGGGTGACGACCTCAGTGCCATTGCCTCAGGGCCGACAGTCCCGGACCCGACAACCTATCAGGAGGCTGTCGGAATTTTGAAGCGCCGTCGCATTTGGCGGACGGTCCCTCAGCGCGTGCGCCTGCATCTCGAACGTGGATATCAGGGACTTGTGGATGAGACTCCAAAGCCTGGCTCCTCTCTGTTTCGTCGTGTCCATCATCTTATCGTCGGGAATAACGAAGCGGCCGTTATGGCTGTGGCACAGGCAGCCGGCAAGGCAGGTCTGCGAACTCTTGTGCATCGGTCGGCCTTAACCGGAGAGGCGCGAGATGAGGGGCAGCGGTTCGGCGCCCTCGCGAGGAGCATTGTGCAATCGGGCAAACCGCTGCAGAGGCCCTGTTGTGTGGTGGCTGGCGGGGAAACCACTGTGACTGTCACTGGAAAGGGAGTAGGTGGGAGGGCGCAAGAATTTGCTGCAGCTGCTGCGTTGGAAATCGTAGGGCTGGCCAATGTGTGGGTGGTGGCGATCGGCACCGATGGCACAGACGGTCCGACTGACGCGGCCGGCGCCGTGATCGATGGCAGTACCCTGGCGCGCGCACAGCGCCTCTCGGTGGACCTGAAGGACGCGTTGAAGCGGCACAACACCTATCCCGCATTGAAGCGGCTCAATCAGCTCATCATGACCGGTCCTACCGGCACCAATGTGAATGACCTTTACCTCCTTCTTGTCCTCTAGGTAGTATCCACTTCATGGATCGCCCTCTCCTTCTGCCCTTGGCCGCCTGCACGCAACCGTCTCTTGTCGGTGGGAAAGCCCTGGGCTTAGCGCGTCTGCTCGCAGGAGGATTCCCTGTTCCAGCCGGACTCTGCATCACGACGGAAGCCTATGATCGCTCGCTGAGGATTTCGGGATTTTCTCCAACGAAGGAGTGGCAGGCAGCCCTGCATTCATCCGGGGCTGAGCGCCAACGGATACTCTCCCGCTGCCACACTATCATTCGGGATTACGTGATCGATGAGTTGACGGCTCAGATCATCGAACAGGTCCGCCGGCTGGATCTGGCGCCGCACGGGCTGTGGGCGGTGCGGTCGTCGGCGACGAACGAGGATGGAGTTCATGCGAGCTTTGCCGGAGTCTACCGTACGCGCCTCGGTATTCCACTGGAAGAGATGGGCATGGCGGTCAAGGACTTGTGGTTGTCGATCTGGGATGAGCGGGTTCTGAATTACCATGCAACATCGGGATTAAGCGGACCACCTCCCGCCATGGCAATCGTGATCCAACCGCTGCTAGAGGCGAGCGCTGCCGGCGTGGCCTACTCCGTCCATCCTCTGACAGGCAGAGCGACCCAGGTGATGGTCAATGCGGTGGCGGGGCTTGCAGCGGCCCTCGTCGATGGGTGTGCAACGCCGGATCAGTATGTCGTTGAGATGGCCGAGAACGGTCAGCCCATCAGGGTCAGCCAACGGACGATTGCCAGGCAAACTCAGGCCTTGAGGGTGATAGGCCGGGGTCTGTGTGAAGTGCCGCTGCCGGATGAGGTCGTGGGGCGCGCCACGTTGTCGGACGACCAACTGCTAGCTCTGGCCCGTGCGGCCAAGCAGATTGAACGATCATTCGGCCATCCGGTGGACCTCGAATGGCTCTACGATGAGCGTGGCCTGTGGTTGCTTCAAGCGCGGCCTATATCGGGTCTGACCCGATCCCCGCAGCTGACCAATGACAATTGTGAATGGTCTCGCGCCAACTTCAAAGAGACGTTGCCGGAGTTGCCGAGCCCACTCGGCCTGTCATTTCTCGAACAGTTCATGGAGCGCTACATTCTTTCACCCTATCGGCGTATGGGATGCCAGATTCCAGAAGGGGTCACGTCGGTCCGTACGTTCAAGGGACGTCCCTACATCAATATGACGTTGTTTTACTCTCTCATTGCACAACTGCGGGGAGATCCCTCTTTAATGACGGAGCAGATGGGAGGAGAAATCCTTGCCAGGCCGCCGGAGGTTCGCCCGCTTGGGTGGTTTGCGGTGGCCCGTGCCGGCGTTGTGATGATCGCTGAGATGAGAAAGGCGGTGCGCCATGGGCCGGCCTGGTTCGCGGAGATGAAAGCGATGGCGGCAGAGCAGCGCGCCGATCGGCTTCGATCTCTCTCAGGCGAAGAGATCGCCCTTCGTCTCGATGCCATCACAAAATGGCTCGATGAACGGGAACTGACATTTGCCACCGCAGGAGGGGTTGCGCAGTGTTTGCAGGCGCTAGGCGGCTTGCTGCCTCGCTGGCTAGGCGGAGATTGGAGATCTCTACTGAACGGGGCGCTGCAGGGTCAGGCATCGGTGATCAGCGCGCAGCAGATTATCCAGCTGGCAGAAATTGTGGAGATGGTTCGGCGTGACCCGTCAGTGACGTCGCTGTTCACCGAAGAGGGCTGGAATCCGGTTGAGGCTCGTCGCAAGCTCGAAGGAACCGACGTGCTCCGTGCCTTTAACCGGTATCTCGATGACTACGGCCACCGAGGGGTTGGTGAGTCGGACCCCATGTCGCCTCGGTTTGCAGACAAGCCCGAACTGTTGCTGACGGTATTACGAACGCAGATTTTGGCTCAGGCCAGTGCTTCTCCGGCTGGTATTCTTCAACGCCAAACCATGGTACGAGAGCGGGCGCTTGCAGAGATTCGAGCCAGATTCGGATGGCGATTCCACCGGTGGATTATTTTTTCCTGGTGGTATCGACGGCTCTGCCGGTTTTTTGCCCTGAGGGAAGCGAACCGGCACCATTTGATGTACTACTTGGCGGCGACACGAAGCCTCCTGCTTCGCTTGGGCGAGTGGCTGGTCGAACAGGGGCGACTCTCGTCGCAGGAGGATGTTTTCTACCTTACGATCGAAGCGCGCGCCGATCTGTTAGCCGGAGGATCGAGCGATTGGCAAGGGATGATTCAGGTTCGCAGAGCCGAGCGAGACCGAAACGCCACGATCAGCGTTCCAGACACGATTCAGGATTGGCGCGAGGCGATCCGAGGCACGGAGGCATTTCCCATTGTCGCTTCAGACGAGACCTTTCGCGGTATTCCCATCAGCTCGGGTCGGGTCGTGGGACCGGTCCGTTTCGTCCGATCGATGGAGGATTGGAGTCGAGTCTGCCGTGGCGACATTCTCGTGGTCTCGGTCATCGACCCGGGCATGGCACCGTTGTTTGGCGTGGCAGCGGGGTTGGTCGCCGAGATGGGCGGGACCTTGTCGCACGGGGCGATTATTGCTCGCGAGTACGGATTGCCGGCGGTGGCGAACGTGTCCGGCATTACTACCAGATTGAAGGAAGGCGATTGGATCAGCTTGGATGCGGAGCGAGGAGAGATCATCGTCCAAGAGCAGTCAGGGACTCCTCCGTGATGTCATCGATGAGGCATTTTAAAAAGGCAAAAGCCATTTACGGTATTGACCTTTCGCGGGTGGTTACGTAATCTTCAGCCGCGTGCTCGTCTCATTGCAACACCCAACAATTTTTCAGAATCTGAGCCGGCGGCATGACCTGGAAGGTCACCCATGATTGATGGCACGGTCTTTGGTGCAGGGGTTCTCGTCGGATGTCTCCTCGGCGCGCTGATCGTCGGGTTCTGGATTGCCGCCCGCGTACGCGCGAACATGCAAGCGCAACTGCTGACTGCCGGCGAACGGGCACAGCGGGCAGAATCGCTGGCAGAAGAATTGCGCCGTCAGGCATCGCAAGATCGTCTCGATCTCGATCGAACGAGGCAGGATCTTTCAGAGGCCTCTCAAGCCCGTGCGGTAGCGGAGACCAAGGCGGCTGAGGCTGCGCTCCATCTCGACGAACAAAAGGCTCTGTTGGGCCAGGCCAGACAGGAATTGGCCGAGACCTTCCAGGCTCTCTCCGGCGAAGCCCTCAAGCAGAACAACGAAGCTTTTCTGAACCTTGCACGCAGTTCATTCGAAACGCTCCAAGCCGAGGCTAAGGGCGATCTCGCTCAGCGGCAACAGGCGATCGATAGTCTGGTCAAACCCCTTCACGACTCCCTGCAACGATACGACGACCAACTCCGGCAGCTGGAACAGTCCCGGCAATCGGCCTATGGAGGTCTCGATCAGCATCTCAAACTCCTGGCGGAGTCGCAGCAGCGTCTGCAGTCGGAGACCGGCAACCTGGTGAAAGCGTTGCGCGCGCCGGCCATCCGAGGCCAATGGGGAGAGATCACGCTCAAGCGCGTGGCCGAGCTGGCCGGCATGGTGGCGCATTGCGATTTTTTCGAGCAGGAGTCTATCACGGTTGATGGCGGACGGCTCCGTCCCGACATGGTGGTCCAGTTGCCTGGTGGGCGGCAGATCATCGTGGATGCCAAGACTGTGTTGGCAGGCTACCTCGACGCGCATGAAGCGGGGACCGAGGAGCAGCGTCTTGAAGGGATGCGCCGTCATGCCGCCCAAGTCCGGTCGCGCATGGATGAGTTGAGTCTAAAAGCCTACTGGAATCAATTCGCACAGGCGCCGGAATTTGTCGTGCTCTTCTTGCCAGGTGAACAGTTTCTTGGCGCAGCACTGGAGCATGATCCACGCCTCATAGAGGATGGATTCCTTCGAAGTGTGGTCCTTGCCACCCCCACGACGCTCATGGCGCTCTTACGGGCAGTCGCCTACGGGTGGCGGCAAGAGCGATTGACTGAGCATGCCGAGGAGGCCGGGCGGTTGGGGAAGGATCTCTATGAACGGATGGCCGTCCTGACAGAGCATTTGAACGACGTTGGCCAGGCGCTCGGGAAGAGCGTCCTGTCATACAATAAGGCGATCGGATCGCTCGAAACGAGAATCTTGCCGGCGGCCCGCCGCTTCAAAGAGCTTGGCGTCTCGTCGGAAAAAGAGATTCCCATGTTGGATCCAGTGGAGCTGGTCTCGCGCAAATCATTGCCCTATGAACCGTAAGTAAGGAGTCATGATGAGGGATGAACAGGCTATGGTGGAGGAGTTTCACCGTAAATTCAGCATCCTGGCACAAGTGACCCCTACGGATCTAAATGAGGAAACGAAACGGCTGCGCGTTCGTCTAATTGAGGAGGAGTTCGGCGAATTGAAAGAGTCCATGGTCGGGGGTGACTTGGCGGCCGTGGCGAAGGAAATGGCCGATCTCTTGTACGTCGTCTACGGAACGGCGGTGTCCTATGGCATCGACATGGATCCGGTCTTTCGAGAAGTACATCGATCCAACATGAGCAAGGTCGGCGGCTATAAGCGTGAAGATGGGAAATGGGTGAAGCCGGCCACGTATTCGCCGGCGCGCATTGAACCGATTCTAGCGGAGCAGGGGCCTGTCCCAAGCGAGGCCCGTTCAGGCTCATGAAAAAATTGCATTGCCCAAGTTGTGGAAGCTCATTCGTCCGCGCGACGTATTGTGAGGGCGGGATCGAGCGCTTGTTGAGCCGCGTCAATCTGCTTCCGTTTCGATGCCAGCTGTGCACGAATCGTTTTCGTTTATTCTATTCCGGCGCGCGCCACAATACGCAGACATCCGATCGGCGTCAGTACCGACGCCTGGCGGCTTCTATCGAGGCCCAGGTTCTCGGCAGCAAGCAGCCGTCCGTGACCAATCGAATCACCGACATCTCAATGGATGGCTGTACCATGCAGACGACCGGGCTCCAGAAGGGGGCCTTTATCGAATTGGTCTTGAAGCCGACGGTGGAAGATGAAACGATCCGTATTCAAAAGGCAATGGTCTGTTCCGTTCGCCCGTCATCGATCGGCATTCGCTTTCTCGACGTTCAACTGGAGCATCACCGTCGTCTGGCTCAAGTTATCCTCGGGCTCTTAGTCGGTCAGGGCCTTGATCTCCCGGTCAACGCTTAGGCCACTCTTTCCACCAGGAATTTTCACCAGCAAATTATCGATTAAACGGATCGAGCCGATTCGAATTGCGCCCAAGAGTACCGCACGAGCTGCAACGGAAGACAGAGGCTCCAGACTGTCCGGATCGCAGACGGCCAGGTACTCGACATGAATGGCCGGCTCCTGTTCGATAGTCTGCTGCATGGTCCGTTCGATCGTAGCCACGTCGCTCTTTCCACCCTCGATCATCTGTCTGCCGGCTTGGAGCGATCGAAAAAGCAGGGGAGCCATCCGACGTTCGTCCGGGCGGAGATAGACATTACGCGAACTCATAGCCAGCCCGTCGCGCTCTCTGACGGTCGGACGTACCAGAATCGCCACGTCGAGATTGAGATCGTTCACCAGTTGCCGAACCAACGCTGCCTGTTGGTAGTCTTTCCGTCCGAACCAGGCAAGATGTGGCTGTACCATGCCGAAGAGTTTCGTCACCACCGTGGCGACGCCGGAAAAATGATGAGGTCGGGCCGCCCCCTCCCATCGGCGCGCGAGCGCCGGTACAGTCACGGTTGTTTGAAAGCCTTCGGGATACATGGCCCTGGCTGTCGGTTCAAAACAGACATCCACCCCTTCCGCTCTGCAGAGTGCGTGATCCTTCGCGATGGGCCGTGGGTACTTGGTCAGGTCTTCTGTCGGCGCAAACTGCGTTGGGTTCACGAAGATACTCACAACGAGCGCATCGCATTGTAATCGTGCGGCTTGAATGAGGGAGCGATGGCCGTCATGCAGCGCGCCCATTGTGGGGACGAACCCGATGGTCACCCTTTCCCGGCGTAATCCTTCGCTCCATGCGGTCATGAATCGTGGGGTGCGGATAATTTTCATGAGCCTGGGGGCGGACTGCAAGCAGGGCGAGACCCATAGCGGGTCGAGGGTTGAGGAAACAGGAGGCGAACCTCCGGCTGCTTCCCGGCTTCGGCGAGCAATTGGCTGATTGTGCGCTGGAGTAACGGATGGACGAACAGCGGATCGAGTTCGCTCATCGGCATGAGGACGAACCGGCGACGGTGCATGCGAGGATGCGGCACCACGAGATCCGGTTCGTCGATGATCCGTTGGCCGTAGAATAAAATGTCCAGATCCATAGTTCTGGGGCCCGATCGGTTTTCCTCATCGCGTCCAAGCGAGCGCTCGATCTCCCGGAGTATAGCCAAGAGGCTTTTCGGAGTGACATCCGTTTCAAGCTGCACGACCCCATTCAAGAACCAGCCATCGCCCGGCTGGGCATGGTCGTTTACAGGCTCGGTTTCATAGAGCAACGACACCCCCGAGAGTTGGGAGTGCGGCAGGAGGCTCAGCAACGTCACCGCACGGTCGCAGAAATCGACTCGATCCCCGATGTTCGACCCAAACCCGATGAAGACAGTCTCCATAAAAATACCGTGAGGGGTGAGGCGTTAGGCGTAAGGTGTTAAGATCGCGATGGCCGAGGGTTTGAGAGGCCTCCTCACGCCTTACCCCTTACGCCTCACGAGATTCAGAATCCTGCCTTCTTAATCCGCTCGACGGCTTCCGCCAATCGCTCTTTCGACGTGCACACGGTCATCCTGATATATCCTTCGCCCGGCGCACCGAAGCCGTTGCCAGGTGTCGTCACGATTCCGGCTTTCTCCAGCAAGTGCGCCGTGAAAGAAGCGGAGCTGTATCCCTTCGGCACCGTGACCCAGATATAGAACGCAGCCGGAGGCGGATCCACTTCCAGTCCAAGCTGTTTGAGGCCTGGGACGAGGGTGTCGCGCCGTTCCTGATAGATCTTGCGCAAACCATCCGTCACTGAATCATCCAGGTTGAGCGCAGTGATGCCTGCCTCCTGAATGGCCTGGAAACAGCCGGAGTCGAGGTTGCTTTTCACCTTGCCGAGTCCAGCCAAGATCTGCTTGTGTCCGACGGCAAATCCGAGGCGCCAACCGGTCATGTTGTAGGTCTTCGAGAGCGAGTGGAACTCGATCCCTACGTCCTTCGCGCCATCCACTTCCATGAAGCTCGCAGGGGGGTTGCCGTCGTAGAATATCTCCGAATAGGCTGCGTCGTGGCAGACGATGATCTGGTTCTCCTGGGCGAACTCCACCACTCGCTTAAAGTAGTCCTTGCTCATGATGACCGACGTCGGGTTATTCGGGGAGTTCAGGAACATCAGCTTCGCCTTTTTCGCCACGTCCATAGGAATGGCTTTCAAGTCTGGCAAGAAGCCATTCTGTTTCGTGAGCGGCATGAAGTGCGAGATGCCGCCGGCGAAACTGGTCCCGACGGGATAGACCGGATAGCCGGGGCTCGGGACGAGCACGATATCGCCCGGATCGACGAATGCGAGTGGAATATGTCCGATACCTTCCTTCGAGCCAATTAATGCCAGAACTTCATCTGCCGGGTCGAGTGTGACGTTGAAGCGCCGCTTGTACCAGTCGGCGACAGCTTTTCGGAACGACAGCATGCCCTCATACGAAGGATATTGATGGTGCTTGGGATCCTTGGCTGCTTTCGCCAGGCTGTCGATGATCGGCCTCGGCGTCGGTAGATCTGGGTCGCCGATGCCAAGATTGATGATGTCGATGCCCTTGGCAATTGCCGCCTGCTTCATCTTGTCGATGGCAGCAAACAGATAGGGAGGCAGGGTCTTGATTCGTGTGGCAACTTCTATCGGAAAACCAGGCATGTCCGATCTTCTCCTTTTATAAATTAATCGGTCGGAAAGTCATCGGTCGTCAAGTCGTGAGAATCCCGGAAGACTTTCGACTTGATGACGTTCGGACTTTTCGACAATGAAACTAAGCGTACAGCAGGAGCAAGGAAGTAATCAACGCTGAGGAGAGAGAAGATGGCCGATCAGCCGATCGGCGATCTGATGGAGTTGCGGCAGATGGGGGAGGGCTGTTGTTTTTACCTGTTGCGCGGCCAAGCGCGCTTTCGTGAGGTCCGGCGCACATTCTTGGCACAATGAGTCGATACCGCTCTGTTCCATCTCCAAATGAAACAGAAGTCCGTAGGCGCGAGCGCCATAGCGGAAGGCTTGCAAGGGGGCGATGTCGGAGCTTGCCAAGGGCACAGAATCTTTGGGGAGGTCGAACACCTCGCCATGCCACTCGAATACCTCGAACGACTCCGGCAACGTGCTGAACACAGGGTCTTGTTTTGCCTCAGCCGTCAGCTTGACTTGCGTCATGCCGATTTCCAACGCTTTGCCAGAACGTATGGTGGCGCCCAACGATTTTGCCATGAACTGGCTGCCCAGGCACACGCCGATTACAGGCGTGCCGGTGTGAAGCGCTGAACGAATAAACGCTGTCTCATCCGCAATCCACTGATCGGGGTCGTTCACCGACATCGGCCCACCCATCACGATCAACAGATCGCCTGCATCTTTCGGAAGTCCGTCTTGCGGGACGAGGTAACGTTCCAGGCTCACGCTTCGCTCAGTCAGCGCTGTCGCAAAAGCTCCGGGCCCTTCAAAGGGAACGTGTTTCAGGCAGACTGCGCGCATCAGAAGACCTCGTGCAATGACAATGGACGATAACTATTCGTGCCCGGTAGTTCTTCTAGCAGGCTGCGGGAAAACCATTTCGGCTTCGTAGAACATCAATGGCCTGCAGGTCTGGGACACGAGCGGAACGCTCCCGCAGGATGCTCAAAAAGGCCGTTCAGCAAGGCCGTTCAGCGAGCGAAGAGGCGAGGCGTACGCTTCGGTACGTTGAGCCTCTGAGCGATGCGAGAACGCCGCTGGCGGACTTTTTCAGCATCCTGCTAATTGGAAACATACACGGTCGCCGTATTGACAGCAAGGACTGTCTCATGAGAAAGGGGCTAGCTGAACGATCCATTAAAAATTGAGATGGGAGCTGCGTAAGCGATTGGTATCTCGGTTTTATCGTTGTAGAGTCTTCCGTCTCTCCTCTAGCTGTTCGGCTCCTGCCGCGCTACAATTCGCCTCATGAAACAATCGATCAAGTCGAAAGACGATCTGCGTTGGCTGCTGGGCCATACCGGCGGATTTCGCGGCGGCTATGTGACGGATGTGCAGGTGTCGAAGCGGCGTCTGTTGGATGAAGCTTCGGGCCGTGAGGTAGCGGCGGGAACTACGGTCACAGTCGTGGTCCGTTATCGTATTCGCCAGATGGCGCGCGTTGCGAAACTCACGATGACCGGGGTGACGGATTTCTCGATGTTCGAACAGGAGGGGGCCGATTGCTCGACACTGGGGGTGATCCAAGCGGAGTTGACCGACGGAAGACTCCGTTTCTGGTTCGACCCGCAGGGCGAACTCTATGTGGTGTGCGAAGAAGCCCAGCTGGAAGAAGTGGCTGCGCCGAATCTCGAAGCCTTGTCGCTAGAGCAGGTAGCTCAATGGACCTTTCAAAGTGAGATGCCGGATTGGCCGACGGTCACCTGGCTCTTGGCGGAACTGGATGTGGCCGGTGTGCCCTGTACCTGGCGAGCCACTGCTTCATCATCCGGGCGCCATCCTTCCATTCAGTGGGAGGGGGATTTGCTTCCGGCATCGATGCAGGGATCGAAGGGTGTCACAGGGGTTCACTGTATGTTGTATGGGCCGGTCGATGGGCCAGGGTTCGGCGTGGTGCTGCGGGTTCGCGGGGTGCAGGATCGCCGGACCGGGCAGGTGCTCTCGCTCCTGGCAGATCTGATCGCCCAACGATTCTCGGGCCAGTGTCTGGTGGGTAATACGATTATTCCCGGCGGGGAATGGCAGAATTGGAAATCGTTCGAACAGCAGCGCGGGGCCGATGGGTAGTAGACGAAAGTGGGTCTGGTCTATTTGGTCTGTCTTGTCTGTCTGGTTTGTCTAGTTAGCTTTGCTCAACCAAATAGACGAGACAGACCAAATAGACCAGATGAACCAGATCAGCCCAGCGCCTGTCCGCTGGCTTGTTCCGAAAGACGCGTGCCGTTGATATGTGCGTAGGTTGCAGCGCCATTCCCGTTTTTCACGCCGTTGATGTGTGTCTTCCCGTTCCCGTTCTTTCCGTTCACACATTCCACCAAAGCCCAGAGCCGCATCGGATTTACATTCTGCCTCCGAGCGACGTGCAGCGGCGTTCCTTCCAGCACGGTCTGGAGCGCCAGGTCTGTGCGCCATCCTAAGTTCTTCGTGATGGGGGACAGCACTTTTTCGATGGCGGCGATGAATTTATTGTCGTTGGCGAAATGATTGAGCATGATGATCCGTCCGCCTGGCCGGCAGACGCGGATCATTTCGCTGACGACCTTGCGGTAGTCGGGGACAGCGGTGACGACGTAGGCCGCGACGACTGTGTCGAAACTATCGTCTTTGAACTCCATCGCGCCGGCATCCATCCGATGCAATTGCACGTGGTCCATCCGGTGTTCTGCCGCTCGCTGCTTCGCTTGATCCAGCATGCCTTCTGAGAAATCGATACCGACGATCTGGCAATGGCGGGGGTACATCGGCAGGGCCAAGCCGGTTCCGACTCCCACTTCGAGGATTTTTTCATGAGGCTGGGCGTTCAAATTCTGAATGATCGACTGGCGTCCTTCGTGAAACACCTTTCCAAAAACTCGATCGTAGATCTTGGCGTACGAGGTATAGACGCGCTCGACCTTCGCTAAATCCATATCACCTCCGACTCCACATTAAAGGCGACTTGCGCTCCTCGACCAGCGAGGGATGAGCAGACTGCCGTAACTGCTTAAGTGTAAAATACTTGTGCGGCGGAGCACCTGAGTGGAGCGAGGGGACCCGCCTGACCATCACTGAAGCTACAATAGCCAACTCACTGAGACGAGTCAATAGATTATCTTAGGCCCATCCCTTGATTCGCCTGCGCCCCTGTGGGATAGGTACCGGCATGATTTTCGCTGGCTTTTTCGCCGGTGCCATGTGTCTCGGTCTCATTCTCGGAGACTGGCTCTACTTCGTGCGCCTTACACCGGATGCCGGCCGGTATGGATGCGGAGTGGCGCGCACACACGATCGATTCGCACATATGACCATGGCGCAGCTGGCCGGCCGGTTCGATGCCGGCGGGGTCTTGGCCTTGCCGCATGGGACAGCCCGGTTGTACCAGGATGTGAACCAGATTGTGATTCGCCAGAAATACCGGCTGTTCGCTATGGGTTTTCGAACCTTGTGGCCGTTGAAGGGATTGGTCTCCCTGTCTCCGGAAGGCGACGCGCTGGCGGTGCTTTGTAGAAAACTCACTCCCTGGTCCTCGGCGCTTCTCACCGGTCTCTGGTTTGCCGTGGTGGCTGTCGGGACGGTGGGGGCAGTGATCTCCTTGTTCATTGAGGGGGAAATGACGGCGCCCGGTGGAGCGGTGTTGGCGTTCGGGATTATAGGGTTGGGAGCTGTTTTTTTACTCTCAGGCGCCATTACGGTCGTCTTTGCATATCGGCTGGAGAATGCCAGGCTCATGATGCTGTATCAAGAACTCCGGGAGGTGATCGAAGGGGCCAGGGTGCAGGGTTGAGAGAAGACTGGTTTATTTGGTCTGTTTGGTTTGTTTAGTTGAAAGAAACTAACCGATGAACCAAATCAACCAGATAAACAAAACAAACCAAATGAACAAGCTCAGGAGAGATACAGACTCAGGAACTGATCATATTCAGCAGAGAGATTCAGGCTGGATCGGTTGCGGGCGAGACCGGCAATGATGCCGCGATGTTTCTGGCTGAGCCCGGACGATTCAAAGGCCTGGCGAAAGTGCCGCCAGCGCGCGGTCGCATCGGTGGCCAGACTCTCACGCTCTACGGGCGGCAGAGCGTGAATCGAGGTCGTGAGGGAACGAATGGCCTTCTCTACGCTCTCATAGGGCGGCGCCAGCTTGAGCTGGGCATAGAACGTTTCGAGGTGATGGCGGAATTCCTCTCGAAGCGCCAGGGTGTGATCGGTTGGGGGAGCAGTCGGTTCAGACATAATAATCAGAAGGATGATACGAGAAGCATCACCGTTGTGACAACAGGCTTGGGCAAGCCCAGTCTGTCTGGTTGATCTGGTCTATCTGGTTTATTTGGTTGAATCAGACCAACTCGATGCACTAAATAAACCAGATCAACCAGACAGACCAGACAGACAAAACGTTTCACTCTTCACGACGACAAGGCAGGCTTTTTGAGCAGCCCTTGGAACGATTGAGGCTAAGGTTGAGCCGGAATCAGGAGAGTATTCACTCAGCCTTGACCTCAACCTCAGCCTGCGCCTGGAGGCGCAGCCTTGAGTGGGAGGGCGGTCCAGGTTGCGCCCGCGTCGGTCGAGCGGTAGAGGCCGCTGCCATTTGTGCCGGCATAGAGGAGGTGCGGATCGCGCTGGCTCATTGCAAGGGCTCGAATGTTCAGTGAGCCCAGTCCGCTGTTGATCGCCATCCAGGTCTGCCCGCTGTCGGGGCTTTTCCAGACTCCCCCGGGCCCTCCAATATAGAGGGTTTTCGGCTGGGTCGGGTCGAGGAGAATACTACTGATGAACAGATCTGGGAGCGATTGCCCGATCCGCTCCCATTGCTCTCCGCGCGTTGCGGTGCGGAAGAGGCCCTTCGTGGTTCCGGCATAGGCGATGTCCGGGTTGACCACATCGAAGACAATGACATTGACCCCCAGCGCCATCGCCCCCATCAGCTCCTTTTCCGGAATCAGTCCATTGTTGATTTTCTTCCACCCCATTCCAGCGCTGTCGGATCGGTAGACCCCTCCCGTCGTTCCCGCATAGAGAACCCGAGGATCGCGGGGGTGAATGGCGATGGAGACCACGATGTGGACCTCCTTCATCCCTGCCATGCGTTCTTCCCATTCGCGCCCTCCGTCTTTGGTATAGAAGGCGCCGACGGTTGTGGCCGCGTAGATTTGATCGTGGTCTATCGGGTGAAAGACGAATTGATTGATAAAGGAGACGTGTTCTTTGAGTCCGACGTTGTGGGGGAGCCAATGTTGCCCGCCATCCGGGCTCTTGTAGACGGCATCGGCCATGGTGCCGGCATAGATCGTGGCCGGAAATTCAGGATCGATCGCGAGCGTCGTCACCCGTCTGGCGCTGAAACTCGGGAACCGTTCCCACAGCTGCCCCTCGTCGCGCGATTTGTAGACGGCATCGTTCGTCGCCACATAGAGGATGTTCGCGTTGGTCGGATGCAGGGCAATCGAGACGATTGCCTCGCTTTCTTTTTGGCAGCCGGCGCCGGCCAGGCAGAGGAATAGGGCGCAGGCGCAGGCGAGTAATAGTGACTGGATCTGGTAGGCCCGAAGCGTCGTTATCATTGGAGAGCAATCTGTCCTCTGAAGATCGGCGAGAAACCTAATCACAGCGGTTGGAGGGGAGTCAAGAAGGATAGAGGAGCGGAATGGAATGCCCCCACGCTCCGGGTGACTCGCTCGACCACACTAGGCCTCTCAGCCGCTCGACGCCGAAACTCGTTCCATTCAGAGCTTCGCTCGAATGGAA
>ERZ1292630.1698-Hain-H41-02um-R3-1698-length-21218-cov-8_pt1 | contig 21218 bp, 7 predicted proteins | sample MGYA00564408_ERZ1292630 | MGnify/ENA primary metagenome ERZ1292630 (study PRJEB36523, sample SAMEA6512641) | groundwater metagenome | collected 2019-01-08 | study: AquaDiva: Metagenomics assemblies of 32 groundwater samples
CGGCGATGATGGGCGTGAAGGAAGGATGCGAAGGGATCCATGGTGGGTAGCGGCGACGGCGAAGTCGCCACAGCAAAAATCGCGTCGTTGGAGGGCAACAAAGAATTTTGGTGCGCTGCGCCCACACCGTTGGTCGTCATGGCGATTGCCGCTTCCTCAGTGGACGCGATGACGTCCACGCGTGTTTGAGCGCCCTCGTGCGACAGGATGTTGCCGACAGGGCTCGCGACTGGCGTAGGGAAGTGTAGCGAGGAGCTGCTGGCGACCGTCGTTGATTGTGTTTGCACCACCGTTTCGTCATCGGTCACACGTGGGATACAGTCTGTATGCGCGACAAGATGCGTTTTGCCGTGCGCTTCGTGCTCTTCTCCGTTGTCGTCGTCGGCATCGTCTCGTTGCACCCGTCGTTGCCAGGCGGCTGCTGCGAGCGACATATTGGGGGGCGGGCCGTTCGCTTCAATGCGCACAGGTTCGACAGCCGAGCCAACTTGTGGATGACCTGAGTTCGCCGGTAACGCTTCCGTCTCGGTTCCTTCCTGTGTCGTCGCGACGGTCGGTGCAGATAGACTCGTTGACATGGGGCACCAAGAAAGGGCCACCGATGACGTGTACACGCCGATGAGAGAAAGGAGCGCCACATTCGGACTCGTCAACAGTGGCGAAAAACGCTGGCTGGAAGGAGTCGTCGGGGGGCTGCTGACGCCGTGACTGCCCGCTGCCGCCGCGGTACCACCTGCTGGTGCCTGTGTGGTCGTAGCATCCGCAAGCTTAGAGCGAGATCGATTCTTGTCTCCTCCTGGAGACCTCGTGCTGCTGGCCGAAAAGGACGGCAGCAGTGGCATCGGTGGGCCTTGTTCCGACATGGAGCCCGATGTGGAATCAGCAGGCACAAGAGAGCCGAGGTCGAAGGAAGGGTCCAGCTGACGCGTCACGTAGGCAAATGCCATCGCGATCCGGTGCAACATCTCTAGCGTTTCCGGGTGTATACGGCACACCGTACCCACAACTTTTTGCCAAGGCCCATTGACGACCTCGTCGATGCGATCCGCGAGCGTGGCCAATAACATAGGCGGCGCCATCACATTGACGTTTCCGCCGCCGCTGAAGCTCCCTCTGGCACCAGACGCTGCTAACGCGCTGGCAGCCGTGGAAACGGGTGCGACGGACGCAGCGGCCGCTGACGAGGACGATGACCGAACGGTCGCTGCGGGTGGCTTCCTGTTGGCTGCTACCGCCCGCCGTCGCGATGACTTATCGTCGTTCTGTTTGTCATTCGAGTTATGTGACGTCACCATCGGAACCACCAAGGCTGCCGCAGGTAGCTCGAAGAGTAGCTCTCGCAATTCGGCGTTGCGGCAGCAATCCTGCAAGACTTCATAAAATTCGGGGGAAGGCCGAGCCGTAAACGGGTTCACCGGCAGCGGCATGCGGGAAGCAGCGGTTTCACACCCGCCCGTTGGATTACGTTTCGATTGTCCGAGGTTCGGACCGCTCACAGACGGCGAGTGGAACGCGACGGATGGTTCGGTGCGAGAGAAGGCCTGCGTGAAGGTCACTCCCTCCTCGTATAAGCTTCCGACCACATCACGAGACGTCTGATCCTCCAGACCACGCCGATCCGAAGCAACACGAACAGCAGTCGAGCGACCATCATCGAAAACATGGACCTGCGACGTCGGTAAGTCACCCGATTCGTCGTCGTCGTGGCACATCGCACGAGCGTCGCGGAGGAGGAGGATCCCACTACGGTTCAGCTCCGCCACCGCGTCCGAAATGTTCCAGAGGCCCGCGTACGGCCCATCCACGATGGTGTAGTCGCGGTGAAGTTCCTCCGTCGTAAACCAGCGTCGCTTCCGGCTCGTCATGCGTATGAGCAATGTGAGGGCGCCTGCCGATAAACCACAGAGTGCTTCCAGCGCTTCACACCCTCCCATCGCATGCTTCTGCATTCCTGCGTCGTCACCGCCAGGACCATCACTATGGGGTCGCGAGGAAGAAATATCATCACCCCCACCTGGAAACAAGGCCGGTATGCCGCCGTAAAACGCCACATACGACAAGGTGTAAAGCCACGCTCGGGCGACGTATAGTGGCGGACGATCGGCGGAGACGCCTGCCACGAACGCGCCTCCTTGCGTAATATCGGAACCAGGGAATCCAACGTCAGGGTCCCCCGATGGGTCGTCTCCGCCTGGAAGGCCGGTCGCGTCTCTTGGCTCACCATCGGGCAAGGAAGCGCTCTCAAGGCCCCCGGCACGTTTCCTACCTTCCGTTGGCTTTCGATGAGTCATACAGATTCGTACCAGATACTTAAAAAAGCAATGTTGAGGATTGAGTGGGTCCTCATGGTGCCACACAACTGCCATTGTGCCGCTCGCAAGGCCAATTTGACACGAACCGGATGAGGTGTTCCGTCAATACCGCCGGTGGGTTTTTCTCTACACAATGGGTCGCTTCAAAAAAAAAATCGCGGGCCTGATCAATACACACCGTGCGCCTCCATCGCCGCCCGAGAGCCGACGCTTCGAACGCAAGACTCGTCGCTCCCTCGATCGTCACCCACTCCATCCACTACCAGCCTCTACACGACGCCTACTACTTTTTCAAATTGTCGAGCCCGCGGAACGACATCTCAGACGACTGACGGCTGGAGTGGCGGCTGCTTCCCGAACGACCGGACTCTCCCCCCCCGCGACCATCTTTGGACGCCGCGTTGGTAAAGACGCGGGGCACCTTGGCGTACCTCACGCCTAAGTCCCCAAGCAACGGTCGAAAGATGCGCACCAAGCCGCTGACCACGAGAAACGAGGGAACGGTCGACCGGCCCACGAGCACCTTTTCCCGCTTTCCCAGCTGAAAGCGCTCCTTGGACGTCACCGTGTCAAACGCGGCTTCCGAAATGCGAATGCAACCATCTTTAGATGAGGCCATGAGTTTCCGTGCGATGCCCATCGTAGGGCCTAAACCGTCGAAATGCGGAACGCCACGAGTGAACCGCAGCATCGTCAACACCGCCGGTCCCGAGTGAATGCCGACCCGGAACTGTGGTGGGTCGATTGTGCCCAGATTCGCCGCATCGGCAGGTGCATCTGGGTAAGACACTTGCGTGCCCCCGAACGTGGAGGCAATTAGCGGACAGCGATACGGGTAGTGTGCATATCGCGCCGAAAACAGTTGACTCACGTTCACGAAGAAGGACAGCATTTGCTCCGCAGAGGGGCATGCGGGTTCCGTTTCGTCCGCCGCGAGGAGTGCGGAAGATCCGGAAACGTTGCGATTCTTTTTGTCGGTGTCGACGTCGTCATTTGCCTTCCCACTTTCGCGTTCCTGAGCATCCGCGTCCTGTTGCTCAGCGTTTTCTTGCGCCTCGGCCTCAACGGTTTCCGCATCAACTGTTTTGGGCAATCCGGATAGATAAATCGTGCAATCGCCATGAACGTGCAAGCGATAAATGTCCCACCGGCGAGCGAACCGTTCGGTCGCGTGGTACACGTAGGTTAAGAACCGGGGAATGAGCTCAGGAGGATCGTATATGGATTCGCGATTACCTAATTTCACGAGCTCGCAAAATGCGACGCTAACGTTGGCCGGCAGCGTGAAGGCTGGGCCGGTCATTCGAATGATCGACGCGACGGCGGGTGGAATCACATCGGAGCAATGCTCATTGTAGATTCGCTTTTCGCATACGATGAGCCCCTTGTACTTCTTCCAGTCAGACTGAATGGTCCGCAAGACGCCTCTTGCGAATAGCACCAGCGCGGCAGTCGAAACGCCGGTGATGCCCAGGCCGACACCAATCGCGATGTAAATGAGGTAGTAGATTGGGCCAAAAACGGAATCCAACGTTACGGTCAAGTGGATCGCGACGGAGAAGTTATCGAGGCGGTCGACGTAGGCGAGTACGGGGACATTGCGGTAGTCAACGGAGCGCAAGGTCTGCGGAGTCGTGGTGTTGGCGGCGACGTTGTAGAGATTGAGCTGCTGCAACGCGGCCATCGAGCAATTCGTGGATTCAACAGGACATTGGTATCGCGACTTGGTCACAAATTCAATCGATCCCGTGTCGGTGTTCACAGGCAATTGACGCGTACACGGGACGCAGTCGTCTCGGTATAAGATTCCAAAACCTTCAATCGAGGGGCATGTCGCGGTGTTGGGGCAGGCGACCGAGGGATCATACGTCTTCGTGAAGAACTCTCCCTTTCGATGTAAGAATCCAATTTCCATGGTGGACGGAAGTAACGAGTTGAATTGCGCAATGCTTCCCACGATTCGGTTAAACGTGAAGGAACGCACCTCGATCACATCCCGCTCCACCGAGATCACGACGGTCGGGGACAACTTGGAGCCGCACGAAAGGACTGGCTCCGGCCGGTAATCCACCGTGATCGTCTTGGATGTTCCGTCTAAGCTTTTTTCCGCAAATTGCGCGGAGATGGTGCCAATGTCAAAGCGCGAACACGCCGCAATGCAGCCAAACGGAAGGGCCGGGATGGACGCTTGCGACCACTTGGGCCCGGATTTTGAGAAAAAAACGACTTCCGTGGTGCCATATTGGACGCGGATGGCGTTGAGCATTTCGACTCGCAAAATGCCATAGGGTCTCCAATCCTGCGACATGTACAGATTCAGCGACCGGTAAGCGAGGTGGACCAGGCCTGTGGTACCAACGGGCGTGGCCACCACACACATTTTGACGTTGTCGCCGCTCTCCTCGGCATCAAATTGCACTGTTCCAAGAATCAAACGAGACATTTCCGATCCAGTGAGAGTTACGGACGTCTCCGCAACCCGCTTGACATAGTAGGCGCCGTACAACGTGGCGGCGAGGTCGGCACAAGGGGTAAGAACATCGGCACAGGTCGCGGTGGCCCCGACTGACAAACCGTTAGGTTCCGGTGCGTCAAAGTCGAACGCGGGCAGTATCACAGACGAGAAACCACCGATCTCGCGAGTGGCGGCATCAATGACGAGGAGGCTATTTTGACCCACGAACGGCGACGAGAGGCGACCGTATCGCATCCACTGCGGCAACGACACCAACCAGCACGTGGCAACTGGTATCGACGACAATCCCACCGAAGCACTGGCGTTACTACTGTTGTTGCTGGCGCTAATGTCCCAAAACTGGGTGCCAAAGGCCACGCCAAAGGAGCGCCGCTCACCGTCAACGCTGAGTGTCGTGGGCAGCGTGAGAAACGGCGGCCGATCAGAGCTGCTAGCTGCAAGGAGATCAGCCACGCACCGAACAGAAGTCCGGCAGTCACTGCCATGGCACGCCGAAGGGGCAGAAACGTTCGCGGCAGTTGTGATCGTTTGATTCGTGCGCAAATCGAACACGAACGTTTCTAAAGCAGAGGTACCATCGACCACCAGCGTCGGCGGCGGTATCCCTGCGGTCACAGCAAGATGCGACGCGACACGTCGTCGAAGTTGGCCCGCGAAGCGCAAGGATACGGAATTCAGTCGCTGTTGGGCGGTGACGTTCACGACGACGGTGCCGTTTATCGTCGTCGATGACGCCAACATCGACCGGGTTGTGCTCAGGAACACACGTGACACCATGGTCAACGCCTTCCCAAATGCCAGGCGTGATCGGCCAAAATTGTCGTCAGCGGCTAACGCGGCCAATGCGGACTGCAGGGCGACGCTTTTCCTCGCTTCGGTGAGCAACGCCGTTTGTTCTCTGATTAAATACGATTTGGTGATCGCGGCGGCAAGAAGCAGTTCCTCTTCGACGACTTCAAGGGTGGCCTCCTCCATCTTCGTGAAGCACCCCGCGATAAGTGAACCGCTGACGGTGGTGGCCGCGGTAGCCTCCTTGTCCGCGTAATCGATCCACAGCCATGCCATCACCGCACCGGACGCAAATAAGCAAGTCAGTAACGTCACGAGCAAGGCGATCACAATGCGTTGTGAGGGCGTGAGGCTCAGGACGGACTCGCCGAGCACGTACTTGGTCTCCCCTTCCGTCAAGGAGCAAGTCAGAAGCCGCTTCATGTAATCTCCAAACGAGAGCGGCACAATCTTTTCCGTGACAATGCTTTTGACTTCCTCGCCAGTGGACATGATGGCGATCGATGATCGGATCGCCGAAATGATGGCCAAAAACGACGCTTCATCGATTTCTTGCGGATTGGTGATCAACTGGTCGTATTGTTCCGGATCGTTTGGTAGTTCGAGAACGGGCAGCATCGAAGCGAGGTCCTCCATGGAGATGAAGCCGTTGAGCTGATACTGCTCGAAGAGCGCCTTCAACTGACGTTCATCCTCGTCGAGCTCCTCATCCTGCGGGGAACCGGCAGCTGCCGTGGTGCCGGGCGGCGGAGCTGACGACATTTTCTACCTTTTTTGGTAACCGGGGGGTTTTCTTTCCAGGTGAAACGTGAAATAAATAAACAACGAGAAAAAAACCACAGAAGCGATCATCGTTGTTCACAAATGCGTGATGATGTGAGGCGATTCGGGGAGTGTCCGTGTGTCGTACCATTATGGATGGCATTGTTACCGGTATCACTCACCCAAAGTGTCGTTACCCCCCACACAGCTACGCATGTCATCCCACCACGTTACATCGACGGGGACTTTGCGGTTTAATCGACAAAAAGAGATTGAGAAAAGGAGAGAGAGAGGAAGCGAACGAGAGAGAGAAAGTGACAAGAGAGAAACGAAGTCGGCGGTCCTTTTGCCGTTACTTGAATGTGCGGGCATTGACCTTGTGACCCCGCCCCTTGACCTTCTTGGGCCCGCGCTTGATGAATCCCGGCACGCGAGCGCTACGTTCGACGGTCTTGTGATTACGGTCGTAGATGCGCTTGTTCTGCGCCGACTTGTGCGCAACTTTCTTTGCCTTCCGGTGAAGCTTCTTCTTGCTATCGGCCCCGCCGTCGTTGTACTTCTGCTTTTTCTGCCGGTCACCATGCTCGTCAGAGTCATACCCGCCGAAATCCTCTCCATCGTGGCGAAGCTGAATCGGATGAGCGAGCAACGGGGCTTTCACTCGCATCACGACGTTGTCAAGCACGCGGAACTCATCGGGATGCAACATCAGGAAATCGGTCAGTGTTGCGCCGAGGCGGCTTTCATACCGCGCCGAAAATTTCGTCCAAGGGCCAATGAGCTTGCCAATGTCCCCTGCGTAGATAGGCACATTATGGGTTGGAAGAGCGCTCAAGATTTCATCCAGGGCCATACGATGGAACATTTCTGTTTTCCGCGCAGACGCCTCCATGAGCGGCAAGTCGGCGTACTTCAACGACTCAACACGCGACGTCGTCGAAGGGCGTACGAAGACCGTCGATGGGTCCAACGCCAGGAGCGCCACCTCAGTATGGTAGTCGCTACTACTACTCTGCTGCGGAGCCGTGCCTTTCGCTTTCGCCGCAGCATCGTTCTTTGCCGCAAAACGTCGAAGCGGTGTCGAGGAGGGGGCCGACTGTTCGTGGTGCTTGATTAGGCCACAATGGTGCAGGAATACCACGAGCGGGCCATACTGACCTTGACCAATTTCCGGCCAGAGCAGCACCTGTGACAATTCGCTGAGAAGCGGGGCGCTGCGGCCGCTTACGTCAGTCAGCACGTGTAGCAGCACCTTGGCGAAATCAAACGATGCGATCGAGCCTCCCAACTGGGAACGGCTTTGCGACGCGTAGACTTTTCGGAGCTGATGGATGACGTCCGCGCGGAGCTTATCGTGTTGAGTCAAACTCTTGAGGCCGCAGATGACCTTTTTGATGCCCCAAGACATCCCGAGCGTGTCGATACAGCTATGAGGAATGTGCTCGAACAGAAATCCCAGCGTCGCGTGGAGGTAAAGGTACGGTTTGGGCGCATTCGCGGTTGCGTCCGCCGCTCCGACGGCAACGGCGGGGTCCGACGCCGCATGGTTCTTTCGATTTGAAGGGAGCTTTCGCCGGGATGCAGGCTCATCGTTGCCATCGTCTTCGACGTCGCTTTTCTTTTTATCGCTACGACTCGCTGCGGCTCTTCGATTTCCCATTAGAAATCCATCTTGCCAGTGACACAGCGGTAACGACGGCAGCGTCCTACACACACGCGCAATGGCGCGGGCCGCCACGGAGGGCAAAGTCAAATTGTCCGGTGTCACCCCACCGCACTCCCGGCGCGCCGCGTCCGAGACGCCCGTCAAGGGGGACGCTGACGAATGATGATGCTGCCGGCCCGGTGGCACCTCCGACGGCCCCCCTCGCTCGAGGCAGTATTCCACGAGCATACGGAGCAGGGTGGCCAATTTATGATGGACGTAGGCCGCATGGGGCCCACCGCGGTCGAGCACTAACGTGTTAAAGATGACTTCTTCGGCAACCCCTGCTGAACGGGTCTGATAGACAGCAACGAGCCGATGCATGAGCAACTGTAGCCCTTGACCCGAAACGTCGCCAAAGGCATGCCACGACGCCTGGTTATCGAACCTTGGGGGTTGTCCGGCTGGGCCCGTTAGCCGAGCAGCAAACGCATCGGTGGCCGCGGCAGCCGTTCCGCTGGCGGACCAAGCTGGTGCGACGAGTGCCGCGCCAAGGGTGCGAAAGTGCGGCAGCAATTGAACTTTCAGGTGGGTTGCGACGGGATCTTTGCGAGGTTTGGTGGTGTTTTCTCCAACCGCGTGCAAGAAAATGGCACGACTATTCAAGGCCTGGAAATCCTCGGCATGCTCCACATCGGGCATGGTGATGACGGTTCGGCCGGTCGTCCACGCGGATGCATTGACTCGAGGGTCACGCAGCACTTGCTGCGAAATAACGACGATACACCTCTTCGCTGGCGACGGCCGCATCATGGTAACCTTCGCATCCTTTGGTGAGGAGAAGAAGATCTTTCCAGGATCGGAGCTCGTCACCTCGGAATCCTCAGTGACCGACGCGACAACGATCGCGTTCAACATCGCTGATGGCTTGGGCTGCAGTGCGGATAGGACGCAACGGGCAGCCCACGCCGTCATGTGCGCGGTGACCGGTGAACCGCACACGATGAGCGTATCGTGGATGCCTCCTACGCCGCCGCCGGGCGCGGTGAGGCCTGCAGCCGCGGTGGCAAACACCGCGGCTTCCCAAAAGTGAACATCATCTTTGACCTTGTCGTTTGTGGAAGGGAGGTCCACATCGATGCGGGTCCAAGTCGCATCTGACGCGAGACGAGCCTGTATGGAGGCGGAGGACGACGAGGACGCCGTGTGTGCCTTGGCCGTGGATTTCATCCCTACAACTGCTCCTCCGCGCTCGGCCGCCGGTTCCGCAGCTGATGCCGATGACCATTGAGCCAAGGTACTCCACTCCGCCGCGGATCCAGAAAAGCGCAGTACCGGCCAAAGTGGCAGCGGCGAGGACGACATGTCGGTGGACGATACCGCTGAGGCGACAGGGACCGTCGCGGTGCCACTACCTGTCGCTCGGCTTGCGGTTGCGGTGCTGCGCGTCCTTTTTCGCAGTCGCTCCGTCGGGGACTCGTTGATAACTTGAGGCGCCGGTGCCTCGGCAGCCTTGGGCTTCTTTTCTCGCGCGAGACCACCTCGATGGCGTTCGTCACGATGGGTCTTGAAGTTCTTCGCGAAGCATGCCTGCGAGCAAAAGATGCCCTCCGCGGCGCTGTCTTCGTTGCCTTCTGCTTGACAAAGCGGGCATTGCATGGGCTCGGCCAAAATGGCGGATTGGCATCCGACGCAAGTCGCCATCCCTGTTAATATGTTTTGCGATGGCAGTGGAATCTTACGAAAGGGGAGGGAAGAAGAAATGGTCCATTATGGACAGAAATAAAAAAATTTGCCGCCACATGAATGCCTCGTCACCGATACTTTGACGCGACCGGTCCTGGGACGACCAGAAAATACCGTAATGAGGGGATGTTGCGCGACTATACAACTTCGACGGCCACTTGGCATTGAGGGCTTTCGCAAACCAACAAACGGGCGAGATCGAATAGGCGAGATCCACCTCACCACTCCGCCACGGCATATCCGTGGTCGTGCGTCTGGCCTGGGGGTGGCTTTACCATCGATTCTCCCTCTGCCACCGCTCGTGCGCGGACGCTAAGTGCCGGTCGACCCAACTCTTCGCGACGCCACCCGAGCGCAAAGGTGCAGCCCCAACAGAGCTCGTGACGACGCCGCCAGTCGTCTCGCGGCGACGAGTGTCGTTGCCATCATCGCCATAATTGCGAGCTGCGCCGCCCAAACGATTTCCTCTGTTCGATGTTGAAGCAGCGCAGGTGGTGACTAGGTTGCTGCCATGCGGCACGACCTCAGAGGTGGCTGAACAGGGAGGGCTGCGGCGCGTGCGTAGTTGCCGCTCCGCCCGCTTAAGTTGTTTCACATCATCGACAATGCGTTGATCCGCGTCGCGGCGTGCGATACTGGCGGACGCGGTGATTCGCACCGCGCGATCACACAAGTCGTGACGTCGCGCGACTCGGTCGGCCCGTGCTTCTCGATCGAGCTCCAGCTGCTCCTGGCGTTTGACCACAATCTCCAACGCGGCGAAGCGAGAGAATCCCGCACCATGGCACTTGTACCGGACGGCGTCCAGAAGGCCATCGCGTTGACGCTCGGTGAAGGCCTGCAAATTCAACGTCCAGCAGCGTACGACGTTGGAGCGGCATGAATGCCCTCGGTAGAGGGCTTGAATCTTGACCGCTGCGAACCACCGTCGGGCGGCATCCTCATCTGACAAAAGAGTGCTCGTGAAGTTTCCGAGCGCCGCATCGACCAGCAACGCGTTGAGTGGTGCGACTGCCGAAACGGCCGCCGTTGGGGACGGTGAAAGAGGTTGCAATCGATGACGGCGGCGCAAAGTTCCATTCGCCAACGTGGCAGCAGTGGGGATGCTCTCGCCCTCTTGTTGGTTGAGGCCGAGTTCCGCTGTGCTCACCTCGATCGCGTGCCGGAATTTCGACCATCGCGCCTCAACACTCTGTGCGATCCTTTCAATGGTCGCGAGCCGCTGAGGGTCGATTGTCGACGCCACATCACCAGGGCCACTTCCACCTTTGTCACGCATCAAGTGCGAATCCGCGGCTGGCGTGTCAAACCCTGGAGGAGATGACGAGTGGTTCGTCAAGCGCGGGTCTGTGTGACGTGCGTCGCTTTCAGGCGTCGTGCATGCAGGCGATCTTGCGGTGTTTGCGCGACCGACGACGGAAAATTGAGGCTGCGAAGCCATCGCGACCTGCCGTGAAGGCGGAGCCCCGTCTAGCAAGATCACAACCTTGCGCTCTAGCATCAGCTCACGAGCGAGTAGTCGGCGGCACTTTGTTTCGTCGTCCGATAACCAACTTGCGGCGTGAAACTGCCTCAAGGCGCCGCGAGCCTCAGCTTCCTGTTGTTCGAGTGAACCACGGTGCGTATGTTCCGCAATGTGCAACACGGCGTCCTGCATCGTGGCAGTGCCCAGTGGATTGAGAGTGTGTAATGGTCGCCAGCTCTTCATGAAATTCTCTAATAGCGGGGAGCAAACATGATCGACAGAAGGAGGGTCGTGCTGGGCTCGGTGTGAGGAAGTCCCTGGATCTGGTGCTCCGACAGCAGCAGGCGCGGTACTGACAGCGACGGCGAGGCCCGTAGCGGCTGCATCCGCGAACGCCGCATCTTCCGTTGCCTGTCGAGGCCGCTTCGGGGTAATGACGGACGGTACGCGCGATATAGACCAATCGGACTCGTCGAAGTCGGCGACGGTGGTGAGGTCGGCGCTGTCGGAGGGGGGCTCGAGATAATAGCTCAGGCTGACGATGAGGTCGTCCCATCCTTGGACTTGCTCGTCGCATTGCATTTGCTGACGTGCAGTAGCTTCCGTGGCGACAGTGTCCACCAGTTCGTTAGCAATGAGTTGTTGTTGAAACGCGGCGAGCTCCTCGGCGAGCCGTTTCGCGTCGACGGACGAACCACGGCGGATGTCTCCGTGCACCGTGGAAGGACGCCGGCTGCCCCGCTCCGCCGCGGGGGCCGCGAGGCAACCTGACACCCGTCTGACGATGGGGGCGGCGATCAACAACGACGGCTGCCCACGGCTAGCCCGCCTCTGGCCCGTTGCATCCAAATGCTCGGCCACGGAGGATGTGACTTGGCCCTCCGAGGCGGCATCCTCCTCTTCCTCCTCGTCCTCGGTGTCGTCGTCCGGCTCGTGAGACAATGGGCTCCTCCCACGATCACGACGAGCCGCTTCAACTTTGGCTGCATGTCGCGGACGGTCACCCGGGCGACGCGGGGAATGGCGGCCAGTTTCTGGATGCGGCGCCGAACGCTGTGATGCCAGTTCAAAGGAGCCAGACTGCCGATCATCGCCATCGCTGCCGTTATCGTTGCCTTCATCATCGACCCTCCCGCGCTCATCGTTTTCCGAGTTTGTCGCCCCGGAGTGGTTGGTCTCTTCCGTACCTTGGCTGTTCTCCGCCTCTTCGTCGTCATCGTCGCCATCGTCGTAGGCCACCGCTTCGCCTTCCTCTTCTTCACCGCCCCTTGGCTTCGGGGTGGCGTTCACGGCACTCATCATGGCGGACGACGCCTCCGCGACCACCGGGACACGTTGACGAAACTCGTTGCTGACTCGATGAGACTCGGCCGGAGGCCGTGTCAGCGACAAAGAAGGTACCACCGGTGACGATTCCGGTATCGTATCGGCGGGCATCACATGGCTTTTCATCACCATAGGCACCAAGGTCGCGGATTGCCGACGCTGCCGCATCGCCGTCGACGCCAGCCACGCCGCCCGGGCGGCGCCATCGTCCTTGACTGTGGACGGTGGTTGCGTCGCGTGCCGTCCTGCATCTCGTCGCGTCGGGGCGGACGAAACGAATTCGAACGTTGCACCGCTGCGATGACGGCGCAACAAGTCGGCATCGTGCGCCGATGGCGCTGATGGCGGTTGAGTCGCCCACATTGTGCCAATCGAGAAGGCTTCGGAGTGGCAGAGCAAAAGCACTCTACGCATGGATCGTGGAATTCTTTGTTCTCCCCGAGAACAAATCCCGTTTCTCCCAAGCAAGAAAATGATCACCCAGAGGGAACACACCCTTCGAAGATACGCCACTACTACGACTACTGTAATACATTCCTTCATGTTACCAAACGGACGGCGACGTGGCGGCGACGGTCGACAACGTTCCAATCACACCACTACCCGTAACCACCAGCTGCGGTACGATACTCGACGTTGCGACGTTGGTATCCGACAAGGAGGAGAATGCGGCGGCCCGGGCGCCCCCTGCGGTGGATGAAGGGCGACTTCCAATGGGACCACTAGGCGGCGGATGGGACAACGACGACGGGATGTGAGTGGAAGACGACGAGGGCCGAGATACGACACCGACGACCAAGGGCTGAGCCTTTGGGAACGGCATCCGGGCGTCCCGACTACTCGGCGGTCGTTGTTGCCGAGTGCCAGTAGGAGGTCCCTTGGAGGCAGACGATAGCGGCCGCGAGATGACATTGGACCCTTGCGTCGCGGGCGGCGCGCAAGCCGCTGGCAAACTTCCGCGCGGATGCGGAGGAGCGGACGTACCTACGCCCAACAGGCCGCCACCACCAGCACTCGTGTCGCTTCGCCAATGCTGCATGGTGGTGAGCAGTTCTGGGAGCGAGGCTCGCTCGCTCAACGTCGAGCTATCGGTTGACAGGAGCGACCGTGCCGAGGACATTCCCGGTGCGTGGTGAGACAATGATGACAGCGGCCCGTCGCCGCCGCGCAAAGTGGCAGCCTCGGACGGGGCGAGATGGCGATGGTGACGATGGACATCGTCGTCGTCGTCGTGGTAGTACGTTTTTCGGTTCCAGTGTTGCTGCGGCTGTGGCATTGGACGTCGGATTGGGGACACATCCGGCACCCCCGGCGAAGAGGAGGACAGCCCGACCCCATCCATCATCACGCCGCCGTGGAGGCCCATTATCGACGGTGCGGCAGACACGGCGTTGACATCGCGGATCTGCGCGGCTTCGTCTTGCCTTTGGCGCCGTAATTCATTCGTGAAACGTTCGAATGCGGCGACGATTGTTTGCGCAGCCGCAAGGTGGGCACCTGTTTCTCTCGCGGCGCGCACGCCACGATGAACTTGTCGCACCTCGTGGCTCACGCACTGTTTCACTTGGCGCCGAATGTCCTGGGCCTCAAAGTAGGACGACCGGGGGCCTTCCTCCGCGCACCCACTATGGTGCCACCGATGATCCCGGCGCTTGACGCCCAGCGCGGCCGCCGTGTCTAAGGCAGCTTGCAACAACGTCGCGTCCCCTTGTATCATATCCTCCGCGCCAAGAGGATCCTCCGGGGTCGCCGTGTTTCCCCACCAGACATCTTCGCGCGCGTCACTCGTCGTTGCGTGCGAAGGGATCCCTCCGTTTAGCGCCAGCAGCCTCGGAGCCGCGGGTGGTGTTTGACATGCCACCTGCGCCGATGCCGTTTCGACGACTGTGTGAGTGGCGCTTCGACCTGCGGCGCGTTGACCATCCGTCACCGCCGGCGGCGCGTCGCTCCCAGTCATGGTGCTAGCAACCGTGCACTCGACGAGTCGCTCGAGCGAGGTACCACACTTTGGGCAAACGGTTCGGGGAATCCATGTTCGAAGCGGCAGCGCTGCATCGTGTTGATGTGGGTGCGACAACACTGATCCACGACGCTGGTCGGCGGCAGCAAAGGAGTTGGGGGTGGGGGCCTTCAAAGCCGTGGCGTTCGCGGCGAGCAGCATGGACAGGGTCCTGGGGTCAACGACCGACGAGGTCGATGGAAACGGCGCACGTGGCCACCCCCCATGAACGTCACCTCCGAGAAGATCACATCCCTCCGTCATGGTGCCCTTTGATTCGACGGATGAGGTGGTCTGCGGCTTCGACTGGCCCGCTGTGGTTTGTGTGCCCGCCGAGGAGCATGAGGCGATCCGCGAGCCTCCTCCTCTGGCGACGAGGGGAGAAGACTTTTCGAGGTCCATGCAGTCCACGGCGGCATCCGTCACGGATGGCTTAAGGATGACGACGCTCTGCCGCCGGGATGGTTTCGCATCGCCGCGCCCTTCCGCGGCAGTCGCCGAGTCGGCGGCCAAAAAGCTGAAGCTTCCACCACGCACTCTGCCTCCCCCCGAGAGCACGGCCGGGAACGGAGTCAACCCAGTCGATGCGCAACTGGCGGCCCCGGGTTTACTCGTGAGGACCCCGATCGAGGGCGTTGTTGCGGCTTCATCGGCCGTCCACGTCGTCGTGGAAGCCGACAAGCCATGTGGTGGCGACCCATTGCCTGGGGCCCAGGGAGCCACGGAGAGATCACCGCGGATATCGCCGAGCATCATCGGAGTGGCATTGGCATCGTCCCCTTCGTCAACCTCTTCGTCAACTCCTTCGTCGGAGGCCGAAGACGGTTCGTTGTCGGAATCGCTGTTGACAACATCATGCCCCTCGAGGATGGGCAGGCCATGGGCTCCGTTGCTGTTGGAAGCACTGGGTGGCGCTGTCTTGGCAGTCGATTGCGCGTTGGCCCGAGTCACTTTTGCGACCTTTCGCGCAGCCGACGACGGGGTTGCGGGCGTGCCACCTTTGCCGTTCGCGGTGCTTTTCGAGGCCCGGCGGGTTTTTATTCCAGCAGCACCCACTTTACTGGGGACGGTGGTCGACGACGTCGGGACACTGGCTTGCTGCTGCCTCCGGTTCGTGACCGTTGCAGACTTATTGGAACTCTTTGGGGTCGCGGCAACCGACACCGGTCTCGCGTCCGCATCGGCGACAATGATGCTGGGGGATGTCCCCGCTGCCTTTGGTGTTTCTACGCCGACAGCGACTAGATTTGACGTCGCAGTGTTGCCCCCGCTGCCTTGTTTTTCGTCAACTGCATCGCCGGCCGCCACCAGGGTCTCGTGTGATTCCCCTCCTCCGCTCAGAAGCGCTTGCCCTCTGAGACTGCCACGCCGACTGCCACCCGCCAACATCTTCGCCCTGACGAGAGATGACTGTCGCGTGAGGTTGGCGGCCGCGGAGGCCGAGTGACCTTCCGACATCAACGACGACTGAAGCGCAAAAAGTTTCGCCTTCGCGTCGGAAAGATGCGACGACTGGGTTTCCAACTGCTGTTCTAAGCTGTGAATGCGGGTCGCTTTTTCCTCCAGGGCACGCTGCTGTTGCTCGATGGACTCTTCGGCCTTCAGTTGCTGCAACTGACAGGCGTATTGCTGTGATACGACGTATCGGAAAAAATCCAAAAGTTCGGAGTGAGACCGCTCGAATGCGGCTGGCATCGCGAGCAACGTGGGACGAAGGTCCGCCTCGCCGCTGCTTTCACCGGCGTGGGTGGCCATTGCAGTCGCGTTGGTTTTGGGAAATCCAGCGTCGCCGCCTTGCGTTGTCGCTGTCGCTGATTGCAAACGGAGAATGGCGGCGTCGAGCGCGGACATGCCCGACGACGAGGCGCGGCGGAGACTACTTGCGCGGCTAAGATTTCGTGACGGCGCACCACTCTTACGTCGATTATGACCGACGCCGCCGCCCGCCGAACTATCGAGTTCCTCGTCCATCGACCTGTGTAGCTTCCTGCGCTGGTGAGCATCCGCCGCTCGCTTCGTGCAGTTCGCTAGGTCATCGTGCGTCGCCGAGACGAGCTCACTGAGTTCGTTCGCCTGATGACCCCAGGTGAAGTCACACGACGATCTGGAGCGTTGAAGCTCGGCCGATAACTCATTCACTCGGCTGAGCGCTTTCTCCAACGCGATGCGATCCTCGTTCACCCGATCGCGCTTGCGAGACCGAAATTGAGGGAAATGGTCTCGGAGCGACGCTGGAAGTACGTCCAAGTGGTCCTCGAGACAATGCTGTGCCGCCTCGGCGACGATTTCAAAGTGCCCCAATCGCTGCCGGTGGGCATCGAGATCTTCCTGCAAACTGATGGCCGATTTTCGCAACGCTTGTATCTCCATCTCTGTCTCTCGCCAGTGCACTCGGCGATTCAGCGCGTCGATGGCGGTCGCCTGTTCCTGGGAGCTACCATCATCGACCATCGCCCCACCCTCACCAGCCGCGGCCGCGTAGGCGGCATGCGCAGCCGCTCGTTCTTGTGCTTCCCGTGCTCGTCGGGCGATGTCATCTCCGAGCGCACCGCTAAAAAGGTGTGCCATCATGAGTTCCGTTCGCAGCTGCTCCGACTTGTACCGTTCGATGTCGGCGAGCAGCGTGGATCGCTGCGAGACGCCATCGTTGAGGGCGTCTAGCGAATGGAGGGCGGACTCGGCGGCTTGCCGTTCCGCATCCACGTGCTTGCCATCCAGTTGGGACTCTTGCTCTTGCAACTTCGCGCGAAGATACGAATCTTGCGACTGTGCGAATCGAATATCGCGTTCATAACCAATAACCGTTTGATCCAGTTTGATCACTTGGTGTTTCAATCGTTGAATTTCCGAGGCTTGTGACTCGACTCGGGCCTGCAAAGCCTTTCGTTCCGCGACCGTGGCGGCTTCAAACGATACCAACTCGGACTCGATTTCGGACTCTCTTGCGGCCGTGGCGGCCATTGTCATATGAATCTTGGTATGAGCTTCCACGAGCATGGCCGACAAACGAGAGGTTTCCGTGGATGAGTCGGGGCCGAGAGCCGAGGCGATGACCCCGAGAAAGTCGACCAGACTCAGAACGATCGCGGATGATGCGAAAACCACCGGATTCTGCGGGGTAGCCGACGCCACGCCGGCACTCCCCGCGCCGCCCGACTTGTAACCAGCTGCGAGGGAGCCGGCGGACGGACTGGCCGATGCGCTCGTGGTCATCGCGATGTTCGGATAGACAGCGCCCGCCGGGGATCCAGGCGCGAAACTGACGGACGCGATTGCCTGTTGCGCAGCACCTCGAAGCATCGTACCGTGATGGTGCGCGGCCATCACGGAAATGGGGCTGCTCCCTCCTCCAATGGCCACGGGGTGGTGTGATGACATTGCATTTGCTTTCGCTGAGGCGTAGTGGAAGGCGGACGTTGTCGTGGCGGCGTGAAGTTGCTCATTGACCACCGTGAGTTGGTGCAGTAAACCCTCCACGAGACCCCGGACGGCGTCCCCTTGCCGCTGCGCCTTGGCTTCCGCCAGTTGCAATTGCAGCGTCGCATCACGCGCCGCGATGCTCACTGATGCATATTGCTGACGAAGCGTCAAGATGGTGGTGGACTGCGCGCTGAGCATGGCTTGCTGCTGCCCGAGCTGCGCCCTCATGACGGCCCATTGCTGTAGGGGCGATGCCAATGCTGCGTCGTCCGGCGGCAAAAACGAGCCGCCGTTTTCGCTGGAAACCAACGGGATCGACGCCGTCGCGGTGCCGCCGAAGTCTTTACTCATGGTCCCGTTGCCGTTGAACGTCGCTGGTGCAGACGAGCTGCTGGCAGAGGCACCCACGTCATGATCTGGTACGATCCCCTCCGTCTCGACGGGCAGCGAATCCAACAGGACGTTCAACGACCCTTGCACGTCGGAGGACAGGATCATGGACTGGTAGAGCATCGTCTCGAGTAGCGACACCACGCGATCGTAGTGTTGTCGGGTGACGTAAAATTCGGTGACGTTGGCGTCGAGATTCGTCGGCGCGGGTGGCTTCAGCGCCACGGCTGCCGATGCGGTCGTCGTCGTCGTGGTGGACATCGATGCCGTTCGAAAGCGGTCGGCTACCGTGCGATGGCCCTTGTAGCCGTAGTAGCCATCCTCGTCCCGGCGTTCGAAGCCGATATCCCTCGCTGCCTGTATCGCCGACTCTGAAAAAATATGTAGTTGCGCCGTCACGCTGTCACAGGACGCGGCGAATTGCAGCCGCAGGGACGACGACACATCACTGAGGACGCGGGATAGCGATTCGGCGGCCACGGATGTTGAAGATGACGCCGCGCGGCGGACAGCCGGTGGATGCCCTTCTGCTCGCGGGACCAGATGATGCCGTTTCATTGAGCGGTTGTGCGGTTGTGGTCTTCCTACTGTCCGCATCAAATGTGTCGTAAGACAGAAGAAAAAGAGACACAAAAAAAAACACATTCACGCCACAAACCGCATCCACGAGGAGGGGTGGAAGAGAACGGTTAAGAACGCGAGAATGTTTCGCGCGTCGTCTTTAGGAATTTAGGAGCGCGAAAGAGCTGGCAACACACCGTGAAGGGATCACTTTTTCTTCATCAGCCCAGCCACGTATTTAAATCGGTCAAAGCATTGAGCGGCCGTCTTGCCCTCCACGAATGCGGCGATCTTGATGAACTTGTCCTTTTCCTTGTAATCCTTCAGGTCACGCAACCCTGTTTCCAGCTGCTTCTGCTGCTTGGCCGTCCAGTCCTCCACGTTGTCCTTCGGGGCACCGGGAAGCGGCGGCGGCATCGATAGAGTGGATGGGGGGGCAACGCTGGGCCCACCCGTCGGGTCCGCATGCGCCACGCCAGGTGGGGCCGCGGTAGCAGGAGTCGTCGATGGAGCGGTCGAGGAAGGTGCCGCGACCGAGTTGCCAAACTGCTCCAGCTCCTTCGTCTTCGCAAGCACTTGTTCTTCCGTGAACTTGTCGCGCAGCGCCGTGGCGATGCGGCGCCAGCGCTCCACGGTACCCGGCGGAAACTTAGAAATGGCCTTCCGCAAGTTGGAAACGTCCTCGGGCAGCCAGACGGCGGCCGGCGACGAGGGTGGTGCAACTTCCTTGGTGGCGGTTTTCGTGGTCGGGCTGCCGCCGGTCGCTTGTACGGGCTCGCCGTACCTCGTCATGCCGCAACGTTGCTCGGCGGCCAGAACCTCTTCGTTGAACGTTTTCACTGGATTAACGGCCTTCGTGATACGTTCGAGGAGTGAGACGATATCATCCGGGGTGGTCTTTTGAACTAGCCATTGAAGGTTAGGCTTGCGGACCTTGTCGTCGACCAGCAAGTTCGTGTCCACTGCGTCCAAGCTTCCAGCGGACGTGAAAAAATCGAGCAATGTCTTATATCCGTCCCGCAGCAGCGATTTTTTCCGTTCCAATTCCTCCTTCTGCTTGCGACGCGCTTCCTCCTGCCGCTCGAGTTCACGCTGCACACGTAACGCCTCTTCCTCTTCGCGACGGCGTATCTCCGCGGCCTTCTTGGCCGCTGCCTCCGCCTTTGCCTTCTCCTCTTCCTCGCGTTGGCGCCGCAGGCGTGGATCCATTTTCATCGCCATTTCAGTGAGCGTCCGGATGCGTTTGACTTCAAGTCGCCGGAGCTTCTCAAGCTGCCGCTCGTTTTCTCGGGCGATGAAGCGTTTCTCGTACCGCATCATGTCTTCGTTTACTTCTTCGAGATCGGCGTCGTGACTGAAGTCACGCCACGAGGAAAAGGACAGCCAGAAATCGTAGAACCGTCTGACGTCGGCGAGCGGCGTGGAATCATCGCCCAAGTCGGGAACTGGGGTGAAGTTGCTCCATCGAGCGTTGCGCAGGAAGGTGGCCGCAAACTCGCGGTAATACGCAGTATCGGATGATACATCGGCCGGTTCTGGGACACTGTCGTCGAAAGGCCGACTGCAGTCGAAAACCCGTTTCGCGTCGGCATCGCCAAGGATCTCGAAGGCTCGTTGGACCTTCTTGAAGCCGACGTCACTCCCTCCGTGCTTATCAGGGTGCGTTTCGAGGCATTTGAGTCGGTAAGCGGCGCGGACTTCCTCAAAAGTGGATGACTCGCCTTTGGCAGAAATGCCCAACACTTCGTACCATTCCTCTTGCAACTCGTCTTCCTTGAGCACCACTTGCCTCTTGGAACTCACCGACTTTCCCGCCGATGAGGGAGCATCCTTCCGATTGCTCGTGCGGACAGGTGTCGCTTTGGCCGATCGCGAGGCATCGCCACGAGCGTGTCGACTTTGCTCATTGTTCAATTGACCGAACAGGTCGTCCGCGAGGGCGCGCTCGAAGTATGTCCCAACGGGCTCGATTAGCCGCATGATGGGCGCGCTCAAGTTTGGCAGGTCGGAGGCGTCGTCGGGAAAGCTGCTCGCGTCGCACCAAACGTACAAGTCGTCGCGGTCGGTCTCATCGGGAACGCAGCCGTCAAGGATGAAAATGTCGCGCTCCATTTTAACTCGTGTCGGTGGGAGGGGCCAGAAAAAAATTACGGTTCACCGCTGCGCGCGTGCGACTTTGTCGGAAAAGATGGGCCGGGGAAACGCAACGCTAAGCGTCCAATCGCCGAGGACTCTTACAAGGTGATTCGACAATGCCGCGTGAAGTTGAAAATGCGTGTGCAAAACCAGAAAGGGGGGCAAAAGGGTCCTTTCGTTAAGCACCCCCC
>ERZ1292630.363-Hain-H41-02um-R3-363-length-48152-cov-8_pt2 | contig 21212 bp, 15 predicted proteins | sample MGYA00564408_ERZ1292630 | MGnify/ENA primary metagenome ERZ1292630 (study PRJEB36523, sample SAMEA6512641) | groundwater metagenome | collected 2019-01-08 | study: AquaDiva: Metagenomics assemblies of 32 groundwater samples
TTCTGGCGGGGCGCTGCACCAGCGGGACGCTGTCCAATCAAACGGCGCGAACCGCGTGGCCATTGACGAAGAACGCGCCTTCCCCACTAACACAGCAGCAATGTTTTACGCGTCCCACTAATAGGACTCAAAACGATGTCCCAAAATGGAATCGACTGATATCAATTTCTCAACGCCAAGTGTGTCAGTCGGGTCCGTGTTCCCGGAGTCTCGGGAGTTCCGCACCTGAGGAGTTTCTTGTGTCGATGTTCGGGGAGCATGCGCACCCTCCCCCAGTCTAGATCCGGAAAGCGCCAGGGCACACACACACACACCACACACGTACTTTGCCACTGCTAGTCGTGGCATACAGAGGGACTATGGTCAAGCCCCCGTCAAAAAAGGCGCTGCGGCGGGCGACTAGTTGTCGGCGTCGAGTGGGTTGGCGTCCGCAGTTCCAGAAGCCGCACGGGCGGTAGCAGACGAGATGACGGCGCTTCCTTGCTTTGTGGGCGTCTTCACCGACGAGGACAGCGCGACTTGGTCCGTGTCCGGCCGCTTCGCTTTGTCGGCTTCGTTCATCGCGTCGCTGACCGCCGTGTAAATAATCGCCGCCACGAGAGCGCCGAGCAGCTCCGCGGCCCAATACATCCACAGGTGGTACATCGGGACGCAGTAGCCGGTGAGGCATCGGATGGTGATGAGGCCGGTCGCCACCGCCGGGTTGAACGCCCCGCCACTCACGCCGCCGACGCACAAGGCCGCCGAGAGGACCGCCATGCCGATGGCGAAGCCATAGAAGTTGTTGTCCTTCTGCCGAGAGCACGCGACATGCAGCACGACGGAGGCCAGCACGAAGGTGTAGACGGACTCGGCAATGAAGCCGCGCGCGATTTTGATGGGGTCGTTCGCGGTGTCAGGGGTGGGGAAGTCCGTGCCGTGGATCATGAAGCAGTACAGCGCGGCACAGCAGGCGCCGCCAATCTGCGCTACCCAATAGGCGAGGCGCTTACCAAGGTTCCACGGCTCATCGGCGGGCTTGCAGAGCACGACGGCAAACGTCACCGCGGGGTTAAAGTGGCCGCCGCTGATATAGCCGAAACAGAAGATCATCGCCATGAGCATGAACCCGATGGACAGGGGCGCGACCTCGCCGCTGCTAATAATGGACAGCGGGATGGTGAGCACGAAGAGGAAGGTGCCGACGAACTCCACGACGAGCGCCGACTTGGCGCTGTTGAGGTGATACTTCTTGAAGCACGCGGGCTGCTCCATGGCGCGTCAGAAAAAAGTGGAAGAAAAAATGCGACGGACGTCGGATGCTTTCTCGCAAGTCACAAAGTTGGCGGTGAGGGGGACGCCAGAACACACAACGCGCAATGAACACAAACGTCCCTGGTGATACACGCAGTCTCGCACCGATATCGACACCAAAAAAATAGACAATAACTTTGTCGATCCCTTCGAAGAGACCAACGGATGTGGTTGGGGGACATTCACGTAGAGACATGAGAGAGGAAAAGAGCCAAAAAGCAAAAAGGGGGGTCGATCTACAAACGGAAGCGCATATGCAGCTGGAGACAGCAACGAGAAGGATGCCGTGTTGCGTTCCTCCACCGCAACAAGTTGCCATCGGACGGCGTCACGCTTCACTCACCTCACTAAGCCACGTCAATGAGCGACACTTCGAACGTGATGTACGAATTGGGGGGAATAAGTCCCGGAAACCCCTTGGCGCCATAGGCGAGGCCGGGAGGGATCGTCATCTTGCTCCGCTCGCCCTTGGACATGTTCTTGATCCCTTCGTCCCAGCCTTTGATGACCTCACCGCTGTCGACGCGAAACTTGAACGGCTTTCTGCGCAGCTCGGTGGAGTCGAAGACGGTGCCGTCCTGCAGCGTGCCGGTGTAGTTGACGGTGACGACGTTGCCCCGCTTCGGGATCGTCTTGCCGTCGCCCTCGATGACCTTGTCCATGATCACCTTGGTGGACATCGCGTTAAGTGTGCGGTTGGATAGTGAGTAGTTGAGGGTGGTTGGCAACAACTTCTTGCTTCCGCTGCTGCTGCTCTCTCCTGGAAAGGAACAAACGATGAAATGGGAGGGAGTATGGGGGGGTCAACACACAACAGGTAGGGAGGTACACGGTGCCGTGGAGCGGGTACACGGCGCAGTGGCGGCTCGCGGAAAAATAACTACGACCATGGCCGTGGTGGTCCCTTCGCGCACAAATGAAGGGGACGGGCGCATGAAACGTGATGGGGTCAGAACTGACCGCGAGAGGGGGTTAATGGAGCAGGGGAGTCCAAACAGCGTGTGCGGTTAGAGAGCACATTTAAAAAAACCCAGGAGTGGGATTCACCGACGCGGGGGTGCTGCGGAGCTGCGTGCCGCTGGCATGCCCCACCCCATGGCCACGGGAGGCGGCCGGAAGGACCCGGCTCCCCCCCAGCGCAGCGGCCTCCGGGGCAGCGGTGCACCGCCGTACACCGCATTGCCCGACGCAAAGCCGTTGGCGGGCATGTCACCGTACGCAGGGGGACCCCACGGCACTTGGGTCCGGTATCCCCCGCCATCTTGGCGGTAATCCGGCGGTGCTTGCCAGTAATAGTGCGGAGCCGCGGCGAATTGTGGCGGATACCCCACCACGCCGTCGGCGCCCATCGGAAGCAGCACCTCGGCCGCGTACGGATCATGCGCGTAGCTTCGGACCATCGCGAACGGAGCCGCGGTGGTGTTCGTCGACGATGGTGCGGCCACGTCCGCCGGCCGCGGCACAGGAATCAGTGCACCGGCAGCGGCGTGGTGCTTCTTCTTGGCCCCCCGTTTTTTCGTAGGCGGTTGCGGTTTCGGTTCATCGGCGCACGGAGGCGACGCGCATGTGTCGTCGACTTTGACAGGGACGCCGGCGTCGTCTTGCGGCACCGGCCCCCCCCCATCTGTCAGCACAGACCGCGGTTTCGTGGCCTTTGGCGCGGCCGGATGCAGGTCGCATGTCTTGGACGCCAGCGGCGTCGCGTGTCGGCCGGGGAGTTCTACGACCAGACTCCCCCGAGGCAGCAGCTGTGAGCGCCCGGCGGTGTACGCGCGTTGACTGACGAATGTGGTCAGTGCCGCGACGTGTTCGGGGTGGACCATCCACACACCTTCGCGGGGCCGACGCGTCGATGGCGCATCACTTGTCGTCGTCGATGATCCGTTTGAAGCGGCGCCGACCTTGCCGACGAGAGGCGGAGGGTCGGCATCGTCGGCGTCCTCCTCGACGTCCAAAAAGACGCGGTGGTGAAAACTCATCAAATGCTGCATCATCGTCGCGGCGGCGGCGTTGCCATCCTGCTCCGGGACGGGGGCGGCGGCGTTGCCAGAGGTTGGTGGGCAGCGCAAGTAGAGCCAGGCACAGCCTTTGCCTCGATGCGTCGTCGGATGACGGTGATCGTCGACGGTGGTCAAGGTGATGTGTTGGCTGGTGCCGTGCTGGTCGCCACATCCTTGAGCAGGATGGCGACGATCCCCAGAGACGAACATCAAACTCGGCCGGTCGCGAAAGGTGGCGCCTTCGCACGAAAACACGTTCTCCACCAACCATCGCGCGAACCCGACAGTGGCTTCCCGACGCAGCTGCCCCACGAAGACCCTCACGCAGTCCTTGTGCGACTCCACCGGCTGTTGGCACCGGCGGTTGCCGCAACGGACGCGCAAGTCGCCGTTGCGATAGCCGCATGAAGGACACAACCAGGCGCACAACGAGTCGGGGGCGCGTAGACGATCCTCGGTGGCCGTCGCTTCGGCGTCGAATATTTCTTGAGGGCATCGAATGAACACCGCGGGAACGCCAGGCTCAATCGACTTGAAGACCACGCCGTTGAGGGCGACGGCGGCCGCCCAGCCTCGACACACTTCGCGTGCCCGGGCAGCGTCTCTCCATCCAAGGTACTGCAGCGCCGAGGCCACCAGACGGGCGGGCATCTTCATAGCCGCACCTTCGTCCGTGACGGCGTTCCCCGCGTCGGTGGTTGATAGCGACGAGGTCCGACGGTGGTGACGGCTCGACGTGGCGGATGGGGGGGATGACGGGAAGTAGTCCTCGGGGGGCCGACTGTCGAAGCGGCTTCCTCCGGTTGTGGGGCCGCTGCTCGCGTCGTCGTGGTGGTGGCGGTGGTCAGAGCGGTGGCCGTTGCAGCTGTCGGCGGGGGACGGAAACGCCACCGACCCCGCGCTGCACGGCGAGCCCCCTGCGCTGCATCCGGACACAAGACTGCTCGCCGATTTCCCGTTGGTGGCGGGAAGCGACGCAGAGCCAACGACGACTTCGGTCGCCAGGAGCGTCATGACCAGAACTTGGGCTGGGGTGTTGTGGCCGCCAGCACGCTGCCGTTCCTCACGCGCGAACCGCGAGCCGTGAGCCAAAATCGAGCCCGGCACAATTCGAGGGTTACTAGGGTCCTCCGCCATTCAGAAAAGAGTTGCACGGGTGGCCGGGCGATAGACGAGCGCCGAAGAAGGAACGCGAGGAAAAGAGAGAGAGAGAGCGGGTGCGATAAACTTTTTTCCCGAGAAGACGAACCAATTAGGACGAACCAGATCAGTGTTTAGCCGTCTGAGACGTTACGTGGAAAAAAATAGTCGTTCTCGCCCATTTTGCCGGCTGACCCGTGGCGCGCCGCTCTTCCCATTCCCTCCGTGCGCGCCTCTCTACCTTGGTCGGAGGAGGTCCAGCACCTCCTTCCCGGGCATGCTAAACTGAGCGCGCTCGACATCATGGTCGATGCCGGCCACGCCGCACTGGCCACAGTCGGAGATCCACACTCGACATGTCGGCGTTCCGCACCTCGATCCAGCGAGCGCGCTCGCGTTGACGATCGCGTCCCAGCCATCCACGACTTGCCCAAAGACCACGAACTTCCCGTCGAGGTGACTAGATCGTTTCAAGTTGAAAAAGAACTGCGACCCGCAGCGATCGCGGCCGGCCGTCGCCATCGCAATCGTGCCCGGTAAGTGCTCGCGGGCTTTGCCCGAAAAGCATTCATCGGGAAACTGGTAGCCGTAGATGCTCTCGCTGCCCCGGCCGTCGCGGAAGAGGACGTCGCCGCCTTGCATCACGAAGCCCGAAACGATGCGGTGGAACGGAATCCCTTTGAACCATAGCGGACACGTGGCGCCCGGCTTCGGAACCCAGCGCGCCCGTCCGCGTTCGCCGGTGCACAGACTCCGAAAATTCTCGGCCGTTTTCGGTGTGTTGTCGGCAAAGAGCTCGATGGTAACGCGGCCCAAATGCTCCTCGTCCGCCGTGATGTCCAAAAACACGGCGGGGTTGGTCTTCACTGGTGTATGCGGCATGTACGACGACGGCCGCGGCGGCGTGGGCGGGGCCACGAACGATGCGCTGGCGGTTATTAGTGAAGGCACTGTCACTCGACCGTACCGTAAGGGGCAGGACCGGCGCATGCCGAAATTACTGATATGATTTCACTATCACGGAGCGTGTGTGGTAGAGGGGATCGTGCAACGTCAAACGGCTCGCTCTCTTAGCTCCTCTCATCAGGAGGCTTCGCCGCCGCAAGAAGGGTCTGTCTCGGGGGATTTGATTTTTCCCCATACCCTGGATCCCTCTCGAATGTCTCCCTGTTGTTTGTTTGTTCGCCTGCCTGAAGCGAATCGGCAGGGAAAAATGTCGCCGCGGCGAACGTTGACGGGAGAGAGAGAGCTGAAGCGGGGGATGCGAGCGGACGCCGGCTGAGAGAAGAAGGGAAAGGGGAGGGAGGGAGGCGGTGCGTGCGATCGAGCTCACCCATCTGTTCTTTGTCAATAGGCCAGCACGTCACATGACCGCGCAACAACCTCCCTTTTCTGCCTTCTTCTCGTCCTCCTTTGGCTTTTCGGCTGGCTTCGGCGCGGCGGCCGGGGCGGGATCCTGGCGCTCCTTGTTGGCCGTCGTCCCACTCGTCGCTGCTTTGTCGTCGGCGGCCTTAGCGGGCGAGGGACTGGGTTCCGCCTTCACAGGCGACGCGACGGGAGTCGGAGGTGGCTTTTCCGGGCTCGGATCCTTAGCCGGCGGCGGCGGCGCGGCTTCCTCGGCCGGTTGTTGTGGTTTGCGAACGGGTCCCGTAGTCGTCTGCCGGCGCAGCGCATGCGGATTGTCCGGATAGTACGCCGCCACGTGGTACCGGATTTCGTAAAGGTCGATTTCGGGACACAAGCTGACGAGGTACTCGGTGGCCGATAGGGTGCAGTCCACGTTCACAGAGTCCCACCAGAGGCTGTAGTCCTCCGCGTTCAGCCCGACGCTCGCGCCCGCAACGGTGAACGCGTCCATTTCGTCCTGCGATACGACGCCGTTGCCATCGAGGTCTAATACCCGAAACGCCGCCATCGCCTTCTGCGGGTCCGTCACCGTGGAGTTTAGCTTGCGGTAGAAGGCGTGAAATTCCTCCCACGTGATGAGGCCATCGCCGGACGCATCGGCACCGAGGATCTCCTGCGGCGTGGCGACCATTGGATTTAGATGGGCGTCCCATAACGTCGGGATGAGGTCCTCCTGCGGAATGGCGGGCTCTCCTTCTAGGGTGATCGCCGTCGCGTGTTTGGAGAAGACGGTCCTCGCATCGTGGTAGGACAGCATACGTATTGGGGGCCGGTGGGGCTGGGCACCTGGGTCAAGAAATAATCGAAAGGGGAGGCGAGTGAAAACACGACCGGAGACAGGAATGTTTCTGGTGGGCGGCGACAGTCAAACACGCAGGTGCATAGATGGATCATTTTGGCGCAAAATGAGAATCAAACAACAAAAGACAAACCCCCACGCCGTCCGTCGGAGTGAGAGAAAGGGGGGAGGGTTCAAGCATTCAAGTCGGTGGACCGAATACGCGAGCGTTGCCCAGACTCGTTCCGCCTTCCGTCCCCTCCTACGCCATTTCGGATATCGCGGTGGAATGTTTGAAGCCGAACTTCAAGCTATCCCCGACGAAGGTGAAGACGGATCCCGGTGAGTTCCGGGTGGGGTCGAGCCTCCAGTGCGTTGGCTTGCCAGCCACGAGGGTATAGTCCCACGGGTTGTCGAATCCGAAGCCTTGCTTTGTGAGCAGGCCCTGGGCAAACTGGTATGGAGTGTGGACGCGACGGCCTCTTGCATTCGCTGGTACGGCAAGCTGCCCGGCGACAAGTCGCGTCAACTGAGTTCGGCAGGTTTCCAGCGCCGGATGGCCAGGGTGTTCGAGCAGTCCGGTTTCAGTGATCGAGAGCGCGGCGTCGAAATCGTCCAAAAACGCGGTGGCCACCGCCCAATTGGCAAACCCAGAGGGCGAGCGATGAAGCAACACGCTCTCTCGGGCAGATGCCTGCGCCTCCGCAAACCGCCCGCATCCGTTGAGCGCTGACGCCTGATTGGACAAGACCGCGCTCCGGGTGCGATCGTCGTGCGCAAAGAGCGCGGCATGTCTGAGCAATCGAACGGCGGCGTCCGGCTGCTTTGACACTTGGCAACCTCGGGCTAACACGGAGAGCGCATCGACGACACAGCGCTCGTCCGGTGCCGTTTCACCGCCTCGCACTTGCATGGCCTGGACGATCAACGCGGCCACCTGCGGAGTGAAGGGTGCCGAAGGGTGTGACGGCAATGACGAGTCGGCCGCGACGTGGCCGACGGCCGCCTGCTGTGCGCCGACACCCGTAGCGCCGGTGCTCGACGGTTCGTGACTGATGGCGGCGGCAAGGGGCTGACCACCGAGCTCCGCTTTCGCGACTGTCTCAGCCATCATCGTGGTGCCCTCGATCTCGGCGGCATCCGAGGTGGAAAGCTGCACATGGGCCCGACCCCACCTTCGGTGCGTCGTGCTGCCGTATTCCTTCACCAGATAGCTCAGGCCGAAGACGGCATTCAGCAGATCGGCCTTGCTCTGCGCATTGGCCGCGCACGTGCGGACCGCGATCACCGGCACACATTGGTCCTCCAAGCCGAGTTCGCCAAATGCTTCGTCCAATAAGCCGGCGAGCGCCTTCGCGTTGTGCAACTGTGCGACCGGAACGCCGCGCCGCACCGGGGCCGGCTCGCTTTCCAGTCGGCGCACAAACTCGTCACAGCGCGATGTAATGACAGCCACCGGGGCCTTGACGAAGGCGCCCAACCACTCTTCCACCTCTTCGGGCACGTGCGCTTTGATATACGCGTCGTGGAACTCTTGCAGTCGGAACGGGATCTCCAGGCCGGTGGGGAATGTGCCCAGCGTCCACCAATACTTCATGAGCACCGGGCCGGGTCCGTAGCGCTTGGACGGCAGTCGGTAGAGGAACTTCGTCGGAAGATACATCATGTGTTTCTGCCCCTTGGAGCCGATGGCGCGGCCCTTCTCGATGAAGGCCCGTAGCGGGGGAGTGGGACGAAACAGCGCCATCTGAGTGTATATGGGGGGTGGTAGGTGTGTGGAGAACTCTTTTGTACTAAAATGCAGCTGGAAAGGAGAGGAGACGACGCACCCGGGGGCGGATTGCGTCTGCAGTACTGTTACACCCACCGACACCCCTTCGCTCCCTTTGCCAAGGAGGCCGAAGACGACACGAATATAGGTCCGGGCTGCTCGGGAAAGGTAGCGCGGCGATAGAGAGAGACGTTGCCAGTTCAACGCTCTCGGCGAGCGGCCGAGGGCACTTCGTCCCCAGTTACATCCGCGAAGTCCCTAACGATCTTTAACCAATGTAGGTATTCTTGCTGCTCTGTCCAGTGTGCCTGCTGCTGAATGAATTCCGCAAACGCATTATTCACTCCGCGCTCGTCCAGATACGCGAGCATTTCGTCCACAAAGTCCTCGTCAAGCTCCCGCACATAAGGGCCACGGTAGCTTTGGTTCCGCCGCGCCACCGATGCGATGTCACGCAAGTCCACGACGTTGTCGAGCGCCTCTTTGGATGTGTGCATCGCTGCGCAGTCGAAGACCAACTCCGAGTCGACGACGGTCATCGTGAACTCCACGCCACCCGTGAAGCTCGTGCTACGCGGCTTGGAAAGCGCTAGCGTGAACGTGAAATGTTCGGGCTCGTCTCGCTCACCGTCATCGAGACGATACGTCTTCTCGGGGTCCTTGTTGCCAATCGCGCACCGCACCCGGAGGAGTTCGACCGTCGTCAGGCCGCGCTCGCCAATCGACTCGTACGTTCGCTGCAACGTGAAAAACGCGGTGCCGGGCGTGTGCTCAAAGGACCACCCGCGCGGGACGCGTGGCACGGGGGGCAGCTCAGGACGCCACTGCTCCTCAGTTAATTCGCGGTTGATCAGTCGCACGGCTTTGTCGCTCCCGCCACAACGCCGTTTGTCGTTGACGGCGGGCAGTCCCATCACGCGGCGCCGCGACCCGATGATTCCCCAGTCTCGTTCCGACCGCTTGACGCCGCTGGCGGCCGGCGGCGATCCGCCACCCGACGAGCCACTGGCGGCCGCGGCCGCCGTCTGAGTGTCACCCGGCTTCCCGCTCCCTGGCGCCGAGCGGTGTCGCATAGGCGTGCACGCGAAACACAGCGAGCGTCCCACCGATACCGACAAAGGTAGCACCGCACCGTGGTGGCTCGTCACGACTCGATTGCCGGAGGGTGCGAGGAGACATGGCAGCTGAGCGGTGAGGCGGCGGAGCGCGACGGCAGAGGCCGGAGACGACAGCATCGGGTATGCAAAGAAAAATCGAATCTCTTTTTTGCTCTTTCCAACCCCTCGCACAAACAAACGCCAAAAAAATAATAATGAAACTTATCTTTGACGCCACTCGCCCGCCACAAATAAAGCGCGTTTACCGGCGGAAGTGACCCACGCGATGGTCAACCGCAAGTGACAGGAGGCCGCGTAAAGAGAGCGTTGCCCTGTTTTAGTTCGAAGGAGAGAGAGAGAGAGAGAGAGAGAACGAGAGAGATATTGGAGGAGTTAGAGTGCCACTGTGGCGATGTGGGCTGCCGCCGGCGGATGCGTGTGGATGTTGTATATGGCGGCGGGCAGGTGCAGCGCCTCCTTGGTCGCGGGACACACCGACACCGCGGCACAGTGCGCGGACCACTCCCCTATTAATACGGCTGCGTCTTTGAGACCCCACTCCGCCAGGCCACCGAGGAGTCGAAGCAGTCTCTCCCCGAGGCCGCCCGCCCCGTCTGCGGCGATGACCCAAGGATAAGCGGCGATGAGATCGTCCAGGAGGCACAGAGTCAACTCTGCCGTTTCGAACCTTACGGCGGCCGTGGCGTGCAGCAACACCACGTACAGCACGCTGGCCACGCGGCGCGGAGCCGATGAGCTGCTGGCTACGGCGTGATTGGACGACGCAACATGCGCCACGAACAACTTCGCCGACGCGGGCCCCCGCCGACAAACACGCCCAACGTGGACCCTTGCTACCGCGTCGATCACACACGCAGCCAGGCGGACGGCGTTAGCCGCGTCGTCCGTGAGGTCCACACCCGCATCCGCGGTGATGTCCCAGTCCCCTGGGATGACCCCAGCGGTGAGCGTAGCGAGAATCATGTAGATTGTCTCGGTGGTCAGAGACGTGGCAGCGTCGACGTACCGCAAAAGTGCGGCGGCATCCGTGACGCCGTGCAGCGGGTGACGCCGCGAGGGTGCGTCGATCTGCGACGACGACGAGTTTAGCGGCCAAAACGCAGCGTCCACATAGTGTTCGTCGAACGGGTCGGTGGCCATAATCACACTGCGAACAAGCTGGAGTAAAAAGCTAAGCGAGAGAGAGAGAGAGACAGCAGACAGCGTGACAACTTAACCTTCTCCCTCGAGTGAGCTTCACACTGGCCATAGCTGTGCTCGATGACGAGGACCTTCCCGGCTGCCTTGCCCGCTTGTCGACTCACGCCAGGCGGGTAATCAGGTGCACGCCCAGGGGAGTAACCACCGCGCTGGACACCTCCCCGATCTCGAGGCCAAATGCAGCCTCCTCAAACTCGGGGAGGAACTCGCCTGCCTTCACCTCACCGATCCTGCCGCCTTTCCCCGCGGTCGAACACTCGCTCACTTGCTCAGCGAGCTCGGCGAAGCATTCCACCATGGTAACCCCCGTCCCTCGTCGCTCCTCAAAAATTTGCGTCAGAGATTCTCGAATCGCCTTGGCCAGCGCCACGGCGTCGGCGAGCGTGCGCGTTACGAGCTCGCCTTTGTTCCGCGGCGCTTTGCTGACGGGCTGTTTCAACCCTTGATGCTTCAACAAGATGTGGGCAACTTCAATGACGGTCGGACGGCTGCTCGCCGCGGCCACTTCGGCGCCCTTCTCCGGCCCGCTGTTTTCTGAACGCTGCGGGGACCGAGACCGCTTCGCCGCTCGCCCACCCCCATCCGATTCCTCCGCGGCGCTCCCTCCACCCCCAGCGGCTCCTCTTCTGTACGGCGTGGTGCAAAACGTTAGCATCCGAGTGCTGAACCCGAGCTGGATTGTGTCGCCCGCGTGCAGCAACACGTAGGTGCCCCGGACGATTTTTTGACCTCCGACGCGCACCCCGTGCGTCGAATTCAGGTCGATGAGGAAGCTTGTCCCTTCGCGGTGATGCACCACGGCGCAGTGGACGCGACTCACGGACTCGTGCAGCATCGTGTAGTCGCACGTGCTCGGCGACTGACCGAACATGTAGATGGGGAACCGGTCAATCATGAGCGGCGTCAGCTGGCGGCCGGCCTTCTCCACGGAGAGATACAGAGACCCGACACGGTTCGGCGCAGGTGGACTGGCCCAGGACGGTATTTTCATGTACGTCACTTGCCGAAGCAGTTTGTCCACCGGACACGACTTCATCACGGCTTCCGGCACGTCGCGCAGGGACTCTGGCACCGCGTCCAGCGCCTTGAACCCACGAGTCGGTGAGTGCGAGCCGTTTCCCGTCCCCATGTCAATCACCGCCGCCTCCTGCTGGACGAGCTGCCGCGCGGCGTCCTGCGCCGCCTTCAACGACGTCATTTTGTCAGCAGCACACGATGTACAAAGTGAAGCGTGAGTGTTCTCAACAATACATTTATCGCACTGCCCAATGACACACAAAAACCGCCGACATCTAGGCGTTGATGCCGTTTCGCACGCGAAGAACCAAAAATAATCCAAATCGAAAGGGAGAAGGAAGGCAAATTTTATGTGAAGTCATTAGAAAAAAGTTTGTCCACGTCCAGAAGGCCGCAGAGAAGGGGAAAAAAAGAAAGGGGGGAAACGGGCGGGACCGGTGCGGTGGGATGTGACCGAGAGAGCGGGTAATGCCCCGCCTCGAAAAAAAAGGCGACGTCGTAGGAGAGAGGACTTTCGTCCCCTTCCCCTTCTGTTGTTCCGCCTCGCGTTGAGAGCTGCTTCCAGAGTAGGTACCCTTCTAACCACCTCGTCAGCGAAGCGCCACCAGAGTCGACTTCACAATAGAATCGCTGACACCCATAGCCTGTTTCGCCTGGGCGGTAGGTGTCGTGATATTTTCAATCAGCTCTTTCCTGTTCACGAATTCGAGCGCCTCCGGCCGGCACAATGCGATATCCTGCATCCACGTCAGCATCTCTGCCGCGCGATTGTGCCCTGTGTTTGAAAAGCGAAAGCACTTGCTAAACTGAAACAGCACCGAGGCCCAGAGCACCGCGGGGACGGCGGCCGCGGCGTCGTCTTCGTCGCTGAGCAGCTCCTCGCGAAGCCTATCCGTGTCGCGCCGCACGGAATCCATAGGTCCGTCAGCCGTTGCGGCCGCCGATGGCGGCAGCGCTGACAACACGTCCAGCGCGCAGGATCCACTTCCGGCGCTGGCAAACGCCGCGGCGCACGTCACGATATGCCGCTTTAATTCGCTGGCGGAGAGACGCGTCCCAGGAGCCGCCGTCGTGGGAGGGGACGCCAGTGAAGCGGATGGTTTCGACGGCGGCCGCGGTACCGGCGATTCCGTGCCGAGCAGCTTCGCGGACGTAGTGTTCGGGCCGACAGGCGATGCTCCTACTATGCTGTCGCTGCGTGCCGCTGACGAGCTGCTGCCGGCGCGGGTCGCTGCCTGAATCTCGGCGAGCCGCAGGGCCCCTGCTGAGGTTGGCGCGACCGAGGAGGAGGAGGTTGCCGTGTGGTGAGGCGGATGCGCCACGGCGGGGCTGGGCCCGCCGCCGTGGGGGGCGGTCGGCCCCGGGGGAGCGGGAGACACCGATTGCTTCGAGCGGGGCAGAGGAACGAGCGCTGAGCTGCTGCCACCCGGGCCGGCGTGCCTGTCATGCATGCCCCCCGATGCAACCTGCGGCGTCGTGGATGAGAGAGCGGCCGTCCCACCGCCGACCATCTGCAACAACCGCGACAGGTCCACACCGCCGCCGTCGCTTGTGGTGAGTGACACCTGTCGCGTCGGCACTTCGGATGGCGGCGTCGCGGCCCCGGCGTGAGCGCGCCTGTCTTGGTACTTCGCCGCCGTGTAGCCGGACTCATGCGCCAGGAACGAACCCACTGAGAGCAGCTCGTGATCATCGGGCAATCGTGCGGATGGCGCGTCGAATGCAATTGGTGTAGCGGGCCCCGCCGTGACGGGAGTCGCACTTTTTTCTTTCTTCCGCTTTTCTGGCGGCACTTGACTCCCCGGCACTTGCACGAGTTGTCGGCTCGGCAGCAAGAACGCCGTCAACTGGCCACCGTAGACGCAGCCGGTGTCCAACCCCACCGCGTAGCCCTCCTGCTGCAATCCGCTCATAGCGTCATGGCCGAAGACGATCAAGTCCGGCCCGCGGTACAACGTCGCCCAAAGTGACCCTCCCGTCTGGGCATCAATCGCGCGGCCTTGCGCTGTGATGCGCCGCATGTGGAGCAGTTCCCAGAGGCTTTGCTCCTCGTACGGCACACCCGGCCGCACCCCTGCGTGCACCACGGTGACTCCGTACTGCGGAATCCGGAGGACGTGCGGCATCGCGCACAGGTACTCGTAACAGTCCACCGGAAACACGCGCGCCAACCGGTGCAGCGGGTCGTCGCTGTCCGGCGGGATGACCCCGTCACGAACTTCCTGCACAACGTGAATGAGCGTCATATCGTGGTTGCCCATAACACAGTACGCCTTGAGCTCCATGGCGCGTCGAACCACCCCAATGCTGTCGTAGCCTTTGTTGACGAGATCACCCACAAAGACAATGACGTCATGCAACTTGTCGTAGTTGATTTTCGCGAGGAGCACATCGAGCTCCCGGCTGCAGCCGTGAACGTCGCCGATGAAGACCAGACGGTGCTTCGGGTCACGCAGCGTCTCAAGCGTGCGGATGATGATCATGGTCGACGGCGTTTGTCTCTCCGTCTTTCAGGTCCTTCTCGATGTGGGAAGCGAAAATGAATGTATTGTTTTTTTGAGTTCCGACGAGACCCTAGTGGACCTTTCAACCGACGGGGTAATCAAAAGGGTCGTCGACCGCGATGCGATGACCACAAAGGCAAAAATGCACCGCTGCGTCTGGCAAATCGAATATGAAGCCGACCGGCGAAATCAAATCGGAGTTCCCTTTCCACGAAAAGCGAAAGGAAAAGTCAGTAAATTTCCGTGTCGGGTTCACTCAACGTCAAGACGCACTGTCAAAGTCGAGAGAGCCAGTGAAAATCGCCGCGGGAAGAGACCTCAAAACGAAAACCGATGGAAGGTCAACCGACGTGAATGGCAATCGGGGCACTCTTTTCTCGCCCCCCGACTACCAATAAACAGCAAGGAATAATAACGAGTTTAAGAACAATAGAGATGAAACTGCAGCTTTTGTAAGAGGGAAGGAAGGAAGGAGAGGGGGCAACCGTTTGCAAATAGGCAGTGTGGGGAGATGTGAGAGCATGAAGAATGTCTTTTACATTGCATCATCTGCTTTGATTTCGTTTTTTTACGAACGCTGTGAGGGTCATTAACGTCGCACGTGTGGCCCTGGAGATCGCGCTAGCTTTTTTTGTTTTGGTCAAGGTTGGAGAAGGCGTGAGCACTACAACAGTGGTAACGAGTAGGCGCTCTCGCGCACCAATACACGTGAACAGCGTGCACCGTACGTGACTGCCACCTTCCTATGACGAAGTGGTCCGATGTGCCGCCCCAAAAGGGAACCCGACTTCTTCCACGAAGCGGACCAGATCGGACAGGTCCCTCGTGCCTTGCGCGATGTCGCTCTCCGAGACGGTGACGGTGCCAGACAACGCCACTGCGGGGGATGATGGGGTTTGCGATGACCACACGGGCCCCCTGAGACTCCGCGTGGCGTTGACGTAATCCACAGCCAACGTCATGGGTCGACTCACCGAAGGGAGTGTGGCACACGCGAACTGCGGGTACTCGAGCGAGACGTGCCCAATGAACGCAGCAACCACATCCGGAAATGTCGCCTCTTGAATTGAGCTGTTTGACGGTGTTGGTGGTGATGAGGCCGGAGTGCCCTGGTGGCAAGCTTCCAACCACAGGTCCGACGCCGCCGCGACGACGTCGCCGTTCACGACGGACTCAGACTCGCCGTCTCCCGCGAAAAGGTTGCGGGTGGGAAACGGCTGTGCTCGCTCGGTGTCCAAAGTAGTCGAAAAGAGTTGCTTGATGTCGTCGCAGCGCTCAAACGAGTTGCTCGGGGAAGGAAAAACGACGAAGGGACCAGTGGTCGACGACCCACCACTTCCTCGTGGCGGCGTTCCTCCGGTTGGCGACGAAACGGCGTGTTGGGCGAAATGAAGGGCGGACTCGAACCGCTTCAGCAACGCGGCGACCTCCAGCCGGTTATCAAGCCCGAGCGCGATGAGTTGCCCGGACTGCGTGACAAGGAGATTCGACGCGGCCGCGCCCCCCTCGTGCTCCAGCGTGGCGGTCGCCACGGGTCGGCCTGGGAGATCACCGCGGGCGCAAATGGACATGGGCTCCGCCTTGCAGAACCACGCCGGCGACGGCGAACTACTAGGTGACGAGGAGAGCACCATGCTGCTTGCCACCGGCAAGAGGACGGGAGTTGGGGGCGTGCGGCTGCCGGGCCCAGTCGCGGCCGCCGTCGAGGAGGAGGAGGCCTTCAAGGCACGGCCGCCGAGCAGCACATCTCCTCCAAGCACCGCGAAGTTGGCATAGCGGCCGAATGCAAACAACAGTCGCCGTGCTGAAGGACGACCCAATGATGAGACGACGCTGCGGCCGCCCCCGCGACCTTTTTGCGCCGACGACGACGATGCCAGTGTGTTTGCACCACTGCCGTCCGATGCGTCGGCAAACGTGACGCGTCGGATGGCGTTCGCGTCGCTCGGGTCGGCGGCGGCATCATCTTCGTCTGGGCTCTCTTGAGGGACGTCGGTTCGACCCTCGGTTCGTCCGGTGACAAGCGACTGCTCGGGCGCCACGAGGCGATGCGGCGCGGGGTAGCCCGACGCGGTGGGCACTCGTGGCCGATTGACCGTCGCTGCGCAGGCCCTAGGCTCAAGTGCAGGTAGCACGAGGGGAAATCCCGCGACGCTGTGCGGCCATGTGGCGACGATGGCCAGCTCCCAGTCGTGGGCCGACGTTCGCGACGCACTTCCTGAGGCTTGGCCCATCCACGAGGAGGAGCCGGCGGGCCCTCCCCCCATGGTCGCCGCGTCATTTGTTCCCTCGCGGCTCATCCCTGTTGGCGGTGTCCCGCCGGGGTCGGATAAACCCCTCGCCCGCGCGGAACTGCCGAAGGCGAGCAGCGAGGGACCGCTGAGCATGCTTCCCACGACCACCAACGTGGTTCCATCACAGGACGCCGGCGGCGCGTTACCGGGAACCCACGACGACGATGGGTCGGTCTGGCCTAGACCACACAGTGCAAGTGAGCAGCAACCCGGAAGGGCGACGTGGGCAAGGGGAAGCAGCGCCTTGAGCGATGCGCAGGCGTACACAGACACGTTCATGCCGTCGCATGTGACCACCGTCGGGGGTTGCTCGCTTGACGGGCGGGACAGGGACGTTACGGCCAGGCAGTCAGACGGCAGCGCATGCACCCGGCCGTCGCCGAAGAACGGACGCGTATCGGCGATCCACACCCCACGCGGACTAGCCGCGACTTCGGTGCTCGGCTTCATGGCACGCGGCGCCGAGTTCGCGGCGACTAGGGCGATGGCCACGCCCGACCGACCCTGAATGAACGTGGCCCCAACGGGCAGCGAACCGTCCGGCAGGTTGACCCACTGCAACGCGTGGCTCACCGTGTCAGCAGCCGCAGCGAAGGCGTCGGCGACAAGCGCGCCCACCTCGGCGATCGCGGCCATGTACGTCGTTGTCGTCGCTCCGTCGGCGCCGCCGTTTGCGTGTGACGCCACCACGACGAGGAGCCGAGGCAGTGGAGGGGCCTGTGCCGAGGAGGAGGAGGAGGAGGAGGAGGAGGAGGCAGCGACGTCGAAGGCGGCGAACATAACACTGGAGTCGACTCCACACATCGCGGCGGACGCCGCACGTTGTGGCAAATCCAGTCTGCCGCGAAACCGAGGCACCGCTGGGACCAACAAACGAGTGGTCAAAACTTGCTGCTCCTCGCCGAGTTGGTCACATAGGTGCGCAAGAGATCCGAGAATGCGGTGGGGAAATACGCCCGCAGCCTCGCGAAATTCAAACGTGGCACGCGCGACGGGACCACCTCGACCCTTTTCTTCATTGCGGGTGGCGTCTGGGTGCTCGACGAGCATGACACCGGCGTCGTTGGTGAGGAAGGCGATGAAGGAAGCCGAACCTCCGGCCGCGGTGACGAACGAGGAGCGGATGTTATTGCGAGCTGGGGCGTTCGGACTGGGAAGCTGCAGCGGCTCACGTGGGGGGAGTGGCGCTGGGCTGACGTGGCCAGCTACACTCTCGTCGAACGTCTCGGCAAACGCCAGCACGTCGCGAGAGGACAAGCGCTGCGCGACGCCGGACGGTCCCCCGACGAGCAAGATGTCGCCTTCTGCGGAGGCAGTGGTAGGCACGATCATGCGGTGGCGCGTCGAGCCGTACAGCGGCAAGGACCGGACCCTGGTCGACTTGGTCGTAGGGACGATGATCGACGTCGATCCGTTGTTCCACAACACTAGGAAGCCAGTCGACGCCGCCACGTCGCGGTGAACCCCCTGGGGGGCCCTTCTGCCGGGATGAGTCAGCGGCTGCGGCGATGACAGCGCGCGGCATTGGATGGGAATCGGTTCGAACGCATCGCCGATGGAGTCGCCATTGATAAGGGGTGAGGTATCGTTGGCGGCGGCGAGGGAGTCCGCGTTGGGGGCGCCCGGGGAGAGCCACAAGGAGGGGGGAGGAGCCGCCGCCACACCCCGGGATACGCCTGCGTCCGAACGGAAGCGCTGAAGCAGCGCCAACGTCATCGTGGAAAGGTCGGGCGAGGCTGCGTTTTCGACGGAGGCTGCGACGACGACCACTTCCGGCGGATGCCACGTCGCGATCGCAATCAGCACGAACGACGACGACGTTTCCGCCTTCTGTCCGGTTGGCGGGGGAGCCGCCACCGCGGCCACGCTTTGCACGCCGTCGCATTGCGGCAGCGTGATGCTCCCCCGCAGCACCATTGGCGCATGTGCGTCCGCGCGGCGGATCGTGCACCGCCTGACGGCGGCCAAGACACTGCCGGATGATTCCTCCCATACGCCGAAGGCGACGACGTCATCACCCTGCCGCGTGAGAGATCCGTGCGAGATCGGCAAGATGGAGGACCCCTTCTGGGACGAGTCCCTGCTGCGCAGTGGGACCGCCCCATCGCCGTCGCACGCGTCGTGCGTTCCGTCGAAGTTTGACGTGACGCAAAGGCAGCCGGAACGGGACAAGGTAGCGACGCGAGGCGGATATTCGTCAACGCCATCGTCGAAAACCACGACGTCCATGACGGCGTCCTGCGGCAGCGCGAAGGGACAGTCCTGCGGGGAGCATTCGACGAGACCAGCGTCCATACCGTCGTGCACAAAGCAGCGCGTCGAGCCGGATGTCATGATGCCCGGGCTCGAATCCTCCTCGGGCGGAAGGCGCGATCCCATGGCGGCAATCGGCGCCGTCGCGACCAGCAGCAGGTAAGTCCGGAGCGCTTGAACCCCGGCTGTCCTCTCCGTTCTTTCCGTGCCCTCGGAACGAGCCCCACAACGCACGTCGAAAGAGACGAGGGTGGTGGTGGTGGCCGTGCTGCCCTGCGGGTGGTCGCACGGAGGTTCCCAATACGCAAGCTGCGCGAGCTGCCGCACGCGCGTCACGGTGCGCACCCAGCCGTGGCTGGAGACGGTGACGATGCCGGGTGCGTGGTCCAAGAGGCGATCGCTGCCCATGGCGACGATGCGACCCGCGGTTCGCCATGCCCAACCTAGGAACGGGCCGCCTCCCGAGATGTTCACCACCTGCGCGCCTTCGTCGGTAACGATGACGAACAGCCCATCGGACCCCCAGACGGGGAAGAGGCCCCGGAAACTTTGCGGAGTGATTCTGCACGCCAGTTCAATGTGACGCGACGGAGGCGGGGAAGAGGCCACCGGAGCCGTCTGCACGAGGAGTGCCGATGCCACCGAACCGGGTCGATGCACGATCTGGACCGAAAGGACGTCTTCGCCACCCGCGCGCAATCCACCAAGCAGGCCTCCCCCATTTGCAGGCGACCAGATGGACGCCGCCACTGAGAGGGGTTGGTGGTGGACGCCAAGGCCGTTGGGAGGCAACGCCACCGCGCGCACCACTTTGGCGCCGCCGCGAAGATGGACCAGATCGACGGCGGTGAGTGCGTGCACGCGCATGGCGCGTTGCGAGGCGGGATCCACCGTGACGACGACGTTGACACCCCCGCCGTGCTGCACCGCCTGCGTTAACTCGGATGGCACGCTCGAGGACGCGATGGTCGCCGCGAGCCGGTGGCGCACGTTGATCCAGCGCTCCTCATCGGGAGTTACGGCATACGTGCCATCGAGGTTGAGCGTCACCAGCAGCGACGCCACTTGAACCGTCGCCTGGTGCTGATAGGTTCCGACCAGCACCATGAGGCTAATAACCGTGCCGCCGTTGACGCCGTTGCTTCGCGTGGGGCTTTGGACTCCCTGAAGCGACAGGCTCGTCACGGCGGTCGTGCCGCTCAGCTTGACGTGATAGACCGTCGGCCGCTCCACGCAGCGGAGGGTGACGACCGCGTCAGGGGGCAGTCCCCCCCCCCTACTGGCTGAGCCCACGGTCATGACGACGATGTCCACGCGCTGAGGATCGTCGGTAACCGCCGCAAAACAAACGACGGAAGCACATTTGTCTGTTTCCAGCGTCGGTGTCGAGGCTGGTGGTGTAACTCCGACGCCACCTGCACCAGATTCCAGCAGCATTTCCAGCGATGCGAAAAGCGGTCTTTGTCGGCCCCTAGTAGGCGTGGCCACCGGCTTTACTTCAACCGACGCGCGGCTGCGAGACACACGGCTCGCAAAACTTGGCACGTGCAGGGGAAACGAGGCTAGCATCGGCAGCGACCTCAGCACCCTCCTCCCTTTCCGACGGCTCCCTCCTTCGGCATCGTCGCAGCTGCTTGTCTCCACCGGACGGCCGCTGCTGCCATCTTCCACGCAAAGGAGCCGTTCGTCGAGCGGGGATAAGGGAAAGTTGGGCTGCGCGGAGGAGGGCGGGTCGACGCGGAGGCCTAGAGCAGTCGGTGGAGGCGGCACGAACACTGCGCACCGCCCGTCCGCGTCGACGACAATCAGGAGCCGCGCTGGGCCACGATGGCGGAGCGAACCCCCAACCACCAACGGCACCACGGACCCATGTCCCAGCAAGGTCACGTCGGCAGCGGAAAACAGCAGTCGCGCCAACAGATTAACGTAGGTGCCCGCGGAAGGGGACTCGTGCTCGCGTGAGGTCGCGGTGACGCGCACGACGTCGACATAAGGCGGGAACGCGACGGCCAGCACCGTGGACCGCTCGTCGCAGTGATGGAGGGGGCGAGCGCTGCCATCGTCGAGTTGAGCCAACATGGAACTGGGTTCGTCGGCGGGCAGCAGCGTCCGGGTGATGACCGTCGTCGGCGGGCACGAAGGAACATGCTTCGAGGACATAATGTATAATGTGCCAAAAGGAGGACAAAGGGGGGAGGGCGGCCAAAATGCGCCGCCAAAGATAGAAGAAAAAAGTTAGAGTGGGAGAGACTCTGCAGCACACAAAGGGGACAAATCCAAACTAATCTTCAAAAGTGTGACGATCAGCCGCAAACGGGTGACCACCGTCAGGAAACGCGCAAAGACCAGAATGCCGTATCTGCGCATTTCCCGCGTCGGTGCGGTGAGGAAGGAAGGAAGGAAGTTGTGGTTCTGGCCCAGGTGGGCATAACCGGCT
>ERZ1292630.1699-Hain-H41-02um-R3-1699-length-21211-cov-6_pt1 | contig 21211 bp, 12 predicted proteins | sample MGYA00564408_ERZ1292630 | MGnify/ENA primary metagenome ERZ1292630 (study PRJEB36523, sample SAMEA6512641) | groundwater metagenome | collected 2019-01-08 | study: AquaDiva: Metagenomics assemblies of 32 groundwater samples
GGTATGGGTGAGGGAAGGGTGGGTGGGGGTATGGGACGAGGAGGCGTTGCAAACAGCTGGGTGCGAATGTTCGTGAATGAATTGGCCCCTCCCATGCCACGGCCCGAACAATAACGACGTCGAGAATGGTCGCTGGGTTCGGGATGGCAGGGGGGCGTCGATCTATGCGAGAGACGTCGCCGCGGCGAACAGAGAGTCCGCTTCGCGAATCAGCGTTTCATGCGGGGTCGCGAGAACGGCCATACTTGGCGTCGGATGCTCGCCTTCGCCAATGCGCGCGCCGTGACGAATCGCGTCGTCGCTGCTCCCGGAACGCTGCGACGGCGGCAGCAGCGGTCGGGCGATGGTCGGTGGCGTGTGAGGTCGCGAAATCACGGGTGGAGTGACAAAATGGTCATGCGCGCCCAATAGGAAGTGCATAGAGTTCAACAACGAAAACGGTGGCGACGCGGCGGGGACCGGCGGTAGGGCTCGGGGAGGGGTCGTGTCGCGCGGGGGGAGGTGCATGACCTCAACGTCACTGACATCGTCTTCGAGGAGGTCGCCGCTGTCGCGTTCATTGCCACTCCTGATGGAGGCATGCCGCTGCGCAACCCGTGACACCACACGTGACGGGGCGCCGTGTCGCCGTGCATAGTCGTGGACGTGGTGGAGACCGCTGCTGGTCCGATCAACAGACGGCACTCCCAATGATGACGATGCTGCCGGCGATGCGTCAGCGGAGGATGATCCGTCGCAGCTGGGTCGGGTCCGGTCGCCGCCGTGGAACGGCGTGCAACCAACGGATGACCGCGGGGCAGCGCCGCAAACAGAGGAGGACGAGGAGGACGTCGTCGTCGTCGTCGTGCCAGAGCCCCATAAAGGTAACCCACCCACGGACGAACGGTGGTGCTGCGGGTGGTATTCGGCACGTGACGAATTCGCTTCCTCAGCGCTGGACAACAAGCGACTCGCCGGTGCGACATCGTCAGTAGTCGTAGTCGCATTGGGCTTCATGCTGATCAGGGAGGAAGTGAGGCGCTTTTTCGGCGCACCATCTCGGTCGTCAACCCAGCCCGGGGTGGCCGTGACGCTGAGTCTGGCGGTGTGCCGAGACGAAGGCTGATTGGGCGTGACAAACACGAGCCGCGGCGGTTCGTCAATGACGATGCCGTGTGGGTTGACATAAGCAGCGGCGGTGGCACCGTTCCACAAGTTGCCGGTACCGCTTGGCCTCACTGCCGAGGCGAGTGCTTGCGGTCGGTACGATGGGTACCCGAAAGACAACCCTCCTCCTTCCGATACGACCGGGGCGCCGTTGCCCCCCAAATGTCCAGTGGCACCGGGCGGCAACACAACGACTTCGGGTGACAAGAGCCGAGAGTATGACAGTCCTCCCACATGATGATGACGATGCTGCTGAAGTGAAGAGCGAGGGATCAAACGCGACGGCGGCGTCGAGGATGCGTCCTGAAAGGAACCTAGTGCGACCCCCTCGCCCGATGGAAACCGCTGGTGGGAGGCGGCGGCGGCATCGGTGATTTGTTTCATCAACGACGATTGAACGCTGTCGTTCCCTGACGGACTGCCCGGCAGCGGACAGGAGGCAGTCGACGATGTGACCATGATCGGGTACGATGACGAGGAGGGCACGGTCATCAAAGGGGACGCGCCGTAGGGCAAGGAGATGGACGCGCGAAGCGCTGACGCGGGGTCGGTCGTCTTTCTGGAACTAGAGAACTGCAATCCCGATGGGGCGCGACCGAGCGCGCTGCTGTCGTGAGGAATTTGGCTTGCCGCGAGTTGCCAGTGATCCATCGGTGCCAGGGGAGGTGAAAAAGAACGCGACGGGGGGAAAAAAACGTTGACTGTCGACAATGTCCACGTTTGACGGGCGCCCCGACGACACAATGCATTCTCTCGCTTGCCCCAATTCGGCCTCCCCTCACGTTATCTAGTTGAGGGTTTGACGAAAAGTAGCAGGCACAGCAACCATTGAGCCAGCCGAAAAAACGGAATCTTCGACATTTCGGAACCTCACACATTTCACTCGCACACACATGAAAACCGACGCGGGATGGCGATTGCGGGAGCTCGTTTGTCGGACCGACAACGACGAGCTCCGGCCATCCCAAGCCGCCCGCGCCCGCCGCGCGAAGGTTAGGAGACCAGCGACACACTGAGGAACTCGCGCAACTCGTCGGTGCCTCCGCGGATGGACAGCTTGAGGGCGACGGTATTGTCGCTGCCGATGAATACTTTGGCTTGAATGAGAATCATCGGCGATGGCTCTCGGGCGTCCTCTCCAAAGGCAATGATCCCACACATGTTCATCGTGTGCGACACGGTGGTAATCTTGTCCGGCTTGCCGTTCGCGATGTGCATGGCATAGAAATCAACGACTTCCTTCGCCGCTTGCGTGAGGTTGCGCATCGTTGCCAAGCTGTACGTGTCCACGCGCTCCCCACTGGTCTCGAGGGCGGTCCACTTGGTGTCAAAGTCCCGGAGTTCCACGGGTGTAATAAAGTCGCTGACGTTCACGGCAAAGTCTTCCACTGCAAATTCATCGGCGTCGGCGGCGGACGGCAGCGTGGTCTCATCCGCCTCCATGATGCAAAAGCTGAAAGAGCTGTGTACCGTTCCCGTAGGGAAAGAACCCTTTTCGCGCTTCACGACGACGTAGGCGAACGCCGTGGCCGATGGGTCAATGGTTTCGACGGGGACCGCGAATTCGGGAACGACTTCGAGCTCCTCCGTGTTCGTCCGGAGGACCGCATGGGCTAACTTCTTGTCCTCCATCGTGTTGGTGATTTTGAATTGGAAGACCAAGTGATCGATGAAGATGTGTTTCGCCACGGAGATGACGTACTCGTTGTCAGGGTCCGTGAGGGGCGTGAGTTCGGTGGTGCGAAGAGGCGGGCCGAACGCGCGGATTTGTGGAATCTTTGCCAGTTTGTCGCGAAGGTCGTTCTGAACAATGGAAAGCGCGGACGGCGCTGCGGCGCCGGCAGACGTGGCCGCGGCAACAGCCTTTGCATGTTCCAACGCGGCGATCGTATCTTTGAGGGGCGCGGCGCTGTCCGCTGAAGCGGCGGCCGGTGGCGGCGGTGCCTTTTCGCGCTCCCGGTGTACATGGTGTGCCACGTCGTCGATGAACGCTTTTAACAAAAAGGAATCGTTTTTGACCAAAATCCGGTGGTAAAACACCGCTCGATCGCGCACGTCATCGTCGATGTCGGACATGGTATGCTCCAGCAGCGCGATGATGCGGGGGCGAAGCGACTCGTGCGCGGACGCTATTTTCGCCAGCGTGGTGACCGCGCAGGCCCTGACGCTTGCGGTTTCGATGGCGATCCGGTTGTAAATGTAGCGGACAGACTTCGCGGCATTGGAGGAATACGCTGCCTGTTCCCCCAGCACGTGCATGATCCGGATGGTCAACGAGTTGTACTCGCAGTCCTCGATGTAATCGCACAAGTGCTGCATGGCGAGTTCGAGGGCGTTGGCGTTGCTCTGCATCATGGAGATGATCGTCTCCACGACCGTGAGTTTCAGATCCGCCCCTCCGTCCCCGCGAAGAATGCCCGATAGGAAGGTCAATAGCATGCCGTGCTTGCCTGGAAACTTGACGCACACAATTTTCAAGGCGTCCACCACCACGATGCGGAACTCATCTGGCAACTCGGCCATGAAGGAAGAAACTTGTTTTAGCAGGCGCTCAAGGGACGCCTCGTTGCTGGTCTTGATGAGCGCGGTGATGGCTAACGTGGCGATGTTACGATTAGGATCGGGCATGAGCGCCTCGAGGTCGAGCTGGCAGGTGACGACGGCTTGAGGATGGAAGATGGCGACTCGGCTGAGCAAGCGAACGCCCGTGAAGCGGACAATGGGCCGGCTGTTACCGAGGTGAAGCTGGAGGACTAACGCAGCGGGTGCGAGTTCCTTGCCGGTGATGTTCCGGAGGCTGCAAATGCTCTTCGTAGCCTCCAGGGCGAGCCAGTCGGGTGTTTGCGACGTCATCGATGCCACGAACTTGTAGAGGTCCAGCGACTGAGCAAAGTCTTCCTGCATGAGCTCTGTGCACAACTTGATCAAATGACACAGCGCCAGTGGTGACCGAATGGCGCCTTGGTTGGCCTGCTGAATCAATTTCAGCACCGACATCCGGTCCGACTTTCGCAGCTTGTGAAGGAGCGTCAAGGCGTGGTATTGCACCTTCATGCCACGATTTTTGAGGGCCTCTGACACTTCGGTGCCCCACCGTTTGACCATTTCGGGCTGCTGGCTGCTCAGGTGAATGCCGGTGACCAGGGCGGAGCTGACGACGTTGGGATTCTTGTCGACCACGCATTGTCGCAAATAGCGTTCCATGGGTCCGATCATGGTGCTGTCAGTGACTTTTCGCAAAACGCGTAGCGCATTACTGCGTTGGTAATCCTCGCCCGTGCTGATGTCTTTGACTAGCGAACTGCTCGCGATGAAGACTTGCTCTCCGTAAACGCTGAGTTCCTTCAACGCGATGTACAAAATGCGACGCAGACGCGGCGACGATTGATTTTGGAACAATTTCGTAGCGCCGAAGAACACATCCGTGGCTTCCGTCGCAGTCATGCTGTTGCCGGAGCCGAGGATGTATAGCAGCTTGAGGAGCGCATCGGTGCAGCCGCTGACGGAAATGGTGACAGCGGAGAAGCACCGGCAATTCTGAAGTATGGTGGACTTGTCGATGCCTTCGTAGGGCATCACATCGACGTCTTCATCCTCGTCGAGGCCAGCCTGGCTTTGCTGCATTCGCGCCGCGATGGACATTGTCTCAGGAAGCGAAGGGAAACAGTTAAATGAATGGCACTGCAGCTGAACCAGAGCCCCCCGTGGGCGATTGTCATCACCAGAACAACATAATCACGGACACTGATCGGAAGTACGATGGTACGAGAGATTCAAGGCGCAGCGCAGACGAACGCAAGAACAAAAAGACATCGCTACTGTCCAAACACCGTTAGGCAAAAGTGGGAGACGTTTTCAGAGCACAAGAAGTGTGCCCGTTAGGCGACTCTCGAAGACGTTGCTCCTGGCATCCGAGAAAGCAAGAAGACGGCCACGTCGGCATGAAGGATCACGTGCAAGGCGTCAAGCGCCGCCGAGCGAGCTGCAGGAGTGGCAGCTTGGCTGGCCGCCTCCAACAGTTTCCGAACCAACGATGAACTAGTCTCGCGAATGTCCGCCGTCGTGGCGACCCGTAGGAATCGCGACCCGCGCGTCGTCAACATGGATGACGGGCTCGTGGCAGCGTCTTGCCCTCTCGCGACGCACAGCACGCCGACGGTAGGTGACACGCCGCGGCCTCCGGCCTCAGAGAGGCCGCACTTTGCGGCGTGATCGTCGCCGCACACATACCACACCTGCGGTAGTGTGGCCAGCAAGCCTCTCGCTCGCATGCGTTCGAGGGTGCGTTCCAATTCGCCACAGACTTCCGGGAAGTCCGGCCACCGCGTTGGAACGCAAGTTTCCCACGTGCCGGTCGACACGAGGGCGTCTTCGCGGCACGCGAGCTCCGCCATGGCGATGCGCAGGTGCGAGGGGAAATACGTGGCCGCACCCGACCCACTACCTACCGATCGCGAAGCGGCAAACTTCTGAGCCAGGTATAAATCATGCGACGGGGAGACGAACCCACCGACGGGCCAGAGGCCGACCGTCGCCACGTTTGATCGTAGATACTCCGCCGCGATGTGGATCATCGACACGTGGCCGCGGTGGATTGGGTTGAGGGCACCCGTGGTCAGTAGCACCACCGGGGCAGCACACGATGCAATCGGCGGGGCGCTCGCCGCCATCTCGAGCATGCTGGCCATGTTTCGCACCACCTTGCCCATCGGCCAGTGCAGATCGTCGAGGGGCCATTGCATGTTTGCGACGCGGTAGAAACCACGCACGCGTTGAGGCTGTACATTAAACGCGGAATAGGGTGGCTCAACAGTGTCTGTCTTCGTGAGTTGTCTTGGGGAAACGTTTTGTTCATGTGATGGTACCTTGTAAGGCGCAAACCGCCCCGCATACCCAAGCGAATAGAAAGACATTTTAGGTGGCGGAAGGCTGCTGCGCGGCTGCGCGACGCGCCCGCAGCCACGCTCGGCAATCCTTAGCCTTCCGCTGGCGAAACACCTCCCAATCCGTCGCGAAGTCCGGTGTCATCTCGACGATGTTTGTCGCACTATCACGGCAGGCCACGAACATCGACAGCGGCCTCGGGATACTGTGCTGTGCGGTGGCGGGTGCGTCAAGGGTCTCTGCTGCGGCGTGCGGGATGGGTGCACGTCGCGTCGTCACGTCTAAAATGTGATCAAGTAGATCAATGAGGACGCGCGTCTTGACAGGAGTTTGGTCAACATGCCGCAAACACGTTCCTTCGACGTAAAGCGTCCACCGAGGACGTCATCCCACGCGTAGAGTAGCGTGCCCCAATCAGCGCTATGCTGATGATGTTCATCCGACACCGCACCGACGGGCGTAGCGTTGTCGGACGGCAGCAGCAGCGAGTCGTTTACTTGCGGTGGTGGCGTTGGCCTCCTCGAATTGACGCTTCGGTCGATCGTCGTCCCCTCGTCGTCGTGTGGATACGGTACTTTGCACCGGCGGTCATCAGCCGCCGAAGCACCGCGCCGCTGCCCTCCATTACCCGCCTCGGCATCATCACGCACGTATCCGGCACCTGGGCAACTGTACAGCAATGCCGAGCAGCCCCTTCCGAGGGCCTCGCGAAGGTTGAAATACTCTGGGAGTACGACCACATTCACCGCCGGCGAGACCCGGTCCTCGCCGATGCTCGTCGCCGCGGCCGCCTCCCGCAACGCCCAAGGGAGACTGCACTGGTCCCACGCGACCGTGTCGCCTCGACAACGTGGCATCTCTCGATGCAAGAACGACCACCGACGAAAGAACGCGAACAGACGAGCATTCCGTTCCACGACGATGCCATCCGCTGGCAGCAACGATGCAGCAAGCGATCCGGCACCTTTGCCACGGAAGGAAGTTTCGTTCTGTGCGCTCTGCTCGTGGGTCGTGCCTTCTGGTCTGGCAACAGGTTCCCCCTCTCGGCGGCTGCTGGGACTTCCCGCTACTGGCCTTCGTCTGCAAAGCTGCCGGTACGCCATTAGCCCCGTGTTGAAGGGCTGCTCGTAAAGGCCATGCGCGGAGGTGGCAAACTTTCGCGTCTTGGCGGAATTTCGACGCTCCATGGCTTGCCAAGCAGACGACAGCGAGAAAGATGCGGAGGAGGAGGAAGGGGGTGATGCTGCGAGCCGCCTGCCAGCCTTTCCTTGATGGAGCCCTTCACGCCGACGAGCGGCCACAAACCAACGAAACTCGTCTCGAGTCGACCCAAGTCCTTCCGCCCCGACCGCGTGGAACAGGCGGTAGAGTGCCGAACACGATAGTTTTTGGAGACGTGGGTCACGACGGGCACTAGGCCGGAGCCGGAACACGGGGAAGTCGGAGCACTGCGCCGCCGCGGCCGCTACCGGAAGGGACGCGTTGCGAAGGGGCTGCGGCACTTCCCTTCCGTCATAGACTTCCACCGCAGGACGTGGCATTCCCAGTTGCGACAGCGTGTGCCCACTTGCCAGGATGTCACGGTAAAGGAAAACGCTCTTCATGGCACGAAACTCACCCACCATGGCCAAGTCACTTCCCACTGATGGCGGCGAGCGCTGATGCGACTCGTCGTCGTCGTGAGTGGATGCGTTTGGGTCCGCCTCCGTGGCGAGCGCGTTCAAAGCCTGCACCATCAGCGTGGCCCCATACCGAGGGTGGAATCGGGTGTCACTGTCGAGATACAGGACACGGTCGTAGAGGACTGCGGCGGGAAAGCCGCGGCGCAACGCCGGATAAAACGGCTCCGCGGAAGCGACGCAGTCAGCGGTTGGTTGCGCCATGGGTCGATGCCGGAACGGCGTTCGCACGATGGGTGTCTGCAACACGTCGGATTTTGTGACGTAACGACTGTTCGGCAACGTCAGCGGTTCGCCCGCAAACGGCCACGGCGGCAGCGAAGAGGCAGATCGCATACCTGCTGCACGTTCCCGACGCTCAAGGTCCCACGCAGCGTGCACGTCACGCACCTGCGAGACGGGATAATTGGTCACCAGCACGAGGTCCACCAGGGGTAACTGTGGCGTCGCCTCCGCGAAGGACGCTTGCAAAGAAGCAGCGGCCCATAGTGACATCCAAAATTCGAGGCCCAATCCTGCGGCACGAAGCCCGAGAGGGTTTTTGGAAGTCACTTCTGAGACACTCCCATTCACCACGCATCGACCATCCCCGGTGACCCGGCGGCTTTTCCGTCGATCAAACGCATGGAACACGATCGCGCATCGATCCGGGTGATCTTCGCACCGCCAGGCATCAAAGCATGATGCCCTTGATTCAAACGGTGGTTTAATCTCAACGTCGCCGCTTTCCGTGAGTGGTGTCGGGGCACGCGAAATGCCGGCCGTGGAAATCAACGGCGCGCGATTGTGCTCTTCGGACGCGCCGACCCTTTCGTCGTCATCATGAGTTGACTTTCTCTCGCGGTCCGTTGCGGCCGACCGCGTCCGCTGCAACTCGTGAGCGGTGTCGTCTTCGACCATCTTGCCAGCGACCATTTTACTTTGTTTGCGCCCGTGGCGGTCGACGACGGTGCCATGGGTGACACGAACCTCGCGCCTAGAAGCGTGAAACGACGTCAGCCACAGGGCAAAGAGCAAGCCGCAAACCGTCCCGGCAGCCAGAGACTTGTAGCGAAAGGCAGGAGGACGAGGTGCGACCGGCGCGTTGGGACACATAGACCTCGGACGCCTCGAATCATGCACATGAACAACACCGACCCAGGAGGAGTTTTGGGGTTTCGGATTCGACACTGCGGCGAGTTGACTGAGAGAACATCAATGCAATCCATTGTCGGGGCACAGTCCCACCGAATCGGCAAACAAAAAAAATATAACCGTCGAAGCAATACTAAGGTTTATTCATTGGTTCTCTATGTGGGCGCGACGGTAACGGCCTTGTATGGCAGTGGGAAGTGAAAACTCTCTGTTTGTTGCGATGGCGTCTAGCTACCTGTAGATGGCGGTGTCCACGCGGATGGACCCCTCAGAGGAAGTACTCGGGCGGAGGATGCTTGGCCAAATGGCCGCGCTTCTCCGGAGGTGCGGCGCTAAAGAGCACCTTCTCCCGGCACGCCGTGTTCTCGCCAATTTTGAGCACGGACGCCACGTTGCCACATCGGTAGCAATAGTTCGGCGCGCTCCAAACCGTGCAGAGTTGATCATCAAACAAACTTTTGAACCCTTCCATGACCAGTTGATGAGCCCGCGCGATCAACGATATGCCGTTTTCTTGGTTGAACTTTTTCGCCACGTCGTCACCGAAGATGTACCCTGCACCGCGAGGGCTCATGCCCCATCCGGCAATGTCCTCGGGGTCCGACCATAGCAAATCGCACATGGGGCCCTCGTGGGGCACTTCTTGCTTTCTATCCAACATGCGAATATCTTCCACGCCGCTAATGTTAGGCGATAATCCGCCGTGAACACAAAAGACATCGCCGTCGACTAAGGCGGCTAATGGAATGTAGTCGAAGAGCTCGGTGCAGCAGCGCCAAACGTTCATGCTGCCGTACTTGCGATAGCACTCGTCGTAAAAGCCATACACCTGTGTAATTTGGCGACTCTCATGGTTGCCGCGAATCAACGTGATGCGGTCGGGGTACCTTGCTTTCAACACTAACAAGAGAAGGAGCGTTTCGACGCTGTGGTAGCCCCGATCGACGAAGTCGCCCATAAAGACATAGGACGTGGTCGGGCAGTCGCCACCGACACCAAAAAGTTCAAGCAGGTCGAAGAATTGTCCATGCAAGTCGCCGCACAAGGTGACCGGGCTGTGAACGAGTTCGATGTTGCCTTCCTCGACGAAAATCTCACGGCATATTTCGCACAAACGCACCACCTCGGCTTCCGAGAGAAACTTTCCGTCGCGGAGTGCCGTCAGTTGACGATCTAAATTCGAAGACATATGGTTTGATTGCCAGAGAGTCACTGTGAAATGGGACGCGTGTGGGAAACAATCGCACGGTTCCAAAACAGCGGTAGCGTCGTGTCGAAAAACCTTCCCTCAATCCGTCGGCCTGGTTTTTACCCCGGCACGGCATCCCCCGCGGCCACGAGCATCAAAAAGATCACAAGCGGGCGGCGGTGGACTGCGATGGAACCAGCGAAGCGGGGAGGGGACATGAACCAACCGTGATTTGTCTACATTGGTGCCACCATTCGGACCATCTCTTCGCGCCGCGTTTTCACCTCCATGACTTGTCCGATGACGGCCACGGCCATCAGTTTGTTCTCGAGTTGTGCCTCCGCCATGCTCGCTGGATCACGACGGCCGCCATCCAACACTCGGCCAATAGAATCTTGCGACACAGCGACGCTCGGTCACGGCGCTGCCGGCGAACGGACAGTTGCGATCGGCGCTGTTGCCACCAGTGCTGAAGTGTGACAATCGCTGCTTTCTTCGTCTGAAAGGCCGCTTTTCCCCGGAAGGAACGGAAGTTCTTTTGTATGACTTCGGCCGCGAATGACCGTCGTTCCGCGAGGTATATGACGTCAATGCCACCTGGGGCGGCGTCTCGGGCTTCGATGGCACGCCGGCGCTTGCGTCGGCACGCGTGCTTGCGGAAAGTTCGCTGAATTCGCGCGGCAGCCAACGATTGACGCGTGTGCCGGTTGGTTTTCACGCGGTTAGGCATGAAAATGAATCGCCGGACGGCGCGTTGAAGCGTGACCACGAAGTACCAGAGGTGCTGCTGTTGCTGCTGGATTACCACCAGCGTTTGTCGCCAGAGCAGGCCGGTGCAAACACGCATGCGTGCGCTCGCGTAGCGCCACTGTCGTTGTATCTTGGACGCCGCTTGGTCGAGCCGACTGCGCGGGATGAGGCGGAGATTCTTCGGGGGTAGCGCTCGTCGATGCAAAAAGGTTCGCGCCAGCCGCTGGATCATCCGGCACGCGCATTCGCGACGTTCTTCCAGCACCACGGAGCTTCGCCCTTGGTGTCGGGAGAGTAAGCGACGCTCGAGCGATCGGCGAGCAACGTACAGTCGCACGTTGCGTTGGATGATGCGCGCGTACTCGTGCCGCTTGCCGCGCATGAAGGTTGCATACGATGCCGCGAACCGCCGGGCGATCCACCGTCGTACCGCGCATTGAATCCGAGTGGCGGCGTAGGAGCGGGAAGCGGCAATGTGATAGCGGTCGGTGAGCCACTGTCTTTCCACGCGCTTTCGGCGTCGCACCAGGACCGCCATCCATATACGGTACATCCGCTGCAACGTGCGAGCGGCCGCGTGGCGTCGATCCACGCGTGCCTGACGTCGTCGTCGCTCCAATTTGGCGAGGAACATGCGAACCGTTTTCTGGACGTCGATTGTGGCTTCCCATACCTCTTCCTTTCTTCGTTGTAACGCGCTCTGGTGGCGTCGCTTCGCCGCCCGTCGTGTCAACACTTTCGCCGCGACATGCCACCGGAATAAGCGCTGAATGCGAGACGCCGCTCTTCGTTGTCGCCGAGAGACGATGGCGCGTTTTGCTTCATGCCGGCGCCACTTCACGCAGCGGAAAAAGTGCTGAATGCGCCGTGCCATGGCATCTTCGTCCACGAGCCGAAGTCGCTGCCACATTAAGGCGTCCTTCGCCACGAACGAGTTGACGTAATCGCTGGCGAGCTGCCGTTTGGCACGCAGCGCACGGAGGGCGGTGAGGCGCACAATTTCGCGGCGGAAGAAACGCTGAATGGTTGTCGCGGCTTTGTTGCGACGAAGTAGTACATCTCTACGCTGCCCACGACGGTAAAAGACGAGCAGCCGGACTTGAAGAAACGCCCGAAACTTTCGGAAAAACTTCTGAATGCGCCCAGCCCCTTTTTGCTTGCCGTATAAGCTCTGCCGAACCGCGAAGGAGCGGTAGACCGCCTGGACGCACGTGGCCGCACACTGCTGTCGCATGCGACTGTGAATCAGCGCGTGTAACTTCGCCTGCAGTTCATCCTGCTTCGCCACGTGAAGGTCGAAGGTCTGCAACGCGCGCAGCATCGCATTCACATGCGTCACGGCGAGTAGCGTTCGGCGTGCGTGTTGACGGCGCTTGAGTTCCGCCTTTGCCAACAGCTTCATCCTGAACGCTTCATAAAACGCTTCAATGCGATGCGCGGCTTGCATGGTCTGCAAACGGCGCAGCACGGCGAGGTGACGTGCTTGACGCTGCAGCCGGGCGGCCTTCGCCCGCCATTGGTGCTGGATGGTGCGCGCCGCGCTATCCCAACGTCGTTCGTCAGCGTCGGTGTGATCGGGCTGCACACTGCTCAAGGTGTTCAGCTGCGCGTCCATCACATCCCACGCTTGCCCTGGAATGAGAAACGCGGATGTCGGTGCCTTGAGCGCCTGGGGACCGACCATAAGCGCGGCATGTTTCGCCATCGACGGCACGGGCAGGGCGTGATCGGCGGCGAGCTGCCGTCGACGACTAATTGCCGTGGAGGCCGGATCGTCGTTCAGTAACAATGGGGCGATCACCTCGTAACCCACCAGGGCATCGCCTTTGATCGCTCCTGGCGATGCGGACGATGCGCTGCCACCCAGGTATCGCCTGACTTCGCCTTGCAGCTGCCGGTACAGTTCAAAGTCGGACTTGGGCAGCACAGTGGAAATCTTATTGGGCGTCATCCAGGCCGTTTTCGGCCCCCCGGCAAGGGGCGAGTGCGACGTGTGCACGTCTCGGGACACGGGCGACACACCTTGCAGGTCGATGGTGGATGCGGTCGACGCCAGGATACTTTTCGTCGGACTCGCCGTCGTAGCAATGCGGTGAGGCGGGCGGGCGGTCAATGCTGGGGGACCCGCTGACGGGCCGGCACGTCGTGCTAAGGGGGCCCGGGGAACGCGTCCCGCTTGACCACGGGCCTCACCGCCATTAGAAACGGCAGGGGCTGGAGGACGGGGCACCCTCGCAGGTTGCGATTCCACGTTGGGATCGCCCGATGCCGCCCCAGCCGCCTTAGGCACACGGGAAGACGTGGGCGCGGCGACCGCAGGCAGGGTTGTTGTCGCGGCAGGCGGCGGGCGTGGCCGTACGTGCAGTCCGCCGCGCGCCGTCGTTGGCATCGACAGTGACGATTGTAGATACGGCGCGGAGAAATACTCGTGCGTGCGGCGTGGAAATTCCAGTGGCCGGGGCGGATGCATGGTTAGCACGCGTGATACCATGTCGAGCACTGCCGGAGGAAAGGGAACCACAAGGGCAAACGGCAGCAATGACGACATCGGCGGGCCGTCGGCGACGAAAGGTTGTTGTCGGAGCGCGATGATGGGGGCGGCGCCGGATGGAGCGTTGGCGATGGACGGAAACGATGCCGCCTGCGAAGTGTCGCCTCGAGGAGTTAACAAGGCAAGTCGTTGCTTCGCGCGACTGCACAAAGCGTGCTGGGCGCCCAAGTGCCGCTCGGCGCACTTGACGGCTAGCACACAGTGCTGCGTGGCAATGTCGCCGCAGCTGTTGGTCCACTGAGCGACGGTGGCGATCATGTGGTGGCATAAGACGGCCACCGCGGCCTGCTCGCGGAGAAACTCCGAGTACAGATCTTCAATCTCTTGGTCGACGTGAACGTGGGAGGTCAGGAAGTGGTCGCACAGCTGGATGCAGCACGCGACTAGCGCCATGGCTGGCTCGAAACGCGACTGCAAGGCGAACACGGCCGCCACGTTGTAGAGCGTCGACGCGGACGGACGAGGCCGCTCGGCCGCCAGTGCTTGAAACACGGCGATTTGCACATCGCGGAATGAAACGGGCAGCGACGATGTGACGGTAGCAGCGTCGGTCTCCTTAGACGCTGATGACGGCGACCCGATGTCCGTAGCGGCTGACGGTTCTCCGACAAACACTTGAATGACCGACGCCTTGTTGCACAGCGTCGCGCCGAGCAAAGCTTGTTTCAGTGGCCCAAAGCCAGCGAACGCGTTGACCGGTCCGTCTGGGCACAAGACTTTGAACGCAATGGAGAAGGCGTCGAGCGTCCGATACAAGCAAAGCTGAGTGTCGCCATCGGATAACCTTGCCACGCGCCGCAACGCCGCTCGGTTACATAGCGCCACGAAGTCTTCGCCGCGGCGCCAGACGTCCGTTTTAATGACCCCCGAGCCACCGGAGGGGCGAACGGCTTTCTGATCCTCCTCGCGCGACGCGGCGGCGGCTGCGTCGTCTCCGTCACCGAGGGTGGAGGAGTCCGCAAATCTCGTGCGAGCCCACAGAGCCTTTTCCAGCGTGATGAGTCCATCGATTTCGGTTTCCGCGTTGCCGCTCACAAGGTGGCAACCTTTTCGCTCGAGTCCAGAAATTTCTGCCTCCAGTTTTGAAATATAGTGCTGATAGGGTTTCGCCTGATGAGACATCGGCGACGGCGCGTCGGAGGTTGCCTTCGCGTCAGTGTGCTGAATTGGAGAGCCATTGCCTTCGATTCGCGGAGGTGGCTCGCTGCGCGGCGACGTTAGCGGGGAGTCAGAGCGGGGTTGTGGTGGGGACTTGACTTTGGCAGCCTTGGTGAGTGGTCTCAGTGGCGGCATGGACCGCAGAACGGCTTGCGTGGAACCGGCACCCAATGCGCCGGCGGGCGGTGGCCGCGCGATTCGCATGTTACGCGAATCGATTTCGGACGGGTTGAGGGGCAGAGAACTGGGGCTGAACTTGTGAGAAAACGCAATACCGAAGACTACGACAACGTGGGTTTCATTTTTTTTATGCACGGGTTGCGGGCACTACCAAAGTGAACTAGGAGCTACTTGCCCCGTGCCGGATTCCACGCCCACTGCACGGCTTCGATGACCGTCCCGCAAACAGCGTCGGAGTCATTCCGGCCATACAGCCACGCGGGTGAAATGGACCGCGCGCCAAATCGTGCCCCTAGCAACGCCCCGACCAGCATTGCGCGATGGCACGCGGGTCCGCCAAGCCGGATCGACCAATCCACCCCTGTCCGATAGCTGGGAGCAAGCTTCGCAATGATTAGCGCCTCCCTCGCGTTGTTCAACGCCCGATGATCCGCGTTGGCGCTGACAGGGAGAGTGCTTGGAGCCGAACCGAGATACGACTGCAAGCTCGCCACACTCGACGCGATTCCGGTGCAGGGCGTCAACAAGTCGGCCACGTTCGATGCTGCCGCGGCGGACGCCACTTCATCACGGCGGATTCGATCTCGTTCCGAAACGCCGTGGTCTGCCTGCCTCTGCGCCGTCAGAGACGACAAATGTGTGTTCCTTGTGTGTTCGAGCAGCGGCCGTGGTGGGGAAGGCGTCCAATTGCGACTACCCGGGGATGGCGGCAAATCGAACATCGACCCAGCTACGCCGTCGGAAAAGTGAGCGGCATTCGCAATCGGATCGGGATTGGCCTGTAAGTAACGAAGCAGCACGCTCGCCACGTTAAGCGCGATGCCGCGGGACACAGGGTCCACTCTCGATGCGATGCCGATCGCGGTCCAGATGTCGTACACGTGTCGACGCGCACCCTCGTCGTCGCACCAACCGTAGAGGCAAGGGGCAACAAGCGCCGCCGCGCAAGCCGGAAAGAGGCCAGCCTGCACGGTGAGCGACGCGCACGGCCCCGAATAACGCCGAATGAGCGCGTTGTAATGCGGCGCAGCCAGAGCAGGTTCATAAGTTCCTTTCCCTGAGGCCCACGCCAGCACCGTCGCCATCATAAACTCATGCGAAATGGAATGCGACGCATCGCGTAGCATGGGAGTGCGCCCCCCTCGTTCACTCTCCGACCCGCGCGGCGTGATGGCCCGGCGATGCAGCGGCCGAGTGGATGGCGCCGTGACAGCGCCCCCGGCCCTGTCGGATCGAACTAACGGACGGAAAAAAGCGACACCTAATCGCGGAGATCCTACGTTGACGAGCTGTGTGTCTTCTTCATCGGCGAGGCGAATGGCCTCGTCGAGCTCGGCACCGTACAGACCGTCGAACCCCACGGCTGCAGCATCCGCCACGGACGCCCCGATTACGGCACCGGCTTGCCTTTTCTGGATCGCCGTGAGCTGGCGGAACGAGCTCTCATACCATGCGGGCGCGCTCGCAAGCGACCCGGCGTGAGCAGGCGCCGTACGGGGATGCGCCGCCACCGCGAAGGTGTGATGATTGACCATTTCACACGTCAAAGATGTCCGCTTTCTGGAGTGGCACAGGAGACACAGGGCGAGAGAGAGAGATAGAGAACCGAACATGTCACCGGGCGCACGTGGCGCAGGCTGGAGGGGCAGGCGTGGCCACACTGCACACGTAGGAACACCCGGCCCAACTTTTGTTACTTGACGCAGGGAACGAGAGGTAGGCGAGCCATCGCCTGACAAGTATCGCTCTGGGCCGCTGACTTCGGAGCCGACGAAGCTGCCCAAAGCGGAGGTTCAAACTTTGCTCTCACTCTCAGCGTCGATCACAAAAGCGCCGCACTGAAAGTATTGCGCTCTTGTCCCCCCCAACTCCGCCGCCGGCGGTGCGCGGCGGTCGCCGCCCGCGGCAGCGTGGCAACCCGGAGCACGACGCACCAGCGCGGCGTACGGGGACGGGGACAATACCGGCGACGACGGCGCCACTTCTGTCGTCGGGGAGGCGCTCCGTTGAATCGCAGCCAGCATACGGTCGTCATGAAACGGATGGAGACCACCCTCGATGCTTCCGTTGTACAGCCACGACCAGCCCGTTCCAGACCAGTCATAGCAAACGCCCCCCGGTGTAACGCCGCCCGCCCGAAAGGAACCGGGGTGAAATTGGGTTGTCGGCGTGCTGGCGGTCACGACGATATCGTCTCGTTGTATCCCGGCGGAACCGAGACTAGTGGGCGGACGCTGCACCAAGATGCCGGCGACGCAAAGATGCACTCGGCGGCCAATGTCGTCATCTGCCAGAAAGGCGAGGCGAAGCATCTCGTCGACGCCCACGAGCACGGTCGATCGCACGTCCAACCGACGAAGGCCGAGAGGCGCAGAAAGGTAGCAATGCTGAAGCGTTAGGCAGAGCGGCGCATTCTTCGTGATACGTTTGATCGCGGCCAGCAAACCAAACATTGTCTCTGTCACTGACCGGCCAAACCAGCAGCCACCCAGGGCTCCATCGCACGAAAAAGGTCGCCCGGACGGTTCGGCGGTCGAACCGGCGTAATCAACTTGAAATTCAAGCAACGCCTCGTGACGGCGGGTGACGGACCATTGCGCTTCCATGACGTCACCTGCAAAGAGCAGGGCGTCCCCCGGGTCGATGGCCATGGCCGACACGAAGGGCTGCTCCACGTTTGCACTCAATGCGAGGGTGTCGTAACCGGCGGCCGTCACTCCGCCGCCGCGGCTGTTTCGCTCTCGGCTACCGCAAACCACCACCCCGATTGGGCAAGCTGCTGTGTCGAGGGGTGCACGTGTCCGTGTCACCGCGCCACCTGGGGAATGACGCGGCGTCCGTTCGGTAGCGGCGACGGTAACAACATCGGTTGGTTGCAGGACGACAATGCGCAGAGCAGGGCGGGAAAACGAAATGCCTTCGGGGACCACCGGCTTCGCGACGTCGCCAAAATCGGCGCCGAGGTCGTTTTGAGTTTGAGGTGAGAAAAGCGGCGCCGCAAGTCCGCTGTCCGTCTCGAACGTGTCGCCAGCCCACGTCACCCTCCGGAGTTGAAGGCGATCGGCGGGAATCGTCCACACGGCACAACGCGCGGCGGAGGCCCCACCCGCGGCTCGAAATGTGTACGACGGGGAACACGTTGCCCCCGTCGCGTCTCCCGCCACTTGAGGCTGCGCGTTGGCCAACAGGACTTCCAAGTCCGGTTCGGCAACCGTACCCGCCCGCAGCCAGTACGGGCTCAGCGGCGTCGTCGGGGAACAGTCTTCGTCGTTCGACGATGTGGAGACGTTGCTTCCCACGCGTGCGGAAGACGGAGAAGCAATTAGTGGAAGCACGTAGATGGCCACGAGGTGCCGGTAGGACATACGATCGACCGTCGGCGCGGCGCGGAAGACCCGGCGCCATGGTAGGCCATACTTTTCAGTGGCCAACGTTTTGAGATACTGCTGCATGTCGGGGTGACTCGCTTCCACAGCACCCTTTGCATTCGCGGCTCGAGATTCGTCGCCGGAGTGCGCAGCGATGTTGGTTACTGCCCATCTGCGCGGGATTGACGTGATCGAGACTCGTTGGTGCTCGGCAAGCAACTTTTCGATTTTAATAGAGTATTGTTCGGCTTGGTAACGCGCTTCGCGAAGCTGGCCGATGGTGCTGTAGGTGCGCGGCCGCTTGCTAGTTTCGCGGGTCGCCGAACGTAAACTGTCGACTCCAGTGTCCGGCGTTGCGGGATCGAAATGTACCGTAGCCTTGGCGTTGTGACAAAGAGGTGCAGCGGTGGGCGCCGAAGTCATAGTTCCTTGAATTTTTCTCCTTCCCAACCCTAAATTATGAGCCCAAAAAGACGAAATGCGACCGACATCTACTGTATTGCCCGGTCCAGAGAAGGAAAGCATGCTCATACGAACAAAGAGAGCGGCGGCTGGGGAGGCCGAAAAGTAAAAGAAACGGATTCAGTCGGTGGACAGCCACCGCAGCGTCGGAAGCGTGGTCGCGTCACGCGCATCAACGCACGGGCACACTTTGGCGGCCGCCGGAGCGCCGCCTCCTTCGAACGCGGCGTCACAAGATGGGATCCCGCGGCGATCTCGCGCGTAGAACGTCACGCACGTTGCGGAAGTCAACGTGTCCTGGCCACACAGCTGCACCTCGTGGTCGCCGGCAGCAGGCAACATGCTAATCGGGGCATCGGTGGCACCGGCGGTACCCGACGGCGCCCATGGCTGGAATCCGACCAGAGGAGGTTGTGCTCGCCTCATCAGTGACGCCTCCGTCACCAGCTCGCACGGTTCTTCGGAAGGCGCCTTTTTATTCGCTGCACTCGCAGGTCGTCTCCACGTAACTGTAGGCGACGACGGCGCGACGCTCGACGCTGCATTCCAACCACAGCTGCGACACGTCAAGGGGCGGTCACCAACCGCCGCGTGCAACAGAGAGTCCATCACACACTCATTGGCGACCGCAAATAACAGCGTGTCGTTCCGGCACGTCAAGTGTATGGACGAGCACCACGCCGAACACGTCGTCCTCGCCGTCGTCGTTGCCGTCCGCTGTCCGACCGAGGGGGGCGGGACGGGCACCAAGTAGAGACGCAGCGAAGGCAGCGTCCGATCATCCCAAAGCCCACGTGCGGCCGCGCCGATGAGCTGCAAATATTGCACGCCCTTGGCATGCCGCTGCAGCCACATCACGACGCGACGATCTGCAAAGCGCACCGGAGGGCCTTTGGACAGTCGCTTGATTAGCGCGTGCGACGTTGCCTGGTGGGCCACGCGTGCCACGTGCAATACCGCGGAGGCTGTTTGGAGTTCATGCCGACGCTCGACTTTTCGAGTGGACCGCCGTCTTCGTGACGACCGAGCGCCGAAACTACGGATTGCGAACATGTGCAGCGAAGGATCGCCACCTTCGTCCTTCGTGCTGCCCACGAGTTCATCATTCGGTGGAGACTCGGCGTGATCCGAGGACAGCACAGACAGACCACCTGCCTCCACGACGGCTGTGGCGGTCACTTTCCAATCAACCGCCGGCCACGGCAATGCGCGGGGTATGGTCGGACTTCCCCTATCTGAAGCATCATCATCGTCCACGCGGGGCCCATCACTCCGCCGTTCATCCCCATCGGCAGAGTGCTCCAGCCGCGACACGTTGACGAGCAGTTCGTCGACGGGAAACGACAACGTCGTTACCGACTGAGACGGCCACTTCGGCGTCATGCTGCGCTCGTCAAAACGTCGCGCGGAGGGAGGCCGCCTTCCCGGCCACGCTGGTTCTCCGTCGACGTCGTCGTCCAACCCTCCCATGGCTCCCCCGTCCCGGACGACGTGATCCGTTCCAGCAGCGGCACTCCCCTCGCCCCTACCTCCTCCGGGCGCCACGGTCGAAACCGCTGGCTGGCTTCGCTGCACGGCGTGGTCGACGACCTCTTTCAACATTGCTGACTCCAGGTCAAATGGAGCACCTCCGCCGTACGCAGTTGTGAGCGACATGCGACTAAAGTAGCGCACGTGCAGCCGCTCATACACCTTCCACCATTTTCGATAGCGTTTGCCAAAGTTCAACTCTTTTCGATCGGTCCGTTTTGGCGGGTCCATGGCGTTGAACCATGGCTTGAAAAAGCCGTCAAAATGGTGAATCTCCTGGGGTCGATCCGGCCACCCAACGACCGAGCTGAGGAAGCAGTTTCGGAGCAGGATGCCATCTCGGGCCCGCCACTGATTGTACTGAAACGTCCCATACCGATACTCCAAGTACAAATCCACGAAGACTTGACGGCTGGGTTGGACGAGCATCAGGGCTGTTTGAAAGTACTCATTGTCGCCAACGGCGGCGATGACGTGTGAATCCCCGTCACGCAGTCTCGGATCGAGAAAGAGTCTGTCCAGGTCATCCGCCGCGGACGTCACGACAAAATCAGCATCCAGGAAGGTCACTCTGGCATATTCGGTTAACCAGAACAGATACATCTTGTCGAACGTGGTCTTGTAATACGACTTGGGACTCCACCGGGCCAAGCTGTGAACCACGAGTGTGCGGTCAAACACGAAGCTCGCCTGACGAAGGGTATCGTCATGGAGGGAGTCGGAGCAAACGAGCACGATGTGGGCACGCCCCTCTTGCACCATGTTGCTGTGCATGCGAAGGCTCTCGCCAAGCACGAAGGCACCGTCGGCATAACGATGATTGCTGACCATCACGACATAGGCGAAGTGAGGGGGGGCGAACGGAGCGGAGGGGAGAGGAGATGATGATGCTGGCGATGACGTGGATGATATTGGTGAGGAATGGGCCATGATAGCAGACGGAGTGTTGTCCCTCGGGCCACCTCGTGCCGGCGCAAGGGGCGTCCTTGCCTTGATCACAGCTGTCCGGCGGGCTGCGTGAAAACGCCTCGCGTGATCATTGAGCGGCACTTCGCGCATGACGCCGACGACACTATCAGGTTCGAGACGAAAGCTTACGTTGGCAGGAATCTCTGGGCAGCGCGCGCTGGTGCTGCGGTGGCGCACATAGCCGTCCAACAGTTCGTTGCCAATGTTGGAT